>ERZ778021.2557-NODE-2557-length-15822-cov-4.242215_pt1 | contig 15822 bp, 13 predicted proteins | sample MGYA00375751_ERZ778021 | MGnify/ENA primary metagenome ERZ778021 (study PRJEB29350, sample SAMN05389814) | bioreactor metagenome | isolation source: Thiocyanate stock bioreactor | place: South Africa: University of Cape Town | collected 2013-08-29 ... | reverse complement strand
GTGGGTGCCGCCGTCAGCGCCATCGCCGAAGGCATCCGCAGCGTCGACGAGGGGCTGGAGATGGATCTGCCCTATGCGACCTTTTCCATGCTGGGCGCGATGGGGGACGAGCGGATCTTTTACGCCGTCACGGTTGGCGGGCAGGTCGTCACCGGATACGAGGGGCTGCCGCAGCCCCCGGTGGTGCCCGACGGGGTGGCGCCGGTCTTTTGGCGGGCCGACTATCAGGGGGCGGCGCTGCGGCTGGCCTCGGTCGCGCGGCCGATGCTGATCGATCAGCGGCTGTCGCAGGTCACGGTCAGCCTGGGCCAGACCCGCCAGGGCCAGGCCGCGATCGCGCGCGAGACCGCGCTTGGCGCGACCTGGGTGGCGCTGGCCTTTCTGGCGCTTGCGCTGCCGGTCGCGCTGTTGGCGGCGCAGGCGGTGCTGGCGCCGGTCCAGCGGCTGGCCGAGGTGGTGTCAGCGCGCGGGCCCCGCGACCTGTCGCCCGTCCGCCACCCCGCGCCCCGCGAACTGGCGCCGCTGCTGCGCGCGCTGAACGGGCTGATCGCGCGCCTGCGCGCCGCGCTGGAGCTGGCCGAGACCTTCATCTTCCGCGCACCGCATCCGCACGCCCCTGTCGCTGGTCCGCACCGAGGCCGAGCTGGCCCTGTCCGAGACGACCGACCCCGCCACCCGCGCCCGCCTGCGCCGCATGGTCCGCGCCATCAACGAAAGCAGCCGCTCGGCCAGCCAGATCCTGGACCATGCGATGGTGATGTATCGCAGCGACCAATTCGACGCGGGGCCGGTCGATCTGTCGGTGCTGACCGCATCCGTCCTGCGCGCCATCCGCCCCCTGGCCGAGATGCGCGACATCACGATCGTCGCGCGGGGGCTGGACAGCGCCTGCCCGGTGGTCGCAGATGAACGCATGCTGGAGATCGCGCTGCGCAACATCCTGGACAATGCGGTGAAATATTCCGATGCTGATGGCCGCATCACGCTGGATCTGGCGCGCCAGGGCCGCGAGGCCGTGCTGACCCTGGCCGATGAAGGGCGCGGGTTTCAGGGCGACCCAAGCCGCCTGCTGGACCGTTTCCACCGGGGGGCCAATGTGGGCGACGTGGCCGGGTCGGGCCTGGGCCTGACCATCGTGGCCGAGGTCGCCGCCGCCCATCGCGGCCGGTTCCGGCTGACCCCGCGCGACACGGGGGGAACATGCGCCGTCTTGTCCTTGCCGCTGGCCTGATCCTGGCGGGCCTGGCCCCCGCCCGCAGCTTCGAGATCGAGGCCGAGCGTCTGTTCGGCCCGCCCGACGGCGCGGTCATCCAGGTGCTGTCCACCACCGACACCCAGGCCTTTGCCCCGGTCCTGGCCGATTTCGCGGCCCGCCATCCCGGCCATGCGATCCGGTATGTGCAGGCCTCCTCGACCCAGATCCAGCAGGCCATCGCGCAGGAGGGGGCGCGGTTCGACATGGTCATCTCATCGGCGATGGACCTGCAGATGCGGCTGGTCAATGACGGCTATGCCGCGTCGGCCGCGCCCCATGCGCCGGACCTGCCGCCTTGGGCGCGGTGGCGCGACCAGCTGTGGGGGATCGCGCTGGAGCCGGTGGTGACGCTGGCCTCGCGCCAGGCCTTTGTCGATATTCCCGTCCCGCGCACCCGGCGCGACCTGATCGCGGCGCTGCGCGCCAATCCGGGGCGGTTCCAGGGGCGCGTGGCGACCTATGATCCGCGCATCGCGGGTGTGGGGTATTTCCTGCTGGCGCAGGACGACCAGGTGTCCGACGGGTTCTGGCGCCTGGCCGAGGTGATGGGGCGGCTGAACGCGCAGCTCTACTGCTGTTCGGGCGACATGTTCGACGATCTGCGCGCGGGTCGGCTGTCGGTGGTCTATAACGTGGTGGCCAGCTATGCCGCGCGCTATCGCCCCGACGATCCCGACCTGATCCAGATCGCCGATGAGGATTACACCCTGGCCATCGTGCGTTCGGCGTTTCTGCCGGTGGACGCGCCCGACCCAGTAGGGGGGCGGCTGCTGCTGTCCTATCTGCTGTCGCCCCCCGCGCAGGCGCTGATCGAGGCCGCCAGCGGCGTGTCGCTGACCCGCAGCGCCGCGACCGCGCCCAGCCTGCGGCCGATCCGACTGGATGCGGGGCTGCTGGTCTATTCCGACAGGCTGCGGCGCGGCGGATTGCTGGCCGAATGGCAGGCCGCGCTGATCCAGCCCAGCACGCCGCCCGCGCGGTGAAGCAAGGGCCCCGGATCGCGCCGGGGCCCTGTGGTCATGCTATTCCGCGGCCATCCGGTCGGCGGTGGGGTAATCGACATAGCCCTGCGCGCCGCCCGCATAAAAGGTCGACGGGTCCTGTTCGTTCAGGGGCAACCCGCGGCGGAACCGCTCGGGCAGGTCGGGTGTCGCGATGAAGTCGCGCCCGAAGGCCACGGCATCGGCCCGGCCCTCGGCCAGCAGGGCGGCGGCACTTTCGCGGGTCAGACCCTCGTTCGCGATGACCGGGCCGCCAAAGGCGTCGCGGATCGCGTCCAGCAGGCTGTCGGGGCCGATATGCTCGCGCAGGCACAGGAAGGCCACGCCGCGCGCGCGCATGTCGCGGGCCACCTGCGTGAACAGGGCGCGCGGGTCGCTGTCGCCCATGTCATGGCTGTCGCCGCGCGGCGCCAGATGAACGCCCACCCGGTCTGCGCCCCAGACGCCCACCACCGCATCGGTGATCTCGTTCAGGAACCGGACGCGGTTCTCGATGCTGCCGCCATACTGGTCCTGACGGGTGTTGCTGCGCTCCTGCAGGAACTGGTCGATCAGATAGCCGTTCGCGGCGTGGATCTCGACCCCGTCAAAGCCCGCATGGCGCGCGTTCTCGGCCGCCTGGCGATAGGCGTCGACGATGCCGGGGATCTCTTCGGTGGTCAGGGCGCGGGGCGTCACATAGGCGCGCTTGGGGCGCAGCAGGCTGACATGCCCGTCCGGCTGGATCGAGGACGGCGCCACGGGCAGCTGCCCGCCCAGCAGTTCGGGGTCCGAGATGCGGCCCACATGCCACAGCTGCAGATAGATCAGACCGCCACGCTCGTGCACCGCGCGCGTCACTTTGGACCAGCCCGCGATCTGGTCTTCGTTCCAGATGCCGGGCGTCGCCTCATAGCCCACGCCCATGGGCATGATGCTGGTCGCCTCGGACAGGATCAGGCCGGCGCCGGCGCGCTGGCTGTAATACTCGACCATCAGGTCGTTGGGCACGCGCACATCGCCCGCGCGCGACCGCGTCAGGGGCGCCATCACGATCCGGTTGCGCAGCGTCACCGCCCCCAGGGTCAGCGGTTCGAACATCGAGGACATCGCGTCCTCCTTTCCTTGATCTTGCTTGTGGGGCCTTGCGGTCCGGGAATTTCTGCGCGGGACCATCGCCCCGCCCGGCAGCAACTGTGCGCGCCGCGACCCGATTTCAAGACCGCCTGCCGCGTCGTCACAACGCCGTCACCGATGCGAAAAAACCTGTCCCGGCCTGCGGCGGCATCTTCCATGTGAGCGGTTCCGCGACTATCCAGGAACACATGGATATCATGTTGCTTACCACCTTCACCGCCGTGCTGTTCCTGCTGATCGCGGCGGCCGAGCCGCTGGCGGCCCGGCTGTCGCTGCCGTTCAGCGTGATGCTGGCGGCGGTGGGCATCCTGATCGGGGGCGGGGCGCTGTTCCTGTTGCGCACCAACCTGACCGATACGCTGAACCCGGTGGCTGAAAGCATCCTGTCGCTGCCCATCCGCTCCAGCGTGTTCCTCTATGTGTTCCTGCCGACGCTGATCTTTCAGGCCACGCTGGAGATGAACATCCGCCGGATGATGGATGACTGGGTGCCCATCATGACGCTGGCGGTGGTCGCGGTGGTCGCGGCGACGCTGACCATCGGCTATGCGCTGCACTGGGCGGGGGTGCCGCTGATGGTGGGCCTGTTGATCGGGGCGATCGTGTCCACAACCGACCCGTCCGCCGTGGTCACCATCTTTCGCAGCCTGTCGGCCCCCAAGCGCCTGTCGCGCATCGTCGAGGGCGAAAGCCTGCTGAACGATGCGGCCGCCATCGCGCTGTTCGGGCTGTTCCTGTCCTATGTCATGCTGGGCGTGCCGAACCCCAGCCTGGCCGAGGCATTGGGACAGTTCCCCGGCCTGATCGTCGGCGGTGTCGCCGCCGGTTGGGTGGTCGCGCGGGTCGCGCTGATGCTGATGGGGCTGTTCGGGCGGTTCGAGACGGCGCAGATCTCGGTCTCGGTCGCGGTGCCCTATCTGGCCTATATCGGGGCCGAACAGCTGCTGGGCGCGTCGGGCGTGATCGCTGTCGTGGTGGCGGGCCTGACGCTGAACCTGATGGGGCCGGGTCGCCTGACGCCGGCCTTCTGGGTGAACCTGCGCGAGGTCTGGGGCCTTCTGGCGCATTGGGCGGGGGCGCTGATCTTTATCCTGGCGGCGCTGCTGATCCCGCGCCTGCTGGGCGAGGTGCGGCTGAACGACCTGTATCTGATCGGGGTCGTGGTGATCGCGGCCTTTGTCGCCCGCGCGCTGATCCTGTTTCTGCTGCTGCCCCTGCTGACCAGCATGCGCCTGTCGCCCAAGATCCAGCACCCCTACCGCATGGCGATCATGTGGGGGGGGCTGCGCGGCGCGGTCACGCTGGCGCTGGCGCTGGCGGTCACCGAAAACCTGCGCGTCCCGGTCGAGACCAAGCGCGTCGTTGGGATCCTGGCCACGGGCTTTGCGCTGTTCACGCTGATCGTGCAGGGCACGACGCTGCGGTGGGTCATCGGCCTGCTGGGCCTGGACAAGCTGTCGCCGCTGGACCGGGCGCTGTCCAATCAGGTGGTCGCCGTCGCGCTGCAGACGGTGCGCGAGGGCGTGGCCTCGGTCACCGAAAATTACGACCTGACCCGAGAAACCGTCCGATCCGAGGCCAAGCGTTTCGCCGCCCGCCTGGACAGCGCGGTCGAGGCCGCCGAGGCCGACGACAATGCCCAGATCCTGGACCGCGACCGCATCACCTTGGGGCTGATCGCCCTGGCCGCGCATGAACGCGAGGTGATCGTCCAGCGGTTCCGCGAACGCGCGATCTCGGCGCGGCTGTCGGAGCAGGCGCTGTCCGACGCCGATCGCCTGATCGAGGGCGCGCGTCAGGGCGGACGCACGGGCTATCAGCGGGCGGCGCGCTCCAGCCTGCGCTATGGGCCGGCGTTCCGGTTCGCGGCCTTCCTGCGAAACAGGCTGGGCATCGCGGGACCGTTGGGCCGCATGACCGCCGACCGGTTCGAGATGCTGCTGGGCAAGCGGCTGATCCTGCGCGACCTGCACGGTTTCATCGACCGGCGCATCCGCCGCATCCACGGCCGTCGCGTGGCCGAGCTGCTGCACGAGCTGCTGCAGCGCCGCATCGAGGCGGTCGAGACCGCGCTGTCGGGCCTGCGCCTGCAATTCCCCGGCTATGCCGAGGAGCTGGAGCGCCGCTTTATCCGCCGCACCGCCCTGCGTCTGGAAGAGCGCGAATATAACGCCCTGCGCGATGACGGGCTGATCGGTGCCGAGGTTCACATCCAGCTGATGGACGACATCCGCCGCCGTCGCCAGCAGACCGAAAGCCGCCCCACGCTGGATCTGGCGCTGCGCAAGAACCAGGTGGTCCGGCAATTCCCGCTGTTTGGCGATCTGGACGATGCCGAGCTGAAGCGCTTGGGCCGCGAGATCCGCACCCGCTATGTCAATGCAGGCCATGTGATCACGCGCAAGGACACGCCCGCGCGGTCGGTGTTCTTCGTGGCTTCGGGCGCGGTGGAACAGGAGGTTGCGGGCCAGACCACGCGGCTTGGCCGCGGAGAGATGTTCGGCCAGATGGGCGTGCTGACCCGCCGCATCCGCCGCGCCGAGGTGCGCGCGATCACGCCGACCACGCTGCTGGTGCTGGACGAGGCGGGCTTTCGGCGGCTGCTGAAACGCTCGGCCGCGCTGCGGCGCGCGGTGCGCGACAGCGTCGTGGGCAAGACCGTCGCCGAAGAGGTGCTGCGCATGCCCGAACTGGCCCAGGACGCCCCGCCCGATCAGCGCACCCCGCCCACGCCTCCGGCCGCGCCGCCGATGCCCGCCGACCCCGCGCCGCTTGGCGATTCCGCACCAACCCGCTAGACCCACGCTGACGACCCCGACGACAAGGCCCCCTGCCATGGACATTCCCGCCCAGACCGCCACCCGCATCGCCCGCCAGATCGCCACCGAAATCGGCGCGAACCCCGCGCAGGTGACCGCCGCCGCCGACCTGCTGGACGGGGGCGCGACCGTTCCCTTTGTCGCGCGCTATCGCAAGGAGGTCACGGGCGGGCTGGACGACACCCAGCTGCGCACCCTGGCCGAGCGGCTGTCCTATCTGCGCGAGATGGAGGCGCGGCGGGCCTCGATCCTGGGGTCGATCCGCGATCAGGGCAAGCTGACCGACGATCTGGCCCGCGCCATCGGCACGGCCGAGACCAAGGCCGCGCTGGAGGACATCTATCTGCCCTTCAAGCCCAAACGCCGGACCAAGGCGATGATCGCGCGCGAGAACGGGCTGGAGCCGCTGTTGCGCGCCATCCAAGCCGATCCGTCGCGCGATCCGGCCGCGCTGGCCCCGGCCTATCTGTCCGAGGCCGTGGACAGCCCCAAGGCCGCCCTGGACGGCGCCCGCGACATCCTGGTCGAGGAGCTGTCGGAGAACGCCGAGGTCCTGGGCCCCCTGCGCGATTTCATGCGCCGAGACGCCCGCATCAGCGCCCGCGTGGTCCCCGGCAAGGAGGAGGCGGGCGCCAAGTTCAGCGACTATTTCGCCCATTCCGAAGGCTGGTCGGGCATTCCCGGCCACCGCGCTCTGGCCATCCTGCGCGCCGCCAAGGAAGAGGTCGTGACCATCGAGATCGCCCCCGAACCCGAGACCGGCACCGCGCGGGCCGAGGGGATCGTGGCCCGCGGTCTGGGCGCGGTGGGGCAGGGGCCGGGCGCCGAGTGGCTGCGCGGGGTCGCGGGCTGGGCGTGGCGGGTGCGGCTGTCGAACACGATGTATATCGACCTGCTGACCGAGTTGCGCGCCCGCTCCCATGCCGAGGCGATCCAGGTCTTTGCCCGCACCCTGCGCGACCTGCTGCTGGCGGCACCCGCCGGGCCGCGCGCGACCTTGGGGCTGGACCCCGGCATTCGGACCGGGTGCAAGATCGCGGTGGTGGACGGCACCGGCAAGCTGCTGGACACCGCGACCATCTATCCGTTCCAGCCCAAGAACGACCTTCGCGGGGCCGAGGCCACGCTGCTGGCGCTGATCGCGAAACATGGCGTCGACCTGATCGCCATCGGCAACGGCACCGCCAGCCGCGAAAGCGAGCGCCTTGTCGCCGATGTGCTGAAACGCCTGCCCAAGGGCGTCAAGGCGCCCACCAAGGTGATCGTCTCCGAGGCCGGGGCCTCGGTCTATTCCGCCTCCGAACTGGCCGCGAAGGAGTTCCCGGACCTGGATGTCAGCCTGCGCGGCGCGGTCAGCATCGCGCGGCGCCTGCAGGACCCGCTGGCCGAGCTGGTCAAGGTGCCGCCGCAATCGATCGGCGTGGGGCAGTATCAGCATGACGTGGATCAGCGCCAGCTGGCCAAGTCGCTGGAGGCCGTGGTCGAGGATGCCGTGAACGCCGTGGGCGTCGATCTGAACACGGCCTCGGCACCGCTTCTGGCGCATGTCGCAGGGCTGGGGCCGTCGCTGGCGCAGGCCATCGTCGCGCATCGCGATGCGCAGGGTGCGTTCCCGTCGCGCGCGGCGCTGAAAAAGGTCGCGGGCCTGGGCCCCAAGGCGTTCCAGCAATGCGCCGGTTTCCTACGCGTGCAGGGGCCCGAGCCGCTGGACGCATCGGCTGTCCACCCCGAGGCCTATGGCGTCGCGCGCAAGATCGTGGCCGCCTGCGGGCGCGATCTGCGGTCGCTGATGGGGGATGCCGGGGCGCGGAAGGCCGTGAACGCCCGCGACTTCGTCACAGATGATTTCGGCCTGCCCACTGTGCGCGACATCCTGGCCGAGCTGGAGAAACCCGGCCGCGACCCGCGCCCCGGTTTTGTCACCGCCAGCTTTGCCGAGGGGGTCGAGGACATCAAGGATCTGCGCCCCGGCATGTCGCTGGAGGGGACTGTGACCAATGTCGCGGCCTTTGGCGCTTTCGTCGATATCGGGGTGCATCAGGACGGGCTGGTCCATGTCAGCCAGCTGGCAGACCGGTTCGTTAAGGACCCGCATGAGGTGGTCAAGGCCGGCGACGTCGTCCGCGTCCGCGTGACCGAGGTTGACGTGCCGCGTAAGCGCATCGGCCTGACCATGCGCAAGGACAACGCCCCCACCGACCGCCCCGCCCGCGAACCCGCAAAGCCGGCGCCCCGTGCCACGCAGGCCGCGCCCAAGGGTGCGGGCGCCTTTGGCTCGGCCCTGGCCGATGCGCTGCGCCAGCGATAGGAGCGCGTGATGACCCCGCTGGACGACCCCGATCACCGCGCCTTTCTGATCCGCGATGCGCATCACGCGCTGGATTTCTTTGACGCCAGCATCCGGACGACGGGCGGCTTTCATGTGCTGGACCTGGATGGCACGCCCCTGCCGGGCACGGTGCAGGAGCTGCACACGACCACGCGACTGGTCCATTCCTATGCGCTGGCTCAGATGGCCGGGCGGCCTGACCGTGCGGGGATCGTGGATCAGGGCATGGACTGGCTGTGGCGCGCGCATCGTGACCGCGATCAGGGCGGCTATCTGTGGGCGCTGGACCGCACCGCGCCTGTGGAGGGGCCCAAGCTGGCCTATGGGCATGTGTTCGTGCTGCTGGCGGCCTCCAGCGCCAAGATGGCCGGGCACCCGGATGCCGACCGCCTGCTGAAGGATATCACGCAGGTGCTGGACCGCCATTACTGGGACGACGACGCGGGCCTGTTTCGCGATGAATTCACCCGCGACTGGCAGGTGTTTTCCAGCTATCGCGGCATGAATGCCAACATGCACGGGGTCGAGGCGCTGCTGGCCCATCATGAGGCCACGGGCGATCCCCGCCCCCTGGAGCGCGCGGGCCGCATCCTGGATTTCTTCATCGCGGGGCAGGCGGCGCACCACGGCTGGCGCATCCCCGAGCATTACGACGACCGCTGGCAGCCCGACCACGCCTATGCGGGCAACCCGATGTTCCGCCCCGCAGGCACCACACCCGGCCACAGCTTCGAGATGGCGCGCCTGCTGCTGCAATGGTGGGATCTGGCCGGGCGGCCCGGCGCGGACGCCCCCGCGCAGGCCCGCGCGCTGGTCGAGACGGCGCTGGCCGATGCCTGGCTGCCGGGTGGCGGTCTGGCCTATACCCTGCGCGAGGGTCGCGTGGACAACCCCGCCCGCTACTGGTGGCCGGTGACCGAGGCGATCGGCGCGCTGGCCGCCCTGATCAAGCTGGACCCGCAGCCGCAGGACGCCCTGTGGTATCGTCGCCTGTGGGATTTCGCCCAAAGCGCGTTGATCGACCAGCGTCAGGGCGGCTGGTTCCCCGAACTGGCCCCTGACGGCACGCCCGATGCCCGGCAGTTCGTGGGCAAGCCCGACATCTATCACGCGATCCAGGCCGATCTGCTGCCGCTGGTCCCGGGATTGTCGCGGGCGGCGCAGGCCCTGGCCGCCACGAAACCCTTGAAATGGAATGGCACGGCTGATTAACCTTTGTTTACGAGGCGCGAACGCGCTTGACGAGGCGGGGCCGGGCGGGACATCCGGAGTGCCTCGGTCGAAATGCCTGATTTGACAGGTCTGTTCAGTTCAAGGTTCACAGTCCACGATGTCCTCAATCGATCCCAATCTGCGCGCGCTTGACCTTCTTGCCGGGGCGGAAGGGGGCTTTGCCCTGTCGATTCTGGACGCCTCGCCGGATTGCATCAAGCTGCTGGATCTAGAGGGTCGGGTGATCTTCATGAACGGCAACGGCCTCTGCGCCATGGAGATCGACGATTTCACCGCGGTCGAACGCAGCCCCTGGCCGGCGCTGTGGCCCGCCGAGGCCGAGGCCCGGCTGATCGACGCGATGCAGGCCGCCCGGGAGGGGCGCGTGTCGCGGTTCGAGGCGTTCTGCCCGACCGCCAAGGGCACCCCGCGCTGGTGGCAGGTCACGGTGTCCCCGGTCGCGGATGACAGTGGCGCCGTGCGGCGCATCCTGGCCTCGTCGCGCGACGTGACCGAGATGGTCGAGGCCCGCCTGCAGCTGGAGCGAGAGGTCGCCCGCAAGGATGAGGCCATCGCCCGCCAGACCATCCTGATGGGAGAGATCGACCACCGGGTCAAGAACAGCTTTGCCGCCGTGATCGGCCTGCTGCGCATGCAGTCGCGCCTGCATGCCGGCGGCCCGGCCGAGGCGCAGCTGACCGATGCCGCCAACCGCATCTCGACCCTGGCGCGGGTGCATGACCAGCTGCACCTGGACCCGGCCAGCGGCGATGTCAGCCTGCGCGACTATATCGCTGCGCTGGCCACCGACCTGGCGCAGGCACTGAACGCGCCCATCGCGCTGGACGACCGCCTGCCGCCCGATCTGCGCGTGATGCCCGCCCAGGCCGCCGCCATCGGCCAGATTTTGGCCGAACTGATCGGCAACGCGGTCAAGCATGCGCGCCCGCCGGGGCGTCCGGGCCTGTGGCTGGGCCTGACGCAGCTGGGCGGCATGCTGTCGATGGCGCTGGCCGATGACGGGCCGGGCCTGCCCCCCGATTTCGACCCCGAACGGTCGCGCGGCCTGGGCATGCAGATCTGTCGCGTCTATGCCCAGCAGATGGGCGGCGCGCTGCATCACGGTCCCGCCGAACAGGGCGGTGCCGAGTTCCGCGTCACCCTGCAGCTGGATACCGCTGCGGCATCCTGACCGGGCGGGAACCGTCCGGCCCCTTCGGCGATTGACATCCCGAACGCGGGCGTCCACCGCTGCGCGCCTTGCCTGTGCCTGCCCCCACCCCCTTTCCCTGAACAGGAGCCGCCGATGCGGATGAAGATCGACGTGACGCTTGACTATGCGCTGGAACAGCCCGGACCCGCGCTGCTGCTGATCGAGGCGGCCGGCGTGCACGGCCAGATCCTGAATCGCGCCACGATCGACCTGGGCCAGCCGCAAAAGATGGCCCGCGTGCCCGCCGAGGAGGGCATCGGGGAACGTATCGTGATGTTCCTGGAGGAACGGCTGACCTGCCGCTATTCCGCTGAGGTTCACGTGCCCCGCACCCGCCCGAACCTGGATGCGCTGGAGGCCGTCGCGGTCGAGGACATGCCCGGCGACGCCCTGCGCTATCTGCTGCCGTCGCGCTATTGCCAGGCCGAGCGGTTCGGCCATTTCACCGCGTCCCGGTTCGAAGGGCTGACCGGCGGATCGCTGGTCGCCGCCATGCGGGACTGGGTCGAGCGTAACCTGGACTATGTCTCTGGCGCCAGCGACGCCAACACCACGGCGGCCGACACGTTCCTGGACCGGCGCGGCGTCTGCCGCGATTACGCGCATCTGCTGATCGCGCTGTGCCGCGCGCAACAGATCCCGGCGCGCATCGCCAGCGTCTATGCCCCCGAGGTCCAGCCGCAGGATTTCCACGCGGTCGTGCAGGTCTATCTGGGCGGAGAGTGGTATCTGGTCGATCCGACCGGCATGGCCCATGCCGACCAGATGGCGCTGGTCGCGGTAGGGCGCGATGCGGCGGATGTGGCGTTCCTGACCACGACCTCGGTCGCGGATCTGCGCACGCAGAGCGTCGAGGTCACAGCCCTCGAGCAGCAGCCCCGCCAGCACCGTCGCCCGCCGGATCAGCGCGATGCCCCGCGCCAGATCGGCGGCCCCCGGATCAGGGGCGCCGCCGTTCAGCCAGGGCTCGGGCGCGACGCGGTTGCCATAGGTGCGGGGACCGGACAGGCGGATGCCTAGGGCGCCCGCCATCGCCCCCTCGGGCCAGCCCGCATTGGGCGACCGGTGCGTGCCGGCATCGCGCCAGGCCACCCGCAGCGCCGCCATCCCGCGCCGCCCGGCGGCCAGCGCGATCAGCCCCGCCGTCAGCCGCGCGGGGATCAGGTTCGCCACATCGTCCAGCCGCGCGGCGACCATGCCGAAGGCCTCGTGGCGTGGGGTGCGGTGGCCGATCATCGAATCCATCGTGTTGATCGCCTTATAGGCGGCGATGCCGGGCAGGCCGCCGACCGCCGCCCAGAACAGCGGCGCGATGACGCCGTCGCTGCTGTTCTCGGCCAGGCTCTCCAGGCTGGCGCGGGCGAGGTCGGGCGTGTCGGCCTGCGTCACGTCGCGCCCCACGATCATCGCCGTCGCCGCCCGCGCGCCCGCCAGATCGCCCGCAGCCAAGGGCACCGCCACCGCGCGCAGGTGCTGGTCCAGCGATCGCGCCGCGACCAGGGGCCATGCCAGCACCGCCGCCACCCACGGCCCCAGCCACGCCTGGATCAGCGCCGCCGGAATCAGCGCGGCCAGCACGACGACGATCACGGTCAGCGCGCCTTTGGCCCGCCGCGCGCGGCCCCGGTTCAGGCCCCGGTCCAGCGCCGCGATCAGCCGCCCGGCCCAGGTGACCGGATGCCCGATCCGGCGATAGACCGCATCGGGCCAGCCGATCAGCGCATCCAGGATCAACGCGATGGCCGCGATCATCGCCATGGCCTCAGTCCTCGGCGCGCAGGTTGACGGCGTCGACCGCCCAGGCATCGCCCGCCCGCCGCAGCACCGTGATCGACAGGGGCGCGACCGAAAAGGACAGCGCCGCCGCCCCCACCACCATCGACAGCGCCGCGCGCACCGTGCCCGCATGGGCGACGATCACCGTGTCGCGATCCAGCGCGTTCAGTACCGGGATGACGCGGGCCGCCATGTCGTCAAAGCTCTCTCCGCCGGGGGGGCGATGGCGGGCCAGCGCGCCCGGGGGCAGGGGCCCCAGATCGGGCAGCAGGGCGGGGTCCGTCCCCTCCCACGCGCCCAGGTCCTGTTCCCACAGTGCCGCCTCCAGCCGGTCGGGGGTCAGATCCAGCGCCGCCGCCGTCTGCCGACAGCGCAGCGCCGGGCTGGCGATCACCTGGCCCGGTGTCAGGCGGGCGCGCTGACGCGCCAGGGCGGGGGCGTCGCCGCAATCGGCGGGCACGTCGCGGCGGCCCGCCATCAGGCCGCCGGCAAGGCTGGGTGCGTGGCGCAGGATGGTCAGGCGCATGGGTCCGCTCCGTCTGGTCGGGTCCTCCTTTGGCCCGAGGGCGCGCGGGGGGCAAGCGCTGATGCTTGACGCGTCGTCGCATCGCGCGCAGCCTGCTTGACGGAGCGCGGTCGGCTGCGCTATGGAAATGAACAAGCGTTCAATAAACCGGGGAGGGGGGATCGCGATGTTCACACGAGGCATGGAATTCGATCTGGGCGAGGATGTGAACGCGCTGCGCGAGATGGTGCATCGGTGGGCGCAGGACCGCGTGGCCCCCCTGGCCGCCGAGACCGACCGCAGCAACGCCTTTCCCAACGACCTGTGGACCGAGATGGGCGAGCTGGGCCTGCTGGGCATCACCGTCCCGGAGGAGTTCGGCGGCGCGTGCATGGGCTATCTGGCGCATGTCATCGCGACTGAGGAGATCGCGCGGGCCAGTGCCTCGATCAGTCTGTCCTATGGGGCGCATTCGAACCTCTGCATGAACCAGATCAAGCTGAACGGCACGGACGAACAGCGCGCGAAATACCTGCCCGACCTGTGCAGCGGCCGCGCCGTGGGCGCCCTGGCCATGTCCGAGGAAAGTGCGGGCAGCGATGTCGTCAGCATGAAGCTGCGGGCGGAAAAGAAGAACGACCGCTATGTGCTGAACGGCAGCAAATACTGGATCACCAATGCGCCCGACGCGCAGGTTCTGGTGGTCTATGCCAAGACCGACCCCGAGGCCGGGTCGAAGGGCATCACGGCCTTCATCGTCGAACGCGGCATGGCGGGGTTCACCACCAGCCCGCATTTCGACAAGCTGGGGATGCGCGGATCGAATACGGGCGAGTTGATCTTTGACAATGTCGAGATCCCGTTCGGGAACGTCCTGGGCGAGGAGGGCCGGGGCGTTCGGGTGCTGATGTCGGGCCTGGACTACGAGAGGGTGGTCCTGTCCGGCATCGGCACCGGTATCATGGCGGCCTGCCTGGATCAGGTGATGCCCTACATGGCCGAGCGAAAGCAGTTCGGCCAGCCGATCGGGTCTTTCCAGCTGATGCAGGGCAAGATCGCCGACATGTATGTGGCCCTGAACACCGCCCGCGCCTATGTCTATGAGGTCGCGCGGGCCTGCGACAACGGGACCGTCACGCGGCAGGACGCGGCTGGCGCGGTCCTTTACGCCAGCGAACAGGCGATGGTGCAGGCGCATCAGGCCGTGCAGGCGATGGGCGGGGCCGGGTTCCTGAACGACAGCGTCGTCAGCCGCCTGTTCCGCGACGCCAAGCTGATGGAGATCGGCGCCGGCACCAGCGAGATCCGCCGCATGCTGATCGGGCGAGAGCTGATGGGGCTGGTCTGATGCGGGCCGCGCTGGCCCTGATCCTGCTGGCGGCCCCGGTTGCGGCGCAGGAGCCCCCGGCCTTTGACCCGGCCCCGCTGCTGGCTTGCGTGGAGGGGGGCGGTGACGACTGCGCGGGTCTGGCCGCCAATGCCTGCATGGAGGGTGAGGGCGGGTCCAGCACCGTCGGCATGGGGTTCTGCCTGGGCGCGGAACGCGACTGGTGGGATGCGCGCCTGAACGACCGCTATCAGCAGGTGATGGCCCGCGCCAAGGCGGCCGATGCCGAGCTGGAGGGTCTGGGCAGCGCCGCCGCCCCGCAGGCGCCCGCGCTGCGCGAGATGCAGCGCGCCTGGATCGCCTATTGCGACGCCGCCTGCACCTATGAGGCGACGCGGTGGGGTGGCGGCACCGGGGCAGGGCCCGCCGCCGCGCAATGCGCGCTGAACCTGACCGCGCGTCAGGCGACTTATCTGGACGGCTATCTGCGCGAAGGCCGCTGACTGAACGACATTGTCGGGAGAAGACCGCATGAAACTGACCTCTGCCGCGCTGCCGACCTCGGATCAGTTCCGCGCCAACCGTGCAGCCCATCTGGCGCTGTTGCAGACGGTCCGCGAGGCCGCCGACCTGGCCGCCGCCGGGGGCGGCCCCAAGGCGGTCGAGCGTCACGTCAGCCGGGGCAAGATGCCCCCGCGCGAACGCGTGGCGAACCTGCTGGACCCCGGCAGCCCGTTCCTGGAGATCGGTGCGGTGGCGGCGCATGGCCTCTATGACGGGGCAGCGCCCTGCGCCGGGGTGATTGCCGGGGTGGGGCGCGTGGAGGGTCAGGACGTGATGGTCGTGGCCAATGACGCGACGGTCAAGGGCGGCACCTATTACCCGATGACGGTCAAGAAACACCTGCGCGCGCAGGAGATCGCCGAGGAATGCGGCCTGCCCTGCATCTATCTGGTCGATAGCGGCGGTGCGAACCTGCCCAATCAGGACGAGGTGTTCCCCGACCGCGACCATTTCGGGCGCATCTTCTTCAACCAGGCGCGGATGAGCGCCAAGGGCATCCCGCAGATCGCCGTGGTGATGGGCTCCTGCACGGCGGGCGGTGCCTATGTGCCGGCCATGTCGGACGTGACCATCATCGTGCGCGGGCAGGGCACGATCTTTCTGGCGGGCCCGCCGCTGGTCAAGGCCGCCACCGGAGAGGTCGTGACCGCCGAGGATCTGGGCGGCGGCGACGTGCATACCCGCCTGTCCGGGGTGGCCGACTAT
>ERZ778021.2556-NODE-2556-length-15825-cov-4.618072_pt1 | contig 15825 bp, 17 predicted proteins | sample MGYA00375751_ERZ778021 | MGnify/ENA primary metagenome ERZ778021 (study PRJEB29350, sample SAMN05389814) | bioreactor metagenome | isolation source: Thiocyanate stock bioreactor | place: South Africa: University of Cape Town | collected 2013-08-29 ... | reverse complement strand
TGGATGTCGGCGGTGGCCACCATGTTCTTCTCGTGCATCTCGAGCAGGTCGCCGATGTGCTTCTGGGCGGCGGCGCCGATGCCGGCCATGGTTTCTTCCGCCGTGTTGTCCACCTGGCTGCCGAGCGTGTTGATCTTGTGGGCGACGTCCTGCTGGGCGGCCGTCTTCAGCGAATCCTCCAGCGCCTTGTAGAGGACGATGCGCTGCTCGGTGTCGATGGTCAGCTTGTTGATCAGCGTGTTCTGCGCCGCGATCTGGTTGTTGAGCGAATCGACGAAGGTCTGGAACATCGAGGTGTAGCGCTCCAGCGTCTGGCTCTCGGCCAGCAGCTCCTGCTCCTTCGCCTGCTTCTCGTTGTACTCGGTGGCGAGCTTGGAGCGCTCGCCCTCCAGCTTGGTGCGGTCGTTCTGGCTGGTCGAGGCGGCGATCCGGTTCTCGATGTCGAGCAGCAGCGGGTTCAGCTCCTCGATGCGCTTCTGCGTCGCCGTCAGGTTCTCGATGGTGGCCTTGCGCCGCTCGATCACCTGCGCGAGGCTCGCCTCCGACGTCTTGTAGCGGGCGTCGAGCACCTGCTTCTGCGCCTTGAGGATGCCGACGATCGTGTCGGACTTCGCCAGCAGCTCCTGCAGGTTGCCGGCCAGCGACATGTTGCGCACGCGCTCGGTGCGCATGCGCTGCTTGGACTGCTTGGAGAAGATGCCGATGAAGGTTTCCCAGCCGGTGTAGCTCTTCATCGATTCGAACTCGGCGCCGAAGACGTTGGTGGCGTCCTCCAGCCCGATGATCAGGTCGGCGATGTTGCCTTCCATCACCTTCTGCTGCTTGAGCACGTCCTCGATGCGGGCGTTCTCGATGTCGAAGTCGGGCGCGATCTTGGTGTCGGACTTGGCCAGCTTGTCGAGCACGATGCCCGACTGCTCGATCTTGGAGCGCATGTCCTCGACCACCTGCTTGGTCTTCTCGATCTCGGCGTCGAAGTTCTGCAGCGTGGCCATGAGGGGTCCTCGTCCCGTTTGCGATCTTCGCGAATATATGTGGCGGCCGTGACGATTGAAAGTGTCGAACGGCGCTTGCCGCAAGGCCTTGCGGGCCGCGTCGAAGCCGGTTGACAGCCGCGCGGCCGCGTCCAATGTGTGGCCGGTTCCCGATCCTCCGAAGGCGGCCCATGCGATCCAATCCGACGAGCGAGCAGATCCTGTTCTTCTCCGACGCCGTCATCGCCATCACGATCACGCTGCTGATGCTGGAGGTGCGCCTGCCGGTCGGCGCGGGCGAGCTCTCCGACCCCGAGCTGCTCGACGCGCTGCTCGCCACCTCGATCAAGCTGCTCGGCTACGTCATCAGCTTCCTCGTCATCGCCTCCTTCTGGATCAGCCACCACCGCAAGTTCCACCACATCGTGCGCACCGACGGCATGCTGGTGTGGCTGAACTTCCTGTTCCTGCTGACGATCGGGCTGATCCCCTTCTCGACCTCCGTCATCAGCGACAATGGCGGCAGCGTCGCGACGATCTTCTATGCCGGCACCATCGTGCTCAGCGCGCTCTCGCTGACGCTGCTGTGGGTCTATGCGTGGCGCAAGGGCCTGACCGACCTCGAAGGCGAAGGGACGGGCGCCCTGCTCTACCCGACGCTCATGCCGGCGGCGGTGTTCGCCCTGTCGATGCTGGTGGCGCTGGAATGGCCGGACGCGGCCAAATATTCCTGGCTGCTGATCATCCCGCTGGCGATGCTGCAACGCCGCCTGCCCGGCATGGGCTGAGAGGCCTCCCGAAAACCGTCAGGCCCGGCCTCGCGGTTTTCTACTCCCCGGCGAAGCCGACGAAGTCCTCGGCCGGCCAGCGGCCCATCTCCTCCTCCCAGTGCCGGCGGCACAGCGAGACGTAGACGTCCTTGCCGATCGCCACCTGCGCGCCCTGCTTGGCCACCTTGCCGTCCGCGCCGAGCCTGACCACCATCGTCGCCTTGCGCCCGCAGCGGCAGATCGTGCGCACCTCGCGCAGTTCGTCGGCGAGTGCCAGCAGCGCCTTCGAGCCGGAGAACAGGTTCCCCTGGAAGTCCGTCCTGAGCCCGTAGCACATGACGGGTATGCCGAGCCGGTCGGCAACGCGGCCAAGCTGCCAGACCTGCTCCGCGGTCAGGAACTGGGCCTCGTCGACGAAGACGCAATGGACGTTCTGGTGGCGCGTGTGCTCCTCGATGCGGGCGTAGAGGTCGTCGCCGTCGCGGAACATCGCAGCTTCCGATTCCAGTCCGATCCGCGAGGAGATGTAGCCCTGTCCTTCCTTGCGGTAGTGGCCGGCGACGAACAGCATCGTCTCCATGCCGCGCTCACGATAGTTGTAGGACGCCTGCAGCAGCATGGTCGTCTTGCCGGCGTTCATCGTCGCGAAGTTGAAATAGAGCTTGGCCATGGCGGCGCGACTTTAGGCCGGAAGGGCGGCCCTGCGGGAGGTCCGATCTTCGCTGTTCCACGACAAAAGCGGCCGGCGGGCAGCGCGGGCGGGCCGTGCCGCGCCGCCTCGCGCAACGTCATCCGCGCTTGAAACCGCGGCGGAATGGTGTTTGGTTTCAGGAATCCAGACCGGCCCGCTACCCGGACCGCGAACCACGAAAAAATTCAACAGATGGGAGACGTAGCGATGTCGCTTATGAAGTCATTCACACTTGCGCTCGGCATGGCGGCCGCGCTGTTCGCGACGGGCGCGCAGGCCGCCGAGCCCGCGAGCTGCAAGGCCGTGCGCTTCGCCGATGTCGGCTGGACCGACATTCAGGTTACCACCGGCGTGGCGCAGGTGCTGCTCGAGGCGCTGGGCTATTCGCCGGAAGTGACGACGCTGACCGTGCCTGTCGCCTATGCGTCGCTCAAGAACAAGGACATCGACGTCTTCCTGGGCAACTGGATGCCGTCGATGACGACCGACATCGCTCCCTATACCGCGGACAAGTCAGTCGAAACGATCACCGCCAACCTCGAGGGTGCCGGATACGGCCTCGTGGTGCCGCAATACGTCGCCGACGCCGGCGTCAAGTCGCTGCTCGACCTCGGTGCGCACAAGGACCAGTTCGGCGGCAAGATCTACGGCATCGAATCGGGCAATGACGGCAACCGCATCATCGGCGAGATGATCGCCGACCCGGCCAACAAGCTCGCCGGCTTCGAGCTGGTCGAGAGCTCCGAGGCGGGCATGCTCACCGAGGCCGAGAAGGCCATGAAGAACAACGAGTGGATCATCTTCCTCGGCTGGACGCCGCATCCGATCATGGGCGAGATGAAGATCCACTATCTGGACGGCATGGGCGACACCGGCTTCGGGGCCGCCACCGTCTATACCAACGTGCGCGCCGGCTACACCGGCGAATGCCCGAATGTCGGCAAGCTGCTGACCAACCTCAAGTTCAGCCTCGAGATGGAAGGCGCCATGATGGAGCCGGTGCTGAAGGACGGCGCCGACCCGAAGGCGACCGCGCTGGGCTGGCTGAAGGCCAATCCGGGCGCCGTGACGCCGTGGCTGGAGGGAGTGACGACGTTCGACGGCGGCAACGCCGCCGAGGCCGTTTCGAAGGCCCTCGCCGGCTGAACCCCGTGCCACGGCGGCGCCTGAGCGCGCCGCCGTGGCGCCGCCCGTGGAGGCAGCATGGACCCCATCTCCGATTTCCTCGCGTCGTGGAAGGTGCCCATCGGCCGCTGGGGCAAGACGTTCATCGACTTCATCGTCGACCATTTCGAATGGCTGTTCGACGCCATCAAGCTGACGCTGAACGTCGTCGTCGGCGAGGTCACGGCGGCGCTGCTGATGGTGCCGCCCGTCCTGCTGGCGCTGCTCGTCGCGGCACTGGCGTGGTGGATGCAGCGCTCCTGGAAGCTCGCGCTCGGCGTCTTCATCGGGCTGGCGCTGATCATCAATCTCGGATTGTGGAAGGAGACGGTCCAGACGCTGGTCATCGTCGTCTTCGCGACTGCCATATCCATGTCCATCGGCGTCCCGATCGGCATCTGGGCGGCCCACAAGCCGCGCATCTGGGCCTTCACCCAGCCGACGCTGGATCTCATGCAGACGATGCCGACCTTCGTCTACCTTATCCCGATCCTGATCCTCTTCGGCCTCGGCGCCGCGCCGGCGCTGATCGTGACGATCATCTTCGCCATGCCGGCGCCGGTCCGCATGACCTATCTCGGCATCACCTCCATCCCGCGCGCGATGATCGAGGCGGGCGAGGCGTTCGGCGCCACGCCGCGGCAGCTTCTGTGGAAGGTGGAACTGCCCGCCGCCCTGCCGTCCATCATGGCCGGGCTTACGCAGTGCATCATGCTGTCGCTGTCGATGGTCGTGTTCGCGACGCTCATCGGCGCGCCGAGTCTCGGCAATCCGGTGTTCAAGGCGCTGTCCAACCGCAACATACCGCTCGGCATCGAGGCGGGCCTGGCGATCGTCATCCTCGCCATCGTGCTCGACCGGATGCTCGCGCAGCGCGTTGGAAAACGCCAGTGAGCGGGATTCCCTTGAGCGAGGCTCCCGCGGCGACCGCCGCCCCGTCACGCCCGGCGGTCGAGTTCCGCAACGTCGACATCGTCTTCGGCGCCGACCGGCAGGTCGCCGATGCCCTGCCGATGGTCGACGCCGGCGCCTCGCGCGCCGAGATCCTCGAAAAGACCGGCGCCGTGCTCGGCTGCGCCGGCGCCTCGCTGTCGGTCGAGCAGGGCGAGATCAGCGTGCTGATGGGCCTGTCGGGCTCCGGCAAGTCGACGCTGCTGCGCGCCGTCAACCGGCTGAACAGGGTCACCCGCGGCGAGGTGATCGTCCACGACGGCGGCTGGCAGGCCGACGTGGTGACCTGCTCCGACGCTGACCTGCGCAAGATCAGGCGCGAATGCGTTGCGATGGTGTTCCAGCAGTTCGGCCTGCTGCCGTGGCGCACCGTCGAGGAGAATGTCGGCTTCGGGCTGGAGCTCGCCGGCGTGCCGGCGGCCGAGCGGCGCGACCGCGTCGCCCGCCAGCTCGAGCTCGTCGGCTTGCAGCAATGGGGCCGCAAATACGCCCACGAGCTGTCGGGCGGCATGCAGCAGCGCGTCGGCCTGGCGCGCGCCTTCGCCACCGAAGCGCCGATCCTCCTGATGGACGAGCCCTTCTCCGCACTCGACCCGCTGATCCGCACCAAGCTCCAGGACGAACTGCTGGAGCTGCAGGCGCGGCTGAAGAAGACGATCCTGTTCGTCAGCCACGACCTCGAGGAAGCGCTCAAGATCGGCAACCGCATCACCATCATGGAGGGCGGCCGCATCGTCCAGACCGGCGCGCCCGAGGACATCGTGCTGAAGCCGGCCAACGCCTATGTCCGCGACTTCATCGCCAACGTGAACCCGCTCTCGGTGCTGACCGCCTGGAACGTCATGCGCGACCGCCGCGACCTCGAAAGCGGCGGCGACGGCTGGGTCTGGCTCGACCGCCGCCGCACCACGCGCTTCCGCCTCGACGAGAACTTCCTCGTCACCGCCGCCGAGCGCAACGGCGAACCGGCGATCTGGGTCTCCTGCGACGACGTCGAGACGCTGCCGGACGACCGCGTGCAGGTGTTCTGGGCGAGCCCCGGCACCTCGCTCAAGACGGTGATGCACGCCATGCACCAGTCGCACACCGCCCCCGTCGCGCTGTTCGACGACCAGTCCCGCTTCGTCGGCGCCATCGGCGTGCGCGACGTGCTGCGCGCCGTGCTCAGGCGCTGACCCAGGTTTTTTCCGCGGCGGCTGTCGAAACCGGCCCTGCCCGTTCGACTGTGGAGAAAACCGCAGCGAGAAAGGACGATATCCAATGCGCTACATGTGTCTCGTCACCATGGACCCCTCCATCACCTCGAAGCTGACCGAGGCGGACTGGAAGGAGTTCCAGGCAGGAACACGGGCGTTCGACGACGAGCTGATGGCGGCCGGCCGCTTCGTCACCGCCTCGCCGCTCGACCAGCCCGAGACGGCCCGCACCATCCGCCTGCGCAAGGCCGGCGCGCTGGTCACCGACGGCCCCTTCGCTGAGACGAAGGAGTACATCGCCGGCTTCATCGTCTTCGAGGCGGCGGACATGGCAGAGGCTGTCAGCATCGCGGGCAGATCGCCCTTCACCCGCGTCGGCAGCATCGAAGTCCGCGCGCTGAGGGAGTATTAGAAGCTTTTCCGCCCACATCCGGAGGATCAGATGGAAGGCTACTGCACCTGCCGCTTCGTCCGCTACCGGCTGACAGCGCGGCCGCTTTTCGTCCATTGCTGCCACTGCCGCTGGTGCCAGCGCGAGACCGGCTCGGCCTTCGTGATGAACGCCCTGATCGAGGCCGAATGCGTCGAGGTGACGGAAGGCGAGCCGGCCGTTGTCGACACGCCGTCCAACAGCGGCAAGGGCCAGAAGATCAGCCGCTGCCCGAAATGCCAGGTGGCGCTGTGGAGCGTCTATGCCGGCGCCGGCCCGAAATTCCGCTTCGTGCGCGTCGGCACGCTGGCCGACCCCGATGCCTGCCCGCCGGAGATCCACATCTTCACCGAGAGCAAGCAGCCCTGGGTGATCCTGCCGCGGGACGTGCCCGCCATGCCGCAATATTACGACCGCAAGCAGTACTGGCCGGCCGAGGCGCTGGCGCGACGCCAGCGCGTGCTTGACCAAGGCTAGCCGTCGTTGCGGGGCGTGTCGGCGCGCAGCATCTCCGCCGGCGTCGGCGGCACATGGGCGAGCCGCACTGTCCTGGCCCGTCCGCGCGCGGGCAGCGCGCGGGCCGCCTGCCGCATCATCTCGGCGAACTCCAGTTCCTGCTCGAACACCACGCCGGCGACGTTGACGGCCAGCATGTCGCGGCGGTCGCCCGGCGCGAACCACACCTCGGCCACCGCGTCGCGGATGCGTTCGCCGACGGCGCGCGCGTCGTCCTCGCTGGCGCCGGCGAGATAGACGCCGAACTCGTTCTGGCTGGTGCGGCCGACGAGGTCGCTGGCGCGCGCCGACTTGCGGATCGGCCCGGCGATCAGCCGCAGCGCCTCCGCGCCCCAGTCGATGCCGTAGCGGCGGTCGACGGCGCGCACCTGGCCCGCGTCGACGACGAGGAAGGCGCCCCGGCCGGGCCCGAGCGTGCTCTCGCGCCGCCGCTCCACGATGCTGGAGAAGGCGCGCGGGTTGAAGCAGTCGGTCAGCCCGTCATATGTGGCGAGCCGGGTGAGCCGCTGGCACAGTTCCCGCGCCTGCGCCCGCTGCCAGCCGATGGCGAAGAAGGCCGGCCCGCCGATCAGCAGCGGCAGCGCGATCGACAGCGCCACGCCGCGGCCGAACGCGCCGATGCCGTCGGAGAACAGCAGCAGGTAGGTCAGCGCCAGCGACAATGCGATGGCGATTGCGACGCCCGCTGCGGCGAACTTCAGCGCCTCCGCCCATTCCCGTCCGGCCGGCTTCCTGTCGGTCATGCGCCCCTCCTTCTCGAAGCGTGCATTGGTAGCCGCGCGGGATGCAGCATTCCTTGCCGCGAAGGGTGCAATTTTAGCGAATGCGGAGCGCCCTGCCTGCGCCTGCCCGCTTCAAAGCGGCCCGGCCATCGTCTAGGATGTGCGGAAATTGTTTTGCTTCATAACATTCAGGAGGAATGCATGAACCCGTCCGGACAGATCGCCGTCGTCACCGGAGGCGGCTCGGGCCTCGGCGAGGCGACCGCCCGCGCGCTCGCGGCGAAGGGCGCCAGGGTCGCCATCTTCGACGTCGGCATCGACAGGGCCGAGAAGGTCGCGGCCGAGATCGGCGGCATCGCGGTCAAGTGCGACGTCTCCAGCGCCGAGAGCGGCGAGCAGGCCTTCGCGACGGTGGCCGAAAAGCTCGGCGCGCCGCGCATCCTCGTCAACTGCGCCGGCATCGCCGTCGCCGCCAAGACGACGGGCAAGGACGGCGCCCACTCGCTCGACGCCTACCGCAAGGTGATCGAGGTCAACCTGATCGGCACCTTCAACATGATCCGCCTGTTCGCCGTGCGCTGCGAGCAGCTCGACCCGATGGAGAGCGGCGAGCGCGGCGTCATCGTCAACACCGCCTCCGTCGCCGCCTATGACGGCCAGATCGGCCAGGCGGCCTATGCGTCGTCCAAGGGCGGCGTGGTCGGCATGACGCTGCCGGTCGCGCGCGACCTGTCGCGCTCCGGCATCCGCGTCATGACGATCGCGCCCGGCATCTTCCGCACGCCGATGCTGGCCGGCCTGCCGCAGGAGGCGCAGGATTCGCTCGGCAAGCAGGTGCCCTTCCCCTCACGCCTCGGCGACCCGGCCGAATACGGCGCGCTCGCCTGCCACATCGTCGAGAACCAGATGCTCAACGGCGAAGTCATCCGCCTCGACGGCGCCATCCGCATGGCGCCGAAGTAGAGGCGGCCGCCGACAGCCATGCCTTCCTCCGGGAAAGACGGTCCGAACCCCGCTCCCCTCGCCGGCCTCAGGGTCGTCGAGATGGCGGGGATCGGGCCGGTGCCGCTCGCGGGGCTGATGCTGTCGGAGATGGGGGCGCAAGTGCTGCGCGTCGAGCGGCTGGCCAAGGACCAGGCCTTCCTCGTCGTGCCGCCGGAATACGACCTCGACCGCCACGGCCGCTCCATCCTGCGCGTCGACCTCAAGCGCCCGGAGGGCGTCGGGCTGGTGCTGCGGCTGATCGGCAATGCCGACTGCCTGATCGAAGGGTTCCGCCCTGGCGTCATGGAGCGGCTGGGGCTGGGGCCGGACGCCGCGCTCGCCCGCAATCCGGGCCTCGTCTACGGCCGCATGACCGGCTTCGGCCAGGACGGGCCGCTCGCCGCCCGCGCCGGCCACGACCTGACCTATCTCGCTCTGTCGGGCGCGCTGCATGCGATCGGCCCGGCGGACGGCAAGCCGGTCCCTCCGCTCAACCTCGTCGCCGACTATGGCGGCGGCACCATGTTCCTGCTGGTCGGCCTGCTCGCAGCCCTCTTCGAGCGCGGCCGCTCCGGCAGGGGCCAGGTCGTCGACGCGGCCATGGTCGACGGCGCCTCGATGCTGGCCGCGCCCTTCTTCGCCTTCCTCGCCGCCGGCTTCTGGAAGGACCGGCGCGGCGAAAACCTGCTCGATTCCGGCGCGCCCTTCTACGACACATACGCGACCGCCGACGGCCGTCACGTCGCGGTCGCCTGCCTCGAGCCGCAGTTCTTCGCCGAGTTCGCGCGGCTGCTGCCGCTGGAGCCCCGCTTCGCGCAGGCCCAGTACGACCAGTCGCTGTGGCCCGCCATGCGCGCCGCGATCGCCGCCCGGATCGGTGAGCGCAGCCGCGACGAATGGGCCGCCCTGTTCGAGGGCACGGACGCCTGCGTCGCGCCCGTCCTGTCGCTCGCCGAGGCGCCGCACCATCGGCATGCGCGCGCCCGCGCCGCGCATGCCGATGTCGGGCCGATGACGCGGCCGCGCCCTGCCCCGCGCTTCTCGCGCTCGCCCTCGCGCCTGTCCGGCCCGCCCGCGACCGACCCGGCGCAAGCGCTCGCCGCCTTCGGAATTTCCGCCACCGAGGCGGAAGAGCTTGCCAGCACGGGCATCGTCGGCAGATAATAGGAGTATATCTGTCAGGTTTTGGAGTGCCCCCTTTGAGTGCCCCCGTGGAAGAAAAGACCAAGGACGTGCTGCGCCCCGTCGACGAGGAGGCGCGCCGCCAGGCGAGGACGCTCATCCGCTCCGCGCGCTACGGCGCGCTCGCCACGCTGGACCCGGCGACGGGCGCGCCGGTCGCCACCCGCGTGGCGCTCGCCACCGACATCGACGGCACGCCGCTCATCCTCGTCTCCGGCCTTTCGGCGCACACCAAGGGCCTCGCCGCAGACGCGCGCTGCTCGCTGCTGGTCGGCGAGCCGGGCAAGGGCGACCCGCTCGCCCATCCGCGCATGAGCGTCGCCTGCCGCGCGAAGCGGCTGGAGCGCGGCAGCCCGCAATATGCCCGCGCCGAGCGGCGCTATCTTGCCCGCCACCCCAAGGCCAAGCTCTATGCCGGCTTTCCCGACTTCGCGCTGCACCGGCTGGAGATCGAGGGCGCCAGCCTCAATGGCGGCTTCGGCAAGGCATATGCGATGGCCCGCGCCGACCTGATCTCGGCCGAGGCGATCAACGAGGCGCTGGCGACCGGCGAGCAGTCGGCCGTCGCCCACATGAACGCCGACCACGCCGACGCAGTCGCCATCTATGCGCGCGCCTTCGCCAACGCGCCCGACGGCGCCTGGATGCTGACCGGCATCGACGCCGAGGGCATCGACCTCGCCTGCGGCGACGACGTGCGGCGCATCCTCTTTCCCGAGCCGCTCGGCTCGGCCTCGGAGATGCGCACGGCGCTGGTGAAGATGGCCGGCGACGGCCGCAAGCTGCTCCAGGAACGCGCCGGCTAGAGCATTTCCAGCAAAAGTGCGGAGCGGTTTTGCGTCCGTCCGGCCGGTGCGGCGCGCACCGGGACGCGTGACACGGCGCAAATTCTTGTGACTTGCGCGGCAAGCTTCGGCCTGACACAACTTGAGCGAGTAGGGCGCGAGCCCGACGTGAAATGATTCGCGCAGCATCGGCGCCCCCACGGTGATTGTGCGAAGTCGCATGCGCTTGGGGGTTTCATGCCATCAGGAAAGCTGGTTGACCGCGCCGAAGAGATCGCGGAAATCCTTGCTCTTCTTGGAAACGGAAAAAGACTGGCGATCCTGTGCCACATCGCCGACACGGAGCTTTCCGTGGGGGCGATCGCCGAGAGGGTGGAGCTCAGCCAGTCGGCGCTGTCGCAGCATCTCGCCAAGCTGCGCAATTCGGGCCTGGTGCGCACCCGCCGCGACAAGCAGATGATCTACTATTCCTGCGCCGACGGGATGGTCGCCTCGATCCTCACGGCGCTGGACGACATCCTCGCCGACGGCCTCGTGCGCCCATCCCTGCAGTAGCGGCCGGCTTGTCGCGGGGGCGTCCAGCCGCTATCGGCTGGCCGCCATGAACATCGTCCCCGTCACCGATCCCGACGACCCGCGCATCGCCGCCTATCGCGACATCCGCGACCGCGACCTCGCCGGCCGCGAGGGACTGTTCGTCGCCGAGGGCAAGGTGGTGCTCGACGTGCTGTTCACGGCCCGCCGCTTCGCGCCGCTCTCGGCGCTGATTCTGGAGAACAGGCTGGAGGGCATGCGGCCGGTGCTGGAGAAGGCGCCGCAGGGCATGCCGGTCCATGTCGCGCCGGCCGCGGTGATGGACGCCGTCGCCGGCTTCCACATGCATCGCGGCGTGCTCGCCGTCGCCGCCCGCGGCGCGCCCCTCGGCCCGGCCGACCTCGTCGCCGCGCTGCCGCCGCGCGCGCTGGTCGTCGTGCTCGTCGGCATCGCCAACCACGACAATGTCGGCGCGATCTTCCGCAACGCCGCCGCCTTCGGCGCCGACGCGGTGCTGCTCGACGCCACCTGCTGCGACCCGCTCTACCGCAAGGCGATCCGCGTCTCGGTGGGCGCCGCCCTCAAGGTGCCGTTCGCAATGGGCGGCGATGCCGCCGCGCTGGTCGGCCTCCTGGCGCAGGCGGGCTTCGCCCAGCTCGCGCTCTCGCCCGCCGGCGAGGCCGACATCGCCCGCGTGATGCGCGCGCCGCGCACCGCGCTCTATTTCGGAACCGAGGGGGAAGGCCTGCCGGCCGGCCTGATGGCGGCGATGCGCACCGTGCGCATCCCGATCGCGAGAGGCTTCGACAGCCTCAACGTCGCGGCTTCGTCGGCGGTGGCGCTCCACCGCCTGTTCAAGGACGGCTGAGCCGCCGGGCTCAGTGTCCCGGCGCGGCCGCGGCCTTCTGCAAGGCCCGCACGCGGTCCGCCAGGCTGACGATCGCGTCGGCGTGCGAAAAACCCTGCGGCTGGCCGTTGGCGGGCTGCGCCAGCGCCTTGCGGATCGGCGAATCCGGCCCGTCGAGCGCCATGGTCAGGTTGACCACCTCGGCCGCGAGGTCGTTGATCTGCTCGCGCAGCAGCGCGTTCTCGCGCCGCTCCTCGTCCCAGTCCTCCGACTTGCCGCGCTCCAGCGTCTCGACGTCGGTCCTGAGCTTCTTGTTCTCGCGCGTCAGCGTGGTCAGCCGGTCCTCCAGCCGCTGGCGGTCGGCGGTCAGCTTGGCCATCGCCTTCTCGATGTCGGCGCCGGTCGCGCCCGACAGCAGCGTCGACATCTGCAAGGTCAGCTCGGCCACCTCCGCCTCGAGCTTCACCTTCTGCTCCTGTGCATCGGAGAGCGCGGCGCTCATCTCGCTCTCGCTGCTCGATTCGAGCTTCACCTGCTCGCGCAGCCGCTCCATCTCCTTCTCGCGGCGGTCGAGCTTCTCCTCGCGGTCCGACAGGTTGGTCATCAGCCGCTCGAGGCGGGCCTCGAGGTCGGCCGCCTTGCGCCGCTCGAGCTTGAGCTCGTCCTGCAGCGCCTTGTTCTCGGACGCCGCCTCGCGCAGCCGCTGCTCGACGTCGCGGCGCTGGTTGCGCATGTCGGCGACGTCGGTCGACAGCTTCTCGACCTCGGTCTCGCGGGCGACGAGCTCGATCTGCCGGCTCGACGAGGAAAAGCTCGCCTCGTCGTACATGCGGCCCATCTTCTCCATCTCGAGCGCGCGTTCCTCGAGCAGCTTCTCGGCGTCGATCAGCTTGTAGGAGAGCTGCTGGAGCTGCTCCTCGCGGCGGCGCAGCTCGGTGCGCAGCTCGCTGGCGCCGGTCTCCAGCGCCGTCAGCGCCTCGTTCTTGTCGGCGCGCTCCTCGGCCAGCCGCCGCAATTCCTCGCGGTTGCGGTTGATCTCGAGGATCTGGCTCGCCGCCTTCTCCTTGAACGACTTGATGCTCATCTCCAGCCGCCGGGTCGACATGGCGAACTCGGCGCGCATGCGGTCCTTGTCGGCCTGGATCTCGTTGACGGAGAGCGGCACCGAGGCCTCGATGCGGCGCCGGGTCAGCACCACGGCGCGCCGCCAGATGGCCGGCGCCACCATCAGCGCCAGGAACCCGGCGCACAGAAAGCCGAGCACGAAGAACAGGATACTCTCGATCACGACGCGCCTTCCCCACCGCCAGAGGCGTAGTCCACCCTTCGGGCAGGACTGTGCCACGACGGCACGGCAAGAATCCAGTGCCGCGCGAAATTAACGCTGTCTTAAGGTTAAGCGCGGCGGCAAACCCTGCCCGTCATCCTCGGGCTTGTCCCGAGGATCTACAGCATTGCGAGGTTTGCAGATCCTCGGGACAAGCCCGAGGATGACGGCAGCGCGTGGGGCGCGGTTTGTCGGTAGTCCGAGGCGGCCACTTGCAGGCCGCCCCGGCCGGAATATTGGCTCGACGCTAGAAGGGACTCCAGGTGGAGGTCTGGGTGAACTTCAGTACGTGAGCACCGGAAGCGCAGAACACCGCCATTTGCAGACGGGCCTCACCCGAATTCAGAAGGGGTTCCAGGTGGGGGCCTGGGTGAGCTTCAGATAGCCGATGTTGAGGCCCAGCCGCGCCCCGACGCCGGTGCGCACCGGCACCAGGAGCACGTCGCCGTGCTTCAGCACGTTGAAGCCGAGGCCGGCGATGGCATAGGCCGAGCCGGCCACGCCGACATAGCGCTTGTAGAGGTTGGGCACGGTGTCGAGGTTGTAGACCAGCATCATCGTGCGCGAGCCCTGGCCGCCGAAGTCCCAGCCGACCGACGGCCCCTGCCAGAACACGGTGTGGTCGCCGGCGTTCTTGGTGTAGAGCGTGCCCTCGCCATAGGTGACGCCGCCGACGATGGCGCCGGAGCCCTCCTCGCCCAGCACGTAGCCGTTGGGCAGGCCGTAGGAGGCGAACGCCTTCTCGATCACGCTCGCCAGCCCGCCCGAGGTCGAGCCGAAGAAGCCGTGGCCGGAATCGATGATCTCCTGCATCGTGTAGGTGCCGTCGTCGGCGGAAGCGCCCGCCGCGCCCGACAGCATCATCCCGGCCGCCAGCATCAGCGCGGCCACGCCCTTCGCACAGGAGGCTTTGAACTTCGCGAACATCGCATGTCTCCGTTCGGCAAGCGATCGCCCGGCACCTGCCGCCCGGTGACGGACGGCGCAGCCCGGCGATTGAACTGGTTCGAATGCGATCCTAGGCCGTAAATCTTTTTCAACCATTAACCGAAGGGTAAACGAACGGTTGCACCCTGCCCTTCCCGGCCCGCCGCATGCGCGATAGCGCAGGTTGCAGCCACGGCACGCAGCGGTTTCTTGCTGCGATGGCGCACGCTGTGTATCGGGGAACGACGGGTGCGCGGTCCGCGATTCGCGGCGCGGAGCCCGGTGCGGAGGCGGCCGCGTCCGGCCGCGAGACTGGAGACCTGTTCTGCATGGCTGACCTCTTCACCATTTCGGCCCCGGATCTCGCAGCCCTGCTTTGCAGCCGCGTCTGCCACGACATCATCTCGCCGGTGGGCGCCATCAACAACGGCCTGGAGCTGCTCGACGAGGGCGGCTCCGACGAGGACGCCATGCGGCTGATCCGCGCCAGCGCGGTCAACGCCTCGGCCCGGCTGCAGTTCGCCCGCATCGCCTTCGGCGCGGCCGGTTCCGCCGGCATGCAGATCGACACCGGCGACGCCCAGGCGGTGGCCTCCGCCTTCCTGAAGAACGAGAAGCCGGAGCTGGAATGGCGCGGCGCCCGCGCGCTGCTGCCCAAGAACAAGGTCAAGCTGCTGCTCAACCTGATCCTGATCGCCAACGGCGCCATTCCGCGCGGCGGCAAGATCACCGTCGACCTGGCCGACCTCGACACCCAGCCGAAGTTCACGCTGACGGCGGCCGGCCCGCTGCTGCGCGTGCCGCCGAAATTCCTCGAGCTGCATTCCGGGGGCAAGCCGGAGGAGCCGATCGACGCCCACTCCGTGCAGCCCTACTACACGCTGCTGCTCGCCCGCGAGGCGGGCATGGAGATCGGCATCCGCGCCTCGGCCGAGGAGATCGTGCTGACCGCCTCCTGACGCGGGCCGCCGGCAATCGTCATGAAATCAACGGCTTGAACCGCGAAAGCGGGTCCCGCGGATCGCCGCGCGCCTGCGGCTGCACCTTCCCCTCGCCTGCCGTTGAGGAAAAGTTTACCGCGGCCCTTACGCGGATGTTTACCTCTCCGGCCTAGTTTTCCGATGGATGAGATGTTGCGCGCCGCCGCCGGCGCGAGACGGAGGGCATTGTCGTGAAACGCTGCATGATCGTCGACGATTCGAGTGTGATCCGCAAAGTCGCCAAGCGGATTCTCGCCGGACCGGATCTGCTGGTCATCGAGGCGGGCAGCGCCAACGAGGCGCTCTACATGTGCGAGGCCGACATGCCGCACATCATCGTCGTCGACGGCGGCCTGCCCGACATGGCGACCGTCGACTTCATCCGCCAGACGCTGGCGATCGCCTCCGACATCCGCCCGCAGATCGTCGTGTGCATGACCGAGTTCGACGTCGGCGCCATCATGCGCGCCAAGCGCGCCGGCGCGAAAGGCTACATCCTCAAGCCCTTCAACCGCCCGCAGCTTCTCGACCGCTTCCGCGAGATGCAGCTCGCGGCGTGAGCGAATAGCGAATAGCGAATAGCGAATAGCGAATAGCGAATAGCGAATAGCGAATAGAAACAACGGGAAAGGCCGCTGACGATGTCAACGGCCTTTTGTCTGCGCTATTCGCTACTGGCTATTCGCTATTCGCTTCTTAAGCGCTTTCCCGAATGTCTTCCGGCTCGCGCAGCACGTAGCCGCGGCCCCACACCGTCTCGATGTAGTTCTGGCCGCCCGACGCGGCGTCGAGCTTCTTCCTGAGCTTGCAGATGAAGACGTCGATGATCTTCAGCTCGGGCTCGT
>ERZ778021.2555-NODE-2555-length-15827-cov-44.826211_pt1 | contig 15827 bp, 14 predicted proteins | sample MGYA00375751_ERZ778021 | MGnify/ENA primary metagenome ERZ778021 (study PRJEB29350, sample SAMN05389814) | bioreactor metagenome | isolation source: Thiocyanate stock bioreactor | place: South Africa: University of Cape Town | collected 2013-08-29 ... | reverse complement strand
GGGAGATCGAGGCGCTGGAGGCGGCAGGCGCTTAGGGCATAGCCCTCGTTCTTCAGCACCGTTCGCCCTGAGCTTGTCGAAGCCTGTCCTGAGCTTGGCGAAGGGGGGCCTGTTCGCTGTAGTGGAGGTGTTCGCGGAACTGCTGACCGTTGGCCGGGGGTTGCCCGGCGGCAAGTTCCTTTCTTTGTCTCGCCAAAGAAAGGAACCAAAGAAAGGCGCCCCCGACAGTCCCGAATTCCCGAAGATCAAGCGCGCCGAGTGGGCGGCAAAGAACTCGCCCCGCCTTTGATGTGTTTAATTGATTTTTTGTGGGCGGGGCTCAAACACCTTTGCCGCTGATCCACCCGCCACACTTGCTCTTCGGCGGGTCTGTAAGGGGAGGCAGATCAAAACCAGTCTGATGGTCAGCAACTGCCCAGATCGGAATTGAGGGCTTCGCCGTTGGGATACATCCTCACCCTCACCCAAGTACACAGGCCGCCCCATCATCACTGACCTGGTTTTGACTTGTTGCCCCTCTCAGCCCCGCCGGAAATCGAGCCTGCCGGGCGGATCAGTGGCAAAGGTGTCTGAGCCCCGCTCACCTTCGAAATACAAAACAAAGCGGGGCGAGTTCTTTGCCGCCCGCCCGGCAGGCTCGATTTCCGGGGTTGCGGGGATGAGCGGGGTCGCCTTTTCTTGGGTTACTTTCTTTTAGCGAAGCAAAAGAAAGTGACTAGCTGCCGGGCTACCCCCGGCCAACGGTCAACTGATCGGAGGCGAGATAAATACAGAGGGATCGGTGCGATAAATGGGATTTCGCGGGACACGGTGAAACGTGGCGGGACGGGAAAATAAAACAGAATGTCACACAGCAAAACAACGTCAGGGCATCAAATATTCTTCAATTGTGTCCAGGATGTCGCGCGCATCCTGCGCGCTCACGCCTAAATTCACGGGCAGGAATGTCGCCCCAGGGCGCCCGCTTGCCCATCGCCACGCCCGCGCCTTTCTTGGCCGTCAGCTTGCCGTCGCGCTTGCCGAACACCCCGGCCGGGCGGTCCTTGCTGCCCAGATAACTCAATATCGTGGTCGGGCTGTTGGGCGCCCAGCGCGCCCCGTCCGGGCCGGTGCTGGTGGCGAAGCGGCGGCGGGTGGACGCCAGCATGTCCTCGCCGATTTCCTCCAGCGCGGGAGACAGGTTGCCCGCGCGCTGCGCCAGTTTGCCCAGCGCGTCGAGCACTTCGCGGTCGTCTACGTCGATTTCAATCAGCGCCACGTCGTTTCCTTGTATATACTTGGTTCAAGCTCCGGGCGCAAAGCGGTGTGGGTGTCGGCCCAAGACACCGTGGCGGGGTTCCGGCGTTCCCGACAGACGCGCGGAACGGGACCCCGGAGCGACATCTCAGCGCGCATAAACAAGCTCCCCGACTCCGTGTCCGTTCATTTTTTTGTCGATGGCGTGCATGTAGTTCCAGAACAGCCGCCCATCGCGGTCTATCCGCACCGCCACCATGATCTGTGCCGCGCCTTCGAACAAGGTCGCCTTTTCTTGGGTCACTTTCTTTTGGCGAGACAAAAGAAAGTGACTTGCCGCCGGGCAACCCCCGGCCAACGGTCAGCAGCCAGGCACCATCCCGACTACAAGCAGCAACGAAACCAATCCCAACCACGTTAAAATGCGCCTTTCCAGAAAAGCCGCTCATCCCCCGTGAAACCCACCTTTCAGGACATCATCCTCACCCTGCAGCGTTACTGGGGCGAGCGCGGCTGTGCGCTCTTGCAGCCCTATGACATGGAAGTCGGCGCCGGCACCTCGCATACCGCGACCTTTCTGCGCGCGCTCGGTCCCGAGCCGTGGAAGGCCGCCTACGTGCAGCCTTCGCGCCGGCCCAAGGATGGCCGCTACGGCGACAACCCGAACCGGCTGCAGCATTACTACCAGTTCCAGGTGGTGCTGAAGCCGGCGCCGGCGGACATTCTGGAGCTGTATCTCGGCTCGCTCGAAGCGCTGGGTTTCGATCTGAAGCAGAACGACGTGCGCTTCGTCGAGGACGACTGGGAGAACCCCACGCTCGGCGCCTGGGGGCTGGGCTGGGAGGTGTGGCTGAACGGCATGGAAGTCACCCAGTTCACCTATTTCCAGCAGGTTGGCGGCATCGACTGCAAGCCGATCACCGGTGAAATCACCTACGGTCTGGAGCGGCTGGCGATGTACCTGCAGGGCGTGGAAAGCGTGTTCGACCTGGTCTGGACCGAAGGGCTGACTTACCGCGATGTCTACCACCAGAACGAAGTCGAGCAGTCGACCTACAACTTCGAGTACAGCGACGTCGATTTCCTGTTGACCGCGTTTGGCGCGCACGAGAAAAAGGCGCAGGAACTGATGGCGGCGCAGCTCGCGCTGCCGGCCTACGAGCAGGTGCTGAAAGCCGCGCACACCTTCAACCTGCTCGACGCGCGCGGCGCGATCTCGGTGACCGAGCGCGCCGCCTATATCGGCCGTATCCGCAACCTCGCGCGCGGCGTGGCGAAGAGCTACCTCGACAGCCGCGCGCGGCTGGGCTTTCCGATGGCGCCGCGTGAATGGGCCGAGGAAGTGCAGGCCGCGCTGACGAAGAAGGAGGCCGCATGAGCAGGGAGCAGGGGCCCCGCGCAGCGGGGATGCGACCGGCCGCGAATGCGCCTGAGCCCCGACATGAGAAAGTGGATATGGAACTGAACATCGCAGAGGGGCGGGCCGCGTGATGAACCTCCTCGTCGAACTCTTCACCGAAGAATTGCCGCCCAAGGCATTGAAGAAACTGGGCGAAGCCTTCGCTGCGGTACTCGCCGAAAGCCTTGTCGCGCAGGGGTTGGCCGGGGCGGATGCCGTGGTCGCGAACTTCGCCTCGCCGCGCCGGCTCGGCGCGCACGTTTCGAACGTGCGTGCGCGCGCCGCCGACAAACCGGTATCGACCAAGCTGATGCCCGTCCCGGTCGGTCTCGACGCGGCCGGCCAGCCCACGCCCGCGCTGGTCAAGCGGTTGGCGGCGTTGGGCCTCGATGCTTCTGCCGCATCCAGCCTGCGACGCGAAGGTGAGGGCAAGCACGAAGCGCTGTTCCACGACAGCGTCGCCCCCGGCGCGACGCTCGCCGAAGGCCTGCAAAAAGCTCTCGAAGCCGCGATGACCAGGCTGCCCATCCCCAAGGTGATGAGCTATCAGCTCACCGACGGCTGGACCACGGTCGATTTTGTGCGCCCGGTACACGGGCTGGTCGCGCTGCATGGCGCCGAGGTCGTACCTGTCTCGGCGCTGGGTCTTGCGGCGGGACGCATGACGCAGGGACACCGTTTCGACGCGCGCGTGGACCCGGTGGCGATTACACATGCCGATTGCTATGCCCTGCAGATGGCGGACGAGGGCGCCGTGATCGCGAGTTTCGCCGAACGCCGTGCCGAGATCGTCCGCCAGTTGCAGGCCGCCGCTGCGCCGCTGGGCCTTACGCCGGTCGAAGACGACGCGCTGCTGGACGAAGTCACCGCGCTGGTCGAGCGCCCCAACGTGCTTGTTGGCAAATTCGAGGAGGCCTTCCTCGACGTGCCGCAGGAATGCCTGATCCTCACCATGAAGGCGAACCAGAAATACTTCCCGCTGCTGGACGCGGCAGGCAGGCTCACCCACCAGTTCCTTATCGTCTCCAATATCGCGCCAGCCGATGCGTCGGCGGTGGTCGGGGGCAACGAGCGCGTGGTCCGTCCGCGTCTCGCCGATGCCAAGTTCTTCTTCGACCAGGATCGCAGGAAGACACTGGAATCGCGCGTGCCGGGACTGGCGAGGGTGGTGTATCACAACAAGCTGGGCAGCCAGGGCGAGCGGGTCGAACGTGTCGCCGCCATCGCGCGCGCCATCGGCACGATGTTGGGCAACGAAGCGCTCGCTGTCGCCGCCGAACGCGCGGCGGTGCTCGCCAAGGCCGACCTTCTGACCGAGATGGTCGGCGAATTTCCCGAGCTGCAGGGCATCATGGGCCGCTACTATGCGCTGCACGACGGGCTGACCGACGACATCGCCTTCGCCATCGAGGACCACTACAAGCCGCGCTTCGCCGGCGACGCGCTGCCGCGCAGCGATGTGGGCGTCGTCGTGGCGCTGGCCGACAAGCTGGAAACGCTGCTGGGAATGTTTGAAATTGGCGAATTGCCGACTGGAGACAAAGATCCATTTGCCCTGCGTCGTCATGCTTTAGGCGTAATCAGGTTGTGCAATGAAAAGAATCTGCTTCTCTCCGTCCCGGATTTGCTAGAAATATCAGCCAGCGCTTTTTCGAATGCGTCTGAAAGCCCTGAAGCGCTGAATCAATCAAGAGCAGAAGCTCATGCAAGCGGGAGATCGTTTGCGCACCTGACAGTAAAACGGAATGTATCGAATGAGACACGGACGAAAGTTCTGGATTTCATTTACGACCGTATCAGTGGCGTGCAGCGTGAGCAGGGTTACAGTGCCAATGAAATCGACGCCGTACTGTCACTACGTCCACCGGTGCTGGCCGATATTCCAAAACGACTCGATGCCGTACGCTTGTTCGCTGCACTGCCCGAAGCGCCCGCACTCGCCGCCGCCAACAAGCGCGTCGGCAACATCCTCAAGAAGGCCGAGGGCGAGGTGGGCGAGCGAGCCGACCCGGCGCGCTTCGTCGAGGACGCGGAAAAAGCCCTGTTCGCCGCGCTCGGCGACATCGCCCCGCAGGCCGATGCGGACTTCGATGCCGGCGATTACACTGCCTCGCTGCAGGCGCTCGCCGCGCTGAAAGCCCCGGTCGATGCCTTCTTCGACACCGTCATGGTCAACGCCGACGATCCCGCGCTGAAAGCCAACCGGCTGGCGCTGCTGAACCAGTTGCACCGGACCATGAACCGGGTTGCGGACTTATCGCGTCTGGCGGCGTAAACTTTCGTCCATGAAGCTCATCATTCTCGACCGCGACGGCGTCATCAATTTCGGCTCCGACCAGTTCATCAAGTCCCCCGACGAATGGAAACCCATTTCCGGCAGTCTTGAAGCGATCGCGCGGTTGACGCGCGAGGGGTGGCGCGTGGTGGTGGCGACCAACCAGTCGGGACTGGCGCGCGGGTTGTTCGAGATGGCGACGCTGAATGCCATCCATTCCAAAATGCACAAGGCCGTGGCGCAGGCGGGTGGGCGTATCGAGGCGGTCTTCTACTGTCCGCATGCCGCCGACATGAACTGCGATTGCCGCAAGCCCAAATCGGGGATGTTCGACGAGATCGCGGCGCGCTATGGCAGCGATCTGCGCGGCGTTCCGGCGATAGGCGATTCGTTGCGCGACCTGCAGGCGGCGGCGAACGTCGGCGCAAGCCCATGGCTGGTCCGCACCGGCAAAGGCGAACGGACCCTGGCGGCCGGCGGGTTGCCCGAGAACACGCCGGTATATGCCGACCTGGGCGAGGCCGTCGAGCGCCTGCTCAATCCTGCGGCATGAGTTTGATCCGGTCGGCGATTTTTGCGGTCATGCAGACCGCATTGACCATTTTCTTCAGCGTGGTGGCGTTCTTCAGTTTTCCTTTTTCGGCGCACACACGCTACCGTCTGATCACCGGTTACAACCATAGCGTGATCTGGCTGGCACGCTGGGTGCTCGGCATCCGCTATGAGGTGGAAGGGCGCGAAAACCTGCCTGCGCAGCCTGCCGTCATCCTTGCCAAGCATCAGTCGGCCTGGGAGACGGTGGCTTTTCTGTTCCTGTTTCCGCCGGTCTCGCCGGTCATCAAGCAGGAGCTGCTGAAGGTGCCGTTCTTCGGCTGGGCGTTCCGCATGCTCTCGCCCATCGCCATCGACCGCGGCACCGGGCGCGAGGCATTGAAGCAGATTGCCAGCCAGGGGCGGGAGAAACTCGCGCAGGGATTCTGGGTGCTGGTGTTTCCTGAAGGCACGCGCGTCGCGCCGGGAGAAAAAGGCCGCTACGGTATCGGCGGCAGCTGGCTGGCGGCGGAAACCGGCGCCCCCATCGTGCCGGTGGCGCACAACGCCGGCGAGGTGTGGCCGAAGAATGCCTTCATCAAGCGTCCCGGTACGGTCACCGTGCGCATCGGCCCGGCCATTCGCACCGAAGGCAGGAGCGCGGCCGAGCTCACGCGCGCGGTTGAAGCCTGGATCGAAACTGAAATGGCGAGGCTCCCCTCTGCTACCGCGCGCCAATAGCGGTGTCCTTCAGATCGGTGACGCCGCCGTTCCCTTCCAGTTGCGGCGCTCGCGCCGCCGCCGCACACTGGGCTTGACGGTCACCGCGCACGAAGTGCGCATCCACGCGCCGAGCTGGACCCCGCGTGCCGAGATCGAAAACTATGTGCGGCAGCAGCGTGACTGGCTGCATCGCGCCTGGGCGCGCATGCATGCGCAGATAAGGCAAGCAAAGCCGGACCCTGTGGACGGGCTGCACTATATGGGACGCAGACTGAAGCTCGATATCCGCTCCTCGCTCTTTCACGAGATACGCCGGCACGGCAAGACGCTGCGGATCTATGCGCCGCCGGACGCGGATGCCGATGAACTGGTGCGTGGCTGGCTGCTGGCCCGTGCGGAGCGTTTGCTGGCCTGGCGTCTCGCGCGTCTCGCGCGCAGGCTGGGGCGAACGCCCAGCCGTTTTGCCCTGTCCGATGCGCAGACGCAATGGGGCAGCTGCACCCGGAAGGGCCATATACGCCTCAACTGGCGCCTGGTGCAGGCGCCGCTCGCGCTCATCGACTACGTCGCCGCGCATGAGCTCGCCCACCTCGTCCATCTCGATCATTCGCCGCGTTTCTGGGCGCAGGTTGCCGAACTGTGCCCCGATGCATTGGCAAGACGCGTAGAGTTGCGCACAATGGGCCATTCCCTGTTTCTTGTATAACGCCAGTCAGGTGTAACCCTCATGCGAATCCTTCATACCATGTTGCGAGTGGGCGATCTCGATCGCTCGATCGATTTCTACACCCACGTCCTCGGCATGAAGCTGCTGCGCCGCAAGGACTACCCGGGCGGCAAGTTCACCCTGGCCTTCGTCGGTTACGACAGCGAGGACAGATCAGCGGTACTTGAACTGACTTATAACTGGGGCGTCGACAAGTACGAGGTTGGCAGCGGTTATGGGCATATCGCCATCGAGGTCGACGACGCCCAGACTGCGTGCGACGCCGCGGCGGCCAAGGGCGGCAAGGTGCTGCGCCCGGCCGGGCCGATGTCGCACGGCACGACGGTCATTGCCTTCATCGAAGACCCGGACGGTTACCCGATCGAATTCATCCAGAAGGGGACGGCGGGATGGAGCGGGGAGTGAGTGGTGAGTAGTAAGTGGTAAGTGGTGAGTGGTGAGTGGTAAGTGGTGAGTGGTAAGTGGTGAGTGGTGAGTGGTGAGTGGTAAGTGGACAAGAACCACTCACCACTCACGCCCCGCCAATCGCCTTGGTGATCAGGGGGACAAGAGATTCCGGCAGCCCGATTTTCCCGGACAAAGCAAAGGCCTGGGCGCCTTTCGACATCTTGCCCCAGGTTCGCCGGATGATCACCAGCCATTTTTCCTCGTCGTAATCGGGCTTGCTCCGGGCGAAGCCCAGCAAGTAATGTTCGATGAAGACGAGATTGGCGACGTCTTCCAGCAACTGCGAGTCGGGGTTGACCTTGATGCCGCGCTTGCTCACCGCTTTCTTCACGCGTTCGATCATCGCGTCGTCGTAGCCGGCCTCGCGCAGCAACTCACCGGCCGTATCGGCGTGAAAGGTGTAAAGCCCGCTGCGCCAGGCGTGATAGCCTTCCTTGTTCATCGGATAGCTGCTGCGCGGCACGGTCCAGCGCCGGATGTGCTGGGCGCGCACCGCCAGTTGCGCCGCCTCGGATGCCTGCGGCGCAAAACGGCCGATCATGTCGGACATGCGCTGAGCATAGAGCAGCTCCTTCGGCTGGCCTTCGTCCAGATTGGGATCGAGCGAATTGGCCGCATCGAACAAGGCCATGGCCTGATTGAAACGCGCGGGGTTGGCGATCATGGCGTGACAGGGCGGCGCGCGCGGATGCAATGGGCGGGCGGCAGCGAGGCCGGCCGGGGGAGGACGATGCGGAGGGTGTGCATGGTGGTTTCTTTCGGGCGCGTTACAAGGGAAACAGGCGGGTTTTTCGTCAGGGGGTTGAAGCCGGCATGGGCGCCGGATGTCCGTCCCCGCAAGGCATGCCCTCAAGCATACCAGCAAGACCGACCCTTCGTACTGGCCCTGATCGCGCCGGATTCCTGTCGGGTTCAGGTGCCTGGCGCGGTGACCGGATGCATTTTCAGGGCGCCGTCCTTGTAGGCACGGAACGCGGTCTGATAAAAAGAAACGGCTTCATCGCGAAGGGTGGGATCGAGCGGAATGGGCGTGGCCTCGTCATCGGCCGAGATCGAAAAAGTCTCGACCTTTTGCCTGGGACTGAGAACCGTCAGCTTGCCATCCTTCAAATAGCCCAGCTCCTGATAATTGCTGATGAACGCACGCCGGCCACCGGGTTCGTTCCTGAATAATGACTGGCCAAAAAATCGTTGGCTGCCGGACCGGTTCAGCACCTCGAGCACCGTAGGCGGGATATCGATCTGGCTGGCCAGACGATTGTCCCGGCCGGGCGCCAGTAACGCGGGCGCATAAAAAAACAGCGGGATATGGTAACCCGCGACAGGCAGTCTGGTTTTGCCTGCGACGGAGGCGCAATGGTCGGCCACGATGATGAACAGGGTGTCGTCGAACCAGGGCTTCCTGCTCGCTTCCTCGATAAACCGGCCGATCGCATAATCGGTGTACTTGACGCCGCCTTCCCGGTGGCCTGGCGACGGGATATCGATGCGGCCACCCGGGTAGGTGAAAGGCCGATGGTTCGAAGTGGTCATGATCTGCGCCAGGAACGGCTTGCCGGTGGCATACACCTTGTCCAGTTGCGTCAGGCTGTTCCTGAACAGGTATTCGTCGGCCACTCCCCAGATGTTGGCAAATCCAACCGAGGCCTTGGGGAAGTCGGTGCGGTCGACGACGCGATAATCGTTGCCGGCGTAGTAGGCGTTCATGTTGTCGAAATATCCATATCCGCCGTAGATGAACAGGTTCTCATAACCCTGGTCGTGGAGAATTTCGCCGAGCGTAGCGAGATGTTCATTCCCGGGACGGCGCACAATGGCCTGGCCCGGAATGGGCGGCGTGCCCAGTGTCAGGGCTTCGAGTCCGCGTACGGTCCGGGTGCCGGTCGCGTATAGATTGGTGAACACCAGGCTCTTCCGGGCCAGCGCATCGAGCCGTGGCGTCAGACCTTGCCGATTGCCGAAGCTGCCCAGAAATTCAGCCGAGAGGCTTTCAACCGAGATCAGCACGATGTTTCGTGGCGGGCGTTTGAACGGCATCTCCGGCGTATTGAACGTCGCGCGCCTGATCGCCGGATGGGCCGGGCCTGGCTCGATGTGCACGCCCAGCCTTGCCAGAATAGGGTGTTCCTGCGACGCCGGGAGAGTGAAGTAGAAACGATCGTAGTCCAGCTCGTTGCGCCGATAGGCGGCACTGAAAGTCATCAAGCCATTGCCGGAAAGCTCATTGGCATAGGCGTTGTCGGAGAATTCCATCTGGTCGATGCTGGCCAGATGCCAGGCGGTCCAGGGCAGCGCAAACGCTGCCGCGGCATATCCCAGACGCCACCGCGCCTGGGGGGCCGGGGCGGGTGCGCCGCGCACGGCGGAACGGAAGAGCCAGGTCAGCCCCGCCGCCAGCACGAACACGCCAGAGAGCAGGGCGGCGACGGGATAGGATTCGACGATGTTGCCGATGACTTCGTGGGTATAGACCAGGTAGTCGACTGCAATGAAATTGAAGCGGGTGGAGAACTCTTCCCAGAACGTCCATTCGGACAGGGCGCCGAAGATCAGGACCGCGGCCGCCACGAAAAAGACGGCCAGGCGAATCTTCCCCCGCCAGCGGGTGTCGCGCCAGCGTGCGGGCCAGAGCGCCGCCCATAGCAGCATGGGGGCGAGTATCCACGACAGCGCGACAAGATCGAAGCCGAAACCGCGCAGGAACAGTCCTGGCCACAGGCCTGGAGGGACGGCGGCGATGCCGGTATGCAGGGTCAGTACCAGCCGGGTCAGGCTCGCGATGGATAAAAACAGGAGGGCGAGCGGGATGAATGGAATGGGGAGGGCGTGCCGGTAGCGGGAGTTCATGACAGTCAGGGCTCGCTGGGATGGAGGCTCAGATACTGGGTGATGGCGACGTAATCAGACAGCGGAAGCGCCTCTGCACGCAAGCCCGAATCGATGTTCAACGCGGCGAAGTCGTCGGGCTTCAGGAACGCGCCTAACGTGTTTCGCAAGGTTTTACGCCGCTGCGAGAAAGCCGCGGCAACCACCCGTGCGAACAGGACGTCATCGAGGGGCGTGATTTCGCTTGGGGATTTGGGGATCAGGCGCACCACGGCGGAATCGACCTTGGGCGGCGGATTGAACGCTGCGGGAGGCACGTCGAGCAGCCATTCCAGATGGAAGCGCCGCTGCAGCATGATCGACAGCCGCCCATAATCGGGCGTGGAGGGCGCGGCGATCATGCGTTCGACGACTTCCTTCTGCAGCATGAAGGTCATGTCGCGGAGGTGCGCGGCGAACGTCGCCAGGTGAAACAGCAGCGGCGTGGAAATGTTGTACGGCAGATTGCCGACGATGCGCAGATCGCTGCCCAGCTGCGCAAAATCGAACTTGAGCGCATCGTGGCTGTGCACGGTAAGACGTTCGGTCGGCCAGTGTTTCTGCAGGCGCGCGACGATGTCGCGGTCGAGTTCGACGGCGTGCAGGTGCGGCAGGCGTTCGAGCAGCGGCTGGGTGAGTGCGCCGAGGCCGGGGCCGATTTCGACGACGATATCGGTTGGCTGCGGATGGATGGTGTTGACGATGGCATGGATGATGCCGTCATCGATGAGGAAGTTCTGGCCGAAGCGTTTGCGGGGGGGGGGCATGGGGGGAGCGGGGAGCGGGGAGCGGTAAGCGGTGAGTGGTGAGTGGTGAGTGGTGAGTGTGGAACGGGTGGCTTTTATCCGCTCACGGCTTACCGCTTACTGCTCACCATCTCCAGCGCCATTCCAATCGCGGCGATCAGGCTGCCGACTTCCGCGCGGCCGCTGCCGGCGAGGTCGAGCGCGGTGCCGTGGTCGACCGAGGTACGGATGAACGGCAGGCCGAGCGTCACGTTCACGCCGGCGCCGAAACTGGCGTACTTGAGCACCGGCAGCCCCTGGTCGTGATACATCGCCAGCACCGCGTCGCAGGGTTCGTGGCGAATGCGCGAGAACAGCGTGTCGGCAGGCTGCGGGCCGACGAGGTCCAGGCCTTCGTCGCGCAGGCGGTCGAGCACGGGTTCGATGACGTCGATCTCCTCGCGCCCCAGGTGGCCGGATTCGCCGGCGTGCGGATTGAGTCCGGCCACCAGGATGCGCGGTCGGGCGATGCCGAATCTGCGTTGCAGGTCGGCATGCAGGATGCGGATGACTTCATCGAGCAGGGGGGCGGTGATGGCGTCGGCGACGGCGCGCAAGGGCAGATGGGTGGTGGCCAGCGCGACGCGCAGGCCGCCGCCGGCGAGCATCATGACGACCCGTTTGGTGCCGCTGCGATCAGCCAGGTATTCGGTGTGGCCGGTGAAGGAAAAACCGGCGTCGTTGATGATGCCCTTGTGCACCGGCGCCGTGACGACGGCGTGAAATGATCCGTCGAGGCAGCCTGCGAGCGCGGCGTCGAGCAGGGCCAGCACATGGGCGCTGTTGCGGGGGTCGAGCGTGCCTGGCGTCACGGGGGCGGCGGCAGGGATGTGGCGTACGTGCAGCCGGCCAGGCTGGTGTGCGGGGGCCGTATCGCCGCAACTGAAATCGACCGCGATGCCGAGCCGGTCCGCCCGGGCGCGCAGCACGTCGGCGTCGCCGAGGACCGATAGCCGGCACGGCAGCGCGTGTTGCGACAGGGCGATGCACAGGTCGGGCCCGATTCCCGCGGGTTCGCCTGCCGTCAGGGCGAGGTGGGGTAAATCCACGGCTTCTTCGTAATCCGGCCGCTCAGTCGAGTGGGCGGATTTCGACATAGGCCGCGTCGCGAATCTGCCGTACCCAGTCCTGGAAGGCTTCCTCACCCTTGCGTTCGCGGATGGCCTGGCGCGCGAGCAGTTTCTGACGTTCCTGGGTGACGTCCTGATTACGGCGTTCAAGCACCTGGATCAGATGCCAGCCGAAAGGTGTCTGGATGGGATCGCTGATTTCACCGGGCTTCAGCGCGTTCATGGCTTTCTCGAATTCGGGGACGGTGTCGCCCGGGTTGATCCAGCCGAGGTCGCCGCCTTTGGAGGCGCTGGCGTCCTCGGATTGCAGACGCGCCATGTCTTCGAACTTTGCCCCGTTCTCGATGCGTTCCTTGAGTTGCAGCAGACGGTTGCGGGCGTCGGCTTCCGAGGTGAGTTCGTTGGTCTTGATGAGGATGTGGCGCGCGTGCGTCTGCGTCACGTTGAGCGTGGCATCGAGCCCGCGCTTGTCGAGGAGCTTGAGGATGTGGAAACCGTTGCTGCTCCGCAGGATCGGGCTGATCTGGCCCGGCTGCATCGATTTCAGCGCATCGGCGAACAGGGTCGGAATCTTGCCGCTGGCGCGCCAGCCGAAGTCGCCGCCCTGCAACGCGTTGGACGCATCGGAATAGCTGGCCGACAACTGGGCGAAATCGGCACCCTTGGCAAGCTGGGCGGCGATGTCCTCGGCGCGCGCGCGGCGTGCCTGGATCTGCTCGGGCGAGGCGTTTTCCGGCACGGTCACCAGGATGTGGGCGAAGTCGTATTCCGTTTCCACGCCCTGCTGGGCCTGCGTCTGCAGATAGCCTTCGATTTCGGCATCGCTGACGGAGATCCGGTTGTCGACATCGCGTTCGCGGGCGCGTGCGATGAGAAGCTCGTTGCGGATGGTGGTGCGCATGCTGTCGAGAGTCTGGCCGTCTTTTTCGAGGGCGGCCTGCAGACCGCCCATGTCGAGTTTGTTCTGCGCCGCGATGCGCTGCAGGGCGTGTTCGACCTGGGTCGGATCGACGCGGATCCCGGTGGCGCGGGCGTGCTGCTGCAGGGCGAGTTCGGTGACCATGCGTTCGAGCAGTTGCTTCTCCAGCACGTTGCGCGGCGGCAGCGGGGTGTTCTGCCGCGACAGGGTGCGCACGACTTCGTCGTAACGCCGGGCGAGTTCCTGGTGGGTGATGACCTCGTCGTTGACGACGGCGACGATGCGATCGAGCTCCTGCACGGCGGCGTGGGCCGGCATCAGGGTCGATACGGCGATCAGCAGCGCCAGTACCCACTGGGGGCGGCGCCACTCAGGGCGTTTGAGTAATTTCATTGCTAGGCCTGTATCCGGGAACACTGTGTTTCAAAGCGTCGAGCGGGTTGGAGCCGATGCGTCCCATTCCGTTCAACTCCAGCTGGAAGAACAACGCGTCGGTGGACTGATTTTCCTTGGTGGCCAGGCGCTGCAGCACTCCGCGCAGGACCCAGCAGCCGCCATTGTATTCAAACCCGGCCAGGCCTTCGACCAGTTTGTCGTCCTTGAAGGAATAGTTGTAGCGGAACATGCCGTACCAGCGACGGGAGAGCGGCCACTGCGCGGACAGGTCGACCTGTTCCGTCGTCTGATCGATGAAGCGGTAACCCAGGTTCACCACGCGGCCGGGGCCGGGGCGATAGGAGGCGCCAAGGTTCTGGCGGACGGTGGTGCCGTTCTGGGTGTCGAACTGCCAGGCGGTATCGATGCGCCAGTCGCGCGTGATCTGGCCACTGATGGCGGCAAGCAGGTCGGTGGAGCTGGTGGTGCGGACAGGATCGCCCGGATTCAGGGTGACGCGCTGATCGCTGAAGTAAAAACGCTGACCGAGCGTGACCTGCAGCCGTTCCAGCCCGCTGGTCGCCTCGGTGAAGCGGCTGGTGACGGCTACCGTCAGCTGGTTGGCGTCGTTGACGCGGTCGCCGCCGATGAACTGGTTTTCAGTGAACATCTGGGCGTAGCTGAAATCGAGCAGGCCCGTGTCGAAGTTCGGAATGTTGTCCTGCTTGCGGTACGGCGCGAACACGTAATAGGCACGCGGCTCCAGCGTCTGCTCGTAATCCTGGCCTGCAAAATGGAACGGCCGGTCGAAGGTCACGCCGCTGTCGAGGCTGAAAATGGGCAGGTTGCGGCTGATGTGCTGCGGGTTTGTCGTCGTGTTGTCCAGCGCGTAATAGGTGCTGTGCCAGCCGATCTGCGGCGTGAGGAAGCCGAACGAGTTGGTGAGCGGCATGCGCAGCGTCGGATAGGCCAGCACCCGTGTGCCGTCGACCAGGGTGGCATGGGAGAAGCGGGTGGCTTCACTGTCCATATTGAATTCCAGCCCGTTCCCGAACATTTTCGAGACGCCCAGGCGAGCCTGCGGCATCAGTGCATAAGGCCTGGGAATGGGAGTGGTGGACGTGGAATCCTGCAGGGTCTGGTAGCTTTGGGCACGAATGCTCGCATTCCAGTTGGCGTGCTGGGTGGTCAGCCAGACTTCACGGTCGAGCTGGGTGAGCGACGTGACGGCCAGCAGGTTGGACAGGTCACGGAAATAATCGTTATCGGACACGCGATTGAACAGCATGCCGGCTTCGGTGGTGTCGTTCAGGCGATAGCTGTTGCTCAGCGCGGCACTCCAGCGCGAGCGCCCCGCGACGCTGTCGTTGGGCAGGTATTCCAGACGGTTGACGCCATGAGCGTCATCCAGCAGGTAGCGGAATTCGCCGCCCAGCTGCACGCCGCGTTTGGACAGCAGGCGCGGATACAGCGTGGCATCGTAGTTGGGGGCGAGATTGAGGTAATAAGGCACCAGAAGATCAACGCCGCTGCGTTGCGTGGTGCCGAAAGTCGGTGCGAGGATGCCGCTCTTGCGTACATTGTTGAGCGGAAAATCCATCCACGGCGCATACAGGATCGGTACGCCAAGGAAGTGCAGCGAGACGTCGCGTGCCGTCCCCACGTTGCGGCTCCGGTCGAGATCGAGACTCCCGACCTTGAGAAACCAGTCGTCGTCGCCCAGTGGGCAGGTGGTGTAAATGGCATCCTGCAAGGTGCACTGGTTTTCGTTGATGAAGTCGATATGACTGGCGTTGCCGCGTCCCGTCGTCGCCGCGGCCGCCGATTGATGGCTTTGGGCGACGTCGCTGCCGACGCTGGTTTTCTCGTGTCCCGGCAGCATCGTGAACTGGTAGACCGGGTGGGTCAGCTCGCCGCTGTAAGCATCAAGGTTGAACAGGAGCGAGTCGCCTGTCACCACCATGGCAGTCTGCTCCAGCCGCACGCCGCCACGGGCCTGTACCTGGTGCTGTGTGATGTCGTAGCGCAGCCAGTCGCTGAAGAAATTCAATCCCGCCTGGCGGGCCTCCACCCTGCCGCTGGCGACGACGACGTCGGGGCCCGTCGATTCGATCTTGTCCGCAGTGAGGAACAGGGGGCCTTCCTTGCCCGCCACCGCCGAACCTTTCAGTTCGACATCCTTTTTCAGCACGAGTCCGTCCGCCGCTACGGAATGAGCGGCCAGCAGCAGGACAGCGAGCGTAATACCGGGCAAGGTGGACAAGCGATGTAAAATCCGGGCCAGGGTTATCAGGAACAGCGTTATTCGGAGCAGTGTGACAGTGGAACGTGTGCAGGCTTTACAGGACTGGGCCGCCCGGCAGCTGGGCGGCGGGTCGCTGGACATCGCTCCGGCGTCGGCAGACGCCAGCTTTCGCCGTTATTTTCGCGTCACTGCCAAAGGCCGCGATTATATCGTGATGGACGCCCCGCCGG
>ERZ778021.2554-NODE-2554-length-15829-cov-5.596171_pt1 | contig 15829 bp, 16 predicted proteins | sample MGYA00375751_ERZ778021 | MGnify/ENA primary metagenome ERZ778021 (study PRJEB29350, sample SAMN05389814) | bioreactor metagenome | isolation source: Thiocyanate stock bioreactor | place: South Africa: University of Cape Town | collected 2013-08-29 ... | reverse complement strand
CGAGCCGCGGGCGCCGTCGCCGAGCTCCTCGAGCTCACGGTGCAGCTCCTGGGCCGCGCGCAAGATCTCGCGGCCCCAGCGGTAGGTCCGTTCGCCCGCCTCGGTGAGGACGTTGTGCCGGCCGCTGCGGGTGAAGAGCTTGGTCTGCAGCCGGTCCTCGAGCGAGCGGATGTGACCGGTGACTACGGGCTGGGTGAGGATCAGCTGGTCGGCCGCGCGGGTGACTCCTCCGGCCTCCACGACCTGACAGAAGATGTCGAGCTTGTGGAGGGTGATCCGCAGGTCCAGCCCCGACCCCAGGGGCGGGCGGCCACCGTCGCCGGTCTCCTCGTCCAGCACGTCCACGACCTTACACCGACCTGGAGTGGAGGTTGACGTTTACGTTCTTCGCCTCGGTGTAGGAGAGCAGCTCCTCGAAGCTCTCCTCCCGTCCGACCCCGGAGTTCTTCACCCCGCCGAACGGCACGCCGATGAAGTGTTTGGAGGAGTCGTTGACCCAGACGTAGCCGGCCTCGATCTCGTCCGCCCAGCGATGCGCGGTGGCGAGGTCGCGGGTGTAGACCGAGCCGGTCAATCCGTAGCTGACCGAGTTGGCGATCGCGATCGCCTCCTCGTAGTCGGCGAACGACATCACCGCCAGGACCGGGCCGAAGATCTCCTCCTGGGCGAGGCGCCCGTACGGGTCCACCCGGTCGAAGACGGTCGGCCGCACGAAGACGCCGCTCTCCAGCCCGGGCCCCGAGGCGACGCCGCCGCCCGCCACGACCTCGGCCCCTTCCTCGCGCCCGATCTCGAGGTAGGAGAGGACCTTCTCCAGCTGACCGCGGTGGACGATCGCGCCGGTGTCCGTCGCCTCGTCGACCGGCGAGCCCGACTTCAGGCCCTCGACCCGCCCGGCGAGCCGCGCGACGAACTCCTCGTGCAACGACTCGTGGACGAGGAGGCGCGAGGTCGAACCGCAGGACTGCCCCTGCCAGGTGAAGTTCATCCCCCGCAGCGCCCCTTCGACCGCGAGGTCGAGGTCGGCGTCGGGGAAGACCGCGAGCGCGTTCTTGCCGCCGAGCTCCAGGGAGACCGTCTTCACCGTGCTCGCCGCCGCGCGCCGCTGGATCGCGAGCCCGATCTCGACCGAGCCGATGAAGGCGAGCCGCCGCACCTGCGGGTGGCCGACCAGCGCTTCGCCCGCCTCGTCGCCGTATCCGGTGACGACGTTGGCGACGCCAGGGGGGAAGGCCTCGGCGAGAAGGTCGGCCAACCGCAGCGCCGAGAGCGAGGTGTGCTCGGAGGGCTTGACGATGGTCGTGTTGCCCGCCGCCAGCGGGGCCGCGATCTTGGTCGCCGCGAACATCAGCGGGTGGTTGAAGGGGATGATCCGGCCGACCACCCCGAACGGTTGGCGCAGCGTGTAGTTGAGCCGGTCGGGGCCGGTGTCGACGGTTTCGCCGCGCGCCTCGAGCGCGATCCCGGCGAAGTAGCGGAGCTGGGCGACGGCGATGTGGGCGTCGTTGCGCATCTCGCGGATCGGGCTGCCGTTGTCGCGCACGTCGAGCAGCGCCAGCTCGTCGGCGTGTTCGGCGATCAGGTCGGCGAGGCGATCGAGGTGCGCGGCGCGCTCCAGTGCGGGCGTCCGACGCCACTGCGGGTACGCCGCGACGGCGGCGGCGACGGCGGCGTCGACATCGGCCGCGTCGCCGCGGGGGAAGCGGCCGAGCAGCTCGCCGGTCGCCGGGTCGCGGGCCTCGATCGTCTCCCCCGACGCGGCACCGACCCGCTCGCCGCCGATCAACATCGTCAGCAGGCCCTGCTCGGCCTCGACCGTGCTCACGCCGCACCCCGGTCGAGCAGCTCGCAGGAGTCGAGCGCCTGCATGACCCTGCCGTGGGCCTCCTCCGAGAGCGGCGCGAGGGGCGGGCGCACCTCGTCGGAGCCCAGCCCGGCCGCCGCCATCATCGCCTTCAACGGCCCCGGGTTGGTGTCGAAGAAGACCGCCTGGTTGACCCGGAAGAGCGCCCGGTGCAGACCCAGGGCACGGGCGCGGTCGCCCTCTTCCACGGCGCGGCAGAGGTCCGCGACCGCCTCCGGGAGCAGGTTGCCGACGGCGCTCATCAGGCCCGCCCCACCGACCACCAGGAACGGGTAGGAGAAGCTCTCCAGCCCGCAGAAGAGGCGGAAGTCGTCACCCAGCCGCAGCAGCAGGTCGGTGACCAGGTCGAGGTCCGGGGAGGCGTGCTTCAAGCCGACCAGGTTGGGCGCCTCCTCGGCCACGCGGGCGACCGTCTCGGCGGTGACGCCGACGCCCGACCGCCCGGGGATGTTGTAGATCATCAGCGGCAGCCCGGTGGCCGCCGCGACCGTCACGAAATGCCGTCGCAGGCCCTCCTGCGAGGGTTTGACGAAGGCCGGACAGACCACCAGCACGGCGTCGGCGCCGGCCTCTTCGGCGACCCGCGTGAGCGCCAGCGTCTCGGCCTGGTTGGGCGAGCCGGTGGAGGCGACGACCGGGAAGCGCCCGGCCGCCACGGCCACGGCGCGGCGGAAGAGCTCCGCCCGCTCGTCGAACGAAAGCGACGTCGGCTCGCCGGTGGTGCCGGTGACGACGACGCCGTCGCCCGCCGGCCCGACGCGGTCGACCGCGGCCTCGAAGGCCTCGTAGTCGACCGCTCCGCCGGCGAACGGCGTGACCAGGGGGACCAGCGACCCCCGGAGCTCCCCCGCCGCCATCAGGACTCCGAACCGACCAGGTTCTCGCGGTTGGTCTCGAACCCGTCGGTCCTCCCCAGGGCCTCGGTCCTGTCGTCCTGGAGGTTCTCCACCCAGAGCAGGCTGCCGATCGCGATCTGCAGCGGCGAGTCCTGGATCGTCAGCTCGTAGACGTCTTCGCCCTCGTGGGTCGCGTGCCCGTGGTTCATCCACCCCGGTGCGGTCAGCATCAGGTCGCCGGCCCCCCACTCGTATTTCTGGCCGCCGACGATGCTCCAGCCTTTGCCGCTGAAGATGTAGTTGACCGCCGCCGAGGTGTGTCGGTGCGGCTGGTCGACGATGCCGGCGGGACGCATGGTGATCGTCGCGAAGAAGGTCGAGGTCGTCCCCTGCGTGCGACCGGTCGAGCGGTCGTACATCAGGAACAGGCGCCGGCCTTTGTACTCCTGCCCGAGCGAGCGCAGGTGCTGGAGGCGGTCGTAGATCTCCTTGTAGGGCCAGTACATCGGCGCCTGGTAGGGCGGCTCCGGCGAGATCAGCTGCTCGTAGGTGAGCAGCGCCTCGCCGTGGTCGCCGATGACCTCGCCGCGGGCGCTCATCTCGCGCTCGGCCTCGGGATCGCCGAGCGGCTGGTTGGGGTCGAGGTCGGCGGTGTCCTCGAAGACGTGGACGCCGAGCAGGTCGAGGAGGCCGCTGTTGGAGTAGCTGAGGCGGACCTGGATCTCGTCGGTGTCGTTGATGTGCTGGTGGACCGTCCAGGGAGGCGTGTTGAAGGTGTCGTACTTGCCCCACTCGATCGTGCGGCCGCCGATCACCGAGCTGCCCGACCCCTCGATGCCGAAGTTGACCACCGAGGAGTTGTGGCGATGGGGCCGGGTGCGCTCACCCGGCAGCAGGACGTTGACGGAGACGGTGACCGCCGGGTAGAGGCTGCCGCTGCCGAGCAGCGCCGGATTGACGATCTCGCTGCGCCGGGAGCCGCGGAACTCGCCTTCGGAGAGGCGCTGGATCTCGGCGTCGATCTCAGCCTTCGGGATCAACATCGGCTTCAGCGGCCGGTACTGGCTGGGGGTCCGGCCGGACTTGTCGACGAATACCGCCTTGACCGGTTCGTCCTGGTTTCCGTAGGTCATCGTGCTCCTCGCTTTCGGGTCAGTGCTGCGCAGACTGTGTGGTCGGGAGGGGCGCTCCCGCCCCTTCGGCGCGGGCTCGGCGCAGGACCTCCGCCCCGAGCGCGACGTCGGCGATCCCGACGCCCATCGCCTTGAAGAAGGTCACCTGCTCGTCGTCGGTGCGCCCGAGGCCCGGCCGGCCGAGCAGCTCGCCGAGCTCGCGGACGTCGCCCCAGGCGAGTCGACCCGCCTCGACGGCGGCGCGCAGCTCGCCGGAGGCGGATTCGGCCTGGGGACGCGAGTCGACGACGATGCGGTCGCAGCGGGCCACCGCCTCGACCGTCATCTCGCGACGGTTGGGGAGGATCGCGCCGACCCCGTTGATGTGGGTGCCGGGGCGGATCAGGGCCGCGTCGACGAACGGGGCCTCGGCCCGGGTCACCAGGGTGACGATCTCGGCGTGACCGAAGGCGGCCTCGAGCGAGGGCTCCTCGCGCACGTATGCCTCGACCCGCTCCTGCACCTTCTCGACGCAGGCACGGCGGCGCTCCGGGTCGCGGCCCCAGATCGAGATCGCGGTCAGCTCGCGGACCGCGGCGACGGCCTCGGCCTGGGCGACCGCCTGCTTGCCGGTCCCGATCAGCGCGAGGACGGCGCTACCCGGCCGCGCCAACTCGCGGGTGGCGAGCGCCGAGGTCGCCGCCGTCCGCCGCTGCCCCAGCGCGAACGCCTCGATCACTGCCAGCACGCGGCCGTCGCTGGGCGAGAAGAGGATCAGGAGCGGCTGGGCGCCGCCGGGCGTGTGCATCCAGGTCTTCGTCCCGGCGACGTCCTCGCCGGCGATCACCGCGCCGACCGCGTGCAGGTTCGAGGGCCCCGACTGCGCCTGGGTCTTCACCATGTTGGCGGCGTCGCCATCGGCGTAGCGACGGTGGGCGACGGCGAGCACCTCGATCGCGTCGGCGATCGTGATCAGCGAGGCCGCCTCGCTCTCGGCGACCCAGAGCGGCTCAGGCACGGTCGGCCTCGGCGAGCGGGGAGGGCACCGGCGCCTGCAGGTCGAGCGCGTTCGCGATCGCCGCGTGGGCGACGTAGCGGCCACAGAGCAGCAGCACCCCGACCGCCGTCGCCTCGTCGGTGACGGCGCGCAGGGAATCGAGGCGGCGACCGCAGCGCTTACCGCCGGAGCGCGCGCAGCACCGCGCCAGGTCGGCGGCGGCGATCTGCGCCTCGCTGAAGTCCTGCGGCGCGAGGCGCCCGGCGATCAGCGCACGCACCTGGTCGACGCTGAGGCCGAGTCGCAGCGAGAGGCGCTCGTGCTGAACCCTCTCGTACTCGTTCTCGGTCTCGGCGGCGACGGTCAGCGCGACCACCTCGACCAGCTCCCAGGGGAGCGAGTCCTTCAACGATTCGGAGAAGCGGATAAAGCCGGCCAGGGCCGAGGGTTGATGGGCACCGTACTGGAAGAACTCGCCGAGATAGCCGAGCCGCTCGACGCGCGGGGCCAACAGGTCGTGGAGCTCGGGATCCAGCTCCTCGAAGGGGATCGGCTCGATCGATCTCACCCGAACGACGATAGGTCTCAGCTATCCATGGCTCAAATTCGATGTTCCTGGTCGATCTATGGCCAAATTCCTATAGTTGTGCCCGCCATGCCGCTCGACACCCGGATCCAGCTCTCAAAACTGGAGATCTATTGCCGTGTGGTCGAGCTGCGCAGCGTCAGCCGGGCGGCCGACGAGCTGTTCATCTCCCAGCCCGTGGTCAGTTCGCACCTGCGCACGCTGCAGGACCGGATCGGCGCGAAGCTGCTCTACCGCGAGGGCCACTCGATGCTGCCGACCGAGGCCGGCCGACTCGCCTACGAGTGGGCGAAAGACGTCCTCACCCGCAGCCAGGAGATGTCGCGGCGGATGGAAGGCCTCGCCGACGGCTCCGCCGGCCATGCCGCGCTGGCCGCCAGCATGACCGTCGGCAGCTACATGCTGCCGCCGATCCTGACCCGGTTCCGCGCGGACCGCCCGGGCGCCCAGATCGGCGTCGACATGTTCGACCCCGAGCACGTCGTCGCCGCGGTCGAATCCGGCGAGTACGACGTCGGCGTGCTGATCGCCAACGAGCGCTCGCTGGAGGCGAACCTCGTCTTCGAGAACGTCGGCGACGAGGAGTTCCTCCTGGTCGCCCGGGCCGACTCGAAGTTGCCCGACGAGATCAGCAGTCGCGGGCTGGCCAAGCTCGACCTGGTCGGCTCGCCCCACGACCGGGCCCGCGAGCACATGCTCGACCAGCTCCTGCGGGCGGCGGCGATCGAGCGCGGCCCCAACACGATCGAGCTCGGCCACGCCGAGGCGATGAAGCGCGCCGTCAAGGAAGGCGACGGGGTGGCCTTCCTCTTCCGCGCCTCGATCGAGGAGGACCTGCGCCGCGGCGAACTGCGCCGGATCGGCATCAGCGGCGTCGATCGACTCGCCGCCCCGATCTACCTGACCTACCGCAAGGGGAAGGACTTCTCGCCGATGCAGGCGGCGCTGGTCGCCGCGATGCGCGACGCTCTCGCCCGGCCCGCCGGCTAGGAGGACGGGCGGACGCGCTCCGCCGCGACCTCCGCCGGATCGTCGCTGGACGGCCGCCGCAAGGCGAAGCGATCCCGCGTCGTGCACCACTCGTCGCCGCCCATCCGGCCGACCAGGTCGAGCACGTCCGAGTCGACGAGGCCAGCCTCGAAACCACCCTCGACGACGTGGGCCCGCACCACCCAGGCGATGATCAGGCTGTTGGTCGAACGGCCCGCCTCGCCGAGCTCGATCACCTGGCGGACCCGGCACTCCAGCGCCCCCGGAGACTCGAGCACCCGCGGCGGCGCGACCAGGTCACTGGCGACCGGGGTCACCCCCGCGACCTCCCACTCGTCGACCTCCGGTCCCCACTCGCCGCTGCTCGCGTTGGCCCGCTCCGCCAGCTCACGGCTGACCAGGTTGACCACGAACTCGCCGCTGGCCCGGACGTTGACGATCGTGTCCTTGTTCACCCCCCGCCGGCTTCCCGGCCCGATCGCGATCGTCGGCGGATCGATCGCGAAGACGTTGAAGAACGAGAAGGGAGCGAGGTTCGGAGCGCCGTCCGAGGCGAGCGAGGAGACCCAGGCGATCGGCCGCGGCCCGACCATGCCGTTGAGGAGGGAGTGTCGCTCGCGGCGCCCGAGCCCGAGTGGGTCGATAGCCATGGAGCGGGAGCGATTGTCACCTCGGGGATCGAGATCCGGTTGTGAGCGGACGACCATTGCGGGTGCAGACTATGAACGGATATCGAGATCGGCGAGCCAGACGTTGTGGTCCTTGGTGTAGAGAAGCCTGTCGGCCGAGGCCGCCGCGGGGAGGACCGGCAGCGCCGACAGCGCGAGAGCGAAGAGGATGCGTCTCATCACTGAACTCCTTTGGTGTCGATCGTGTTTCGACCCGGGCCGTCAGCCGACCCGGGTCACCTCGACGATCACGTCGGTGACCGCGCACTGCTGGAAGCCGACCCCGGTGAACGGGGGGCAGGAGGCCGCTTCGGCGCCGTCGGCGGCGCCCCGTTCGAGCTGCGCCTTGAGCGTCACCTTCCGGCCCTTGGCCAGATGCGAGATGCGCCGGACGGCGCCGGGGATGACCAGTTGGTCGGGGAGGCCGAGCAGTTCTCCCCGTTCGCCCTCCATGTCCGGCGGGCAGTTCTTCCAGAGCCCGGCGGGGATCGTCGTTTCGCTCTTCAAGACCACCTGATCGCGCGCTCGGCCGCCGGCCCCCGTGGTGGCGAGAACGGCCGCGACCGGCAGCCGCCTGGCCGGACAGTTCGGCTTCTGGTGCAGGGGGACGACGACGCCTTCCGGGCAGCCGCCCTCGCGGTCGCAGAGGACGCCATCGCCATGGTGCCAGCTGCCGTGCCGCCGCAGCGACCCCTTCAGCGGCGTCGCGGCGTGGAGGGGCACCAGCGCCAGCGGCGAGACCGGCGCGTCGCTCGGCAGCGTGCCGCTGAACGTGGTCGCCAGGTAGACGATCGGCTTCGGGGTCGAGAAGCCGAGCGTCTGGCTCCCCTCGCCCTGGATCCAGACCCGATCCGGGTCGGGGAAGCCTTCGTCCTCGCGGTGCCAATCGACCACGTTCAGGCCGGTGATCTCGACCGCCAGCCGCAACGAGCGGATCTGCGGGCCTGCGAGATCCCGGTCCAGGGGCGCGGCGGCGGCCGCAGGGGCGCCGACATGCGCCCCTGCGGCGATCGCCAGGAACGACAGCGCTGCGGTGGCCGCGCCGCAGATCGCCTTCGCCACCGCGCCCACAGGACGTCTCATGCCGGCACCACGAACTCGACCCCGTGCCGACGGGCGACGAGGGTCACCTGCTCGAGGTCGGGCGGACCGGCGGTCGCGGACGCGCCCGGCGCCACCCCGAGCTCGGCGAGGAAGCGCTCGTGGCCCGCCGGGTGGAGGATGGCGAGGAAGCGGGTCGGCGACTCCGAGGCGTTGCGGTAGGTGTGGACCGTGCCGCCGGGGACCGCGCCCAGCCCGCCGGGGGTGAGGGTGCACCGCTCTCCCTCGACGAGGAGCTCGAGCTCGCCGTCGAGCACGAAGAAGAGCTCGGCGTAGACGTGAGTGTGGGGCGGCGGGCCGGAGCCTGGCCCGGCAAGCACCTCGAGCGCCGTCATCGTACCGCCGGTCTCCTCGCCGGCGGCCAGGAGGGTGACCTCGTCACCGAGCACGTTGAGCGTCTGACCTACTTTCATGGTGTCGTCCTTTCACTGTTCGATCGCTGGGACGACGCCAAGGTAGGAGCGCCCTGGCCGGTTGTGAAACACCCGTTCGCGCTCACACCTACCATTCGCATTTGTGAACTACGAGATGCGCCATCTGCGGGCCTTCCTGGTGCTCGCCGAGGAGCTGAACTTCACCCGCGCGGCCGAGCGCCTGCACCTCGCCCAGCAGGCCTTGAGCGCCCAGGTGAAGCAGTTCGAGGAGCGCCTCGGGACGCCCCTCTTCGTCCGCAGCACCCGTTCGGTCGGGCTGACCGCGGCGGGTGAGGCGCTGCTCGAGCGCCTGCCCGGCGCCCTGGCCGAGCTCGACGACGCGGTGGCCGCGGCCCGGCGCGCGGCCGAGGGCGAGATCGGCAGGCTCACCGTCGGGCTGCTCGCCACCGGCCCGCTCGACCTGACGCCGCGGGTCCTGCGCGAGTTCAGCCGCGCGCGCCCGGGGGCGGCCGTCTCGCTGCGCAACATCGACTTCTCCGACCCCACCGGCGGCGTCCGCTCAGGGGAGACCGACGTCGCGATCGTCTGGCTGCCCTTCGACCCTGCGGGGCTCGAGGTGGAGGTGCTGCTCGAGGACTCGCGCGACGCGGTCCTCCCCGCCGGGCATCCGCTGGCCGCCGCCGAGGAGGTGGGCGCCGCCGCCCTGGCGGCCGAGCCGTTCGGCTGGATCGAGGGGATGGACCCCGCGGCTCTCGACTTCTGGACGCTCGCCGAGCACCGCGACGGGCCGGCCCGGATCGGCGCCCATATCTCCGGCTTCGACGACTACTTCACCGCAATCCGCTCGGGTCAGGCGGTCGCCGCCTCGCCGAGCATGCTCACCGCCGCGATGCCCTGGCCCGACCTGGAACTGCGGCCGATCCCCGACGCCGCCCCGGCGCTGCTCGCCACCTGCCGGCGCACCGAAGATCCGAATCCCTTGCCCGCGGTCTTCGCCCGGATCGCGGTCGAGGTCGCAGCGGAGATCGGCTGAGGAGCCGCGGCCCGCCTGCCCGACGAGCGACGGGACTCGAACCCGCGAAAGAAGCGCCGACGAAGATCTCGATCACGGCGTGTCGGGAACCCTGCTTGGCCGCTCGCCGGACTGGCGGAGCCGGCGTGGCCTCCGACCGAGTCTGAACGAGCTCCTGCGGGCGGGGGGGGCTTCAGGAGGCCTTCGACTCGGGTTTCCACGATGGAGGCTTGCGGTTACCGAGTCGTCGCCTGAACAAGGTTGCGAACTTCTTCGGTCCAGGCGGGTCGCCCTTCCCCGGCTCGACCACCTGGTTCAGGTATCGCGCCAACGTGTGGTCGCTCACGCGGTCGGCGGAGGTGAGGTGCCCGTAGCCGGCGCCGTAGAGAAAGGTCCGCGTGGCGACATAGGCGGTGCGGCGATTTCCGTCCCGGAATGCCTGGACGCGGGCGATCCCATGTGCGAGGAGGGCGGCAGTCTGAATCACGCCGTCAGGCGTGGCGGCATAGGCTGCTTGGGCCTCTGCGAGACAGCTGTCTAGCGGTGAGCGCTGGTCGAGCTTGAAGTGCTCCGGGGAGCCGGCGTCCTCGTGGATTTCCGGATTGAGCTCCTTGAGCTCTTCGATGCTTGGGAAACCGGGTGGCCGAGCATCTTCAGCGCCTGCCACTGGCCCGCTTTGGTCCTGCGAAAGTTTTCGACCGGAGTCTCCATGACCGCGATTATAACGGCCCCTGTTCCTCCCACTGGACGTTTGGCGCCCTTGAGAATCGTTGCCGCTACCGCGTGAACCCCGCCCCATGAAACGAAGATAAGCCGCGACTCGGCGCTCCGGAGCGTATCCCCGCTCGGCGCGTCAATCACGCCGCCGCCTTGGCCTTGCGCCGCACCGCCGCCAGCCGCCGTGGTCCTGGAAGTAGCTCGGTGCGGGCAGCCCGCGCCTCCCCGCTCAGAGCAGGTAGCCCTTCTGGTCGCGCGGGCGGAGCCGCCCTCATCGCGGGTAAGCGTGCTTGCTCTCGTAGAGGAAGAGGCGGCGGAGCCTCACCTTCGCCGTGCCGGTCACACCGTGGGTGCAGGTTTCGGTTTCCTCGCTCGTCAGCGGGCAGTCGGCGCTGCCCGAGGACGGGGTCGCGAGATCGACCTTGAAGTTGACGTTCTCGGCCCGCTGCAGACGATGGAACTCTTGGCCGACCGCCGAGCTGATCGTTACTTCGGGGAAGTTTTCGTCGAGATCTGCCGGATAGAGCGTGGAGGCTTCCTCGAGCATCGCCGAGAGCTGGTCGGGCCCGGTGGCGACCGGGCACTCGCCGTCCGTCGCGTTGGCGCCGAGCACGCTGATGGTCCAGGAGCGGGGGAGGAAGCCGTTGTCCTGGGCGACGATGGTCTCCAGGGTCGAGCTCGGCAGCGGGGTCACCTCCCAATGGCAGGACCCGGAAACAGGGTGGCATTCTTCGTTTTCCCCCACCGCGACCGTGTAGTCGTAGTCCATCGCCGAGTGATCGTCCTCGATCCTGCCCTTGGTCGTGACCGTCGGCTTGACGGCGAGATGGGCGGTCGCGGCGCCCAGTTCCTTCTTCGTCGCCACCGGCACCGTGATGTGGCTGAAGCGGAGGGTGCGCTGGATATGGAGCGTGCCGTAGTCGGTGCCCGGGATGATGATTTCGCTCCCGTCCTGGCTCACCCCGCAGCGTTCGTAACCCCTCGTCTCGTACGAATAGGTGCCGTCGTATTCGATCGTCGCCTGGATCTCGGCCGCATAGGGGAAGCCGGCGGGCAGGTTCGAGGTTCCCTTCGCCGCGGCGATGCCGGCGACGGCGAGGAGCGCCGCGACGGCGATCGAGAGCACGACGAGGAACCTCATCGCGGCAAGTCTCCCGCCGCCGATCGTCCACGGTCAAGCCAGAATTGGGTAGGGGCCACCGCTGGACGAGTCTTCGATTCGCCGTGGCGAAATCGCGCTCCTCACAGCGAGGCCGCCGACCGTAGACTCTCGGCTCCGAAAATCTAGAGACGAGTACGGAGTGCTTGATGGTCGGCGATGACAGCGGGACTGAGCGGGCGGCTATCGCCAAACGACGCGTCCTGGCGACAGCGGTCGCCGTGGCGGCTCTTCTTGCGTCGCTGGTCGGAGCATCGCGAGGCGAAGCGGATGCGACCCGGTCATCGACGAGCGGCTTCGAGCAACCGTACGCCGGCACGCCGAAGTACCAACGCTTCGCGCCGCCTCAGGCCACCAGGCAGAGTGAGATCAACCGACCGCTGGGGGTCCGAGCCGCCGACCGGATCGCCCAGGCGATCGGTCTGGACAAGGCCGATGTCTTCACCGACAGGCAGTACGCGCTCTTCATCAGCGGCAAGGGAGTAGGCGGCGAACGAGCACCCGCCGAACTTGTCGACGAGAGCGTCCGCATCCTCACCAATACGATCGGCACCACGCTTTACACGAAGGTCGAAGGCAAGGTGACACCGGTCGTGGTCGGCAGCTACGGACTGATGGTCAACACCGAGGGGATGCTGGAGAGCCCCGCGAATGCGACCGCCCCGACCCGACTGGTCAATTCGGTGATCGAACCTGGCGGGTACCTGTCCACTTGGTGCAAGAACAACGGCGCCGAAGCATCGCTCCGCGCCCTTTATCGCTCGGCCTTCACCTCCGAGGCCGCCTGGGGAAACCGAGCCCAACGGCAGTCCGGCGTCGCCCAACTGGTTCCGAACCGCTTCCAGGTAGTGGGAATGTCGATGGCCCCGCCGCTGTGGCTCGTGAACTTCTCGCTGATCTACACCCTCGATCCGAAGCTCGCCGCGAAGATGCCCGCGTACTGGACTCCGATCCCGGCCGACGTGGCCCTGGCGATCGCCGAGAGTCCTACGGGCCAGGTCCCGTACAGCGAATACCGATCCTCGCTTCGCGTCCGCTGACGCGGTCGAGTCTGCTCGGGCGTTCGCGAAGCCCTCGATCCGCGCCCCGATCGGCTCAGTGCCGTGGACTGGTGCGCACGACCCGGAAGCTCGCCTTGGCCGCCTTGCTCTGCTGCCCGGCGGCGGTGGCGGAGACGGTGAAGGTGTGCCGGCCGAGGGCGAGCTTCTCGGTCTTGAAGGGCGAGTGGCACGGTCGCATCCGCGCTCCGTCGAGGGAGCAGCGGAACTTCGCGCCGGGGAGGGTGGCCTGGAAGCGGATCGTCACCCGGCGCCTGGTGGTCTTCGCGGGCAGGTGGGCGATCGTCACCTTGAGGGTCGGATTCGAGGTCGGGGTGCGAGCCGGTGGTGCTCCGCCGCCCGCCGGCTGGGTCCCGCCGCCACCGCCTGGCGATCCGCCGCCGCCGGGTTCGGTCGTTGCTTCGGTTTCCGGCGCCTGCTGCTCGAAGGCACCGATGTCGGCGTGGTCGCCGCCCGGGGGCGCGGTCAGGCCCGGAAGGGCCACCGGCCGCCGCAGGCCGCGCTGGTCGGTCGTCTCGCCGGGCGCCGCCAGGCCCTGATCGAGCGCCGGGCTACCCGGTTCGAGGGCGATCGTCGGCGTCGGGCCACCGTTGTCGGCGAGGCCGGCAGCGGCGAGCTTCGGGTCGGTGTCGGGCTGGTCGGTGGCCTGGTCGAAGCCGCAGGTGTCTTCGTCCTCGAGGTCGAAGCCGTGGGAGGTGACGGCGGCGGCGCAGTTGGTCGCCCCTTCGGGTTCGGCGACGATCGTGTTCTCGAATTCGGCGATGCCGGTGGCGAGGACGTTGGCGCCGCTCCTGAGGGTGCCCGAGATGACTGCGTTGCCGACGATGGTGGAGCTGCTCACGGCGAGAGGGGCGGCCAATACGTTTGCGATCCCGCCGCCGCTCGCCGACTGGCCTCCGCCGCCGGCGACGATCGCGCCGTTGCCCGAGATCGTGCTGTCGGAGATCGTCAGCGCCCCTTCGTTGAGGACGGCGCCGCCGTCGCCGTAGGCAATGCCGCCACCGGTCGCGACGGCCCCGGCCGTGTTGCCGGCGAGCGTCGAGCGCTCGATCGCCAGGGTCGCGCCGGGGAGGTTCGCGACCCCGCCACCGTTACCGATCACGACCGAGGAGCCGGTGGCTTTGACTTCGTTGCCTTCCACGACGACGCCCGCCAAGGTCAGTTCGCCTTCGTTCAGGATGCCGCCACCCAGGCTTTCTTCGCCCGTTTCGACCTTGCCGTCGGCGATGGTCACGCCCGAGATCGCCTCCGGGGTCGCGGCCGAGCTCTGGTCGACCCTGAAGACGCGGCCGGCGCCGGCTCCCGCGATCGTCAGCTCGTTCGCGCCGGGCCCCTGGATCGCGATCGCCTGATCCGTCGCGGCCGCCGCGGGCAGGATCAGTTCCCCGAGCGTCAGGTTGATCGTGCTCTTGGCCGGGAGCTGGAAGACGATCGTGTCGCTACCGCTGCCGGAGAGGCAATTCCCGAAGTTCGAGTCGTCGAACACCGCGTCCTCGATTGCGTCGCGCAGCGTGCAGTGATCGCCGCCGACGACGAGATCGTCGGCGCTGCTGTTCACCACGATCGTCGCGGCGTGGGCGAGGCCGGGCAGGGCCGCGGCGACGAGCGCGACGACGGCGAAGGCGAGGAGAAGTCTGTGGCGCATCCGAGGACCCCCTGTTCGTTGGCGGGCCGAGGAGAGCGACCGGCGGGCACCCGGGGCGTGTGCGTCGACCTATGGTCGAGCATCTTTCGCGACCTCCATGCGGGTCTTGTCCCATGGCCGTCCGACGTGAGAGGGTCGGGCCGTGTCCCGTCGTCGCGGTCAGGTTTTCGAGAACCCGGTCACCGGTGAGCGCGTCGTCGGCATCACCGACCCGCTCGACCATCCCGACGGGGTGCTGGTCGCCGAGCTGCACGTCGCGCCGGGCGGCCGGGTCGCCCTCGCGCACTACCACCCAGGCCTGGTCGAGCGCTTCCACGTCGTGCGCGGCCAGGTCACCTACCTGATCGACGACCACGAGGAGACGCTCGGGCCGGGCGGCGCGGCGGAGGTGCCGGCCGGGGCCGTCCACGACTGGTGGCAGGTCGGCGAGGAGGAGGCCGTGGTGGTCTGCGAAGTCGATCCCGGCGGGCGCTTCACCGAGATGGTCGGCACCTTCTTCGGTCTCGCCCGCGACGGCAAGGTCGACCGCAAAGGCGTACCGCACCCGCTCCAGTTGGCGCTGACCGCACGCGAGTACCGCGACACGATGGTCGCGGCGAAGCCGCCGCCCTGGGTCCAGAGCGTCGTCTTCGGCGTCCTCGCCCCGATCGCCCGCGCCCGCGGGTTGAAGCCGAGCCACCCGGAGTACCTCAACTCCGACGTCGTGGTCGAGCCCGACCCGGAAGCCATGGCCTTGATCGGGCCTGACGGCAGGCTGCGGCAGGCGCCCACGGGGACGGCGGTGCCGGAAACGCCGGCACCTGATGGGCAACAGCACTGAAGGTCGGCGCCAACCGCTCGCCACTGCGGATAGACGAAAGCGGGAGCGACGGGACTCGAACCCGCGACCTCCGGCGTGACAGGAGGTCCGGAGGACGACGAAACGGGCCAGACTCGGCGCAGCGCAGGCTCAATGCGGCCGACGTCGAGCAGGCGATCGGCGAGCATCACGCCGAGCGCAAAGCGAACGACGGGCGCGCAGAGTGGCTCGTCGCCGGCGTGACCGCCGACGGCACCCCGTTCGAGGCGATCTACGACCACCCGCACGGCGATGACGATACGGCGGTTCGCATCGTCTCCGCCTGGAGGCTCGATGGGTAGCGGCGAACCGGCGGTACCCTTAAGGGGCGCCATGTTCGCCTACTACGACCGAGACGCCGACATCGCTGGTTCCCGACCGGGAAATCCGACGATGTCGTAAGCGAGCGCGTTCCCGGCGGTCTTCGCGACTACGACCGCGCAAGCCACACGCTGGTCGCGATCGAGGTTTGGGATGCAAGCACCCGCCTGCCGGCGAGCATCCTTGAGGCGCTCCCCGCGCCCAGCGCTGCCCACGGTGCGGCCGCCTGAAGCCCAACCCGAAGGTCAGAGCACCTCCAGTGGAAGAACCTGGAACTCAAGGTGTGGGTCCTGCGGGTGCCGATCTCCAAGACTGCCGCGGGCATCGGGAGATCGCCCTTGAGCCGGAGCTGGTGCACCTCCTGCGCGAACACAAGGTCGCCGCCAAGTGGAGCGGAACCCGGCGACTTCATCTTCCCCGGACGCAGCCGAAAAAAGGCGCGGGACCGCAACAGCGTCCGGGGCATCGGAGGTCGGGGAGATCGCGCCTCCATCAGCCCGGTCCCATCCGCAGCGCCCCGTCCAACCGGATCGTCTCGCCGTTGATCATCG
>ERZ778021.2553-NODE-2553-length-15831-cov-5.735801_pt1 | contig 15831 bp, 14 predicted proteins | sample MGYA00375751_ERZ778021 | MGnify/ENA primary metagenome ERZ778021 (study PRJEB29350, sample SAMN05389814) | bioreactor metagenome | isolation source: Thiocyanate stock bioreactor | place: South Africa: University of Cape Town | collected 2013-08-29 ... | reverse complement strand
CGCCGCCCATGCCGCCCATGCCGCCGCCCATGCCCATGCCTCCCATGCCGCCGCCCATGCCGCCCATGCCGCCGCCCATACCGCCCATGCCGCCGCCGCCGCCCATGATGAGCGACATGGGGATGAGGGCGAGGTCGGCGACGGGGTAGACGCGGATGTCGGTCTGCTGGTCCTCGGACTCCTGCGACGTGATCATGAGGAACCCGTCCTTGACCGTGTAGGTCAGGCCGAGCTGCTTGAGCATGAGGCGCAGGGTGGTCTTGAGGGGGACGCCGTCGAGGTCGATGGAGACCGGCGAGGTCATCGTCTTGTCGGCCTCGTTCAGGCCGATGGGGTCGACGTAGATGGGGATGCCGTTGTCCTGGGGCGTCTGGGTGGCCTGCTTGACGTACTTGAGGATGTCCTCGAGCGGCGTCTCGTTGGGGAAGTTCATCGCCAGGGGCTCGTCGAGCTTGGCGAGGATGGCCTTGGTCTTGGGGTCGCGGTCGAAGACGTCCACGGCCTTGCCGTAGCGGGCGATGCGTCGCTCGGACATGATGCGGAACAGGTTGGCGTCGGGGTATTCGATGATCTTGTCGTCGGGGAAGGGGACGGCCGCGCGGGTGACGTCCTGCATCGTGAGCATGAAGCGGTATTCCTTCAGCTCCTCGAACTGCTTCTCCTGCGACAGGAAGCCCATGGTGGTGGAGACGAACATGCCGGCGTAGGGGGCCGGATCCTCGTCGCTGTAGGGGAGGGTCCCCTTGTGCATGAGCGACCGGGCGTGCTGGGAGAGCAGGCGGGCCTCGTAGAACGGCGCGGTGGCCAGGGCGATGTTCCCCATGCCGCCGTTGTACAGGGGGTTGTAGACGCCCTCGCCCATCAGCGCGTCGAACTGCTCCATCATGGCCTTGATGGTCTGCTCGTTCTGCGTGAGCTGCGAGAGGCCGCGGTTGCGCTGCTCGGCGGCCGACTCGAGCCGCTGCCGCTCGATTCGCTCGTTGACGATGCGCTCCTCGTTGCGGAGGAGGTCCAGGGACTGGGCCTGGAGCTCGCGGAGGAGCTGGTTGCGGACGGACTCGGGGACGTTGGTGGCCGACTGGACGACGTTGCGGGCGAGCCGGTTGGCGTCCAGGGCGGCCTCGATCTGGCCCTTGTTCGCCTGCTCGCGGGCGGCGGTCATGCGCTGGCGGACGTCGCTGGTCAGCTGCTGCTGGGCGATGGCGTCGGCGCGTTCCGACTCTTCCAGCGTGGCGCGGTTGTTGGGGCCGGCGTCGGGGGCGGGGGGGGGCGTCGGCTGCGCGCCGGCCTCGGGGGCCGGGGGCGGCGGGGTCGCCGGATCCTGGAGGGCGATCCGCTCGACGAGGCGGCGCTGCGAGGCCCTGGCCTCTTCGAGGCCCTTGGTCGCGTCGGCGTCACCGGGGGCGAGCTCGAGCGCCTTCTGGAAGAAGGACCGCGCCATCCCGCCCGCGCCGTTGGCGAGCGCCTGCCGGCCGAGTTCGGTCAGCTGTTGGTGGACGGGCGGGGCGGCGTCGTCGTCGCCGCGCGACGCGGACCCGGACAGCAAAATGCCGCCCAGGGTCAGCAGCCCGGCACCTTTCCACAGTCTCGCGGTTCGGGGCATGTTCGAGGCTCTCCAGCAGAGGTGGTCACCGGCGCCTGGACCGGTCTCGGCGCTAGGTGTTGACTCGTCGCAATTGGTGCGGACGCGCCCGCCGGCCGGCGAACGCCGGCGCGAGGGCGGTCCGGGGGTGAACCTGGGCCGGCCCGACCCGGCCGCGCGAGGCGCGACGCCTCGCCGCGGATGTGCTCCCGGGGGTGCTGCTCTTCGGTGAATCCACGACTCCCATGGGGCGGTTCGATGCTGGCTCGGTTCGGCTCGTCGACAACTATTATGCCACATGGTTTCCGCCGCGGCCAAACCGCGATAACCCATCGTCCACCTCTTCCAGACGATCGGGCGGCGGAATTCTTCGGTCCGCCCCGTTTTTTCCGGCGGCCTCGCCGATCGCCGCGCAAAAAAGAGAGCGCGGGGCCGTCGAAGCGACTCGACGGCCCCGCGCTCCTAAAAAATGGGCGAAGCGAGACGATCCGGGTCCGATCGCCCTCGATCGATCACCGAGGGGCCCCCACGGCTTCAGCCGAGGGCCCGACGCGCCTGGAAGCCGGTCAACATCCCGATCGAGCCCAGGGCCAGGGCGATCAGGGATTGCGGCTCGGGCACGGCCGACGTCGTCGCTGTCAGCGTCAGGCCCCTGGCGTTGAAGGCGCCCAGGGAGTCGACGTCTATCACGACGAAGTCCAGCGTATTCAGCCCGGCCACGAAACCGCCCGAGATCGTGAATGCATGGGTGATATTGAAGTTGGACAGGACGCTGCCCGTCAGCGCCAGGTCTCCCGTCCCCACGGCGTCGACGCCGTTGAGTTGGATGCGACCGTTGTTGTCGGTCCCCCAGTAGCCACTAAGGACGGCGGTGGTCGGATCATAGCCGGTAAGGTCGAAGGTGAGCCGGAACGTGTTCTCTCCGCCCCCCGAGCCGCCGGCGTTGCGCCACACCCAGCGCGAATCGCCGCTCACCGCATAAAAACCAGACGGGCTGCTCAAGACGATCGCCGGCGTCGGCGAGACGATCCCGGTCCCCGCCGCGATGGTCCAGTGAGGATCGGCCGACCCGCCGGAGAGGGGGCTCCCTCCCGCGTCGACGCCCGTGCTGAACAGCGGGATCGAGTCCGCCGCGGCACCTCCCGCGACAGCCAGCAGCCATGAAGCAACGATCGCCATTGATCCGAGCCTCATCATCCATGCCTCCTGTCAAGAACTTTCTGTAGGTATGTCGGGGCTGACCTCCGGGTTCGTGAAGCACGAACGATCAGCGCAGAGGGCTACGTTAATTGATCTGAATTGAAATCGGACCTCCTGAAATTAGGAGGTCGGCTTGCGTCGTCGATATTTTTTGCTGATCGTCACGGATTTTGGGGGGGCTACAAGCATCGTCTTCCCCCCTCGCGAGGGGAAGACAGACCGCGAAGCGGTCAGATGAGGGGGACGCGAAGCGCGGAGGCCGTGGGGATCCGATGGCCCGCCCGGGACGGCCGTCGCGCAGTCCGACCGCCGTCTCGCTCGTCGTCCCCCTCATCCGGCCCTGCGGGCCACCTTCCCCCGCGAGGGGGGAAGGCCGTCATGACGACCCCCCCCAAAATCCGTGACGGTCAGATTTTTTGAATGGGGGCAGAAAAGATTCGTTCCGGGCGTGGGGGAGCCCAGCCTTTCGGGGGGCCGATCATGTAGGACGACGAAGTCGAGTAGGCCCCCTCGCGCCGCGGGCCCTTTGACAACCGGTTTCGGGCGTCCTACTGGTTCTTCATCCGGATGAGGCGCGGTCGAGGCGGCCGTCGGCCCGCCGGGGGGAACGACGCCGCCCGAACGGCGGCCGGAGGCAACCTCATGATGGATGACGCCCAGGACGACCCCAAGCCCGACTCCGGCTCGTTCGACTTCTCCGCCTATCCGCCCAACACGGCCTTCCACGACCGCCGCGAGGGGAAGGACCGCCGCGGCTCCTTCGGGGGCCGGGGCCGCGCCGGGGCCCCCGCCGAGGCCCGAGCCCCCCGGCCCGCCGAGCGTCGCGAGAAGAAGGAGCGGCGCAAGCGCATCGACCCCACGACCTTCGAGAAGCAGTACACCGACGACGAGATGGAGTTCATGAACGCGATGCAGCGCTTCAAGGAACTCTCCGGCAAGTCGTTCCCCTCGTACGCCGAGGTGATCAAGGTGGCCGTCGGCCTGGGGTATCGCAAGGCGGTCGACGATTCCCCGCCCCCCGTCTTCGACGAGGAGGCCAGCCTCCTGCTGTTCTCCCAGGTCGAGCAGGGGGCCTGAGCCGGCGATCCCGGATCGCGACGACGCGGCGGCCGAGGGGAGCCCTCCCGGCCGCCGCGTCGCGTTTCGGTCGATCCCGGGTTTTCAGCGGGCGACCGCGCCGCCGTGCGAGGCGGTCACCAGGGCGGGGCCGGTCAGGACGTTGATCCAGGCCGAGAGGGCCTCGCCGGTCAGGCGGACGGCCCGGTTGACCTCGGGCGAGGCGGGCGTCGGCTCGGGGGCGACGACGACGGCGACCACGGGCCCGGCCTCGACCGGGGCGAAGACGTCGGCCGGCAGCTCGGCCAGGCCCAGGGCCTCCTCGATGGCGGCCGGCTCGGGGGCCTCGGCCAGCATCGCCTCGGGGGCGGGGGCCGATTCATCGACGATCGGGGCGGCGAAGTAGAGGTCGGCGCTCCGCTCCATCGCGTCGAAGTCGGGGAGCGGGGCGGGCTCGACGGCGAGGGCCTCGGGGGCGGGCCCCTCGATGGCCAGCGGTTCGGGGCCCTCGACGGCGGCGACGGCCTCGGCGGGGAGCGGGGCGGGCTCGGCCGGGACGGCGGCGTCGAAGTAGAGGTCGTCCGAACCCTCCATGGCGACGAAGGCGCGGGCGTCGCGGTCGCGCCCGGCGGCCTCGCGGAGGCCCGCGGCCATCGCCGCCGCCAGGCGGGACGCCCCGGGACGGATGCGGCCCCAGGCGAGCACCGCCAGGTCGTCCGGGCGGGCGACGGCCAGGGTCGGGGCCTCGGGGGCGGGGACGGGGGCGGTCGCCGCGGCGGCCAGGAAGTCGTCGAGCTTCGGCAGGGGGATCGGGAGCGAGGGCGCGGCGGGCGTGGCCGCGGCCGCGGGACGGCGAGGGGCGGTCGAGTGGGCGACCGCGATGAGGGCGGGGCGGGGCGCGAGGGGGGACGCGGCGGCGGCCCGGCGGGCCTGGCGGGCGGCGTGGGCCCGCTCCATCTCCGCCGCGAGCAGGTCGTGGATGACGACGTGCCGCTCGCCCTCGCGGTCGTCGGCCGCCGCGAGGCGGGCGTTCATCCACTTCTGAGCGCCGGCGACCCAGCCTTCGATCGTCGGCCAGGAGGGGGGGCCGAGGCCCAACCCCGCCACCAAACTGATCAAGACGAGCCGTAGCGTCATGGGTCGATCTCCGGGTCGTGACGAATTCATCGGTCGTCGATTCCGTGCGATGTCCTGGGCGTGCCTGAAATTGTTCGATGTCTCCTTGGTTAAGAGGTATCGACGAGGTTGACTCGACGCTTTGCGAATTGTTGGAAAACTGCGTAGCTCTGGGGTTGTGCGTTGAGTCTGCGCGTCGGCTAGGGGCTCTGGCCTGCGGGGCGGTTGCGGTTCGGGCCGGGATGGTCGGGAGGATTGCTCGGGGGTTCGCGTGGTCAAGACGGGGCGGGCGCCCTAAGATGGGCGTCCCGGCGGTGTTCGAACGGGGGGGGCGAGAGGAGGCGGAGATGGGCAAGGCGGTCCTGGTTACGGGCGCGGGCGGCTTCATCGGCAGTCACCTGACGGAACGCCTGGTGCGCCTGGGACATCAGGTGCGCGCGCTGGTGCGGTACAACGGCCGCGACGACCGCGGCTGGCTCGACGACCTGCCGAAGGACGTGCTGGCCGAGATCGAGGTGCATCGCGGCGACCTGAAGGACCCCGACGCGGTGAACCGCGCGATGGAGGGTCGGCAGCAGGTGTTCCACCTGGGCGCGCTGATCGCCATCCCGTACTCGTACCAGAACCCGTACGACGTGGTGCAGACGAACGTCAACGGGACGGCCCACGTCCTCGACGCCTGCCGGCGGTCGAAGGGGCTGGAGCGCGTGGTGCTGACGTCGACATCCGAGGTCTACGGCACGGCGCAGTACGTCCCGATCGACGAGAAGCACCCGCTGCGGGGCCAGTCGCCCTACGCGGCGACGAAGATCGCCTCGGACGCGCTGGGGGAGAGCTACTTCCGGTCGTTCGGGACGCCGGTCTCCGTGCTGCGGCCGTTCAACACGTTCGGCCCGCGGCAGTCGGCCCGGGCGATCATCCCGACGATCATCAGCCAGGCGCTGACGCGGCCGGTGGTGAAGCTGGGCCGGCTGGACCCCCGCCGCGACCTGACCTACGTCAAGGACACGGCCGAGGCGTTCGTCGCGATCGCCTCGTGCGAAGCGGCGGTGGGGCGGGTGGTGAACGTCGGGCGGGGCTCGGACGTGACGATCGGCGAGCTGGTCGAGCGCATCGGGACGATCCTCGGCCGGCCGATCGAGGTCGAGACCGAGTCCGACCGCGTGCGGCCGTCGGCCAGCGAGGTCGAGCGGCTGCAAGCCGGGACCGCCCTGGCCCAGAGCCTCTGGAAGTGGCGGCCCCGCTACAGCCTGGACGAGGGCCTGGCCGAGACCGTCGCCTGGATCCGCGAGCACCCCGACCGCTTCCGGCCGGACGAATACACGACCTGAATCGAATCGATCCCGTTCAACTTTTTATGCAGGCCGACGCCGCCGGGCCGCCGGGCTTTCGTAGGCTGGGTCGAGACCCAGCCTGGAGCCGGCGTCGCGTATCCCGGGCTGGGTCTCGACCCAGCCTACGAGGAGGCGCCCCCGATCGGCTGCGATGGGCCGCTGGAACCTGGACCCGAGCCCGACATGATCGACTGGACGCCGCTCGCCGACCTCATCGAGAAGCACGACCGTTTCCTGCTGACGACCCACATCCGCCCGGACGGCGACGCCCTCGGCTCCGAGGTGGGGATGGCGGGGCTCCTGCGCCAGAAGGGGAAGGACGTCCGGGTCGTCAACACGAGCCAGACGCCGCCGCGGTACGACTACCTCGACCCCGACGGCACGTTCTTCGAGCACTTCCGGGCGATCGACCCGGCGACGCTGGCCGACCGCGAGGTCCTCGTCATCCTGGACCTCTCGGCCTGGTCGCAGCTCGGCGACATGGCCGACTTCGTCCGGGCGTTTCCCGGGCCGAGGGTGGTCGTCGACCACCACGTCAGCCAGGACGACCTGGGGGCGATCTTCCTAAAGGACACCACGGCCGAGGCCGCCGGGACGCTCGTGATGCGCGCGGTCAAGGCGCTCGGCGGGTCGTTCACGAAGGAGGTCGCCACCGGCCTGTTCACGGCGATCTCGATGGATACGGGCTGGTTCCGGCACCCGAACACGAAGCCCTCGACCCTGATCGCCGCCTCCGAGCTGATCGAGTCCGGCGCGGAGATCGACCGGATCTACCGCGACCTCTTCGAGCGCGGCACCCTGGGCCGGCTGCGGCTGACGGGCGAGTTCCTGTCGAAGATGAAGACCGACCTGGGCGGCCGGGTCGCGTACTCGACCGTCACGCGCGACGACCTGCACCGCACCGGCTCGATCCCGCCGGACACGGAGGACCTCGTCGACTACACCGTGAGCCTGCGCGGGGTGGAGATGGGGATCCTGCTGATGGAGCTGGAGAAGGGGGGCGTGAAGGGCTCGCTCCGCTCCCGCGCCGGGGCCGATTGCGCGAAGATCGCGGCCGAGTTCGGCGGCGGTGGCCACAAGGCGGCGGCCGGGCTGAGCATCGACGCGCCGCTGGAGGTCGCGGTGGAGCGAGTGCTGGCGGCCGTCCGGAAGGCCCTTGATCCGGCCTGATCCGCACGCCACGATAGACGCCGGAATCGCAGACGCCCGGGGGCTCCCCACAAGCCCCCCCGCGCCGAGGCCCCGCACCCTCGGCCGAGCGGCCGTCGTCCCGCCCGCCGGCCCCCCGCGCCCTCCCTCCTTGACGAGACACCCGCATGAATCGACGCGACTTCCATCGCCTGGGGACGTGGTTCCTGGGCGGGCTGGTCAAGCTGGCGGTCGCCGTGCCGGCCGCCGCCTTCCTGCTCACCCCCCTGCGGAAGAAGGGCGGGGCCGCCGAGGCCGACGCCTTCGAGGGCCTCGTCCCGCTCAGCCAGCTCAAGGTGGGCGTGCCGCAGGCGTTCGGCATCGTCCGCGACCAGGTGGACGCCTGGGTGAAATACCCCAAGGAGCCGGCCGGCGCGGTCTGGCTGGTCCGCCAGCCCGAGGGGGCCGAGCCGGCCGTCGTCGCCTACTCGGCCGAGTGCCCCCACCTGGGCTGCGCCATCAACATGGCCGACGACGGCAAGCACTTCATCTGCCCCTGCCACACCAGCGCCTTCGACCTGGAGGGGACGCCGCAGAACCAGGTGCCCCCGCGGCCGATGGACCGGCTCAAGGTCGAGCTGTCCGACGACGCGGACCCGGTCGTCCGCGTCAAGTTTGAGCGCTTCCGCACCCTCGCTGAGGAGCAGATCCCCCTTGCGTAAGCTCATCGCCGACTGGTTCGAGGACCGCACCGGCCTGGGCTCGCGCCTGCGGTCGATGCGCGAGGAACGCCTCCCCGGCGGGCCCCGCTGGGGCTACGTCTGCGGCTCCGCCCTGCTGGCCGTCCTGCTCGTCCAGGCGTTCACCGGCCTGATGATGATGACCGCCTACAGCGCGGGGTCGTCCACGGCCTGGGGGAGCGTCTACTTCATCGAGAAGCAGATGTGGATGGGCTGGGTGATCCGCGGCCTCCACCACTTCGGGGCCCAGACGGTCATGGTCCTGGCGGCCGTCCACCTGCTCCAGGTGCTGCTGGCCGCGGCCTACCGCGCCCCCCGCGAGGTCAACTGGTGGCTGGGCCTGGTGCTGTTCAGCCTGCTGATCGGCTTCGGCCACACCGGCTACCAACTGCCGTGGGACCAGAAGGGCTACTGGGCCACCAAGGTCTCCACCAACATCGCCGGCGGCGCGCCGGTGATCGGCCCTTACATCAAGACCGTGGTCGTCGGCGGCACCGAGTACGGCAACCAGACCCTCACGCGGTTCTACGGCCTGCACGTCGGGATCCTGCCGGTCCTGCTGGCGATCACCCTGGGCGCCCACCTCGCCCTGCGCTACCGCCACGGCCTGAAGCCCCCCGAAGGCGTCTCGAAGGAGGATGCGGGCAAGGGGCCCGTCGCGACCTACTTCCCCGACCAGACGTTCCGCAACGCGCTGGTCGTCACGGCCATCCTCGGCGTGATGTTCGGGCTGGTCCTCTGGGAAGGGGGCGCGCCGCTGGACTCCCCGGCGGATCCGTCGAGCCCGGACTACCCGGCGCGGCCGGAGTGGTACTTCCGCTTCCTCTTCCAGATGCTCAAGTTCTTCCCCGGCCGGCTGGAATGGGTGGGCTCGATCGCCGTCCCCGGCGCGCTGATGACGACGCTGGCCCTGCTGCCGCTGCTCGACAAGGTGATCTCGTCGAAGGCCGTACATTTCCTGGCGTGCACGCTGGCCTTCCTGTTCGCCGGCGGCGCGACGTTCCTGACGATCCAGTCGTTCCGCGAGGACGCCCAGAGCGCGGCCTACGCCATCGCCCGCGAGCGGGCCGACTCCGCCAATGAGCGGGCCCTGTTCCTGGCCGCCCACCCGGACTTCGGCATCCCCCCCGAGGGCGCCGGCTACCTGTTCCGTCACGACCCGCTCACGCGCGGCTCGGCGCTGCTGGAGAAGAAGTGCCTGGGCTGCCACTTCCTGAACGGCAAGGGGACCGGCGAGCAGTCGGCCCCCGACCTGAAGGACTTCGGCTCGCTCGCCTGGATCCGCGGCCTGCTGGAGGACCCGAGCGCCGACGCCTACTACGGCAAGGCCCCCGAGTGCGACGGCATGGCCGAGTGGAAGAAGGCCACGAAGCTCGACGCCAAGCAGCTCGACCAGGTCGCCGAGTTCGTCGCGAGCTTCGCCAAGATCCCCGAGGACCAGACCGTCGACGACTGGCTCAACTCGCCGGGCGTCGCCGACCACCCGGGCAATGAGCTGTTCGTGAAGGACTGCGGCAAGTGCCACCTGATCGACGGCTACACCGAAGGCGGCCTCCGCGACGCCCCGGACCTCTTCGCCTGGGGCTCCCCTCGCTGGATCCGCCGCATGATCCGCCGCCCCTCCGAGCCGTCGCTGTACGGCTACCTCGAAGACAAGCAGCGCATGCCCGCGTCGCCCAAGGACGAGATGCCGGACAAGGACGTGGAGATGATCGTCCGCTATCTCCAGGGCGATTACCTGAAGCCGCCGGTCCCGGGGCATTGACCGGAGGGGCTGGTCCATCGGACAGGCTCGGGCGACGCGGCCCGAGCCTGTCCAGGCCCCCGGCGACGGGGCCTGGGCGACGGTCGCTCATGCGGGTTCCCACGGGTTGATGACGAGGGCCCCGCTCTCTTCGAAGTGTTTCGTATTCCGCGTCATGACGTGCAGCCCGTGGCGGAGGGCGGTGGCTGCAAGGAGCCCGTCGACCGGGGGGATGACGAGGCCCCTCATCCTTGCACGAGCGGTCAGTTCCCCCCAGATGCGGGCCGTCTCCGAATCGAGCGGCAGGATTCGTTCACGATAATCGTTCTCGATCCCGGCGAGCCATCGCGTGAGGGCCTGCTTCTTCGGCCCCGGAGTCATCAGGGCGAGGCCCTTCACGATCTCTCCGATGGTGAGGACGCTCAGGAAGACGTTCGGCGTGGGAATCTCCGCGAGCGCCGCATGCACCGCCGGGTTGCTGTTCGGCTTCACCAACTCGGCGAGGATGTTGGTGTCGAGCAGGGCCTTCACAGGTCGACGTCCCGTCCGGGGTCTTGGTCCCTCCTCAGGTCGAGTTCATCGAGGCCGACCCCTTGCAGGAGGTACTCCTTGAAGTCGACCTTCTTGTGCCTCAACGCCGCATAATCCTCGGCCGAGATGACCACCACGGCGTCCTCGCGCCTCGTGATGGTCTGCGGCCCCTCGGTGAGGGCGAGGTTCACGACTTCGCTCAATCGGTCCTTGGCCTCGGCGAGATTCCAGGTCATTGGAGGGGCTCCTTGAACGCGGACGACCCAGGTCAGTATGCCGCGGCTGCGAGGCGCGGACAAGCATGGGCTGCACCCCGTCGCAGGCTCCCCGAGCGAGCGCCTCGCCGCGCGGATCGGGATTTGCTACGAGCGACCCCGCCCCGCGACGACGTCCCGTCCCGATTCCATCCGTCGCAAGGCCGTGACCGCGAGGTCGGGCCGGGGGATCACGCCCGCGGGTCAGCCCGCCGGGCCTCCTCCAGCAGCGCCCGGAATCGCCCCGGATCCCAGGAGAAGCCGTATTCCAGGCCGACGTCCATGAGATGGCCGTCGAAGAACGGCTGGACGTCCCACACCGGCGCGCGGCCGATGGCTTCCAGGGCCCGCCTCTGGTCGGCCGTCAGGCCCGCGGGGGCCAGGCGGCGGAACCCCGTCGCGGGATCCCTCGCGATCGATTCGGGGTCGGGGATGACCGTCCCCAGCAGGGCCGAGAAGACCTCGGCGCCGGCCATCGACTCCGTGACCCGCTCGGCCGCGCGGCAGAGCGCGGCCAGCGTCGGTCCCTCCGGCGCGGGGCCGATGAGCTGGATGGCGGCCCCCGCGTGGGCCAGCGGGCCGAGCCAGTGCCAGCGGACCGCGGCGGCCTCTGCGGTCGTCCCCTGCGGGTCCTGGGCCGCGTCGAGCAGGACGCCCAGGCATTCGGGCGGGGCCGACCTCCCGAGGATCACGGCCAGCGCGATGGCCGCCGCCAGCCGGACCGCCGGCGGGCCGTCCAGCGCCGCCAGGAGCCTCGGCGCGTCGGAGGCGTCGCCGCCGGCGTGGGCGAGATAGCCCAGGGCGAGCAGGGCGTTCGCCGTCTCCTCCGGGTCGAGCGGGCCGTCCAGGATCTCGCGGACGAGGCGGGCGGACCCGGCCGCCTCGTCCGGGAACCAGGCCAGGATCTTCACCGCCGCCAGGCGGACCGCCCGTTCCGGGTCGCGCGTCAGGCGTTGGAAGACTTCCAGGCGATTGCGCACGGCTTCGTAGGCGTCCCGCTTCCAGAGGGCGATGCGGGGGGCCTCGTCGTCCTCCTCGTCGTCGGGTTCGGCTGCACGGGCCGCGTCCGGGTCGTCCAGCTCGTCGGCGTCGGCGTGGGCCTCGACCGGGTCGAAGCCGCGCCGGACGTGCCACTCCGCATAGCCGACCGCCAGGCCCTCCAGCAACCGAATGAGCGACGCACGAGCCGACGCCCCGGGCGATTCCAGGACCTCGAAGAGGAACGGGACGGCCGGCGCGCTGGCCCGATAGCGCGACCCCTGGTGGCATATGGTGGCGTGCAGGCCCTCGCACGCCTCAGACCGCACCTTCTCGTCGCGTGACGTCAGCGCCCGGAGTCGGTCCGGCACGTCGCCGGCCGGACCATAAGCGTGCGTCAGCCGATCCCAGTCGACCCGGTCCAGTCCGTCGAGCATGGCCAGCCTCCGGATTCGAACCCGCGGGGATGATCCGCCGCCCCGATCGTAACACGGCCGGCCGGCCGGCCGTGTTACGATCGGGTCTGCTCGTCGACGCCGGATTCGGGCATACTGATTGCAAAGGGAGACGTCGCATCCTTCAACCATCCTTGAGGATCCGCACCATGTTCTTCGGCGCCGACCCGTTGTACCTCCTGCTGGTGACGCCCGCCCTCGCGCTGGCGGGCTGGGCGCAGGCCCGGATCATGGCGGCGTACCGCGAGGGCTCGCGGTTCCGGGCGTCGTCGGGCGTGACGGGGGCGCAGGCGGCGCAGGTGGTGATGGAGGAGGGCGGCGTCCGCGGCGTTGCCATCGAGCCGGTCGCCGGGCAGCTGACCGACCACTACGACCCGTCGCACAAGATCCTCCGGCTCTCGGCCGGGAACTTCCAGGAGGACTCGCTGGCCGCGGTGGGCGTCGCCGCGCACGAGGCGGGGCACGCGATCCAGGACGCGACCCATTACCCGCTGTTGGTCGTCCGCAACCTGATGGTCCCGCTGGCCTCGCTCGGGTCGAACGCGTCGATGCTGCTGCTGATCGGCGGCGTCGCGATGCAATGGCCGGCGCTCATGTACGTGGCGATCGGCCTGTTCTCGCTGGCCGTGCTGTTCCAGGTCGTCAACCTCCCGGTCGAGTTCAACGCCAGCCGTCGGGCGCGGGCGATGCTCCAGGAGTCCGGCCTGGTCTCGCCCCAGGAGGACGAGGTCGTCGGCAAGGTGCTCAACGCCGCCGCGATGACCTACGTCGCCGCGACGCTCACGGGCGTCTCGCAACTGCTGTACTTCCTGATCCGCACCGGGGCCGTCGGCGGGCGCGGCGATCGCGACGACCGCGGGACGTGACGGCTCAGGGGGCGAGGTCGTAGAAATACGCCGCGCCGAGCGAGGCGCGGATCCCGTCCGTCCGTCGGCCGTGGCGGTCCAGGATCCCGAGCAGGATCCGGTGGTCGCGCGGCAACGCGAAGCCCAGCAGCACGCCGACCCGGCGGTGCTCCCGCAGCGGCCGGACGTCCTCCTCGTAGAGCGCCGCCGCTTCCTCGACGCTCCGGGGCGGCAGGCGGGGCGAGACGATGGCGGTCCGACGGTCCAGGCCGAGATACTTCAGACGGACGACGTAGAAGTCGTAATAGGCGACCGCGTCCCAGTGGACGTAGATCGGATCCTCGGGCCGGCCCTTCTCCGCCAGGAAGGCGAGCGTCGGCCGGACGTCCTCCAGGGCCCGGGCCTCGGGATTCCGGGCGTATTCCGCCTGGACCCGTATCGGATGGGCGAGGGCGACCGCCAGCGCCGCGACGCCCGCCAGCCTGGCCGACGTCCTCGGCGTCGTCAACAGCCGAGCCGCCCCGGCGGCCGTCAGCGTGGCGGTCAGCGGCGCGGCGTAGAGCATGGTCCGCTCGTTGAACGGATACTTGTGGATGGCCGACGCCGCCAGGTTGAGGGCGACCGGCGCCAGCAGCATCGCCGCGGCGGTCCGGCCGCCCGGCCCGAAGGCACCCCGCGCCGTCGCCGCGATCCCCAAAGCCCAGAGCAGGGCCGCGGCGTACCAGTGCCGGATCCCCAACTCCTGCTCGAACATCCGGCCGAGGTTCGTCGCGTACCACCGGAAGTCCTCGGCCGACCGCGGCGGCAGCGGCGCGAACGCGAACCGCCACCACTCCAGGAGGTACGCGCTGGTGGCATAGTGTCGGAAGATCAGCGCATAGCCCGCCAGGAACGAGCCGGCGCAGGCCGCCATCGAGACGATCCAACGGGCCCCGGCGGCCCGGTCGCCGCGCGCGAAGGCCCCGGCGATCAGCGCGAGCCCCACGCCGCCGATCACGAAGACGACCGGGAAGCTGGCCCAGACCAGGACCGAGCCCAGCGCGCCGACCGCCGCGCATCGCCGCGGGGTCTCGCCCCCCTTCAGAGCCCATCGGGCCGCATTCAGGAACAGCAGGGCGGCGAGGACGTCGCTGGAGTACGGCTTGAGCTGGACGCCGTAGGCGATCAGCGGCTCCGAGAACGCCATGAGCGCGACGGCGATCAGGCCCGCGAGCGGCCCGAAGACGTCGCGGGCGAACCGATGCGCCAGCGGCAGGGCGGCGATCGACGCCGCCAATGGGAGCAGGCGCAGCGCCCGCTCGTCGTAGCCGGAGAGGGTCGCCAGCGCGTCTTCGATCCAGAGGAAGACCACCGGGGCCGCCTGGTCCTGCCCGAGCGGACGGGTGGCCAGCTCGATCGGGCCCATGTCGAACAGGTTGATTCCCACCGCGACCTCGTCGCGGACCAGGGAGCGCGTCCCCTGGGTGGCGAAGCACCAGAGGCGCGCGAGCACCCCGGCCGCCATCGCGACCCGCGCGGCCACGGCGAGGCGGTCGCCGGCGGGCTCGGGGCCCTCGACCTCAGCGGTCGCCGGCACGGTCGGACTTCTCGTCGGCGGGCTTCTCGAACACGATGACGTGCTGCCAGGGGAGGAACTCGTGCGACGTCTTGAACGCGAAGCCGCGGGGCTCGACCTCGCGGCGCACCTGCGCGAGCGTCATCTTGTGCTCGGGCTTGATCGGCACGTCCGGATCCTCGCCGCGGAACTCGACCAGGACCAGCTTGCCGCCGGGCTTGAGCGCGGCGAGCATGCCGTCGAGGGTCCCCTCGGGGTCGGAACATTCGTGGTAGACGTCGACCATCAGGATCAGGTCGACTTCGCCGGCGGGGAGCTTGGTGTCGCGCTGGGTGCAGAGCAGGGGGCGGACGTTGCGCGCGCCGGCGTCGCGGGCGTTGTCCTTGAGCATGGCGATCATCTGGGGCTGGACGTCGGTCGCCAGCACCACGCCCTTCTGGCCCACGCGGCGGGCGAGCCGGACGGTATGGTAACCCGCCCCCGCGCCGACGTCGGCCACGGTCATGCCCGGCTGGATCTCCAGCGCGTCGAGCATCGCCTCGGGCTGCTCCTCCTCGACGCGGGTGTCGCGGAACAGCCACTCGGCCCCTTGCCACGACATCACGTCGGCGATCGGCCGGCCCATGTAGGTGCCGGGGCGGTCGCGCCGGGCGGCCTTCGCGCGGGGCTTCGATTCCGCTTTCGCCTTCGGGGCGTCGGCCGCCGGGGGCTCCTGGGCCGCGGCGAGGGCCGACGTGGCCAGCGCGCCGGCGCAGAGGGTCGCGGCCAGGAGTCGTCCGATCGGTCGCATGGGGCCTCCGACGGTCTGTTCTTGAGGAGTCGTCCGACGACAAGCATCCTTCTCCCTCAAGGGGAGAAGGACTTGATGAGGGCCGGCCTCGTCAGTCGCGGAAGGCGTAGTTGACGATGCAGTAGAGGGCCTGGAAGCCGTCCTTGACGCCGATCTTCTTCCCTTCGAGGTAGGTGCGGCCGTGGTAGGAGACGGGGATCTCGTAGATCCGGCAGGCCCGCTCCACGCCGTCCTCCTTGATGCGGTAGCGCGCGACCTTGGCGGTCACCTCGGGCTCGAAGCCGAAGCGGTTGCTCTTCAGCGGGATGCTCTGGATGATCTCGCGCTTGAAGAGCTTGTAGCAGACCTCCATGTCGGTCAGGTTCAGGTTCGTGAACATGTTCGACAGGAGCGTGAGGACTCGGTTGCCGACCGAGTGCCAGAAGTAGAGGACGCGGTGGGTCTCGCCGATGAAGCGGGAGCCGAAGACGACGTCGGCCTTCCCCTCGATGATCGGCTGGAGGAGTTAGGGGTACTTCTCGGG
>ERZ778021.2552-NODE-2552-length-15833-cov-4.443402_pt1 | contig 15833 bp, 9 predicted proteins | sample MGYA00375751_ERZ778021 | MGnify/ENA primary metagenome ERZ778021 (study PRJEB29350, sample SAMN05389814) | bioreactor metagenome | isolation source: Thiocyanate stock bioreactor | place: South Africa: University of Cape Town | collected 2013-08-29 ... | reverse complement strand
TCATCGAAACCTTTGGCGCAAACATCATCCCCAGTCCCTCGGACACCACCAATGCAGGCCGCGGGATTTTGGAAAAATATCCGAACACCGGCGGAAGCCTCGGTTGTGCCATTTCTGAAGCGATTGAGGTCGCGGTTACCACAGAAGGCTATCGCTATGCATTGGGTTCCGTTCTCAATCAGGTATTGTTACACCAGTCTGTCATCGGCCTGGAAGCCAAAGCAGCCCTCGACATGCTTGGGGAATACCCCGATGTCGTCATCGGCTGTGCCGGCGGCGGCTCCAATCTGGGCGGTCTCATGAGCGCATATATGCAGGATAAGCTGAACGGCAAAAAATCTCCTTATTTCATTGCGGTTGAACCCGCGTCTTGCCCGTCCCTGACCAGAGGCAAATATGCCTATGATTTCGGCGATACGGCCAACATGACACCTCTTGTCAAAATGTATACCCTGGGAAGCAATTTCCTCCCTTCCGCCAACCACGCCGGCGGTCTTCGTTATCACGGGATGTCTCCGATTATCTCAAAGCTGTATCATGACGGACTTCTGGACGAAGCAAGAGCGGTGGAACAAACCAAAGTGTTTGATGCGGCAACCTTCTTTGCCAACCATGAAACCATCCTGCCGGCACCGGAATCCGCCCACGCCATCCATGCCGCACTGGAGGAAGCCAAAAAGTGCAAGGAAACCGGAGAAGCAAAAACCATTCTCTTTGGTCTTTCCAGCACAGGTTATTTTGATATGCAGGCATTTATGGATTACAACGCAGGAAAAATGAACGATTATATCCCCACAGATGAGGATTTGAAACAGGGCTTTGAGCGTCTGCCCAAAATTCCGGGCATACAAGAGTAAATCCAAAAAGAAAAGGGCTGGCACACAATTTTTACTGTGTGCCAGCCTTTTTGCTTTCGGCTATTTTCGGGCAAGAAACAAAACCGCTGAACAATAACTATGTTACAAATTCTGTAGAATCGGCATCATAAATTTTCAAAATTGATGCCACGGTATATTTCGTCAAGCAAATCGCAGGAATGATGAAACTGCTTTTTTTCCTCCTGTGTCAACGCTAAGGTGATGATACTGTCAGCACCGTTTCGGTTGACAATGCTTGGTACCCCTGCATAAATGCCCTTGCGGTCATATTCGCCGTCCAGCATGGCAGATACGGTCAGCACGCTGTTTTCGTTGCCCAATATCGCTTTGGTAATGCGGGTCATGGCCATACCGATGCCGTAATAAGTCGCCTTTTTGGCAGCAATGATTTTTTGAGCGGCATTTTTCACCTCGCTGCTGATCACATCCATTTGTCCGCAGGTATAACTGCCGCAGGATTCGGCACACATCTGCAGCACCGGCTTGGTGGCAATCAGGGCCTGGGACCAAGGGACGAATTCACTGTCCCCGTGCTCGCCCATGACATAAGCGTGAACGTTTCTCGGGTCGACCTTAAAATAATCTCCCAGCAGATAGCGAAGCCGAGCCGTGTCCAGCGTGGTACCTGTGCCGATGACACGCCGCCGCTCAAACCCTGAGAGGTGCTTCGTGATATGCGCCATGATATCCACCGGGTTTGTTGCCACAAGGAATATTCCGCTGAAGCCCGAAGAAATGACCGGCTTGATGATTGAGTTGAATACCACTGTGTTTCTTTGCAGCAAATCAAGCCGTGATTCCCCCGGCTTTTGAGACACACCGGCAGAAATGGCAACAATATCTGCGTCCTTGCAGTCTTCATAAGAACCTGCATAAATCTTCATATGGGAACCGGAAAATGCAAGCCCGTGGTTTAAATCCATGGCCTCACCCTCGGCCTTTTGTCTGTCCACGTCAATGAGGACAAGCTCGTCACATGCGTTCTGGTTGAGCATGGCATAGGCATAGCTCATGCCCACAAAGCCTGTTCCTACCAAAACTACTTTTCTGCTGCGATTATTCATATAAATTCCTCCCTGTTTATTCTTCCTTCGATTCCTTTTCCACGATTATTATTTTTACGTCCAGTTCGTCAAGCTTTTTCAGTTCGTCTTCGGGTGCATCCCAGTCGGTAATCAAGAGATCAAGCCTGTTGGCGGGGCAGATTTGAAGAATGGAACGGAACCCGATTTTTTCGGTAGGATACAACCCGACAGTGGTAACAGCGCTGTGAATCACAGCATTCAGGAAACCCACATTTTCTGCCGATTGGATGGAAAGCCCGAAATCGGCCGAAATGCTTGCCGAGGTGATGAATGCGATGTCAAGCCGGATGCGGCTGACCATTTCAACGGCCAGTGCACTTTTGCAAACGCCCTCTGGTGTCATGTCCCCGCCAATTAAAATAATTCGGATATTGTCCTTTTTTCTTACCTCTTCGGCAATGATGATGGAGTTGGTAACCACAGTGATTTTTATCTCCGGCAGGTTCTGTGCCATAAAATAACCCACGGTTCCACTGGTGATATAGATTACATCGTTTTCTTTGATCAATTTCAATGCTTGCATTGCAATAAAAAAATAGTTTTCTTTGATACTGGGAAAATCCCTTGCCGTACATTTTGATGGCTTTGTAAATCCGATCTGGCGCAGCGGAATCGCACCACCATGGGTTCTTTTGAGCAAGCCCTGTTCCTCCAGCAGCCGCAAATCCCGCCTGGCCGAGTCAACCGAAACAGCGAACCGATCCACGATTTCGCCAATGGAAATTCTGCCGCTTTGTTTGATGATATCCAAAATTGCCTGATGCCGTTCTTCAATAAACACAATCAACCCTCGTTTCCAATTTTATGTTAACATTATATAATTAATATTAACGAATGTCAACAAATAAGTTAATAAAAATTAATAAACGTTAATAAACGCGAAAACAATAGCTGTTATTTTATGAGTATATTATACCCACCCTATCATCAAAGGGCAATTATTTTATACAATAAAAAATTACAACATTGTAACAACCGATTACAATGTTGTAATAAGCAATGGCAAATGGAATGCATATTGGATAGGATGGACTGAAAACAGAAGGAAAGGAAGGGTTTTGATGAAAAAGCTGCCGATCATCACATTTGTGGTATTGAGTGTTGCTTTGATGCTTTTGTCTTATACCACGGGAAAAAGCAGTGACGCAAAAACAACCGAACAATCATCAGACCTGATGCAATCCGGCATAGCACAATTCGTACAGACAACACAGAAGAGCACCGTTTCCTTTTCCATTCAAAAGGATATGGTTTCAAAAAACAGCAATGATATCATTCTTCCAGTAAAAGCTCAACCACGGTGACCGGTTCATGGGGTAAACGGGAGCTTTTCAGATTGATGAAAATATGGCTGCCCGCTTCGTAATGAAAGGCAAACCAAGGCGGGGTGATATCTGCTTCACTTCCGTCATGTAACAGCCTCGCTTGTTTGACCTTTTTGTCAACATCATTAATGACAACAATACCAAGACTGCATTCGTACACGTGGGCGTAGAGTTTATTGCCCTTTTGGGTGAGCCGACCCCATTCCGGCTTCGGATAATCTGCGGCGCCGCAACCATAAACAGAGGCAGCGTTTTTTTCCATCCATTGTCCCACCTCGGTCAGGATATTCACGCTTTCCGGCGGAATATTGCCCTTTGCGTCGGGCCCTACATTCAGTAATAGGTTTCCGCCCTTGCTGACACATTCAATGAGCAGATGGATGACATCACGGGTATGCTTATAATTGTGATCACAGGAAGAGTATCCCCAACCACCATTCAGTGTGATGCAAGCCTCCCAGGCCAGAGCCTCACCGCTGCTATCGGTAATACAACGGGGCGGAATGATCTGCTCGGGTGAAATATAGTCGCCCGCATAGATTTCCGGGTGGTCGGCTTTGATGTGACCGCCCAGCCTGTTGTCAATGATAATATCCGGCTGCAGCTCCCGCACCATTTCCATCAAACGGGTGGCACCCCATTTTTCACCGCTCATTTCGCCATAAGAAAAATCAAACCACAGTAAATCAATTTTACCGTAATTCGTCAGAAGCTCTCTGACCTGGGCATGGTAATATTCAATGTAGCGTTCAAAATGTTCCCCGTTTTGGTGCTTGTATTCCTCTTTGCCCCGCATAGGATGGTGCTCATCTTCATATGCGGGAAAGTCAGGGTGATGCCAGTCAAGCAGGGAATAGTAAAGCCCGACTTTGATTCCTTCCTGCCGGAAGGCGTCCACATATTCCTTGATCAGATCCCGTCCGGCCGGTGTGTTGGTCGCTTTATAATCCGTATATTGTGAATCGAACAGACAAAACCCGTCATGATGCTTTGTTGTCATCACAGCATATTTCATGCCGGCTTTTTTTGCGAGCTGTGCCCATTTTTTCGGGTCATAATCTATCGGGTCAAAGGAGTTGAAGTACTGCTCATAGTCTTCTACAGAAATTGCTTCATAGCTTCGCACCCATTCACCCCTTGCAGGAATGGAGTATAAGCCAAAATGAATAAACATACCGAAACGGTCATTCATCATCCAGCGGGTTCTTTCTTGCCTTTTTTCTTTTTCAGTCATAGGAAATCCTCCTTGTTTTTTGAATTGATTCAACCATTTTTTATTGGCGAGTTGACAATATGAGTATAGGGGAATTATAATAAAATCAAAAGTAAAAATACTAAGTTCTTTTTGTATTTTATTAAGGTGGATGCGTATGCAGATGAATCTCAATCCGCTGTCGTCCTTTCAGGCAACCTATCTTTGCGGCGGCAATGTCATATGCAATGAAGAAAGCTGGAAGGATGCCCATTATATTCCTGCTTTTAATAAGTTTTATCTCGTTCGCATCGGTGAATGCGTTTGCGATGTGGATGGGACGGAATACCTGCCAAAAGCCGGTCAGCTGATGCTGATGCCCGAGAACCATGTCCAATCCTATTGTATGAGCAGAGGAAAACCCCTGGCAAAGCACTGGTGCCATTTTACGGCGCACACCGCCGGTCGAAGACTGTTTGATGTGCTCCAAACGGATCTTGTCGTAACCGTGCCGGATTTTGATGGTATGGCAGAATTATTTGTCAAAATCCACAGGCCTTATGCAGGGGACAACAACCGGAATATCTGTATTGAGATGGAACGTCAGGCTGCTTTGATTCAGGTGATTTCAACCTATATCGCACTGGCAAATCCACGGTACAGTGATAATTTAATCCATCTGGGACATGATTTTGAACCGGTTTTTGCCTACATTCGCAAGAACCTCTCGGTAAAGTTTTCGGTGGAGGATTTGTCAAAAACCGTGCACCTTCACCCCAATTATTTTATCAAACGGTTTCATGATGCCTATGGCTGTTCCCCCATGCAGTATGTCAATACACAGCGCATCGAACAGGCAAAAAGCCTTTTGAAAACCACGGAGCTTTCCATGGCACAGATTACAGAAAAAACCGGCTTCGGGGATGTGTCCTATTTCTCGAAATACTTCAAAAAAGCAGTCGGCTTCACACCGTCCTTATACAGAAGTATCAGAGACCAATAAAAGCGGCAGCCATATGGGCGGTCGCTTTTGGTTTTGACAAAAAGTCAGAAACATTGCAAAAAGTGCTGTTTGTTCTATGGTTTATGGTTGTTTACAGCAAGTTAGGCTATTTACATTGAATTACTTTTGCGTTATGATAAATGAGATTAACAAATTGGGGGTTTTCTTTTGCTTACCGAGCTAATGAATAACACTGACCTGTCGCCCCGTGATTTCCCCATATTTTCCGATATTCCCAGCTATGCAGACCGGCAGAAATGGGACAATATTCATCCCCGGATGCAGCAAATGTATCTGGCGGCGGCACAGCAATATTTGCATTATCCCTATCCCGCTTTACCGGCCATGCGATATTTTGATTATTTTAGCAATGGTGACAGAGACGGGTTCGAAAACCTGTACTTTGAACGGCGTAAGGTCGTCTGGACACTGACGATAGCGGAATGCATGGAAGGCAAGGGACGGTTTTTGCCCGATCTCATCAACGGGATATGGGCGATTACAGAGGAGACCAATTGGGTCATGCCGGCTCACCTGGGCTTTTATGAACACGACAAAACCTACGAAAAAATATACGATCCTGCCGACAACCTTGATTTGTTCAGCGCCGAAACAGGAACTATGCTCGCTTGGGTTTATTATTTATTGAAGGATGAATTCGATAAAATCACCAAAATCATATCCCACAGGATGGAGTTTGAACTGAAAAGACGGATTCTTACCCCCTTTCTTACCCGCGATCTATGGTGGATGGGCTTTGGAAAGCAAGAGCCCAACAACTGGAATCCATGGATCATGTCCTCTGTTCTGCCTGTGATCATGATCATCGAAAAAGATGCAGATAAGCAAAAAGCACTGCTTTCCAAAAGTGCAGCAGTACTGGATAAGTTTATTGAGGCTTACCCGAAGGACGGCGGCTGTGATGAGGGACCTATGTACTGGAATGTGTCCGGTGCCAGCTTCATGGATTGTTTGGGCGAGCTGTATGATTATTCCCAAGGACAGATTGATCTTTACGGTACCGACTTTGTCAAAAACATGGTGTCCTATATTGCAAAGGTCTACATCGGTGATTGCTACTACGCGGCATTTGCAGATGCAGACGCAAAGGTGGGCATCAACGGGACCATGCTGTACCGGTTCGGCAAGCTTACTTCTTTGGACAGTGTGGCAAGTCTCGGTATATCCGTCTTCAATCCCGCCGCTTATATTGACCGCGGCACCTTCTACCGACAGCTTCTGAATATTCTGAGCTATGGGGAAATGACTTCCTTAGAACCGAACCATAAATCGGTACAAAGCTGCTATCTGTCCGCCATCCAGGTCATGACAGCACGGGAAAGCCAAGGCACGGACGGGTTTTTCTTGGCGGCCAAAGGCGGGAACAATGACGAAAACCACAATCACAACGATGTGGGCAGCTTTATTGTATACCATAACGCCAAGCCGGTTTTGATTGACACCGGGCTGGAAACCTACACCGCTAAAACCTTCAGCGACAAGCGGTATGAGCTGTGGTATACCCAGTCGGGCTATCATAATCTGCCCACCATCAACGGCATGGATCAGAAAAACGGCAGGCAGTATGCCGCCCGGCATACAGCGTGTTTGTGTGAAAACGGTGTTTCGTCACTCACCATGGAGATCGGCGGTGCTTACGACGAAGCCGCAGGGATAGAGCGCTATCAAAGAACTGTATCCTATCATACCTGTGAAAATGAAATCAGAATCCGGGACAGCTTTTCTTTTGCCCATGGAACGGGTGAAATCATCGAGAATTTCATTTGTTACCACGATGCCGGTATGGACGAGGAGGGTAAAATCCTGCTGACCGGAACCGGAGACGAACCGATTTATCTGCATTATGACAGCAGCCTGCTTGCGTTTGAAAAGGAAGCTCTCCGGCTGACCAATGACAGAATGATCGGCAACTGGGATAAGGATATTCTCTACAGAGTACGGCTCAGGCTGAAAAACAAAGCCCAAACCGGCACAATCCATGTTACAATCAGGAGCGGAAGCTAGAAACTGCTACTTACCGGAAATTTTGATGTTTCGTTTCAAGAACGGAACCGCTCAGAACATATCGCATCTGATAAGAAGGGAAACTTACAAATGAGTATCTTAAGTGTCAAACCAAAAAAAGGCTGTCAATATGACTGCATTTCCTTGGGCGAGGTCATGCTCCGTTTTGATCCGGGGGAAGGCAGAATCAAAACCACGAGAGAATTCAAGGTCTGGGAAGGCGGCGGTGAATACAACGTTTCCCGGGGTCTTCGGAAATGCTTTTTAAAAAACACAGCCATTGTCACTGCTTTTGCAGACAACGAGGTAGGCAGACTGCTTGAGGATTTGATCCTGCAAGGCGGGGTGGACACCTCTCTCATCAAATGGGTGAAATACGACGGCATCGGCAGAACGGTGCGCAACGGCTTTAATTTCACCGAACGGGGCTATGGCATCCGGGGCGCTCTCGGCGTTTCCGATCGTGGCCATACGGCAGCGTCCCAGCTGAAGCAGGGTGACATTGACTGGGAGTATATCTTTGGAACACTGGGCGTGCGCTGGCTTCATACCGGCGGCATCTTTGCCGCCCTGTCCGCCACCACGCCGGACACGGTCATCGAAGCGGTAAAAACCGCAAAAAAATACGGCACCATTGTGTCTTATGATTTAAACTACCGTCCGTCCCTGTGGAACGATTTCGGCGGAAAGGCAAAAGCCCGGGAGGTAAACCGGGAAATTGCCAAGTATGTGGATGTGATGATCGGAAACGAGGAGGATTTCACTGCATGTCTCGGCTTTGAAATCGAAGGCAACGACGAAAATCTGGCAGAGCTGAACATTGACGGCTATCAAAAAATGCTGAAAACGGTTGTGAATGCCTATCCGAATTTCAAGGTGATTGCAACCACGCTGCGAACCGTGAAAACCGCCACGGTGAACGACTGGAGCGCCATTTGCTATGCCGGCGGCGAGCTTTACAAAGCGGCGGAATACAAAGGTCTTGAAATTTTTGACCGTGTGGGCGGTGGTGACAGCTTTGCTTCCGGTCTGATTTACGGGCTGATGGAGTTTGACGATGCAGAAAAAGCCGTCAATTATGGAGCGGCACACGGTGCCCTGGCGATGACTACTCCGGGGGACACCTCCATGGCGAGCCTGAAGGAAGTGGAAAAAATCGTGGGCGGTAAAGGCGCCAGAGTTGACAGATAACGAAATTTGAACAGAAGGAGCACCAAAACATGATTATCAGAAACGCATCAAATCCAAAGGATGTCAAGCAGTATGACACACAGCGGCTAAGAGAGGAATTCCTCATCGACGGACTGTTTCAAAAAGGCGAAATCCTAACGGTATACAGCCATGTGGACAGAATCATTACCGGCTCTGCCTGCCCCGTCACTCCCCTTACACTGGAGGCAGGCAAGGAGCTGGCTTGTGAATATTTCCTTGAGCGAAGGGAAATGGGCATCATCAACATCGGCGCCGACGGTGCGGTGATCGTGGACGGTGTGAAATACGAATTGAAAGCGCGGGACGGGCTGTACATTGGCAAAGGGAACAAGGAAATTCTATTTGAAAGTGCCGATGCAAGCAATCCGGCAAAGTTTTATTTCAACAGCACACCGGCACATCAGACATATCCTGTCACAAAAATCGACATCACCACAGTGGAAGCGGCAAAAATGGGCTCCGATGAAGAATGCAACAAACGTACGATTTATAAATATATCCATCCCGCAGGGGTGCAAAGCTGTCAGCTGGTCATGGGTCTCACTCAACTGGAGCCCGGCAGCGTGTGGAACACCATGCCCTGTCACACCCACGACAGACGTATGGAGGTTTATCTCTATTTTGACATTGCCGATACCAGCGTAGTGTTTCATTATATGGGCGAGCCGACAGAAACCCGCCACATCGTGGTCAGAAACGAGCAGGCTGTGATTTCCCCCAGCTGGTCCATCCATTCCGGCTGCGGCACGAAAAATTATACCTTCATCTGGGGCATGGCAGGGGAAAACCAAACCTTCAGTGATATGGATATGGTCGATATTAAGGATTTGAAATAGGAGAGGGAACAATATGATTTTAGATCAATTCAGTCTGGACGGCAAGGTTGCCATCGTCACCGGCGCCAGCACCGGGCTGGGACAGGGCATTGCTCTGGCTCTGGCAGAAGCGGGTGCGGATATCGTCGGCGTGGATTATGTGGATATGCCCGAAACGAAGGCAGCGGTGGAAAAGCTGGACAAGGGATTTTTGGGTGTGGTGGCAAATTTGTTGTCCATAGAACCCATTGAGGATATCATCAAACAAGCGGTCACAGCATTCGGACAGGTTGATATTTTGGTCAACAACGCGGGTATCATCCGCCGCACCGACGCCATCGAGTTTTCGGAAAAAGACTGGGACGATGTGATGAACATCAACAGCAAAACCGTGTTTTTCTTTTCCCAGGCGGCGGCAAAGCAGTTCATCAAACAAAAGAGCGGCGGCAAATTGATCAACATCGCCTCCATGCTTTCCTTCCAGGGCGGCATTCGCGTTCCGTCCTATACAGCCAGCAAAAGCGCCGTCATGGGCGTGACCAGAGCACTGGCAAACGAATGGGCGAAGCATAACATCAACATCAACGCCATTGCACCGGGCTATATGGCGACCAACAATACCACCGCTCTGCGGGCGGACGAAGACAGAAACCAGGCGATTCTGGACCGCATTCCCGCAGCCCGCTGGGGCACCCCGGAGGATGTGGCAGGCCCCGCCGTGTTCCTCGCCTCGGCAGCGTCCGACTATGTAAACGGCTACACCATTGCCGTCGACGGCGGCTGGCTGGCGAGATAAAAAGCCGGAAATGAACGATAATAAAAATCATCTCTGAGGTATTACAACATACTTCAGGGGTGATTTTTTATAAAACGATGCTAAAACAACAATCCGGTTTATGGGACAGGTTAAAGTGTAGAATGAATGTGACAAAAGGCACATGTAGCAAAGATGGGTGGGGAAGGAGGAAATGTTTTCAATATACACAATATATGACAGGAAAATTTGCGTTATAACACAAATTGACAGGAAGATGTAACCTGTTATATAATATATTTGCTGATGTCATAAAATTTAAAACAGGGGATGAAAAAATGAAAAGAGTAAAAATTCTAACAAAAAGCATCGCAATTATCCTATGTATGGCTCTCTGCTTTGGTATCGTACCGGCAGGGGCAATTGGAAACAACTTTGCCAACAGCAGCAAGGTGTTGGCAGAACCGGTATTTGAGAAAGAGAAAGAGCCGCCGCATATGATTACAGAAGTGGTGGAAAAAAGAACTTCCAATGAAAAGCACTTTATGATGAGTGACAAAAGCTTCAGTGTGATTCAATATGGGGAACCGGTCCATTACCAGAAGGATGGGAAATGGGAGGATATTGACAATACACTGACTGCCAGCAAAGCAAAGGACGCCAAGGGTGTGGCAGGAATTGAGAATGCATCCAATGATTTTAAGGTCAAGTTTGCAAAAAACATAAATGCTGAAAAACTTGTAACAATTACAAAAGGTGATTATCAGATCAGTTGGAACGTTGCGGGAACGGATGCGAAGCAAAGAACAACAGAAACACAAAAAGAAGCGGTTGTAAAAAATCCTGATTTGGTAACTGTTGAAAAAGGTGATGAAAAATTCACCAAGCTAAAGAAATTATCATCGGATGTTTTATATGAAGATGTATTTCCTAGCACGGATATTCGGTATACTTTGAAAAGCAATTCCTTAAAAGAAGATATCATTGTAAACGAAAAGCAGGATGCATATGAATATGCCATAAACATACAGACCAACAAAGTGAAGCTGACCCTGAACGAAAAGGGTGAGATTTCAGCAACGGATATAGCAGATCCGCGGAAAGTGGTATTTATAATCCCGGCACCGGTGATGTATGATGCCGACAACCAATGGTCAGATGCGGTTTCGTATATATTAAGTGAATCTGATTCCAATGAATATGTACTTACCATTAAAGCCGATGCAGGCTGGATCAATGATGAAAAAACAAAACTGCCGGTCAGAATTGATCCGGTCATTGAAACACCACAAAACAGCAATAATATTGTTGATACTTATGTTGATAATGCAGTGCCGACAACAAAATTGCACGGAACCAACAACCTTCTCGTAGGAAACAACAGCTTGGGAAGATGCAGGACATATGTGGGCTTTGATATACCGTCGTTACCCAAAGAAGCTGTTATTTATCAAGCTGTTTTGGCAATATATCAATACCAGCATGATGTTACCTCCAGTGGTGTAAAAATTCGTGCGTACGATTCATCCACAACAAATGAGCCGTACCAGGATTTTGCCAATGTAACATGGAACAATCAAAAAGATGATTGGCTTACGTTAAGCCCCATTGCAGATTATGTAGACATGACAAATACGGACGGATGGAAATGTTTAGATATTACAGCAATAGGAAAAAAATGGTATGAAACCGGAACGAAATTTGGTGCAGACCTATACAGAGCGATAGCATTAAGATCCAGTGACGAATCTGCGTCGGCAAGGGTGGGTTTTGTTTCAAACGACAGTAATTTGTCAGTAGTAGATACAAGCGGTAACCCGATTCCGATATCTACTTTATTCCCTTATGTCATATTCAATTACAGACTGGCATCCGGTTTGGAATCCTACTGGGATTATGAAACACAGGATATGGGGCCGGGCGGAACCGGGTATGTAAATAAATACACCGGCGCGCTTACTTATGTTGCAAACGGAGTTTCCGAAAACGGAAATGCTTTGCCGCTTAACATTGACCATGTCTATAACGATACACAAGCAGGTCTTCATACCGGGAAAAAGGCTTACAGCGGTCTCGGATGGCAAATGAACATCAGCCAGTCCATTACAGAAGTTACAGATAGCAAATTAAGAGAAAATGGTTATCGATACATTTATTTGGACGGAGACGGGACAAAACACTATTTCAAGTTGAATGATAGCGGTAAAATGATTGATGAAGACGGGTTGGGTTTGACGCTGACCATCAACACCATAGACCCCTCGAATTATTATGTTATCACCGATAAAAAGAGCAATAGAATTAAATTTACCCAAAGTGGATACTTCCACATGATCATGCAAACGGGCGGAAGAAATTTCTATGTTGCATACAGCGGAGACACACCAAACAGAATATACAACGGCGCCGGGCAATATACAACTTTCGGGGTTGACGCGGCAACGGGTGTGTTACAAACATTTACGGATCCCGCGAACCGTGTAACCTCTTATGCCTACTATCCTGACAGTACGCTGAGACGAATTTCTAATATTGACGGAACATTTGTTGAATTTACCTACAGCAACGGCAGTAAGCTGGAAAGCGTAAATTATAACAACAGCAAGAAGATTGTGTATACGCGAGATACCAAAGGAAGAGTTATCAATGTAGTGGAAGTAGGGAAATCACCTGACGGAACATTAAATGAAAGAGGACAAGAAGTGGGATTTTCGTATGGTCTTGACAAAACGATGATTACCACTTCGGGTTCTGATGATGTATATGGCACATCGGACGATATGAAAACCTCCTATGTGTTTGACAGTACCGGCAGTGTCATCACATCCTATGACAACAAAGGCGCCGTTATGGCACAAGAAAATAACGACAACAACAAAATAGAAAAATACGGCTATACGGCAAAGCAGTCCAACAACGTGCTGTATGATTCCAGCAATGAAAGAGGCGGCGTTTGGGCTACCAGTGTGTCTCAGTCCGGCTCCGGGAACGATTACGGCTTTACAGGGATGACCGATCAACCCATGGTGGGCACCAAATCGTTTAACATTCGTAACAGCCCCAGAATGCCAAACCAATGTTTCCCCTATTATTATCAAAACATACCGGTCGGCAGCAACAGATATTATACGATTTCGGTGTATGTAAAAACAAATTTATCGAACATATTCAATAAGGGTGCACAAATCCGTGCGGTTTTCCAAGGAACCACCTATTATTCTGATTATGTAAGCGGAACAAATACAGAATGGCAGCGCTTGTCTCTTACTGTTTATGTCGGGACGGTACAAGCGGGCCAAACAATGAATGTACAAATTGGTGTTGACACCGACAGCGGATATGCTTATTTTGACTGCGCTCAGGCAGAGTTTGGCACAACCGCCGGACGGTATAACATTCTGGAGAATTCGGATTTCAGTGCAGGTGCATATGTACCGGATTCATGGATAGGAACCAACCTTTCGGAAAGCGATGTAACCACTTCCGGGGACAGCAGTGTTGACGGGTCCAAGGCAATGCGGATTGTGGGGGACGTTACCAAAGAAAAATCCATTAAGCAATCCATTCCGGTCAACGCCATTTGTAACAAGGACATCTTTATCTTCAGCGGCTGGGCAAAAGCGGAATCGCTGCCATATACAACCGGAAGCGGCAGGTATTTTGCCCTTGATGTGGGCATTGTATACGCGGACGGAACAACAACGGAATGGAGACCGATCAATTTTTCGTCGGATACAGGGCAACCGCAATTTATCAGCGAAGTCATCATGGGTAAAAAAGAAAATACGGGTAAGGTAATATCACATTTGGTGGTATATTGCCTTTATTACAAAAACGCAAATACGGCGTATTTTGACAATCTGCAATTGGTGCAGGACAGTGCGGGTTCGTATACCTACGACAGCAATAACAATGTGGTGTCTACAGTAGACAAGGCAAAAACAGAATCCAGCTTTAATTATACCAACAACAACTTGAATTCCATGGTGAATCCGGACGGAACGGCGTTTACCTACAGCTATGACGATGAGCACCAGATGGTGGAGGCAAGAAGCTCAAACGATGTGGGGTATTCCATAACCTATAATTCCTTGGGTGACCCGAACTCCTCGGTGACGCGGGCCAGGGAAACAGCGAAAAGTATTACCGCCGGAACCAATTATTATCTGACAAGCGTGAATTCGTCATGGCAGGCTGTCATCAACGGGTCGGGTCAGGATATCAGCGGAACGACCATTGTAAACTGGTACGAGAGATCAACCAATACCCAGTGGAAACCAATATATGTAGAAGGCTCGGGCAGTAACACCTACTATAGAATCGTGAATGCAGCCAGTGCGGACGGAAAGGCACTGACGGTTCAAGGCTCTGCCAATGTTGACGGAACAAATGTTATCCTACAGACGTATTCCGGAGCAACCGGCCAGTTGTGGAAATTTGTAAAGAACAATGACGATACCTGTCGTCTTGTCCCGAAATGCGCAACGAACAAATGCCTCGAAGAACCGAAGGACATTACACCGGTGCCGGGAGAAATATTAAAAATCCGCACGTATGACAGCACAAAAACCGACGATGCAAACCAGAGATGGAACGTGGATTTGGTGAACCAACCCACAGGGCAGATCATCATGTCGGAAGCAGCCTATGTGCAAAACGGGAATTATGTGGATAAAATCACGGATTCTTTGGGCAACGTGGAGGATTATTACAACGAACCCATCAACGGGCTTTTAAAAACCGTCAAGGATCCGAAGGGCAACGATACATACTATACCTACAAACAATCTGCCAGCAGGGATATCGACCGGGTTGACAAGGTTTCAAAAGAGAACAACTACAATACCTCGTCCACCCGATACACCTATGACAATGACGGCAGGCTGAGCACGATCAAGCCCCATACGGACAACGATACCTTCTATTACCAGCTGAACTATGACAAGTTCGGGAACATGTACAACACCAAGGTGGGTACGCAAAACCTGATGACGAACGGCTACAACAACGGTAACGGCAAGCTGACCCAGAGCACCTACGGCAACTGGGACACCATCGGGTATACGTATGACGATTACGGCAGGGTCAATAGTAAAAAATACAACTTAACCACACGGTTTACGTATCAGTACGACGGTGACGGAAACCTGCAGACTTATACGGACAACCAAACAGGGATGACCCAAAAGTATTCCTACGATTTGGTGAAACGGTTACAGAATGTACGGTACAGCAACGGGTATTCCATGGGCTTCCAGTATGACAGCTTCAACCGGCTTACGAGTTATTACAACAATTATGTCTATGATTATTTCAAAACCAGCTTTGTTTATGGAACAGGGGCAAGCGCGGCATCGAAAAAAGGGCTGATCTACGGAGTCAAGGTGAACGACGCACAAAAGCTGACCTACACCTACGACGGGCTGGCAAGACTGAGCAGGAAAAACATCACCGGAACCGCGAACAACTATGCGATGAATTATAGCTATGTAAACGGAACCGGGAACAAAACCAGCACATTGCTCGCAAGCGTCCAGAACGGTG
>ERZ778021.2551-NODE-2551-length-15835-cov-3.681432_pt1 | contig 15835 bp, 16 predicted proteins | sample MGYA00375751_ERZ778021 | MGnify/ENA primary metagenome ERZ778021 (study PRJEB29350, sample SAMN05389814) | bioreactor metagenome | isolation source: Thiocyanate stock bioreactor | place: South Africa: University of Cape Town | collected 2013-08-29 ... | reverse complement strand
GTGGGGTTGTTGGGATAGGGCAGAATGAGCAGCTTTGTTTTGTCAGTGATGTGGCTTTTCAATTCCTCGGCGGTGAGCCGGAAATTGTTTTCCACCTTGGTTTCGATGATTACCGGAATAGCCCGGGACAGCTCTGTAATGGGGGTGTAGCACACAAAAGACGGCTCGGGGATCAAAACCTCGTCGCCGGGTGAGATCAGCGTCCTCATACAGGTGTCAATGGCTTCACTGCCGCCCACCGTGACCAATATTTCATCCTTCGGGTTGTAGGTTACCTTGTATTTGCGTCTCATATAAGCAGAAATTTCACTGCGCAGTTCTTTCAAGCCCCAATTGCTGGTGTAGCGGGTTCTGCTTTTTTCCAGAGAATTGATGCCGGCTTCTCTGATATGCCAGGGAGTGGGGAAATCAGGTTCACCGACACCCAGTGTAACAATATCCTCCATCTCCTCGGCTATGTCAAAGAATTTTCGTATTCCCGAGGGCTTCAGAGAAACCACATTCGGATTGATAATCTTATTATAGTCCATCAAAATGAGAATGTCCCCCTGTCGTCGCCGTTATAATCGATCATATCGGCGCCCATATCTTTATATCTTCTCAGAACAAAGTGCGTTGCTGTGGAAATTACATTGTCTAAGGGCGCCAAGCGTTTGGCGACAAACATGGCGACCTCCTTGAAGGTGTGCCCCTTCACGATTACGGCAAAATCATATCCGCCTGACATGAGATAAATGGTTTCCACCTCGGGAAAGCTCATGATTTTTGCGGCGATGTCTTCAAAGCCGGCATCTCTCTGGGGGGTGACCTTCAGCTCAATGAGTGCCGTGACACGGTCGTTTAAAATTTTATCCCAGTCGATGATTGCTTTGTAGCCTCTGATGACGCCGTCATTTTCCAGTCTGCGGATTTCGTTTTCCACATCCTTTTCACTCATTCCAAGCATCACCCCGATTTCTGCATTCGTATATCTTGCGTTATCCGCCAACAGTTCCAGTAATTTTTTCATATTGTATACCGCCTTACTCTATATTTTTTCGATTCTTACCGGGATGGGTTTTCTGTTCTTATAATAGGTCACATAGGAAAAGCCTGCGGTTTCCATCAGCTCCATAGCGTCTTCGAGACCTCTTCCGATGTGGTCGCTGGTGTGTGCGTCGGAGCCGGTTGTGATGAATTCACCGCCCAGTTCCTTGAACCGTTTGATGATAAAATATTCCGGCAGGGTCGATCGGAAGTGGGCAAACAGACCGGAGGTATTGATTTCCAAAGCCTTTCCGTTCTCGGCAAGGAATTTTAATATTTCGTCAATTTGCTCTGCAAACTGCGTTAAGTCACAGGGGATGCCTGCCAGCTTTACATATCGGGCGGGATAATCAAGGTGTGCCAGACTGTCGAATAAATCCAGCTTGCACTGTGCCAGTAAAACAGCAAAATACTCTGTAAGTAATGGGCGGTAATCCTGCACTGTGTAATCGGTCAGGTGATAATCGGTCCCTGTCACACCATGTAAGGAATTCAGCACAAAGTCAAATTTATAAGTAGATAACAGGTTTTTTGCGTAATCCACATCATAAATGGCGCCGCCCAGCTCAATGCCCATGATTACATCAAATTCTTTTTCATAAACCGCTTTGGCCTTGATCATATCGTAATACCCTTGTTTCAGGGCGGGTTCATAATATCCTTCATTGATTTCCGGAATTTCAAAATGATCTGTCAAGGCAATGGCAGTCAAGCCTTTTAAAAAAGCTTTCTCGCAGATTAAAATGGCAAAATCATTTCCGTCCGGTGAATTAAACGTATGCGTGTGCATATCAAATACTGATTTATATTTCATTTGGATCCTCTCATTTCTTCCTTTACAAATATAAATTTTAACATATTCGTATTAAAAATAATAGTGTTTTCAAGCAAAATAAATGAATTTTTTAATTTTTGTTTCATATTTATCTTTTGTGTGTTAAAATACAGAATGAATCAAACACATACAGAGTGTTCTGGGAAATGGAGAAAATTATGCGTGCTGTTATTACGGTAATCGGAAAAGACGTAGTTGGAATTTTGGCAAAGGTATCCGGGGCATGTGCCCAGTGTAACGTGAATGTGACAGAGGTGACACAATCCGTTTTGCAGGATGTATTCGCCATGATTATGATGTCGGATATTAAGGATTGTAATATCCCCTTCACGGATTTTGCAGCGAAAATGGGTGAGCTGGGGAAAGATATGGGTCTTTCTATTCATGTGATGCATGAGGATATTTTTAATTCCATGCACAGGATTTAATCAGATTTCAGAAAGGAAATGGTAGTTTGCTGAACGCAGGAGACATTTTAGAAACAATTACAATGATTCAGGATGAGAATTTGGATATCCGAACCGTTACCATGGGGATATCCTTGCTTGATTGTATTGACAGTGATATAGATAAGGCTTGTGATAAGGTATATGAAAAAATCACAAGATACGCCAAGGAGCTTGTTCCGGTGTGCAACGACATCGAAGCCCAGTTCGGGATTCCGATCATCAACAAGCGTATTGCGGTGACGCCCGTCGCCATGCTGGCTGCCGCCTGTCAGTCACAAAACATCGTGAAATTTGCAGTCACACTCGAAAAGGCTGCCAATACCGTTGGTGTGAATTTTATCGGCGGATATTCGGCATTGGTACAAAAGGGCTTTGCTTCCGGCGATTACGCACTCATTGAAAGCATTCCGGAAGCCTTGTCCATTACCGATCATGTTTGTGCTTCTGTCAATATCGGTTCCACAAAGGCAGGCATCAATATGGATGCCGTCGCTATGATGGGCAGAATTATCCGCCAGTGCAGTGAAAAAACGGCAGACAGGGAATGTATCGGCGCGGCAAAGCTGGTTGTGTTTTGTAATGCGCCGGAGGATAACCCTTTTATGGCAGGTGCCTTTCACGGTGCCGGTGAGCCGGACTGCGTCATTAATGTGGGTGTTTCAGGTCCCGGTGTTGTTCGGGCGGTGCTTGCCAAATCAAAGGATCTTGATTTGACCGGCGTTGCAGACTTAATTAAAAAAACCGCTTTTAAAATTACTAGAATGGGTCAGTTGGTGGCAATGGAAGCATCAAAAAGATTGTGCGTGCCTTTTGGTATCGTAGACCTTTCCCTGGCGCCCACCCCGGCGATCGGTGACTCCGTTGCGCATATCCTGGAAGAAATGGGTCTTGAAACCTGCGGTGCCTGCGGCACAACAGCGGCGCTGGCACTACTCAATGACGCTGTGAAAAAAGGCGGTGTGATGGCGTCTTCCCACGTGGGCGGTCTTTCCGGTGCGTTCATTCCTGTTTCGGAGGATGCCGGCATGATTGCAGCGGCACAAAAGGGTATTTTAACCATTGAAAAGCTGGAGGCCATGACGGCGGTTTGCTCCGTGGGTCTCGATATGGTCATCATCCCCGGTGATACACCGGCAGAGGTGATTTCCGGTATTATTGCCGACGAAGCTGCCATCGGTATGGTCAACTTTAAAACCACAGCAGTTAGATTAATCCCCGCCATCGGCAAGAAAGCCGGCGAAGAGCTGAATTTCGGCGGTCTTCTGGGATACGGTCCGATCATGAAGGTCAACACCGCATCGCCGTTACAATTCATCAAACGGGGCGGCAGAATCCCCGCACCCATGCAGGCTTTGAAGAACTAATGAATAAATAAAAAAGCAGCCGAAAGGCTGCTTTTTTATCGTCATATCTTGTAATCTTTACCATGAAGTGATACAATTCAATCATACATATATAATAAAACATTACATAGGGATGATTGTTTGAGTGAGCAAGATCATTACGAAGCCTATCGGGTAAAGAAAGACAGAACGAAAAAGAGGTTTATCCTGCCTGTTGTCATTGGTTTCGTCTGCATCATTGCAGGGGTTATTTTTCTGTGGAATTTTATTTTTGCTTCTGTTTACCCTTGTCATAAAAATACATACCGGCTAACCATGGGCGGTACCGAACGGGTACTGAAATTCAGGGAGGCATTTCAAACAGATGGATTTAATTCCATTGATGCCTATCGGGACGAGGCTGGGAACAGCTATCGTTTTCTCCATGTGACAGGCGAGCTGGTAGGATACAAAGAAGCCGATGCTGTTATCGAAAAAGAGATGAAGGCTGTTTCAAAGGAGGATATAAAAGCGATTGCTGAACAATTCTTAAACAGCTTTGTTGATTTTAAAAAGTATGTACCTGTTGACAGTCATGAGGTCTCCGATCAGAACAATTATAATTTTAGCTATGCTGTGAAAATTCAGGATTATGAAACAGTGGACCGTATCAATGTCAGAGTTGATAAATTCGGGGATATTTCAAATTATGAATCCCAATATCGCGGCATGTTTCAAGGAGTAACCGTTCCCGTTATTGACAAAGATCAGATGAACAAAAGCATTGACCGTTATTATCATCTGATTTATACTGACGGCAGCTATGAAATTGAATACCAACGGCTGTGCCGGAATAAAAAAGGAACCATTGTGCTTCAGGTTTGTGTGTATCCTAAAATATATTATCCTATGATCAATCCATCCTTTTCCTTTGACATCAACATTGAAACAGGCGAAGTAATTCAGAACGGAAAGCAACCTACTTCGGTGAAGATTGAATGGAAATAATACAAAAAAGTTAAAATTGAGTCAAGTATATGCTGTGTTGTAAATTATATCACAATCCAATTTGATACCGTCCGTATTTTACGGGCGGTATTTTGCTATTCCGATTCACACATTAAAAAAATATTGACAAACAAGTGTATTATAGATATAATACAGAAAGAAGGAAGGAGGTGGAGGCTTGAACCTGTTTGCAGATATGAAGCTGAATGATTCGGAACCGGTGTATTTGCAGATCATCCGGTATGTAAGAATAAAAATACACATAAGGCAAATTGTGCACGGGGATGAGCTTCCCTCTCGCCGTGTGCTTGCCGCTACCCTGGGGATCAATCCGAACACAGTGCAAAAGGCATATAAATGGCTGGAGGATGCAGGAATTTTGTCAACCGGCAACAACACCAAAAGCGTTGTAACGGTGAATAAACAAATTGAAGACAGCATCCAAGCGGATTTAACAGAAGGGGCAGCGGCTGATTTTGTTCGTTACGCGAAAGAAATCAATCTTTCCTATAAGGAGACGATTGCCCTCATCACCAAGCTGTGGGACGAATAACTGTATTATAGTGTTATTACAATATTAGGGGGATTTTTATGAAAGGCTTATATAAACTCAGTAGTTTTCAGTTCTATTCCATGCTGTTGAAAGCATTTTTGGTCTGTGCCGGTTTGTTTGTCATGCAGTTCATTGCGTTTTCCGGGCAACTGTTCGGCTCCGGGATACGGCTGGAACAGTTCATGCAGCGTTCGAATTTTCACACTATGTTTCTGGTGGCTTACCTATTGATTTTGGTAGTGATAGCATTGTCGGTTTATCAGCGATATTTTGGCGCAAAGAGTATTTATACATTGATGAAACTACCGGTCAGCAGGGGTGCATTGTTTTGGAGCTTCATCCTGCCGGCGATACTGGTTGTTTTAATGCTCTGCCTGACGCAAATTCTTAGCGTATTTGCCTGTAATCAATACCTGATTATGAGAAAAACAGCACAGATGGGCGGAATGGACATTGCCCAAATAAAATCCACTGCCTATATGCACAACAATCTGTTTCTCGCATTTGTACGATATGACTATTTAAGGTTGTTGTTGCCTTTGAACCTTTTGGATTTGGCACGATCCATAGTGATGCTAATCGCCCCTGTTGTAACCGTTATCTACGTAGCTTTTTGTGAACGCAGCAGAAAATTTTTAAGGCTTGTCCTTGTTTTGATTCAGGTTTACTGCTTGTGGCAGCTTGTTACCATGATCAATCAGACTTCCATTGCCAATACCGATACTACCACAATGGTATGTATTGGTATCAGCTCAGTCTTAACGGCTTGGTTCATTGTGCAAAGCCATCGGATGATAAAACAGAAAACAATGATATAAGGAGCGAGATACATGGGGCGGATAAAGAAATCAGTAGAAAACGAAACGGTGCCTTGTATGTGCTGTACAGATACAAGCGGTTCGAATATATGCCCGGAAAAACCAATCCGACACCGGAATGTTGTGTGCGTATCATCGTGTTCCGGGACGATTACAGTGTCTATGAAGGAGATATTGTGTCCGATGCCAGATTGGATTTTCAATATCAGCAAGCCGATATGTACAGCGGCTATGGCAAAGACGATGTGCGGGGCTATTATTATATGGAAATCGACTGAAAAGGGGGAAGGATGAGGATGGTAAAGCGTTTGATTTTGCCCTTGGTTCTAATAATGGTGATAGGGGGATTGGGTGTTTCCGTAATCAATTTATCTTCGGGACGATATCTGGATAATTTACAAATCAAGGATATATCCGGGGACAGAGCGGTGCTGAATCCGATAGCCATTCGGGGTGTGTTGTCGGACGATATTACACAAACATCATTTGAGTTTACGGGAAATGGAATAAAGAAGAAGTTCAGCATGGTTACAAACGAGGATGCTTTTGCCCTCTATCGCTATCAAAGCCCGTCGGTTTCAACAGATGTTTTGCCTGTGATGGAAATGGCGCCGGATGCAAATGTGGAAAAAGTGAAGCTCAATACCGAAGACAACGGCAGAGAAAATGGGGAATACCGATTTGATAAAGCATTGGTCAGCTATAAAATAACCGGTCGCTTCCCAAAGAGTAAACCGGCAACCTTGAAAACACAGGTTGTACACAGAGATGAGCTGATCCAGCCCTATACCGAATTTCCTGACGGGAAGGAAATCAAGGGAAGCATCAACGGGGGATATCCCACCCTGTTTGATACGAAATTTATCGTTGAAACGGAAAACAAGGTGTATCTGTATACGTTTACCGATTCCGATTGTACCGGCTACGGCGGGGTCTATGACATCACAGATTGCTACAACGGCAAAAAAAACGGCGGTGAGCAGGAGCTGCCTAATCTAGCGCCGGTTGATCTGGAGGGCGGCAAGATTCAGATTGAAGGCTTGGAGGCGGTGGACAATCGACTGGTTTATATATTGGTGAAAAACCGCATGGTTTACATAAGACCCTATAATCTGATTACAAGACAATTTGAAAAGGATATCGAGATTTGCCCTGTTCCCAAAGGGAATACCATAAAAAGAGGATATGATGTCACAAACAAATACTACGGTTTTACACAAAGTGATGACAGCGAAACCATCCACTCCCAATTTGTTGAAACCGAAGTGATGGGTAGTAATTTGTGTTTGGCAGTTAAGTCCGATTTTGCGACGGGCAATTCATTCAATTATCTCAATGGGGCGACCACAAGCTTTTATGCGGTCGATCTGATGAAGCAGAATGTTCTGGAGGCTGTTTCGAATATACTCATCGATGAGAGGAGTATTATGTTATCGAATACGAAGATGGTTTATAAAAACAATATTCTGTTTGCTCTGCAAAGATATCGGGCAGCGGTCAATGGGAAGACCACCGAAACTCATGTAAAAATCATGGCATTTCAGAAAGGCTTATGTATTTATGAAGGTGAAATCCGTTCTGATATCGATGAGGATTATCAATTTCAGGAATACGATACCCGTAGTACTTATCGTTTGTACATGCGAGACTATTATTTTTTAGAATTAAAATGAGGTGAACGGCTTGATAACCATCAAAGATGTACGGAAGATGTACGGCAATCTATGCGCGCTAACGATTGACTGCCTTGAAATTCAGGATGGTCAGATGATCGGGCTGATCGGTGCCAACGGGGCAGGGAAAACTACACTGTTAAAGGCGATTTCCGGCCTGTTAAGGCTGGAAGGCAATATTCTGTTTGATGATATTCAGAATGATATCGAGCTGCACGAAAAAGTAATATTTATCACGGAAGAATTTTCATTTTTCAATGGTTTGTCCATCAAAGCCCATGCCGATTTTCTCTCGGATTTTTATAGGCAATTTGACCGGGAGCGGTTTTTTAAGCTGCTGGAGTTTTTTGAGCTGCCCATGCACCGAAAGCCAAGAAGTCTCTCCCGGGGGCAGAAAGCAAAGCTGGAAATCGCCATTGGATTTTCTAAGGGCGGCAAGTATCTTTTGCTGGACGAACCCTTTTTGGGCAATGATGTATTTACCCGGCGCAATTTCCTGCGGCTCATGGCGGACAGCCTGAAAGCGGACGAAACCATTGTGATTGCAACGCATTTGCTGGATGAGATTGAAAATCTCATCGACCGTGGGATTATCTTATACAAAGGGCAAGTTGCATACGATGTGATGATAGACGATATAAGAGAACAAGGGGAAAGCCTTGAAGATTTGATAAAAAAGACCTTTGACTATGAGGAAAACCGATTTGCTGAAATGTTTTATGGGGAAAATTGAAATGAGTATGACACCCGATAGACAAAAGAAATTGGCTAACTTCAACTGCTGACATTGTTCAAATAAAAACACCACAGACTTTCGTCTACAGTGTTTCCCATAAGATACTGTATTGAAGAGGCATCGGCTTTTCCTGCAGGAAAAGAACCTGGTTTGCAGTGCTCGGTATTATTTCGAGTGATTGTTGAATTTTCCCTCTTTATTGCAAAGATCCTGGAATAAAGATGTGGTAAACATGGATTTGCTCAACTCATTTAAAAAAATGCTCAGGCAAATAAATTCTTCTTTTGTGAGTTCCGTATAGAAATAATTGGTCAAGGCCGCAATTGCTACGTTCAGCTCGCAGGGATTCATCTAGATCACCCTTTATTCATATGCATATGGAATTTTGATGGTCAGATAAATATATTCGGATTGACCCATCAATGAAAGTATAAAATGCTTTTAAAGCCAGAGAGATGTCAAAGCTCCGGACGGGATGCTCAAATGAGAATATGAATGAAAAACAATGTATGATTCATGTAGTCAGGCTTGCGTGAATGCAAACCTGTAAAAGAACTAGCACCAACGTCCGAATATGCAACCGCAAAAGCCCCGACGTCTCCGGCAGCATCTGCGTCTCCGACAACACATTGAGTTTTCCTCCTTTGTTTTGTGTGCACCTATTTCTTATAAAAAGCGCTATTATATACTATGAGCTTTCAGTACTTAAAGTTATTATAAAGTAGGCATTGATTTATATTTCCACGCAGAAAAACCTGTTAAAAAATATTCCGTCTTTTCAACAGGTTCCGGATAGGATCATTTGATAAAAAAGATTCAAGCGAATTTGACGTGAGTTTCGCCCGATATAAGGAAGGTGCATATATGCCGTTCTCATTATGATGAAATACTGAGCAATAAAGAAAACCGGGTTGCCTTTTTCTTTTCAATGCTTCTTCTTTTAAAAATAGTTACCGGCGACGAGTCATGCGGTACTTCTGTGGAACAACGACTGCAATGGGCATTAAAAATAAGCTGATGAGTCTTTGTGTCAAATGGTTATAAAGTTCAGAATAAAAACAGCGTTACGTAAGTTTTTGGTTTACGTAACGTTGTTTTTGCTTAATATTATTTCTAAATGCCTTCCACCATCCGGTAACCAACACCGACTTCTGTGAGGATATATTTGGGTTCAGCAGGATTTTCTTCAATTTTGCGGCGTATGTTCGCCATATTGACCCGCAGAGCGTTTTGCTCATTGGTATATGGTCCCCAAATTTCTTTGCAGATAAAATCGAGAGTCAGCACTCTTCCGGCATTTTTGGCTAGAAGGAGTAGTATTTTATATTCGATCGGAGTAAGATGAATGACTTTTTCATCTAAGCTGATGTTTCTTTTTACAGCGTCAATCACAAGTCCGCCAATTTTAATCTTGTCTGTTTGAAGGGGGTTGTAACTGTTATTCTGTTTATGCCGGATTGCAGTTCGAATTCGGGCAAGCAGTTCCATTGTGCCAAACGGTTTTGTGATATAGTCATCTGCTCCCAAATCGAACGCCTCGACTTTTTCCGCTTCATTGTTTCGTGCCGTTACAACGATGACCGGAACATCAGACCATTCCCGGATGCTTCGGAGCACTTCAATACCGTCAATATCCGGCAATCCTAAATCGAGTAAAATCAACTCCGGACAATAAGATGCAGTCATGGAAACCGCTTCGCTGCCTTTTGTGCATTTTATAACACTATAATCATTTGATGTCAAAATAGCTGAAATAAAATTGCTGATGCCTTTTTCATCTTCGACAATTAAAATTATTGGTTTATTTTCCATTTATAACCTTCCCGTCAAGCGGTAAAACAAAACGGAATACTGCTCCGCCGCCGGTTTTGTTTTTTGCCTCAATTTTTCCGTTATGTGCTTTGATAATCGAACGGCAGATCGATAAGCCAATTCCCATTCCGCGGGATGAATCTGAGCTTTTGGTTTTACCGGGCGAAAATCCGTCAAATATAGTCGGAAGTTCCTGTACAGGAATACCAACGCCATTATCAATGATTTCAAAAATAGCGCCGTCACCGTACTTTTTAACGATAAGTTCAATCGGTGAGCCTGTTTCCGAATGCTTGATTGCATTCTCCAAAAGGTTAATAATGACCTGTTCAATCAGTGTTGCATCCATAGGAACAAGCAAAAGCTCATCCGGCACCTTTACTTTTATGTTGCACCCTTCAAATTTGCTTCTGACTCTTGCGACTGATTCTGCGACCACTTCTTCCACTGCTTGTGGCGCTTTGGCAACATTAGTGGCAGCTTCATTGATGCGTGTGACCGAAAGCAGGTTTTCCACCATTCGGATGAGCCACTGGGAATCCTCTTTGATGTCATTCACAAGCTTGTCATGGGTTTGCTCGTCCATAGTTTTCTTGTTTTCCAGTATTGCCGAACTTGCGCCCGAAATAGCGGTAAGGGGCGTGCGCAAATCATGGGAAATCGCCCGAAGCAAATTACTGCGCATACTTTCCTTTTCGGTTTCAACCATAATCTGACGCTGTTCGTCGGATAAACGTTGCCGTTCGAGTGCCATGGCAACAAGTGATGCGATCATTCTTAAAAAAGCGCGGTTATCATGGTTGAGCTTTACTCTGCCGAAACATGAAATTCCCAAGACACCCAACACGTTGCCCTGTGATAAAATGGGCATATAATAGGCGCCTGCTCCCATGAGTGTGTCTGTTCCTGCACCAGCCCGTTTTTTATTTACAAAGACCCAGTGTGCCACAGCTTGCTCATCATCCGAGCATAAAAAAGACACATCCTTTTCTGATGATGCTTTCTTAATAACGCCCGTATTCCCGTTAATCGGGTCTTCGGAATAAAAGATAACAGAACGCTCATATAGCGTAGCAATGTAATTGTTGGTCAATTGAGTGATATTTTCAAGTCCCCTTGTTACAAGTAATTTTTTGTTCAGTTCATACAGTGCTTCTGTTCTGTGCTCTCTGGTAACAGCGAGCTTTGCCTGTGCTTTTATTCTTACCATCATAGCACTGGTTAAAAGAGCCACAAGCAGCATAATTAGAAAAGTAACGGGATAACCTGCCTGTATCGCAGTAAATGTGTAATAGGGCTTAACGAAAAAGAAATTAAATGTTAAAACACTTAACACAGATGCAATAATGCCGTATGCGTAGCCTGTTGTTACTCTCGAAATGATTAACACCGACAAGATATAAACCATAATGTTGTTTTGATCGCCGATACCAAGTTTCTGAAATAACAAAGATATAAGTGTAGCTGCAATGAGTGACCCCACTGTCTTATAAGTATCTTTCCATGAAAAGACGATATTGATTGGACTTATCAATGGAATGCGCGGTTTATAAGGTTTCACGGAATCTTGATCCGGTATGATATAAACTTCGACATTGGAAAGCTGAATTAATTTATCCTCTAAATCGGTTTCAAATAATGCTTTTAATGATTTTTTTCTTCTTGTTTTCCCGATTACAATATTGGTGATGCCGGATAATTTGGCATACTCCGCAATGGTTTCTGCAACATGATAACCGCTTAAGGTCACAATTTGCGCATCGAGCCTTGCTGCCAAATCCAAATGATCCCGGATGCGTTTGTTCTGTTCTTCGGTAAACTCTGCGCTTTGCGGGGTTTCAATATAGAGAACCGTCCAGGGGGCGTGAAAAGCCTCTGCCGTTCTTGCCGTCCAGCGAATGCACTTAGCTGATGAAGGCGAGGGACCGATACAGACAAGAAAACGTTGATTGATTGTTTTTTCGGTGCTTTTATATTCATTTTGATTCTCAAAGCTGATTCGGTCGGTTACCTTACTAAGCGTAATTTCACGCAGCAGCCGCAGATTTTCTTTGGAAAAAAAGTTCTGCATTGCAGCGGTTGCCCTTTCGGGACGGTAGATTTTACCCTGCTCAAACCGACGCAACAACTCTTCCGGTGCAATATCAATCAGTTTGACAAGCTCTGCCTGTTCAAAAATATAGTCAGGTACCGTTTCTCTGACCGGTATTTTTGTGATGCTCTCTACCACATCGTTGAGACTTTCAATATGCTGAACATTCACTGTGGTGTAAACGTCAATGCCGGCAGCAAGCAGTTCTTCAATATCCTGATACCGTTTTTTATTGCGCACACCTTCCGCATTGGTATGTGCAAGCTCATCGACTAGAATGAGAGCAGGTTTTCGCTTTCATGCCCCTTCCAGATCAAATTCATTGAGAGTAATATTTTTATATTGTACCGAAAGCGGTGCTATGGTTGGTAGCTCCTCCAATAAATTGAGCGTTTCGGGGCGGGTATGCGGTTCCACATAGCCGACAACAACATCCACGCCGGATTTTACCTGTCCATGTGCATCGTCTAACATAGCATAAGTTTTTCCAACACCGGCGGCATAACCCAAAAAAATCTTGAGCTTACCTTTTCCGCTTGTTTCTACCGACTGAATGCTTTTTAAAAGCCGATCCGGATCGGGACGTTTTTCATCGAATTCCACCACATACTCACCACCTTTTTTATCATTATATTACAATAAACCATCCAGAGCAAGATTTACCTTTAGTACGTTGACTGCCGGTTCACCCCAGAAGCCTAAAAATCTGCCGGTTGTGTACTGCTTAACGATTTTTCTAACATCGTCTTCGCTAATATTACGGGTCTTTGCAATTCGTGAAATCTGATACTCTGCGGCAGCCAGAGAGATATTCGGGTCAACACCACTGCCGGAGGCTGTGATCAAATCACTTGGAATATCTGCTTTGTTATCGGGGTCGAATGTATGCCACCATTGGATTCTTTCATCCACTTTCTTTTTCTGCTCTTCACTGACGGGGGAAAGATTTGAAGTGCCACTGGGTCTGCCGATCAGATATTCCGGCTTTGTGAATTCCTGTGCGATGAGTTCCGAGCCGATTTGCTTTTTCGTACCGTCTTTCAACGTAACGGTTATGATACTGCCGTTTGCTTTATCCGGAAAAATGAGCTGGGCAATGCCGGTAACGGCGCCGGTATAGAGAATACCGCAAATTACGGTAAAGATTAAAAGGCAAACAAGTGCGGGTCTTAAAGTCTTTAATAATTTTTTCATTTCATTTTACCTCAAACAATGCCACAAAGGGTCAGCAACATATCAAGCAGTTTAATTGCAATAAACGGTGCGATAATACCGCCCAAACCGTAAATCAAGAGATTGCGTGAGAGTAGCTTTCCTGCTGAAACTTCGCGGTATTTGACACCCTTTAATGCTAGGGGAATTAAAGCGATAATAATCAGCGCATTGTAAATGATCGCTGAAAGGATGGCGCTGGTGCTGCTGGTAAGTCCCATAAAATTGAGCCGAGAAAGCTGTGGATAAATACCGAAAAACAGAACCGGTATAATGGCAAAGTATTTTGCCACGTCGTTTGCTACGCTGAACGTTGTAAGCGAGCCGCGTGTCATTAAAAGCTGTTTGCCAATGCGGACGATATCAATCAGCTTCGTTGGACTGGAATCCAGATCAACCATGTTTCCGGCTTCTTTAGCTGCCTGTGTTCCTGAGTTCATAGCAACAGCAACATCGGCTTGTGCCAGTGCGGGTGCATCGTTTGTGCCATCTCCGGTCATGGCAACCATGTGTCCTTTGGATTGGTAATCACGAATTAAACCGAGCTTTGCCTCAGGCGTTGCTTCGGCAAGGAAATCATCTACGCCTGCTTCGGCAGCAATGGCGGCAGCGGTCATAGGGTTATCGCCGGTGATCATAATAGTTTTGATGCCCATCTTACGCAAATCCCCAAAGCGTTCTTTTACGCCGTTTTTGACGATATCTTTGAGGTAAATAACACCCAACACTTTGCCGTTTTTAGCTACAACCAAAGGTGTGCCGCCTTTTCCGGCTACTGTTTTTACAATTTCGGTACATTCATTGGGATAATCACCGCCGTGCTCGAATACATAATTTTTAACAGCATCGGCAGCACCCTTGCGGATTTGATTATCTTTGAAATCCACACCGCTGATTCGGGTTTTAGCCGAGAATTCAGTGAAAGTCGCATTTAAACCGGAAAGCTCCCTGCCGCGAATGCCGAACCGTTCTTTGGCAAGCACCACAATGCTTCGGCCTTCGGCCGTTTCGTCGGCAATGGAAGATAACTGTGCCGCGTCGGCAAGCTCCTGTTCAGAAACACCTTTTACAGGAATAAACTCGCTTGCCTGACGGTTGCCAAGTGTGATGGTCCCGGTTTTATCAAGCAGAAGTACATCCACATCTCCGGCTGCTTCAATGGCTCGCCCGCTCATTGCAAGCACATTTGCCTGATTGAGCCGGCTCATGCCTGCAATACCGATGGAAGAAAGTAATGCCCCGATCGTAGTCGGCGCAAGACAGACAAGTAATGCAATAATATTGGTAATGGAAACTGCCGCACCGGTTTCTGCCAGCTTGCTTGAAAAATCGGAAAATGGCATCAGTGTTCCTGTGACAACCAAGAAGATAATGGTCAGGGTGACCAAAAGAATTTGCAAAGCAATCTCGTTGGGCGTTTTCTTGCGGGATGCGCCTTCCACCATGGCAATCATTTTATCGAGAAAGCTTTCCCCGGCCTCGGCGGTCACACGTACCACCAACCAGTCGGAGATTACGGTTGTACCTCCGGTGACAGCGCTGCGGTCACCGCCTGATTCACGGATTACTGGTGCCGATTCACCGGTGATGGCGCTTTCGTCTACAGAGGCCACACCGTCGATGACTTCACCGTCCATTGGAATTTGATCTCCCGCTGCTACAATAAAGATATCACCGCGTTTTAGTGTATCAGAAAGCACTTCGGTAAAATCTTCATGATTCTCCGCTGTTTTCAGTTTTTTTGCCTTAACATCCTTTCGCGCACTGCGTAAAGAGTTCGCCTGTGCGCGCCCTCTGCCTTCTGCAATTGCTTCGGCAAAGTTGGCAAAAAGAACTGTGAACCATAAAATCAGTGCAATTGTCAGTGTGTATCCGGCGTTTTCATCACGAATGCCGAAAAAGCTCAGAATATACAGCACTGTTGTTAGAATCGCTCCGATATATACTACAAGCATAACAGGATTTTTCACCTGGATGCGTGGAGAAAGTTTGGCAAAAGACTGCTTTAACGCGTCCGCCCATATTTTGTTTTTTGATTCATTTTTCATCATAATCACCTTATTTCATTGCAGTAAAATAATCTGCTATTGGTCCGAGGGCAAGTGCCGGTAAGAAGCTTAGTGCACCAATGATAAAAATCACGGCAATCAGCAATCCGACGAATATTGTATTGCTTGTGGACAGCGTTCCTTCTCCGGCAGTAATCATCTTTTTGTTTGCAAGATTACCGGCAAGGAAAAGAGCCGCCGCCATCGGGACAAAACGCACCACCAGCATGATAATGCCGCCCATCACATTG
>ERZ778021.2549-NODE-2549-length-15852-cov-4.232576_pt1 | contig 15852 bp, 18 predicted proteins | sample MGYA00375751_ERZ778021 | MGnify/ENA primary metagenome ERZ778021 (study PRJEB29350, sample SAMN05389814) | bioreactor metagenome | isolation source: Thiocyanate stock bioreactor | place: South Africa: University of Cape Town | collected 2013-08-29 ... | reverse complement strand
TGGACCGGCCGCGCGGCCACGGTTTCAGAGATGCCAAGTTCGTCGCGGGCGTGGGCGGCCAGCGCGTCCCCTGCCGTAAGCTGGGCGGCAACCTGGCCCGCGAGATCGCGATCGAGGCCGCGCCTGATATAGATCTGGGTCAGTTCTTCCAGTTCGGCCTCCGGCGTCTCCGCCAGTTCCCGCCGCTCACGAGCGAGGTCGGCGTTCTCCGCGTCGGTCTGTGAGCTTACCGACACGTATTCGCCGGCTGCCATGGACATTGCGCCTGCAACGAGGCCGGCGAAGCCCGCAATCAGGATTTCCGTCGCACCTGACCCCGCTGCCGCTACGCCCACAACGAGGCTCGAGGTCGACACGAGACCGTCATTCGCCCCAAGCACCGCGGCGCGAAGCCACCCGATGCGATGGACCATGTGGATTTCCGAATGCAAGCGGCGGCTCATGTCTTGATACCTTCCCTAGTTACAAGCGCGCCGTCAGGCAGATGCACCGGCCCGGTTTCATCTGGTTGGATTCGAAGTGCACGCAGCGCGTTTAGGATAACGGCGATGTCGATGGCTTCCTGGATCAATGCGCCCTGCACGGGCGTAAGGTAGCCGAAAGCGGCGGCGATCATGCCGATGACAGAAAGTCCGATGCCCGCCACGACGCTTTCGAGGGCGATGCGTCGTGCACCGTGGGCGATCTCGACGCCCGGCCCGAGCCTGTCCACCCTGTCTACGAGCAGGACGACATCGGCGGCTTCCGCAGAAGCTGCTGCTCCGCGCGCCCCCATTGCCACGCCGATGTCCGCCGCCGCCAGGGCGGGAGCGTCATTCACCCCGTCGCCGACCATCATCACAGGGCCGCGCTTGCGCTCCGAAAGGACGAGAAGAACCTTCTGATCCAGGGTGAGTCCGGCCCGAATGCCGTCGAGCCCGAGGCCGGCGGTCACCCGCTCCGCGACCTCCTGGCGGTCTCCGGTAGCAAGGAGAATGCGGTCGACCCCCTGCCGGCGCAGTCCCGACAGCATGTCATGCGTGCCATCGCGCAACGGATCGGCCATGACCATGTGGCCTGCGAGCTTGCCGTCGATCCCGACCGCCACCAGCACCGAACCCGCCGACAGCGCCGGATGGTCGGCAGCCCTGGCATCGACCTGTCCCACCACGAAGCCATGTCCGCCAACGATCACTCTGCGGCCCTCGACCATCCCAGTCAGCCCTTCACCAGGCGTCTCCCTGACCTCCTGGGGGACGGGTAGCGTCAGTCCGCGTTCCTGTGCACCGGCAACAATCGCCTGGGCGACAGGGTGTTTGGTTGCCTGGTCGAGAGCGGCCGCAAGCCGCAGCACCTCATCCGCCCCGATGCCGTCATGAGTGTCGATCGATACGATCTGCGGCCGACCGTCTGTCAGCGTGCCGGTCTTGTCGAGGATCAGCGTGCGTACGCGCGCCATGGCTTCCAGCGGTCCGGCGCCCTTGATCAGCACGCCGTAGTGGGCGGCGCGCGAAAGGCCCGCCACCAGCGCCACTGGCACCGCCAGGATCAGCGGACATGGCGTCGCGACGACCAGCACAGCAACCGCCCGGATGGGATCGTTCGTGAACCACCACGCGGCGAAGGCGATCGCTACGGTCACAAGCAGGAAGCCCAGGGACCAGCGATCGGCGAGGCGAGACATGGGCGCCTTGGAAGACTGGGCCTGTTCGACTAGCCGTACTATGCCCGCATAGGTGCTGTCGCGCGCCTCCCTCGCAGCAAGTAGATCGAAGGCATCGCCCGCATTGGTCGAGCCGCTCATCGCCTCTGCGCCAGCGGCGAGCTTGATCGGCAGGGATTCGCCCGTCAGCGCCGAGGTGTCGAGAAACGCGGACGCAGACGCGATCGTGCCATCCACGGGGATGATGTCGCCCTGCCGGATCAGAAGCCGATCTCCGGGGGCGATCTGAGCGAGCGGCACCTCTTCCAGGCGACCGTCCTCGTGCCGTGTCGCCGTGCGCGGCACGCGCGAAAGAAGATCGCGCATTTCCCGCCGGGCGCGGCCCTCGGCAAAGCTTTCGAGGAATGTGCCGCCGGAATACATTACCGCGACAACCGCGGCGGCCAGCGTCTCGCCGAACAGGAGGGCCGCCGTCATCGACAGCGCCGCGACAATGTCCAATCCGACTTCGCCTCGCGCAAGGCTGCGCAGGATCTCGAGCAGCAGCGCGGCGAGGACAGGGACGACACCGATCATCCATGTGGTCGAAGCAAGGTCCGCCCTATCCATCACGTAGGCCAGGACGAGACCTCCCAGAAGGCCGACCACCGCCACAGCCAGAAGCGCCGTCTTCACCCTCTCACCTACGGAAAGTTCCATCCCAAAGTCGCTCCTAGGCGGCGTGCTCGAATGAATTGCCTACGCCTCGTCCACGAACCGTATCGCGTTCGTCGCGCAGCAGGAACAAGGCTTCGAGGCCGACGGTTCGCGCCAAGCTACTTCCATCGTCGGGTCCGAGAACCATGAGCGCGGTGGCCCAGGCGTCTGCCAGTGCGCATGAAGACGCGATCACAGTAACTGATGCAGGTGGCTCGAGCAGCGGCGCACCGCGCTGCGGATCTATCGTGTGCGAGAGCCGCCGTCCCCGAACGCTGATAAAGTGGCGATAGTCGCCGGAGGTGGCCACCGCGCAGTCGCTCAAGGCGAGGACCGAATGGGGGGCGCGACGATCCGGATCGGGCTTTTCCACCGCGACCGTCCATGGCTGCCCGTCCGGTCGACCGCCCAAGGCACGCATCTCGCCGTCGATCCCAACCAGAGCGTCGCGGACGCCGAGAGCCGACAGCGTTTCGAGTAGGCGATCCACTCCGAACCCTTTCGCGATCCCATTTAGATCGAGCATGATCGCAGTACGCTTCGTCACGGTTCCATGGCCGAACACGAGGGCTTCGACTGCCGACATGCGGCGTGCCGACATCGCTGCGCGGATTGAATCCAGGGAAGCGCTGGCGGGCCCGAACCCCCAGGCCGATACGGCGTCGCCCACGCTCATGTCGAATGCACTGCCGGATGCCTTGCCAATGGCCACGCCGAGTTGGAGGACCTGTTCGAGCATCGCGGGTATCGGCACTGGCTCACCGACCGGGGCGCGGTTCAGCCGCATCAGAGCGCTGTCGGTCTTCCAGATCGACATCTGCGCATCGACTTCATCGACGGCAGCCTGCAAGCCGGAGCGGATTTGGGCTACATCGAACCCGGGCTTCGCCCAGAACAGCGCCGACCAGCGCGTGCCCATGGTCGGGCCGCTCAGCGCGTGTCGCACAAGATCAGTAGACATCTTCGACATAGCGTCCCTCCGCCTTGAGCCGCGCCGGCGAGAGGCCCATGGGCTCCAGGATCGCGGCAAGAGTCTCTGCCACACCGGAAGCCATCTCGCGCCCGCCGCAGACCATGACGTGCGCTCCAGCCCCGATCGCCGCCGCTAGGGCCGCGCTTTCCCGCGCAATGACGTGCTGGATGTAGCGCGGATGCGAGCCCCGCGAGCAGGCGGTTGCCAGGCTCGCCAGTCGACCTTCGGAAGACCAGTGCGCCAGTTCTTCCTCGTAGAGGAAGTCGCTATCGCGATGCCGCATCCCGAAAAACAGGTGCATGGGCCGCAACCGATCGTTGGCGCGGACGAAGCCCGCAAGAGGTCCGATACCGGTGCCGGCTCCGATCAGGATAAGCGGCTTCCGACCGCGCGGCGGATGGAAAGTCGGATTGCGCCGCAGGAAGGCTTCGACAGACTGGCCTGGATGAAGACCGGTCAGCATCCCGGAGCAAACGCCGCCGGCATGTTTGCGGACCACGATTTCGAGGAACCCTTCGCGGCTGCCGGATGCCAGAGAATAGAACCGCGGCACGGGGGAGCCTTGCGTGAGAATGCCGATGAGATCCCCCGCCTCGAAACGGGCGAAGCCGCGCCCCAACAGGCGTTGCAGAAATCCGAGGCGCGGCAGGGCGAAGCGCAGGATCGCGGTCGGCGCCTGCACGTCCTGGCCGTAGTCGCGGCGCGAAACCAGCGTCAATCCGGTCGTCCGGGGTGCGACCGGCTGGTGGTCCAGTTCCAGCGGGATGCCGAGAGCCTGCCCTAGTGTACGGCCCCACCGCGCGAACTCCTGCGGCGACTGGCGGTCGACGGCGTCGAACTCCAGAAGGCTCGTCCACCCCTTCGCACGCGCCGCGACATCGACCGCCTTGGCGTAAGAGCAAAAATGCGGGAAGCTCCGGTCACCGAACCCGAGCACCGCGACTGGCGCGGACGGCGCGGTTCGAAGCTCATGAAGGCGATCGAGAAATCCCCGTGCGGAAGCCGGTGCGTCACCGTTCCCGTAGGTCGCAGCGAGCACGATGTAGTGTTGCGCGGCCCGTGTTCGGCCGGGCGCGAAGGCTGACATTGGCGCGACATGAACACGCTTGCCGGCCTTGGTCAGCGCCGCATGAAGCGTCGCGGCAAAGCCCCAGGTACTGCCACCCTCGCTGCCGACGAGTACAACGAGATCCGCGCCGGACGGAGAGGCAATGCCCTTAATCGACGGGCGACCGCACGGCGCAGAGGTCCAGACGACAAGGCCCGTAGCACCCATCACCGGTACCGCGAGCGCCATCACGCCCAGCAGCAGCCCCAGCAGAGACGCGCCGCGACCGGTGTGGAGCATGTAAACGGTTTCCGTAGCGCGCTCCCAGGCGGTCAGGTCGACCCAGCCGAGCGTCTGCCCAGTGCCCTGATCGATGGCACCCGTTCCGCTGTCGGTCTTCAGGGTGAAGACGTCGGTTGAATCCTCGGGGTACGGGAATGTGAGTTCGCGCAGGTCATCGATCGGCGTAGCCGCGAGCAGCGGCATTGCGGAGAGCGCGGCGCCCTTCTTGCCGCTCGCGGCGGACTGATCCAGCGCTGCTGGCCCGTCAGGAAGAAGGCTGAAGGTGGAGGCTGTCATCCAGAGCGCGGTTGCCGAAGAAAGAAGCAGGCCCAGAACTGCGGCACGCGCGAGTTCGACATGGATGCGCCCGGCAAGCGGGCCGCGCAGCGGCGAGAGCCAGCGCCGCCAGCCACCGGTGCGCCGCGTCACCAGCAGGATTCCCGAGACGGACAGCAGAAGCATGGAAGCAGCGCCCGCCGCCGAAACGAGGCGTCCCGTGTCGTCCAGGAAGAGCGAGCGGTGCAGGTTCGTCAGCCAGCGTTCGACCTGGTTCGGATCGGCCGACCCGACCGCTTGTCCAGTCTCCGGGTCAATCACCGCCGAGCCCGGGGTACCCTTGTCGAACCAGAAGGCGGTGATGCGGCCAGACGGCGAACGCCTGATCTGCTCGACGCCTGGAATTGCCGATTGAATCCTTGTTGCGAGTTCCGCGACGCTTGCAGCCGGATCGGCCTGCGGCGAAGAAATCATCTCCGCCGCGGGGAAGATCGAGAGTGCCGCGCCGCTGAGCGCAAGCAGCGCCAGCAACGCAAGGCCGACGAGGCCGGGCCAGCGATGGAGCAGCCGAGTCATGACAGCCTCACATCGCGTAGGCGAGGCTGGCTACGTAACGGCGGCCCTGGACCGCCTGCCCGGCATTCGCCGACGTCAACGGCACCGAGACGTCGTTGGGACTGTCGCGCATGTCCTCCACGGCAGCATCGACGTGCAGTGTGTAGCCCGCATCAAAAAGCGCGTCGGCGAGGTCGAGCGTGACCTCCAGGGTGCGCCCGGCCCCGACGCTGGCCCCGGTGATTCCGTTGATTTCCGCCGCATTGCCGCCCGTGGCGCGGTACCAGTCGGCCAGGTGCTTGTAATACTTCGCCTTGCCGCCCGCCATCCACATGGTGCCGGCATAGGCGCCCTTGGCGTCGGTGACGTAGATGGCGAGGTAGGCGCCGTCGCCACCGTAGCTCTTCATCGTCGTCGTCAGGGTCACGGGACGAGCCAGCGCCACGCCGGGAAGCGTGAGCGCGGTCGTTAGGACCAGTGCGGCCAGGATCTTCTTCATGATGATTCTCCGAGGTGCTTCACGATCAGCCCGTCAGTTCAGCTTGACCTTGGGAGCGGCGCCGCTGCCGAACAGGCCATTGGCGGTTCCCGCCGGCGCGGGGTTGGTCGATGTCCTCGGGCCGTATCCGTCGTCATCGTCGTCATCGTCGTCATGGCCATCGTCCCCGTAGCGGTGGTCATCGTCGTCGCTGCGCGCCCTTCTTCCGTGATCCCGATCAAGGCGGTCATCGCTGGCGAGCTTCAGAATGCCGTCATCATCGGTCCTCGCCGACGCATGCTCGGCGCGGTGCATGCCGCTCCATGCTGGAATGCCGGTGCCGATGGCCACAGCGGTCGAGGCGACGAGGATTGCAAAGGTCTTCTTCATGGCAGGTCTCCTTTTCTGCTGGCCTCTTGTGGAGCCTCCCTCTGATCGCTCGCTGACGCATCCGGACTTTCTGCTTCAGCTTCCCGTCAGCAAGCGGCCAGAAAGCAGAAGGCCCCGCCGGGGTGGCGGGGCCTTGTCAATCCGGTTTCGGCTTGATGAAGCCGCGCTACCTGTCTTCTCGTCGCCCTTTGTGGTGGGCTCCGTCGTCACGGTGGTCATCGTCCGCTTCGATCTTAATCACCTCGAGGGTCGCGGGATTGACCGTCGCTTCCATCCGCCGGCCCTCGGCGTCGGTTCCGATGATCTCGTAGCAGCCGTCGTCGATCTTGATCCGGCGCACGGTCCAGCCAAGCTCAGCCGCCATCGCGGCCACCGCCTCACGCGGTTTCCAGTCGGCCATGGGAACGAAGCAGTCGTCGTCGGCCCGCGCGCTGCAAACCGGCAGGGCGACGAGCGACGCGAGAATTGTCAGGGCGAGGCGCATGGCGCATGACTCCGGCCGGGGTGACTTTCCTTATATTGGAAGAACAAGCTGACGCTTGCCTGAAGCGCGGCCTCATGCTGCTTCAGCAAGTCGTCAGGATCAGCGATGATGATACAGTTCGATTTCGAATGAAGGCATGAGATGCGCACGCTGTTGGTCGAGGACGATGCTGTGCTGGGTGCGGCGGTGCGCGACCAGCTTTCCAGTGACGGGCATTCGGTCGACTGGGTGACGCGCCTCGACGCGGCTCGCGACGCAATGGCCGGCGCGGCGCACGATCTCGTCCTTCTCGACCTCATGCTGCCGGACGGTCGCGGCATCGTCTTCCTGAGATCTTTGCGTAGCGCGGGCAACGTCACCCCCGTCATCATCCTGACGGCCCTCGACCAGGTCTCCGATCGGATCGAAGGGCTGAAGGCCGGAGCCGACGACTACCTCGTCAAGCCATTCGATCTGGACGAGCTTTCCGCGCGGATCGGTTCGGTCGCGCGCCGCTATTCTGGCAATCCCAACCCGATCATCCACATCGGTCCGCTGGAAATCGATATCGCACGCCGAAGCATCCGGCGCGAGGGAACGGCGGTGCAGCTGACGGCGCGCGAATGGGCCCTGCTGGACGCATTCCTTACCCGCCCCGGTCAGCTGCTTTCGAAATCCCAACTGGAGGAGAAGCTCTACGATTTCGATTCCGAGATCGAGAGCAACACGATCGAGGTTCATGTGAGCCGCCTGCGCAAGAAGCTTGGACCGAATCTCATCGAGACCGAGCGCGGCCTCGGCTATCGGCTGGCCAGGGCATGAAACTGCCGCGCAGCTTGCAGGGAAGGCTCCTGCTCACGCTGGGCGCCGTCATGCTGGCCATCTGGGTTGGCGCCGCGTGGGTAACGGCACTGCTGCTTCGCCACGAAATCGAGGAGGTTTTCGATTCCTCGCTTCAGGAGACGGCGCAGCGCCTGCTGCCGCTGGCGGTGCTCGACATCGTCGGTCGCGAGGAAGGCGACGCGGCCACCCAGAGGCTCGCGACGATCCGCAGCCACGAGGAACTGTTCACCTACGTCGTGCGCAACGAACGCGGCGCGGTCTTGCTGCAATCCCATGCTGCCGATCTCTCCGCCTTCCCCCCCTATGACGGTCCTGGCTTTCGAACGACCGGGCGCTATCGGCTCTACAGCGAGGAGGCATTACAGGGCACCGTCATCATCACCGTCGCGCAGCCGCTGTCCAACCAGTCTACCATCATTCGCGAGATGCAGATGGTTCTGGGGCTCCCGGTGCTCCTGGTCATACCGGCTGCCTTTGGCGCGATCATCTTTGCGGTGCGACAGGGCACGCGGCCGCTGCGCAGGTTTCGCGAACAGCTTGAGACGCGCAATGAGAAGGACCTCGCCGCTGTCTCCGCCGAAGGACTTCCGAGCGAAGTCGAGCCGCTGGCCGATACCATGAATGCCTTGCTTGCAAGGCTACGCTCAGCGTTCGACGCCGAACGGAGCCTCGCGGCCAACACCGCCCACGAGTTGCGCACCCCGCTTGCCGGCGCCATCGCCCAGGCGCAGCGCATCCGCAAGGAGACGTCTGAGATCCAAACGGCGCGACGAAGTGCTGAAATAGAGGCTGCACTTAAGCGCTTGACTGCGCGAGCCGAGCGGTTGATGCAGTTAGCCAGGGCAGAAGGCGGGCGAATAACCCTCGACACCGACGTCGATCTGCGAGACGCCGTCTCGGTTGTCGTGGAGGACATGAGGCGCACCGAACCTCCGGACCGGATATCACTTCGGTTACCGGACCAGCCCGTGTTGTCTCGGATCGACCCCGACACCGTCGGGATCGTGTGCCATAATCTGATCGACAATGCCATTCAGCACGGCGACAAGGATTCATTGGTCGACGTCGCGCTGTCATCTGAGGGAGTTCTCTCCGTGGCAAACTCCGGGCCACTTTTGTCACCCGAAAGGCTCCAAACGTTAACCTGCCGCTTTGAACGAGACCGAGGCTCGGGCCGCGGCAGCGGGATTGGATTGTGGATCGTGAATACAATCGCTGACCGCATCGGCGGCCGTCTAGAATTGAGATCCCCTAGAACCGGGAACATTGACGGGTTCGAGGCACGAGTGGCGTTGGGAGCGATAGGCGAGCCGGCAGGACGAGTTCCTGTGCAGGGCGGTGACAAATTAGGAAATGGAGCGCCGACGTGACGGCGGTGCGACCGGAGTAAAAAGCCGTCCATTGGCTAGTCTGGTCCCTTTGCCAGAGGGCGCGAGACCTTCGTGCCGCTGTCGCATCCGCCCGGCCATGCACAGGTGGATTTTGGCGAGGCGGTCGGCGTGATCGCCGGCGTCCGCTGCATGCGCGTCGGAGACGACCAGCTTCACGCCGGTGAGGCCACGCCGCATCAGATCGCACAGGAAGCTCGTCCAGAACGGCTCGGCCTCGGAGGGGCCGATATGCAGTCCGACGATCTCGCTTGCCATCCGTGTTGACCGCGACCGCGATTATCGCCACCACCGAGACGATGCGGCCGCCCTCGCGTACCTTCAGGTAGGTGGCGTCGAGCCACAGATGGGGCCAGTCGCCGGCAAGGGGCGCTTGAGGAAGGCGTTCACCCGCTCGTCGATGTCCTTGCACAGCTTCGACACCGAGGACTTCGAGATGCCGGTCATCCCCATCGCCTGCACCAACTCATCGACCCTGCGCGTCGACACGCCGTTGATCCAGGCTTCCTGGATGACGGCGACCAGCGCCTTCTCCACCGTCTTCCCCGGCTCCAGGAAACCGGGAAAGTAGGCGCCGGAGCGCATCTTCGGGATCTTCAGGTCAGCGTGCCAAGTCACGTGTCGAGCGAGCGCTCGCGGTAACCGTTGCGCCAGGTCTGCCGGGCCTCGCCACGCTCGTAGCGGCCAGCGCCGATCAGGCCGTCGACGTCGGCCTCCATAATCAGCTGAAGCACGTTCTCGGCAATGGCGCGAAGAAAATCCGCATCCCCGCTCTTCGCCACAAGCTCGGCGAGCGGTAGTCTGTCCTCGGTCATCGGGATTCCCCTTTCGTCAGGTTGAAGTCGATCAACTCCACCTGACCCGACAGGCCCGGTGTCCACTCGAGGTGCGGCAAACGCGGCGGCGAAATCTCCACCGCTAAACCCACCCGCGTCTTTCCCCGGAATTACACCACGTTGCGGACGCTATCCGATCGGCACGCTTTTGGAGCGCACGACACGATGCAAAATGTTACTGCATCTACCGCTTCTGGGCTGCCACGGTGAGGTACCTCGATCCAAGAATGGACCGGCCTTGGCCGGGCATGGTGCAGAGGCTGTTCGTGACGCCATCACGCGCACTATCGCAACCCTGCGCGAAGAACCTCGCCGCTCGCTGACATGGGATCAGAGCGCCGAGATGGCCCAACATGCCGCCCTCAGGATCGACTCAGGGATCCAGGTCTACTTCTGCGATCCCCCGAATCCTTGGCAACGCGGCACAAACGAGAACACCAATGACCTGCTAGGCCATTACTTTTCGAAGGGAACGGACCTCAGCGCGCATACCGCCGAAACGATCGCGGCCGTTGCAGCGACTCTGAACGCGAGGCCCCGCAAGTCTCTGGGCTGGAAGACGCCAGCCGGAGAGCTTGACCGATGGCTGGCGCAAGGGAATACCGCTGTTGCGACGACCGCTTGGATCCCCCCACTATGCCGCTGAGCTCTACCTGCAGCGTCTGGCCGACCACGGTTTGATCGGCCCGATGGGCCGCCGACGTAATCCCTACGACAATGCCAAGGCCGAAAGCGTCATGAAGACCCTCGAGGTCGAGGAGGTCTATCCGATGGATTTCGAAGCCTTCGAGGAAATCGCCGAACACCTTCCCCACTTCATCGACGAGGTCACAACAAACGCAGGCTCCATTCGGCGCTCGGCTATCTGAACCCGCAACAGTTCGAGGACCAACACATCCGGCAGACTGGCAAAACAGCAGCCTGATCAGTGTCCACCCGCAGGGGGCGCACTTCAGACGAGGGCTATTTCGTAGCGTGAGTTTCCCGGCTTGCTGAACTGAAATCGGCGAGCGCTTCCCGTGCACTCGCGACCCGCCATCCTGCGCGGTCGCCCACGAGATAGGTGACGAAGCGAAGTCTTGGGAAACCGACGATCGCTGCATTGGCGATATCGTCGGGGAAGATGATCTGCCGATCATACTGCGTGCGCCTCGGAAGGCGCAATCCCGGCATGGATTGGTCGATCAATTCCGTGCAGAACAGCCGCTCCGTTTCCTCCAATCGGAAATGGTGGTCGAAACGCGCGCCGATCCTGGCGAAGAAGCGGCGGCCCGCCGCGCGCCGCTCCCCGTCGCCGGAGATGTGCGGACGCACGATCATCAGCCTGTCGGTTTCGACTACATGGCCAAGAGGCGAAAGAGATACGCCATGGCGCTGTTCCGCTTCGATGATCGTCCTTCCCGCGCGGATGTCGGCTCGGTGAGGCATTACAAGCGGATCGTCCCACATGCCGAGCGCCTTCAAATCCCGTTCCGATCCCAGATAGACTGCCGAATGGCCGAACAGGCCACCGCCCGTGTGCCCGGACAGGCGATTCTTGTTGCTGAACAAGATGATGTCGAACGGCCTCAGGTGTTTGCTGACGAAGCGCAGCGCCACAGCGTCGCCGCTTAGATAGCCGTCGCGCCATTTGATCCGTGAAACGACGAAACCGATCGCCGGCGCGACCGGCTCCGCCGCTTTGATGAGCCATGGTGGAAATTTCCCCGAATTCTCGTCACGGCCACTTGTGGTCGAGCATCCGGCCGCAAGGAAGACGACGAGCAGGAGCGCTGCGAATTTGGAGCGATAGGTCATGGGTTTGCCGCGTAGTGCCTGATGGAGAATCGCCAGTTGCCGCGCTCAAACCCGGCCGCCCGAAGCTAGCAAAAGGGGGGCAGGGCGGAGAATTAGTACGGATGTACTAGTGCCGCCCTGATGCGATGGGCCTATAGAAAGAGGTTGAGCCAATCTGGAGAGGCGGCGCACGGCATTTTGTCATGACGGAACGGATCATCATCGCCGACGACCATCCGATCTTTCGCGATGGCATGCGCCGCATCGTGCAAAGAGCGGTGCCCGAGGCCGCGATCCATGAAGTCGGCGACGCCTCCGGCCTGATGAAGCTTGTACGGGAAGGCGAGCCGGCGAGCATACTCGTTCTCGACCTGGTCTTTCCCGGCTTCGAGGGGCCGGAAACCATCCGCGGCCTGCGTCGCGATTATCCGACGACAACGCTGCTCGTCGTCTCGATGAGCGACGACGCCGATATCGTGGCGAAGGTGATGGAAGCGGGCGCCAACGGCTTCATCGCCAAGAGCGTGCCAGCAAGCGAGATGGCGTCCGGCATCGCTGCGGTCATCGCTGGCGACATCGTCGTCAAGACGCATGCCTCGTTCGGCGAGGCCGGGCTGATGCCGTCCGATCGGCTGGCCCGCCTGTCGCCCCGTCAGCGCGAGGTGCTGCACCTTTTGGCGCTGGGGAAATCGAACAAGGAGATCGCCCGCGATCTCGGCCTGTCGCCCTTCACCGTGCGCATTCACGTCTCGGCATTACTGCGCGCGCTCGACGTCACGTCCCGCTCGGCGGCTGCTGGGATCGCTGTGGAGTTCGGCCTAGCCTGAACGGAGTTCTGAACGGAGAGCGCCGCCAGCAGCACCGAGCGCAATTGCGCCGGGCGCACTGGCTTGGTCAGAAGCACGATCGATTCCTCGTGGCAGATTTCGGCGATCATGTCCGTTCGCCCACCGGCGACGATGGCGGCAGCGATCTGCCGTCCCGCCCGGACGCGCAGACGGCGGATCAGCGCGAGGCCAGTTTCACCGTCGCCCAGTTCCTGATCACACAGCAGAAAATCGTAGCGCTCGGTGGGGTCGGCGCCCACATCAGTCCCCACGCCTTCGGTCGCACGTATCTCGCATCCCCAGTGCGCCAGGAGCTGCACCGTGCCGTTGCGCACCGGGCCGTCGTCGTCGACGACCAGCACCCGCAGGCCATGAAGGCGGCGCGCATGCGCGACCGGCCGGCCATGCGCCCGTAATGCTGTTGCAGCAGTCTCGTGCAAGCCTTCGATCACGAAGCAGGCTCCCTTGCCGGGCCGGGAGGTCAGCGTGATCCCGAGACCCATGATCTCCGCCAGCCGCCTGACGATCGAAAGGCCGAGGCCGAGACCCTCCATGTCCTCGGCGCCCGGCGAGCGAAGCCGGACGAATTCCTGGAAGATGCGTTTCTGGTCGGCCTGCGCGATGCCCGGCCCGGTATCGGCGACGACGACGGCGAGACCGCCGCGCCTTCGACGCACCCCGACCAGCACCTGCGAGTTCGGCGCGTATTTGACGGCGTTGGAGACGAGGTTCTGCACCATGGTATGGAGCAGCGCGGCGTCGCCCAACGCCCACAGCCGTGACGGGCGATGGCGCAGCGTGACGCCGCGCGCCCGCGCGGCCTCGCTGGCCTGCCGCACCACCCCTCCCAGCACCTCGCCGAGCGGCACCGGGCCGATTTGCGGCTTGACCTGTCCGATGTCGAGCGCCGACAGGTCGAGCAACGACCGGCACAGCCGCGTCAATGAATCGAGCGAGCGGTCGATGTTGGTCAGCACCTCGCGGCCGCTGCCGCCGAGGCGCAGGCCGCCGAGATATTCGACGAACAGGCCGATGGCGTGGATGGGCTGGCGCAGATCGTGGCTGGCCTGGGCGAGAAAACGCGACTTCTCCTCATGCGCCTCGACGAGCTGCGCGCTCGTCCGGGTCAGGACGGCGTTCTTGGTGGCAAGCTCTTTGGTCAGCCGCACGTTCTGGCCGATGAATCCGTTCATGCGCTGGCCGAGCACAGTCAGCATCGCCGCAAAGAGCAGGATCATCCATGCCATCGATTCCGTCCCGACGCCCCGACCGTGCAGGAGCCACGCCGCCGCGAGCAGCGGCAGCGACGTCCACACCGCGATCAGGCTTGAGCGGATCATGACGTGCGCCGCGCTGACCGCGCCGAGCGCGATCCCGCCGAGGACGAGCGTGTAGAAATTCAGGAGATCGGCCGGCGACGACGTCGCGCACAGGAACGCCCCGACGCCCCAGACGAGGCCCGTCGCTCCGGTGAGAGTCAAATGAACGGCCGCGAACACCGGAGCCGGCAGCCATGCCGCGCCGCGCCGGTAGAGAAGGCCGAGCGCGATCATCGCCACCGAAACGAGGTCGAGGGTTGCCGTCCAAGCCGGAACCCACGCGCCCGCGCCGGCGCGAGAGATCTCGAACCCGGCCAGCATCGCGACGCTCATATGGATGAGCCAGCTCACCGTGCCGATGGAGGTGAGATAGTCGAGTCGCCAGTGCAGATCGAGGAACGTGGCTGCGCCAGCACCCATGCCTATTTGCGCGCCGTCCGGTTCCGGTCCGTGGCCGATCAGTCCGATCCATTGCGCCAGCTTCACTCCCGATGCCCCCATATCCAGCCATCCGCACCCTCGCCCGCTTCGCTAGTACACCTGTACTAATGCGCCGCAGCATTGGTGCTGATACCGTCCTCCCCATCCAAGATCGGCCGACCGATGGCGTCTGTTCAGCGCCGCAGTTCCAGCTTGATCGCCACATCGCCAGCAAACGCGAATGCGTCGTCATGACCTTGACCCAAATCAACGCCCGGCAATGCGATGGTCATGACCGGAAGGCGGCGACTGGTCGCAAGACGCGAGTCTTTCTCTGGAGAGCCGCCGCCGCGGTCACGGGCGCGACCCTGTTCGGCCTGATCGCCGCCCCGCTGCTGCCATTGCCATGGCTGCCTTCATCGCTCGTTCTGGCCTTTTCGTTCGGCTTCGCGTTCGTCGGCGGCACTGGCTATGGCATCGTGCGCGCCGTCGTCTTCCCCGCCGCAGCATCGAAGGTATCCGCCTCGTGGACCGGCGCATCGGTATCTGCGACCGCGAGCGCCCTTGCGGCCTCGGCCGTCCTTTTTCTGCTCGGCAGCGACATCAGCTTTCTGGTGGCCGCCTACGCGATTGCTCTCGGCGCCGCCTATGTGCTGGTCAAGGTCGGGTGCATCGAGGCCGGCTGCTGCATGGCCACCACGCGCGCCAGCCGTTTCGACCTCCGGCATATCGAGATCACGGCCTCGCTTGCAGCCGTCGCGGTCGCCGCGCTCTTGCTCGGCAACGGACAGGCGGGGCTTGCCGCGCTCGTCGCCGTCACTGGACATCTCGGAACCCGCATCGCTTCCCGCTCCATGCGGCAAAGGCTGCCGCGCATGGAGACTGGTTTCGATGCGCGGGCGGCCGAACTGACGCTTTTGGCGGCGCTGCTCGCGACGGCGGCCTTCGCGGCTGTCGGATAAACGGTGATGCCCTCGGCGGGAAATTCACGAACAACAAGGAGACAAGATATGACGGATAAAAAATCGCAGGAGAACGTCGACAGGTCTCGACTGCGGCTTCTCGCGGCCCTTTCCGCCGGCGCGGCAGGCGGCGGATGCACGCTTTCGGGTGATTCCAGAATACGAGATGATAAACCACGTGTTCCCCAACCCACACAACCGCCGCAGGATTTCGGCGGTGGTGGCGGAGGCGGCGGCGGTGGCCACTGACCGAAGCGGCCGCTCCTTCACCGCGTGAAAACGGGCTGGAAACAGTGAAACACCCTCTGACACGCCGCGCGTTGCTCGGGCGCGCGGCCGTCGCCACAGCCGCGACGGTCATGGCGGTGCCGACATTACCCGCATCGGCGCAGCATCGCGCTCCCCGCGATGCGGCGCTCTATGTGCCCGGCTATTATCCGAAAAACGGCTGGGTCAACGGCCGGCCTTTGCGCGAACACAGGCGTTTCTCGCGCCATATCCACGATTGGGACGGCCCTGCGCGCATGCTGACCCGTATCGGCCTCGACGGCTCCATCCGTCAGACGCTGCTGCCGGTCCACGCGCACGACGTCGACATCGCGCCCGACCGGTCGATCGGCGTGCTATGCGGCTTCGAGGACAAGACCCATGTCGCCTTCGACCCCGAAACGCTGGAGC
>ERZ778021.2545-NODE-2545-length-15858-cov-4.952730_pt1 | contig 15858 bp, 15 predicted proteins | sample MGYA00375751_ERZ778021 | MGnify/ENA primary metagenome ERZ778021 (study PRJEB29350, sample SAMN05389814) | bioreactor metagenome | isolation source: Thiocyanate stock bioreactor | place: South Africa: University of Cape Town | collected 2013-08-29 ... | reverse complement strand
CGTCCTTGCGAGCGTAATAAACCATTCTGATGAATGGTCGGGCAATCCGTAACCCTCTGTTCCTCTCAAACCGCCAGTGGAATCATCGTTATCCCCTGCTTTTTGTCTGTGATTTCATAACCCGGCAATACAACGCAGTACCCGGCATTTTGAAAAATCCGATGGATTTGTTCGTCCTCATTCACGATGTGAATGGTATCGGCTTTAAATAACAACCTAGTATTGATAAATTCGTTTTCCCGGGGGCGAACCATTTTAATCCCCGGAACAATATAATGCAACCGCACCTCAGGGTAACTGTTTTTTAACAGTAAAATATACAGCGCTGCCATGGTGTCCAGCTTTCTTCCTGCGCCAATGTTGAAACTCGTCACGCCTTTTTCGATCAGCCGTTCAATCTCGGCTTTTAATGTTTGAGAAACCTTCTGTTTGTGATCGAACCGTTCCGGTCCGAGGAAACAACAAATCTTTTGCTCCGGCATATTGTTCCGTCCTTTGTTAAAAAGTGAAAAGAAAGAAGATCGGGGCAGAATTGCACTGCCCCAAAAGAAAGAGGGAAAAGAGAAGGGAAAGAGAAAAGGGAAAAATATCTTGTATCAATCTTCATAGTATGATAAAATTGCAATAGTAAGGACAAGCGTGCCATTTTCGCTTGCACACCCATTTCTGCTGAATCGTCAGCGGATTTATTTTGTTATGTGTGTGGATAAAACACACATCAGAGCGTATATTTTCATCTGTTGGGTATATTATAATCCACGAAATGCGGAAAGTCAATACTTAAATCCACGAAAATAAAATATTTTTTAGGAGGTTAACTGATGGATACAGTAGAGAAGATATTAAATCTGCTTAAAGAAAGCGGAATGAAGGATAAAGAACTCATTGAAAAGCTTGAGTCTAAAAATAAAGATTTAGTTTTGCGCTGGAGAAATGGAACAGCAAAAACATATTTAAAATACATTCCCCAACTTGCAGAGATTTTTAATGTATCAACCGATTACCTTTTCGGCGTAAACACAACAAACAAGTTTCCGGAGGATATCGAACAATTGATTTCGCTTTATAACAAACTGAAAAAGGAAGACAAGGAACAGGCGATCCGGTATCTCAGAATGCTGGAACAAGATAATAAAAAATAATCGGGTAAGTTACCAACAATTTGGTGTAAACAAGGCGGATAATAAATGAATCAAAAAGCGGCGCTGTTATGTAGCACCGCTTTTCGATTTATGGTCACAAATGTTGACATTGAATTTTCATGGAGTTATAATTCTAATATTATTAAATTTAAATATTAGGTTTGTGCATACGGAACGGAAGTAGGAATTGTATGAAAAATTATAATTTAAAATATAAATATATAAATATGTTGTCAATCGCAGTATATTGCGTTGTATTTATTAAATCAATAATTGATGGAAGATATATCAACAATGAAGTTTTTAATACAAAATATTTAATAGAGGATATGATTTTCTTTTTTATATTTACTGCATTCCTGACTTTAATAAAAATGGCTTTTTGTAAATTAAAATTAATGATAGCATATATAATATTTTCAATTAGTGGTATTGTATTTATAATTGCAGCTTTAGCATCTGGCGGTGGTGGTAGTTGGATATCATTTGAATGGTATTATTTTTTGGATGTTCAGTATGTGATGATTATATTTATTTTTTCCCCTGTTATACTTGTTATTTCATTATTTCTTAAATTATTGTACAAGAATGAAAAATCATAATTGAAACATTCAGTTATACACCGAAAGACAACGAAACTACAAAAATTCCTGAATAATTTGCACATATCAACTCAACGAGTGATTGATAATTTTGAGTCAATAAAAAAATCTTGCTTATAAAATCATATAAGCAAGATTTTTATTTGTATCCTATTCTACTTCTCAAACACTGCGCCTTTGGAGCCGGAGGTTACGTGGGCGGCATAGCGTTTTAGGTAGCCCTTCAAATTCTGTTCGGGCTTGACCCATGTTTTTCTGCGCTGGGCCAGGGTTTCTTCCTCCACCAAAAGCTCAATGGAACGGTTGGGGATATCGATTTTGATGATATCGCCATCCTCCACAAGACCGATCAGTCCGCCTGCGGCGGCTTCCGGGGAAACATGGCCGATGGATGCGCCTCTGGTGGCGCCGGAGAAACGCCCGTCGGTGATCAGGGCGACCTGTTTGTCCAGACCGATGCCTGCCAAGGAAGAAGTGGGCGCCAGCATTTCCTGCATGCCCGGTCCGCCCTTGGGGCCTTCATAACGGATGACAACCACGTCACCGGCGACGATTTTGCCAGCTAAAATGGCAGCAGAGGCCTCGACTTCGCCGTGATACACCTTGGCAGGACCGCTGTGCTGCATCATTTCCGGGGCGACTGCACCCTGTTTGACCACAGCACCCTCCAAAGCAAGGTTGCCGAATAAAATAGCGATGCCGCCGTCTTTACGGAAGGGGTCTTCCAGCTTGCGAATGACCTCGCCGTCCGCATCGGGCGCATTTTTCAGACGGTCCGCTACGGTGCCGTTCACGGTCAGTGCATCGGTGTGGATGAGATGGTTCCGATCCAGCTCTTTCATGACCGCAGCAATGCCGCCGGCGACGTCCAGATCCTCGATGAAGGTGGTGCTGGCAGGGCTGAGCTTTGAAATCTGAGGCGTTTTTTTGCCGATGACATCAAAATCCGCCAGATTCAAAGGATAACCGATTTCGTGAGCGACAGCTGTCAGATGAAGCACTGTATTAGAGGAACAGCCGATGGCCATGTCCGTGGTGATGGCATTGTGGAAGGCTTTTTCGGTCAGAATGTCAGAAGGCTTGATGTCCTCCTTGACCAGGTCAATGATACGCTCGCCGGCTTCTTTGGCGAGACGGACTCTGGCCGCCATCACAGCAGGGATGGTGCCGTTGCCGGGCAGAGCAATACCAATGGCTTCACACAGGCAGTTCATGGAGTTTGCGGTGAACATACCGGAACAGGAACCGCAGCTGGGACAGGCTGTTTTTTCCAGACTGTTCAGCTCTTCCTCGCTCATTTTGCCCACAGAATAGCTGCCCACAGCTTCAAAGACCTCGGTGAGACCCACACGCTTGTCGCCGTGCTTGCCTGCCAGCATGGCGCCGCCGCTGATGAAAATGGAGGGAAGATTCAGCCGGCATGCACCCATCAGCATACCGGGCAAGATTTTGTCACAGTTGGGGATAAAGACAATGCCGTCCAGAGGATGGGCGGTCAGCATAATTTCGATGGAATCGGCGATCAGCTCTCTGCTGGGCAGAGAATAGCGCATGCCGATATGGTTCATGGCAATCCCGTCACAAACACCGATGGTGTTGAACTCAAAGGGAACACCGCCGGCGTTGCGGATGCCAGCCTTGACAGCGGCTGCAATGGTGTCTAGGTGGGTATGTCCCGGGACATAATCGCTTTGTGCGTTGACAACGGCGATAAAGGGTCGTTTCATTTCGCTTTCGGAAATCCCCAGCGCATTTAAAAGCGAACGATGGGGCGCTCTGGCCGGTCCGGCCTTGATGATATCACTTCTCATTTTGTACTGTCTCCTTTTGTGGGTTCGTGCCCGATATGACCCGTTTCAGAAGCTCTGTGGCTTCGGCTTGGCGTTTGTAGCCCAGCGTGTTATTCGGGTCGCATTTTCGGATGGAAATATAATAGGGTGCCGGAGTGAAGGATTCCCCCTCGGGCAGCCTGATATTTTGCAGCAGTTCTGTTTCAAATTTTGTTCCCTTTGTGGGAAACGCCTTTTGTGCATGGGTGAGAAACGCTTCCGGGATAAATACCTTTTCGGAAATTTCGTTATAAACCGATTCGTCGGTGATGAACAAATACGTACTGCTGTTCATCATTTCGGAATTGAATTTCTGCTGCTGCAACGCACGGTAATTCTGGGGGGAGTTAACGCTGTAGGCAGTGTCGTTTACCCGGACTACCACCTTACCGTCTCCGTTCAGGTCTGTTCCGTAGGCTGCCAGCGTTTGTTCAAAGCCCTCTACCACCTCGGGGATAAAAACAGAATTTGTCCGAAGAATAACATAATAATCCGGTTTTACCCGTGTGAGGGATTGGATGGATGCAACCAGAACGATTATGATCAGACCCGACAGGACAAGTACTTTGAATTTATGATGATACCAGAAATTATCCAGCTTTTTAAAAAGGGCGGTTTCTTTTATACTAATAGGAATTAATCTCTCGGTTTTAATGTGGGGAACAGCAGCACATCACGGATGGAGGCACTGTCTGTCAGCAGCATAACCAAGCGGTCAATGCCGATGCCCAGTCCGCCCGTGGGCGGCATGCCGTATTCCAGCGCAGTGAGAAAATCCTCATCCACTTCGTTGGCTTCTTCATCCCCCATGGATTTCAGCTTCATCTGCTCCTCAAAGCGCCCTCTCTGGTCAATGGGATCGTTCAGCTCGGAAAAAGCATTGGCATGCTCACGGCCGAGAATGAACAGCTCAAACCTCTCGGTATAATCCGGGTCGGTTGGCTTGCGCTTTGCCAGGGGGGAGATTTCGACGGGATGGTCGGTGATGAAGGTGGGCTGAATAAGCTTGTCCTCGCAGTATTTTTCAAACAACAGGTTCAGGATATCTCCCTTTTTGTGACGGGGCAGCACCTCTAAATGATGCTCCTTTGCCAGTGCCTTTGCCTCTTCCAGCGTGGTAATCTGTGTAAAATCAATACCGGCATATTGTTTGACTGCATCCATCATGGTCAGCCGTTCAAAGGGTCTGGACAAATCGATTTCAATGTCGCCGTAGGGGATGCAGAGCCTGCCGAGTACCTTTGTGGCGACGGTGCGGATCAGATCCTCCGTCAGGTCCATAATGCCTTCATAGTCCGTATAGGCTTCGTATAGCTCAAGCAAAGTGAACTCCGGGTTATGGCGGATGGAAATGCCTTCGTTACGAAACACTCTGCCGATTTCATATACCTTTTCAAACCCACCGACAATCAGCCGTTTTAGGTAAAGCTCCAGTGAAATGCGAAGATGCATATCAAAATCCAGAGCGTTATGATGGGTATTGAAGGGTCTTGCCGCGGCGCCGCCCGCAACGGTTTGCAAAACCGGGGTTTCCACCTCGATATAGCCTTTGCCGTCCAGATAATTGCGGATTTCCATTAAAATTTTACTGCGGTTGATAAAGGTGGTTTTGACGTCGGGGTTGACGATCAAATCCAGATATCTCTGGCGGTAACGTGTTTCTGTGTCCTTGAGACCGTGCCATTTCTCAGGCAGCGGAAGCAGGGATTTTGATAAAAGCTCCATCTTTTGGGCATGGACGGAGATTTCTCCTCTTCTGGTACGAAACACAAAGCCGGTCACACTGGCCAGATCGCCTATGTCCCACTTTTTGAAATCGTTGTATGTTTCCTCGCCTAGATCATCGATTTTTAAGTAAACCTGCATTCTGCCTTCCCGGTCACGAATGTCGATGAAGCTGGCCTTGCCCATATCCCGCCAGCTCATGATTCTGCCGGCAATGGTCACGGTTTTATTTTCTAACTCCTCGAAACGTGATAAAATTTCGGCAGAGCTGATATCTTTTTCGCATTTTGTAATCAAAAACGGGTTTTTGCCCTCTTCCTGTAAAGCCGTCAGCTTGTCCCGTCTGATTTGCAGTATTTCGCTCAGATCCTCCGTGGATTCTTCTTCTCTGATTTCTTTCTCGCTCATTTCCATCATGCCTTTCCTATACAAACACTACAATTGTATATAGCGGGCAGGGAAAAATCTCCTGCCCGCAATCTGATTTTATTCTATTATAACGGTATTATCTTGAGATTTCAAGGATTTTAAATAACACCTGTCCGGAGGGTGCTTCCACCGCAACGGTTTCACCGACCTTGTGTCCGATCAAAGCCTTGCCGATGGGGGATTCGTCTGAAATCCTGCCCTGCTTGGGATCGGCTTCTGCGGAACCCACCAGCTGGTATTCCACCTGCTCGTTGTATTCCACATCAAGCACTGTGATTTTAGAGCCCACATTGACAGTTTCAGTGGAAAGCTCATCCTCATCAATGACTTTGGCATTTTTCAGCATGGCTTCCAGTTCTAAAATGCGGTTTTCCACCTTGGCCTGTTCATTTTTGGCCTCGTCATACTCGCTGTTTTCCGACAGATCGCCAAAGGACAGAGCTACCTTGATTTTTTCCGCAATCTCCTTGCGGGTAACGGTTTTTAATTCGTCCAGCTCTTTTTCGTATTTTTTAAGACCGTCGTCGGTTAAGATAAATTGTTTTGTCAATTCGGTTCATCCTTTCGAAAGATAGCAGTCATATATAAAGCAAATCCATATCTATACTTAATATTATAGATTATAGTGAATGGGCGGTGATATGTCAAGATAATTTTATCTGAAAAACGGGTATTTTTTGTTCATTATGAATTAAATAGGCGGCAGATTTTTCCCCCAAATATGTCAAATGTGCCCGTTCATACAAGGCAGCAGCAAAAACAGAGGAGTCAATATCAGGAGGGACGTTTCGCTCAATCTCATCGGGCAGAGAAATACAGCCGGTGCCGATTGTGTAGGGGCTGGCGGTATTGCCCAGATAGATTGACGGGCTGTCATAGGGCGGAACAGGGCGGTCGCACAAGCCGAAGGGGGCAAGCAGAAGGTGGAACGAGGAGGTCTCCGGGGGTCGGTCGCTGCACAAAAACATAGTGCCCATGGTGTTGAGAGCGGCTATATTATAGCTGCTGTAGATGCTTTTGCTGGCGGTGAAAACCTTTACCGTTCCGGCGTGCCGTAGCATGGAAAGCGCAATTTCAGGGTATTTTGCGTAATAATCATACAAGCAAAGAACAAGCTCCTCTTTGGGCACGCTGCTTCGTCTAATCAGATCAAAAGCCGTATTGATGATAATTTTTTGCAGATATTTTTCGCCTTTATAGGGCTTCACGCCGCTTTTCTGCGGCGGGTTTAAATGCATGGGAATGAGAAGCCGTGACGACTCTCTTCCTGCGGCTTCAAATATTTTGCCCCAGTTTATTGAATTATTCTCTTTTTGTGTAACAATGGTAAAATATGTGGTGCGATCCACCTGTTCTGTCAAAACTCTCGGCAAACTGTTTTTTTGCTTTTTTTTAAAAAATATTCTTCTTTTTTTCGGCTCTTCGATTTTCAATACGGCAAACATAACAATCCCCGTTCTTATTTTCTGTGTAAATGGATAGGGCATTCATTGTTGACTGACAAAGCACGAACTGCCTTTGTTCAGTAATCATTATATATGGGAAAAGACCAAAAAATATAACCCGTTTTCTCATGGAAATCAGGTTATATTTTTGGATGAGAGAACTGAGGAAGGTTGGGTTGTTTCAAAGCAGCTTTATAGAAACAGCCCATTGGGCATCCGGTCATATCATTTCTCTGCCAGCCCCGTAAATTTATATTTCCCCCAGGTTTTTTCTGTGGCGGCGTCCAGCTGCTTGCCGTGCTCGCCAATGATCTGTGACGGTGTTTTGGCGGAGGGACCCACCATTTTATCCGCCATGGTTTTGTAGCACATGTCGCCGGAGGTGGGGAACAACAGCCCAACGGCCTCCACACCTGTTTTGTAGCCGCCCAGTCCGTAAACAAGATTGTAGTATTCATTGTAGGACTTTGAGTTTTTCATAAGATACTTACCCTGCTGTTCCGGATAATCCCCCTTCCAGTAGGTATAGGAAACACGCCACATTTCGTTGCGGAGAAACAGGATTTTGGCTGCATCGTTCTGCATTTTGTTGGGAATAAAACTAATCCAGTTGATATAGGTTTCGTCTGCATAGGTGGTTGCCTTCGGTCCCTTGGGGAACACCACAACACCCACCTCGTCACCGAAATCAGAGGGCAAAAGGTTCTGCCAGTGTCCGGTTGCGTGGAGCATCGCAGTTTTCTTGGTTATAAAATTTTTATAGGCCTGATCCCAGTCACCCGTGGGAAACACGACAGTTTTGTCCTTGGACCAGTCATAAAGCCGCTGCATGCCGTTCCGGGAGGTTTCTGCGTTGTAGTTTGTTTGCAGCTTCCCGGTTTTGTCAACGTGATAGAGCTTTCCGCCGTCGGAGTCAACCAGAGAAATCAAAAAGTCTACCGTCGAGGGTGATTCCAGACCGTTCCGCCCTGAGGTGGTCAGTTTTTTTGAATAATCCTTTAGCTTGTCAAAGGTCCATTGACCGTTCGCCACCAGCTCCACCGGCTCTTTCAGCCCGGAGGATTTCAGCATGGTTTTATTGTAGAGGATGGTATAGGGATCGCCCTTGGCACCGATCCACGCCAGCTGCTTTCCGTCAATGTTAAAAAAGCTCTTGGCGCCTTGATTGTACCACGGCTCTGTAAAGGTTACGCCGGAAGTCTCCATGGGGACGTTCAGGCGGGCGAAATAATTCTTCGTGAAATAATTGTAAAAATCAAAGCCCTGCAGCATCAGTAAATCAGCCAGCGGTCTGCCGGCGGCCAGAGAGCTTGCCACCGCCTGATTGTACTGGGTGGTAAGGCCGGTCTCGTTGATGGTAACGCCGAACCGGCTCTCCACGGTTTGTTCCACTGCATTGGTGGATTTATAAATGGCGGTGCCGGGAGGCGCCCCGTTCCAAGGGTTTTTGATATCCAGCACAAAACCCTTGACGCTTTCGATAAAGCGCAAACGTTTGGAGTCTCCAGGGATTGTAGTAATCTCCGGTTCAGTGATGCGGGTGGTTTTTGAGGTTGTGGGCGTAGTGCTGAGATTGTTCGACTGGGTGGTGGAACTCGTGCCCGCGGCATCCTCGACGGAGGTGGTGCTTTGTCCGCTTTTGTTCTCGTCCTGTTCTATGCTTGTGGTGCCGTTGGGTCGGCAGGAAACAAGCGTAAGAGAAAAGAGAACGGCAAGACCCAGGGAAATTGTTTTATATGCAGCTTTCATTTTCGTTGCCTCCTAACAGAAATTTGAGAAGGGAATAGAACCTGTTCTGTCAGAGAGACAAATAAAACCATTAAAATGTTGGGAAATAAAAAGAAATTATCCGAATCGGATAATTTCTTTTTATTTACTTGCCTGCCAAGCCTGTGAATTTATATTTCTGCCAGGTGTTTTGGATCACACTGTCCAGCTTCGGCCCGTTCTGGCTGAGCACCTGGGAAGGCGGGACAGGGGAAGAACCAACCATCATTTCTGCCATTTTGGAATAGCTCATATCCCTGTCTGAAGGGAACAATAGGCTGACCGCATCCATCCCTGATGGATAGCCGCCTGTTCCGAAAACCAGATTGGAATACATTTGATAAGAGAGTGAATTTTTCACGAGACCCTTGCCGCCATCCTCCGAAAAATCTCCTTGCCAATAGGAATAGTTGTAGCGGTAAAGCTCGTTACGGAGAAAGAGGATCTTCGCTGCGTCGTTCTGGTATGTGTTCGGGATAAAATCGACATACTGAATCTTTGTATGATTGGTATAATTCGCTACGCTCGGTCCTTTTGGAAACACCACAAGACCGACTTCATCGTTGAAGGTACCGGGCATGTAGCTGCGGTAGGAACCTGTCGTATGAAGCATCGCTGTTTTCTTTGCGGCAAAATTCAAATAAGCCTGATCCCGGTTGCCCGTGGGAAAAACGACCGTCTTTTCCTTTGCCCAGTCGTAGAACAGCTGCATACCGCTTTTTGATACGCTGTTGTTATAATTGGTGAACAGCTTTCCGGTGTTATCAATCCGATAAAGCTTCCCGCCGTTGCTGTCAATCAGTGATATCATGAAATCTTCGGGAGAAGGGGATTCCAGTCCGCTCCGGCTTGCACTCTTCAGTTTTATGGAATATTCCTTCAGTTTATCATAGGTCCACTGCTTGGCTGCAACAAGCTCGCAAGGGTCCTTCAGCCCGGCGGCGTTCAGCATGGTTTTATTGTAAACAATCACATAGGGGTCATTTTTCCCTGATAACCAAGCCACTTGCTTATCGTCTATGTTGAAAAGTGCTTTGGCGCCTTGGTTGTACCAGGGTTCCTGAAAGGTAACACGGGAAACCGACATAGGAGCATTCAGCCGGGCAAAATAATTCTTGGTGTAATAATTGTAAAAGTCAAGAGACTGACATTTCAACACATCACCGATGGGCTCGTTCGAAGCAAGGGAGCTGGTAACTGCCTGATTGTAATTTGTGATCAATCCGGTTTGGTTGATGGATACACCGAATTTTTGTTCAACGGTTTTTTCAGCGGAGTATTCCGATGTATAAACTTTTGATCCCGGGACTGCCCCGTTCCAAGGGTTTTTGATGTCCAGCACGAAGCCCTTTATCCCATCCAAAAACTTCTGAAACTGCTTGTCGACCTTGGCGGTGGTTACAACAGCTTGTGTAGCATGCCCAAACTTCGTGGAAGTCTGGCCCTTCCCTATGGTGGTTACCTGTGTAACCGTCGTGCTGTCCTGAAGGTTTTTGGAGGTGCCGGGGCTTGTTACAGGGTCTTCGTTGGCAGAAGTGAGGGAATTTTGGGCGGTGCTCATTGATTTTTTTGTTGATATCATTCCGTTGTTTACGAAAAAAACAGCAACGGAGACCACAATGAAGATCAAACAGGCGCTTGCCAAAAGCTCGGGGCGGCGGAAAAACAAAACAGGCTTGTTCGTTTGTGGCTGTTCTTTGATTAATTTTGGGGTGTTTTCCCGGCTGAAATTCCGGCACAGCTTTTCAAATTCGTTTCGTTTCATTTGTCTGTGCCTCCTTTCTGCTCGCCTGACAGTATTTTTTTCAGTTTTTTTCTTGCATTCATAAACTTCCAACGGACGGAGGAAGCCGGTATCGCCATCATTTTAGCAATTTCCGCATGCTTCAGCCCGCCCAAAACATGGAGTTCAAAAATTTCCCGTTCCTCTTCGGGCAGCTTATGTAATACGTTTCTGATGTATTCCGCCGTCTCCACTTTGGTGAAATTTTCGTGATAAGGAGCGACGACCGTGTCAATGCTTTCGGTTACCTGCTCTTTTGCATTTTTATGAATGAGATTGATACAAAGGTTTTTGGTAACTGTCATCAGCCATGCACCGGGATAGGTGATGACTTCCTCTTCCCGTAGGGATTTTTGAAGACGGATGAAAACCTCCTGCATGATATCCTCTGCCAACGAAAAATCCTTTAGCATCCGTAAGGCAGTATAAAATACAGCTCGGTTGTATTTTTGATAGAACTCAATAAAATCCCGATCCGTTTCCCTGTCAACGTTCATGTGCATCCTCCTGAAAGACAAAATAAGACGCTGAAATGTTTATGGTAAATTGTGAATATTCAATGAATTGCTTCAATTATAATTCGACAGACTTTTACAGTCAATGTATTTCCATTTCTGCTGCCGATATTTTCATCAAAACAATTTTATTTACAAAAAAATGTTGTTTATGGAGTGGAATAAGGTTATAATAAAATATACTATAATTTTCATGGTGTGAAGGAGTGTCTTCATGTTTTCAAGAGACATTGGAATAGATTTGGGAACCGCCAATACCCTGGTTTGTATCAAGGGAAAAGGCATTATTATGCGGGAACCTTCCGTGGTTGCGGTGGATGTCAGAAATGACGCAGTCAGAGCGGTTGGCTCCGAAGCAAGAGATATGATCGGCAGAACGCCCGGCTCCATTGTTGCCGTCAGACCGCTCAAGGACGGCGTAATTGCTGACTTTGACGTGACTGCGGCCATGCTGAAGCGTTTTATCAAAATTGCACTGCGGGGCTCCTTTGCCTCCCGGACAAGGGTGCTGATCTGCATTCCCTCCGGGGTGACCGAGGTGGAAAGTCGTGCGGTCTACGATGCGGCCCGCCAGGCGGGCGCCCGTGAGGTTGATCTCATCGAAGAGCCCATGGCGGCTGCCATAGGGGCAGGCTTGCCTGTGTGGGACGCTACCGGCAGCATGGTGGTGGATATCGGCGGCGGCACCTCTGAGGTTGCCGTGATCTCTCTGGGGGATATCGTGACGGCTCAGTCCGTACGAACAGCAGGGGATGATATGGACGAGGCGATTATTTCCTATATCAGAAGAAAGCACAATTTATTGATCGGAGAACGAACCGCAGAGCAGATCAAAATCGGTATCGGCTCCGCTTATGAATACGAAAATGAAGGCTCCATGGAAATCAAGGGCAGAAATCTGGTGGACGGGCTTCCCAAAAATGTTGTCATTACCGCAGAAGAGGTCCGTGACGCATTGATGGACCCCATGTCTCAGATCATCGACGCCATCCGCACCACTCTCGAAAAAACACCGCCGGAGCTGGCCGCCGACATCATTGACCGGGGCATCATGCTCACCGGGGGCGGTGCACTGCTGCGGGGCATAGAAATCCTCATCAGCGAGGAAACAGGGCTGACCGTGAAGGTGGCGGAAAACCCTCTGGACTGCGTGGTGGAAGGCACGGCAAAGCGGCTTGAGATGAACATGCCCTTTACCAGCTACACCAATCGCAGCAAATATTATTAAAGTGATTTTTTCCGGTGGTTTTTCCGGTCATCAATCCCTACCGAAAGGATGAACGAAACCTTGAGGATGTTTTTTAAAAGTACGAGATTTAAAGTGCTTTTAATGATTCTGGTGTGTTTGGCAATCATCAGCGTTGTTTATGGAACGCTGACGAACTGGTCAACACCCCAGACCAATATTGTCGGTGCAATTGTAAAACCCGTACAGAAGTTTTCTAAGGGCGTTTCCGACGGTTTTGACGATTTTTTTAAGAAATTTAAAAAATCGGAAACTTATGAGGCAGAACAAAAACAGCTTCAGTCTCAAATCAACAAGCTAACCTCGGATTTGCTTGATTATCAGGAAATCAAACAGCAAAACGAATTCTACAAGGGTTTTTTTGAAATCAAACAGAAAAATCCCGATTTTAAAATGCTCCCTTCCACCTTAATCGCCAGAGATCCGACGGATCCCTATGGCACCTTCACCCTTGACAAAGGAATTGTAGACGGTGTGGCGGTGTATGACCCTGTCATTACGGCGGAGGGGCTGGTTGGATACATATCCGATGCACAGTCCACACAAAGTGTGGTCACAACCGTGCTGAACCCAAAGCTGAATGTCAGCGCCATTGACAGAAGAACCAGAGACGCAGGCAACATCACAGGGACGCCGGAGCTGGCCGCCAAAGGAAAATGCAAGCTTGCCTATCTGCCCCGCAGCAATTCTGCGGCAGAAAACGATTATATCGTATCCTCCGGTGCCGGCGGCGTTTTTCCGGAAGGGTTATTGATCGGCAACATCGAGGAAATCAAACAGGACACACAAAACATCTCTTTTTATGCGGTTGTGGTTCCTGTGGTTAAATTTGACGAAATCCGGGATGTGATGGTGATCACCTCCTTCAACGGGCAAAGCAGCATTGCGGACAAGAAAGCGGGGAAATAACGCTGATGGGAAAAGGCGAGCGTAAATATCTTCACTATACAGCATTCGGCATTGTTCTTTTTGTTGCGTTTATCCTTCAATACTCTTTTCCGATGATTAAAATATTCGGCATCAGCCCTCTTCCGGTGATCCCTGTTTTTGTTTGTGCCGCCATGATTGACGGCGATCTGGCCGGCAGCATGTTCGGGCTGTTTGCAGGCATACTGTGCGACACCAATTCGGCATACGGCGCTTGCTACCATGCAATTTTATACCTGATCACAGGGCTTGTCTGCGGGCTTTTGATCACTCATTTGATGCAGAATAATCTGATTTCCGCCATTGTTTTGAATTTTGGTGCAATCACCTTCAACCTTCTGTTCAACTGGATGGTTTCCGTGGTGTTCATCGGGAGAGGAAATCCTTTTCCTATGCTCGTGACAGACCTTCTGCCGATGCTTGCCTATACAATGGTGCTATCCATTCCCATTTATCTTTTGATGAATTACGGAATGTCAAAACGAAAAAAACAATACAAAAGGATTAGAACATGAGACTGAGCAGGAGTTATCAAAATCAAAAAAGTGAATCAAAGGCAAGGATTCTGGTTTTGGCCGGACTTTTTGTTTTGATTTTTCTGATTTTTGCAGGAAGGCTTATTTCCATGCAGCTCATTCATTCCGCCGAATATAAAAAGGATGCGGATGTGCTGTCTGCCAAGACCACAGTCATCAAAGCGGCAAGAGGAGAAATCCTGGACCGCTACGGTCGACCCCTGGCGGTGAACCGGGAAGGCTATCATATCGTATTCGACGCAGCCTATCTGAAAATGGACAGAGCAAACGATACCATCGGAAAACTGGTTAACTTATTAAAAACCGAAAAAGAAATCTGGCGGGACAATCTTCCCATGACCAGCGTGAAGCCGTATTCCTTTCTGCCGGACAAAACCAATGAAGTCGCTTTGTTAAAAAAGAAGCTGAATCTGAACACCTATGCCACCGTACAAAACTGCTACGACGCTATGGTGGAAAAATACAAGCTTGAGAATTATTCAGAAGAGATGAAACGGATCCTGATGGGTGTCCGCTATAGCATGGACGACCTTGACTTTTCGGTCACCTTTCCCTATACCTTCGCAGAGGACATCTCCCAAGCAACCCGTTCCAAAATAATGGAGGCATCCTCTGATATTTCCGGCGTTCGGGTGGATGTTGTACCCATTCGGGAATATACCGCCCCCGATGTGGCGCCCCATATTTTAGGCACGGTAGGTCCCATCTATGCCGAGGATTTCAAAACCCTGAAGGACAAGGGCTATTCCTACAACGATTATCTGGGTCGAAGCGGCGTGGAAAAGGCGTTTGAATCCTATCTGCGGGGAAAAGACGGAGAGAAAAAAACCGTGCTGAACAGTGCGGGAAAAATCGTTTCCGAAACCGTGCAGGAACCTGTCGCGGGCAATACAGTCATGCTGACCATTGACAAAAACCTGCAGCAGGTCGCTCAAAACTCATTGAACAAAATGATCAAAACCCTGAATAGCGACAATATTCCTGCAACGGCAGGTTCGGTTGTGGTCATCAATGTCAACAATGGTGAAATCCTTGCCTCTGCCAATTACCCTACTTATGATATGAATACCTACAAAAAGGATTATGCCAAATTAAGCACCGACACCACAAGACCGCTCTTTGACCGTGCTTTTAACGGCACCTATCCCCCCGGCTCCACCTTCAAACCCGCCATGGCGTCCATCGGGCTTCAAACCGGTGTGATCACCAAGGATTCGGTGGTCAACTGCACGAGATACTATCGATATTATGAACCGACGATTTTTAAATGCCTCGGCTATCACCACAACCTGAATGTGGTGACGGCTTTGTCAAAATCCTGTAATTTCTTTTTCTATGACACCGCAAGAAAAACCGGCATTGAAAACATGAACCGTTATTGTAAGCTGTATGGTTTGGGCGTCACCACCGGTGTGGAGGTTCCCGAAGCAAAAGGTCTGCTGGCTGGACCGGAATACAGGAAAACGATCAATTCTGTCTGGCATCCCGGTGATACCCTCCAAGCCGCCATCGGTCAGTCTGACAATGCATTCACCCCCTTGCAGCTGGCGTCCTACACTGCAACGGTTGCCAACGGAGGAACAAGATATCAGGCACATTTGCTCAAGGAAGTCAAAAGCTACGGACTGAATGAAAATGTGGTTGACCCCACCGCCAAGGTTCTGAACACCACGGGCATTTCCGCCGCCGTATATGACACGGTAAAAAAGGGCATGCTTTCGGTTACCTCCGACGGAACAGCCTCGGCCGTATTCCGCAATTATCCCATTAAGGTTGGCGGAAAAACGGGAACAGCACAGGTTCCGAAAGGGGAAGACAACGGCGTGTTCATCGCTTTTGCTCCCTATGACAAGCCGGAAATCGCCGTTGCCCTTGTTGTGGAACACGGTTATCATGGTTCTTCCAGCGCCCC
>ERZ778021.2543-NODE-2543-length-15867-cov-5.765242_pt1 | contig 15867 bp, 14 predicted proteins | sample MGYA00375751_ERZ778021 | MGnify/ENA primary metagenome ERZ778021 (study PRJEB29350, sample SAMN05389814) | bioreactor metagenome | isolation source: Thiocyanate stock bioreactor | place: South Africa: University of Cape Town | collected 2013-08-29 ... | reverse complement strand
GCCCTCTCGGAGGCGGCCCGGGCAGGCTGAGGCCGCCTCCGAGAGGGCCGGGTCTCGGGGAGAGGGCGAGGGCGCGGGTTCCGTGCGGGTCTCGCCGAGGAGACGGGCGCAAGGGGTCGGGAAGAGGCGCGGGAGATGCCTGGAACGCCGCGAAGTGCGCGCGGCCCGCGCGGATGCCTGCGAGATCCCGGATGCCCTGAGTGAGTTGACCACACCAGGGTGTGGTCAACTCACTCAGCGTCCTTGCGACGGCGACGGAGCGCGCGGTTCCCCGAAGGAACGTCACGTCCCCGGGGTCTGGTGCCTGCGCGGTTCGTAATCCGCCGTATGGCCGGAAAAGGAACCGCGCAGGGCTCCCGACCCCGCACCTCGCACGGACCCCCGCAGATCCTCCGCACCCGGGCGTCTCGGAGGCGGCCACAGCCTGCCCGGGCCGCCTCCGAGACGCCCGGGGCCCCCGTCCCCGGCCGCAGAGGCACGAAGCACCGCCCGTCCCCGGCCACGCGGGCCGGAACCCTCGCCTCAGCCCGCCGAGCGCGCGCTGGACGCGGAGGCGCCGTTGCCCGAGGCCGCGCGCAGTTTCGGCGGCTTGACCGCGGGCGGGGCGGAGGCGATCGCCTCGGCGGTGGCCTCCTCAAGGTCGAGGGCGAAGCTGTCGAGGTCGGCCATCGCGTCGTAGTCCCCGATCAGGCCGAAGTTGACCTGGCCGTTGTAGGACATGATCCCGATGCAGAGCGCCTGCTTCTGCGCCAGCGGCACCATCGGGAAGATCGACTCCATCTGCCGTCCCAGCACGTAGAGCGGGAACTGGGGACCCGGCACGTTGGTGACGACGAGGTTGAAGAAGCGCTGGGCGGGCTGCAGCCGCGCCGCCTGGGAGACGATCGTGGTCGGCGCGAAGTCGGTCAGCTTGGTGAGGATTTCGGCGCCGACCGCCTGACCGGAGGCCTTCAGGTCGCCCATCTCCTCGGTGACGATGTGGAGGCGCTCGACCGGGTCCTCGCACCACGCCGGCAGCGGCGCCATCATCGCCGTGATCCGGTTGCCGAGCGCGCCGTGCTCTTCCGCCTCGCGGATCGAGACCGGGACCATCGCCCGCATCTCGAGGTCCTCGGTGTCGTGACCGCGGGCGCGCAGGTAGCGGCCGATCGCGCCGGAGACGATCGAGAGGATCACGTCGTTGACGGTGCCGCCGTGGGCGTCCTTGACCCGCTTCAGGTCGGCCAGGTCGGCCTGGGTCATCTGGAAGCGCCGGTGCGGGCCGATGTCGACGTTGAAGGGGGTGGAGGGGGCGCGCAGCCCGGCCGCTGCCATCTTCGCCGTCGCGGCGGCCCCGCGGATCACCTGGCGCGGCCCGCGCAGCGCCGCGCGGAAGCCGCGGACGATCTCCTTCGGGCTGGTCAGGCGCTCCTTCAGCGCGTCGCCGAGGAGCTTGCCGTCGGTCGGTTCGGGCCGGGCGAGCCACGGGGGCGGGGTGGAGGGCGGCCCTTTCGGTTCGCGGTCGAGGTCGTAGAGCACCGTGGTGATGTCGACCCCGGAGACACCGTCGACCAGGGCGTGGTGGCTCTTGCCGACCACGGCGAAGCGGCCGTCGGCCATGCCCTCGACCAGCCACAGCTCCCAGAGGGGCTTCGAGCGGTCGAGCTGCTGGGAGAAGATCCGCGCCGCGAGGTTGCGCAGCTGCTCGTCGGAGCCCGGCGCCGGCAGTGCGGTCTGGCGCACGTGGTAGTCGAGGTTCAGGTGCGGGTCGTCGACCCAGACCGGCCGGCCCTGCCCGAACGGCACGCTGCGCAGCCTCTGGCGGAAGCGCGGCACCAGGTGCAGCCGCGAGGCGATGTGGTCGCGGAATTCCTCGTGCGTGGGGGGCGGCCCCTCGAAGATGATCGTCGAGGCGACGTGCATGTGGGCGCCCTCCCGCTCCATATGGAGGAAGGACGCATCGAGCCCGGATAGCCGGTCGCTGTTGCCCACGCAGTCATCTTCGCATACGCGTTCAGCCCGTGTGAGGGCATTTCTTTGGCTTTGCAGCGCCATTTATGGGCTTTTGCACGTTTCCGTGCGGTTAGTCACGCGTGTGCGCCTGCTCACACGAGCGCGACCCATCACCGCCTACCGTGTTCCACCTCCAAAGGAAAGAACCCATCTGCCGAGTCCCCTCGCCACAGCGCGACGGGGAGCGGGGGAACCAAATGCCGCGGCACCCATCCTTGCCGCGGCGCCTGGGGCGAATCGGGGCCATCCGGCCTCGTAACGGCGCCGGCCGATGCCGGGGTCCGCGAGCCCGTCAGCTAACCCCGTAGGCAGGCAGAAAGCGAGTGAGATACACGATGCGATCCATCCTGCCCGTGATCGGCGCCGCCCTGGCGTTGTCGATCGGCGCGACGCCGGCGGTCGCCCAGCAGCACCCCGACCAGAAGGTGCACCACCGGCATCACCACCAGGCGCCCAAGCGGGTCAAGTCACACGTCGCGTTGCACCTCTCCGGGCATTCCGTCCTGACCGGTGCCGACGTGACCCTGCGCGGCAAGGTGCGCCCGAGCGGCGCCCACCAGGTCAAGGTCGTCGTCAGCGGCCCCGACCAGGAAGTCCTCGCCCTGCGCACGAAGCCCAACGGCACCTTCCGGGTGAAGTTGGACGCGGGCGACATCGGCAACTACGACGTCACCGCCTACAACGCGCACGGCAAGCGGACGCGGAGCTCCCACAGCGCCGTCCGTCACCTGACGTCCTACCGCCTCGCCGGCGCCAGCTACTACGGGCCCGGCCTCTATGGCAACGGCGTCGCCTGCGGCGGCACCCTGGAGCCGGGGACCCTCGGCGTCGCCAACAAGACGCTGCCCTGCAGAACCAAGGTGAAGCTGCGCTACCACGGCCGCTCGATCACGGTGCCGGTGATCGACCGCGGTCCCTACGTCGCCGGTCGCGAGTACGACCTCACTGAAGCGACGAAGGACGCGCTCGGCTTCCCGGGCGTCGGCTACGTGATGTCCAACCACTAGCCCCGTCAGCCGGGGAGGGCGAGTCGGAGCTGCGGCTCGTCCTCCTCGGCGGCAGCGTCGGCCTCGTCCCCGAAGGAGGCGAGGCGGACGCCGAGCAGGCGGACCGGCCGCGGCGGGTCGTAGGCCCGCAGGAGGTCGAGGGCGATCGGCCAGACGACCTCCGGGTCGTTCGTCGGTGTCTCCACCGACTGGGACCGGGTCACGTTGGTCCAGTCGTCGAGCCGCACCTTGATCCCGATCGAGCGCCCCTCGAGGTCCTTCTTGCGCAACCGCCGGCAGAGCTCCTCGGTCTGCTCCTGCAGCGTCCGCTCGAGCGCCGCGAGGTCACCCACGTCGACGTCGAACGTCGTCTCCACCGATTGCGATTTCGTCTCCCGGGTGACGCTGATCGGCGTCTCATCGCGAAGGTTGCCGCGCGCGTGCAGCCAGGCGCCGGAGCGCGGACCGAACCGCTCTTCGAGGTCGCCCCGCTCGCATTCTCCGAGCTGCGTCAGCGTCGTGATCCCGAGCTTCTCCAGCCGTTCGACCGTCTTCGGCCCGATCCCCGGCACGACTCCCGGCGGCCCCGCCCCGAACCGCGCCAGCGCGTCCTCGCGGGAGACGACCACGAGCCCGTTCGGCTTGCCCAGCTCGCTGGTCATCTTCGCCAGCATCCGGCTCTCGGCAATCCCGACCGAGCAGGTCAGTCCGGTGTGCTCCCTGATCTCCGCCTTGATCCGCCGCATCGTCGCCTTCGGCGAGAAGATCCCGGTCAGGTCCAGATAGGCCTCGTCGAGCCCGACCACCTCGACCACCTCCGCGTTCGCCCGCAGTACTTCCATGACCACCGCCGACGCCTCCCGGTAGGCGGGGAAGTCAGGCGGCAGGTAAATCGCGTCCGGCAGCCGCCGCCGCGCCACCGCCGCGGGCATCGCCGAGTGGATCCCGCCCAGCTTCCGCGCCTCATAACTGGCGGTCGTCACCACCGCCCGCGGCCCCGAGCCGCAGACGACCACCGGCTTCCCTTTCAGCTCCGGATGCCTGCCCAGCTCGACAGACGCGTAGAAGGCGTCCATATCCAGGTGCGCAATCGTGCGCTTCCAACCCGCGATCGACACATCTGGAAGTTACCGGGATCGGCGGCGGGAGCGAACACGCGTTCGGGTGATAGCTTCGCTGACCTTGAACCTGGGAGGGACAACGGAGGGAGGCGCGATTTGACCGACCGCGATCAGTCCGATTTCTGGAACGGCGCGGGCGGCGACGCCTGGGTCGAGATGCATCCGGTGCTCGACCGGATGTTCGTCCGCCTCGAGGAGATGCTCGCCGAGACGGCGGCCGAGCGCGGCGCCCGGCGCGTCCTCGACGTCGGCTGCGGAGCGGGCGCGACGACGATCGCGGTCGCCCGCCGGCTCGGCGCGGGCGCAACCTGTACCGGCGTCGACATCTCGGCAGGGCTGATCGAGGCCGCCCGGGCGCGCGCCGCCGGCCTGGATCCCTCGCCCCGGTTCCTTCTCGCCGATGCCGGCGACCATCGGTTCGCGGAGGGGGAGTTCGATCTGCTGGTCTCCCGGTTCGGGGTGATGTTCTTCGCCGACCCCGGGGCGGCTTTCGCCCGGTTGCGCCACGCGGTCGAGGCCGGGGGCGGGTTGCGCTTCTTCGTCTGGCGCGCGCCCGAGGAGAACCCCTTCATGACGGTCGGGGCGCAGACGGCGGCGCATCTGCTTCCGGAGATGCCGCCGCGGCAACCGGGCGCACCGGGCCCGTTCGCGTTCGCCGCGCCGGGGTCCGTCGGCGATGCCCTCGCCCTCGGCGGCTGGGATGCGATCGAGGTCGAGCCGGTCGACGTCCGATGCGCCTTTCCCGAGGCGGATCTGCTCCGCTACCTGGCACGGATCGGGCCGATCGGCCAGGCGCTGCGTGACGCCGACGACCGCACCCGCGCCGCGGTGCTGGAGGCGGTTCGTCCCGCATATGAGCCCTTCGTCGACGGCGATCAGGTCCGCTTCACCGCCTGCTGCTGGTCGGTCGGGGCGCGGAATTCCTGATGGAGGTCGGGCTCGAACGGTTGATCGACGGACGGCTGGAGGGGTTCGTCGAGGAGGCGCGGCGGTTCAACGCCGCGGCGGAACTGCGGGCCGGGGAGCAGGCGGAGGTCGATCCGCGGACGCCCGAAGGGCTCGAGGCGCACCGGGCCGGGCTCTCGGAGCGGCCGACGCCGGACGGCCCGCCGGCTGAGGAAACGGTCGCCGAGGCGGGCGGGCGGCAGGTTCCGGTCCGGGTGACGATGCCACAGGGCGGGGACCCGCGCGGCGTCTACATCGAGATTCACGGCGGCGGCTTCTACATGAGCCGGGCGGCGCGCAGCGACTACCGCAATCGGAGCACCGCCGACGCGGCTCAGGTCGCGGTGGTCAGCGTCGACTATCGGTTGGCGCCGGAGCACCCCTGGCCCGCCGCTCCCGACGACTGCGAGACCGCGGCGCTCTGGGTCCTCGAGCAGGCGGAGGGGCGGTTCGGCACCTCGCGCCTGGCGATCGGCGGCGGCTCGGCGGGCGCCAACCTGACGATGACGACGCTGCTGCGCCTGCGCGACAAGGGCCTGGTCGAGCCGTTCGCGGCCGCCGTCCTCCACTACGGCGCCTTCGACCTCAGCGGCCAGACCCCCGGCGGGCGCCTCTACGGCGACGAGCCCTTCATCGACCTCTACGCGGGCGCGGTCGCCGACCGCACCGATCCCGACATCTCGCCGATCTTCGGCGACCTCCGCGGCCTGCCGCCGGCCCTGCTGGTGGTCGGCACGAAGGACATCCTGCTCGAGGACAGCCTGGCGATGGCGGGACGGCTGGCGGCCACGGGCGGCGAGGTCGACCTGCGCGTCTACCCCGAGTCCCCGCACGGCTTCCTCTCGTTCCCGATCGCGATGGCCGCGGCGGCAAACGAGGACATCGAGACCTGGCTCGCCGAGAGGTTCGGCAGCTGAGCGAGGGTGAAGGTTCGGAAGGCTCATGGGCAGGACGGCGTGATTCGCGGGCCTTGCGGCCGGGTCGGCGTGATTCGCGGCCCTCGCGGCCGGGGTCGGGCCGTCCTGGGCGTCTCGGAGGCGACCCGGGCAGGCTGTGGCCGCCTCCGAGACGCCCAGGACGGGGGAGCTTTCGGGGGAGCGGGGGGAGACGGGCGCATTCCGCCGGGAACGTCGCGTTTCATTGGGGAGAGGCGCCGGGAACGTCACCTCGGCGTGCGGGTTCGTCGACCCTTTGAAGGGGCCGATCCGCGCTGCGTGAGTTGACCCCCCCTATAGGAGGGTCAAACCGTGGTCACGAGTCTGTAAACGTGGAGGAACCCCGCGAAAGGTGACGTCTCCCGCGAATCGTCGTCACGTTCCCGGCATCTCCCGCACGCCAGGGCGACGTTCCCGGCGCCTTCGTCACGGACCTCCCGCCCTCGGGGCGGGCGTGGAGGGTTAGTCGGTCATAGACCGAGTTTCGCTTCACGCCCGGGCCCCGTACCCTCGCCTCCCCCGAGACCCGGCCCTCTCGGATGCGGTCACAGCCTGCCCGGACCGCATCCGAGAGGGCCGCGTCCCTTTTGCCGTCCCTTTTCAGGCCCTGGCCGCCCGATCGGCCAGAATCGATCGATGAAGCCGCTGGCGATCAGGGACGGTGCCGTGCTCCGTCCCTACACCGAGGACGATGCCGCCGAGCTCACCGCGGTGGTCGCGGCGAACCGGCCACACCTCTCCCGCTGGCTCCCCTGGGCGGCCACATACGGGCACCAGGACTCGGTCGACTACGTCGCCCGCACGCAGGCCCAGCTGGCCGCCGAAGACGGGTTCGAGGGGGCGATCGTGGTCGGCGGGGAGATCGTCGGCGGGGCGGGCTTCCACGCGATCGACCGGCTGAACCACTCGACCTCGATCGGCTACTGGCTCACCGAGGACGCCCAGGGCAGCGGGCTGATGACCGCCACCGTCACGACACTCCTCGACCACGTCTTCGAGGTCTGGGCGCTGCACCGGGTGGTGATTGAAGCGGTAGTCGACAACCACCGCAGCCGGGCGATCCCGGAGCGCCTCGGCTTCACCGAGGAGGGCGTGCTGCGGGAGGCGAAGCTGGTCCGTGGCCGCTACGAGGACGCCGCGCTCTACGCGATGTTGGCGTCCGACTGGAAGCGGGCGCCGCGGGTGGCAATCGGCAGCGAGTAGTAGACCGCGGTCAGCGCGCAGATCGCCAGGGTGACCGGATCGTCTTCGCGAAAACCCGCCCGAGAAGCCCTCGGGGCGGCTCGGGCTCGCAGGCGGGGTTTTCGGCAGGACCCGCTCCGGTCCTCTAGCGTCCCCGCCGTGATCGCCTCCCTCGATCTCGCCCGATTCCCGTTCGGGGTCGCGGAGCGGGAGGCGTTGGCGCTGCGCCGGGCGGGACGGCGGAGCGAGGCGAGCTTCTCCCGCCTGCTGCTGCCGATGCGCCTGGAGACGATGCCGCTGCCGCTGCCGCGGATGACGCTCGCCTACTGGTTCGCCCTATGGCCAGACGAGGTGGCGCTGCAACGCTTCCGCGCGGGCCCGCTGCGCCGCTGGGACCGCGCCCGCGAGCGCCTCGCCCTGACCCTGCGGCCGGTGCAGGCGTTCGGCGCCTGGGGAGGCGCGGACCCGCTCGCCGGGGAGCGCTCCGAGCCCGCGCCCGGCCCGGTGGTCCTGCTCACCCACTCGCGCACCCGGGTCGCCAAGCTGAGCCGCTTCCTGGTCACCGACCGCGGCGTCGTCCGGGAGCTCCGCCGCGCCGGGGGCCGCCTCTGGTCGGACGGCTTCGTCGACGATCCGGCCCGCCTCGACAGCGGCACCGTCTCGATCTGGCGCGACACCGCCGCCGCCACCGCCTTCGCCTACGCGCCCGGCGTCCACCAGCGGGCGGTGAAAGCGCAGCGCGACGGCGCCTGGTTCCCGGAATCCTGGTTCGGGCGCTTCGCGATCGAGGCGGCGGAGGGCAGCTGGCGCGGGCTCCCTATCCTGTGAGCATGTCTGCGGAGGCCAAGAATCTCGAGGCGATCTCGAAAGCGATCGATCAGCACAATTCCAGCTGTCCGTTCCCGGCGGCCGAGGTGCGGATGAACCCGTTCGAGGTCGAACGCCTCGGCTGGGACCACATCCGCGGCCTCCCGGTCGTCCCGGACGCCGAGATCGGCACCGGCCGCTTCCGCATCGTCTGCTCCCGGGACCTCGACGGCGACGGCCTCGAGATCACCGAGGCAGTCGGCCGAGAGCTCGAGACGGTTGCCCCCGTCCAAAACTGAGCGGACGACTGGTCAAGCAGGTCAAGGACGCAGGGAGCGAGGCGTGCTCTGCACGTGAGCGACCGAGGAACTCGCGCTGTGCGCTCGCACCGCTCCCTTCCGTCGCTGGATGCGCCGACCAGGCGTTCGCTCAGACCTGGTTCCAGAAGTCGAGCCCTAGGTTCGACAGCCAGTTCTGGGCTTCGATGTTCAGCTGTTTGAATTCCCCGGTCACGATCAGGATCCCCATCACGATCAGGATCAGCCCGCCGACGGCGACGATCGCCTGGTAGTGGCGCTTCACCACGGCGAAGGCGGTGGTCATCCGGGAGAAGGCGAGCGCGGTCGCCAGGAAGGGGATCGCCAGGCCCGCCGAGTAGACGGCGAGGAGGAAGGCCCCGCGCCCGGCCGAGCCGGAGGCCGCCGCGGCGGAGAGGATCGCCCCCAGCGTCGGGCCGATGCAGGGCGTCCAGGCGATCGCGAACGCCGCCCCGGCGACGATCGGCCCGCCTTTGCCCGCCCGCGCGAGCAGCGCGTCGACGTGCCACTCCTTGTTCAGCCGGGTGATGAAGAGGGAGCCGACGAAGAGGACGCCCATCGCGATGATCAGCCACCCCGAGATCTGGGTGAGCAGCGGCTTGTTCGAGGAGAGGAAGGAGCCGAGCCCGGTGGCGGTGAGTCCGAGCAGGATGAAGATCGCCGAGAAGCTGCCGACGAAGATCAGGCTCGGCCCGACCACGCGGCGCCAGTCGGCGTCCTCGAGCTCGTTCGCCGAGACCCCGGTGACCGCCGAGAGATAGCCCGGCACCAAGGGCAGCACGCAGGGGGAGAGGAAGGAGACGATCCCCGCCACGAGCGCCGCGAGGATGCCCACCCCGGCCGCGGGGTCGCCGGTGATGTCGGCAAGGATCACGACCCCCCAGGATACTTCGCGGCGATGCCCGCCCAGCGCCCGTCGCACCTCTACGACGCCTCCGGCGAGGTGCAGCGGCTGCGTGCCTCGCCGCTCTTCGCGATCGGCCCCGCCGAGCCGGGCCCGGCGCTGCGCCGCGGCGCCCTCGTCGCGGTCCCGGTCGCCCTGGCGCTGATCTTCGAGTTCCACTTCGACTGGCCCTCGCGCGGGGCGATCGCCACCGGCGCGCTGATCTGCGGGTTCACCGCGATGGACGCCCCCGCCGGGCCGCGCGCCCTCTGGCAGGCCGGGGCGGCGCCGCTGGTCGGGATCGCGGCGGCGCTCGGCGTCCTCAGCAGCCAGTTCGGCCCGGCGGCGGTGCTGGCGATGGGCCTGCTGGCCGCCGCCGCGGGCTACTGCTTCTCCGACACCCTGCGGCTCGCCTTCGTCGGCTTCTCCTGCTCGGTCGCGCTGATGATCTCCCAGGGCCTCTTCCTGCCCGCCCACGACGCCCTGCCGGCGCTCTTATATGGAGGCGCGGGCGGCCTCCTCCAGGCGGCCTGGGCGGCGATCGTCTGGCTCGTCTACGACCGCGACTCCGACAACGAGAGCGGCTGGAACTGGGTCCGGACGAAGTCCCGCCTGCGCGCCAACTGGACCCTCGAATCCGAAGTCGCCCGCCACGCGCTCCGCTACGGCACCGCCCTGGCGCTCGGCGTCGCCGTCTACCGGGTCGCCGGGATGAAGGAGCACGGCTACTGGATCCCGTTGACGATCCTCTTCGTCCTCCGCCCGGAACGCGACGAGACCGACCGCCGCCTGATCCTGCGCGCGGTCGGCACCCTGGTCGGACTGGCGCTCGCCACCGGGATGGCGTTCGCCTTCGACGGCGCCGAGGTTCCGATCGTGATCGTCCTCAGCCTCTCCGCAGGGCTCACCTTCGGCCTGATCACGGTCCAGTACGCGCTCTTCACCGCCGCGATCACCACCTACGTCGTCCTGCTCAGCGACACCCTCGGCGAGGCCCGCTGGGACGCCGCCGGCCAGCGCGTGATCGGCACCGCGGTCGGGATCCTGATCGCCTGGGCCGCCTTCCGCCTCTATCCCGACCCCGGTGAATCCCGCCGCCGGCCTGACAAGGCGGAGGCGCTTCGCTAACTTACTGGCCGGCCGGCCAATCTTGGGAGGAGAAGCGTTGAGCAACCGTACGTTCGTGATCGGGGTCGGGATGACCAAGTTCGAGAAGCCCGGCACCAAGGAGGGCGACTACCCGGACTGGGCCGTCGAGGCGGGGGAGAAGGCACTGGCCGACGCGGGCATCCCTTACGAGGACGTCGAGCAGGCCTACGCGGGCTACTGCTACGGCGACTCGACCTACGGCCAGCGCGCCCTCTACGGCCTCGGCCTGACCGGGATCCCGGTGGTCAACGTGAACAACAACTGCTCGACCGGCTCGAGCGCGCTCTTCCTCGCCCGCCAGGCGGTCAAGGGCGGCCTGGTCGACTGCGCGCTCGCGGTCGGCTTCGAGAAGATGGAGCCGGGCAGCCTCGGGGTGAAGTACACCGACCGCACCAACGCGCTCGACAAACACGCGATGCGGATGTTCGAGATCCGCGACCCGGAGGCCTCACCGCCGGCGCCGCAGATGTTCGGCAACGCGGGCCGCGACCACATGGAGAAGTACGGCTCGACCCCGGATCACTTCGCCTGGATCGGGTGGAAGAACCACAAGCACTCGGTCAACAACCCCTACGCCCAGTTCCAGGACGAGTACAGCCTCGAGGACATCAAGGCGGCGAAGATGATCCACGACCCGCTGACCAAGCTGCAGTGTTCGCCGACCTCCGACGGCGCCGCCTGCGCGATCGTCGCCTCGGAGCGCTACGTCGACTCGCACGACCTCTGGGGCAAGGCGATCGAGATCGCCGGGCAGTCGATGGTCACCGACCTCTCCTCGACCTTCGACGAGGGCGCCGACTGCATGACGATCGTCGGCTCGGAGATGTCGCGGACGGCGGCGCGGGCGGCCTACGAGGAGGCCGAAGTGGCGGCCCACGAGGTCGACGTCTGCGAGCTCCACGACTGCTTCAGCGCCAACGAGCTGATCACCTACGAAGCGCTCGGGTTCGCCGCGGAGGGCGAGGCGCACAAGCTGGTCGAGGCGGAGGCGACCACCTTCGGCGGCCAGGTGGTGGTCAACCCGTCGGGCGGGCTGATCTCGAAGGGGCACCCGCTCGGGGCGACCGGCCTCGCCCAGTGCTCGGAACTGACCTGGCAGCTGCGCGGCGAGGCGGGCAAGCGTCAGGTGGAGGGAGCGCGGGTCGCCCTCCAGCACAACATCGGCCTCGGCGGCGCGGCCGTGGTCACCGTCTACAAGCCGGTCGGATAACCGGGGAGGAGGAACGATGGCGAAGCAGCGGCGGTCTTTGAGCGGCAAGGCGGCGGCGATCACCGGGGGTGCCCGGGGGATCGGCAAGGCGACGGCGGAGGCGCTGGTGCGGCGCGGCTGCCGGGTGGCGATCGGCGACGTCGACCTGGCGCTCGCCGAGCAGACCGCGGCGGAGCTCGGCGGCGGCACGATCGCGCTGCCCCTCGACGTCACCGACCGGGCGTCCTTCGAGGCGTTCCTCGACGAGGCGGAGCGGCAGCTCGGCCCGCTCGACGTGGTGATCAACAACGCCGGGATCATGCCGGTGACGCCCTTCGTGGAGGAGCCCGAGGACTCGTTCCGCCGCCAGATCGAGATCAACCTGATCGGCGTGATCCACGGCACCCAGCTGGCGATGGCGCGGATGATGCCCCGCAACAGCGGCCACATCGTGAACATCGCCTCCCAGGCAGGCAAGATCTCGACGCCCGGGATCGCCACCTACACCGCCACCAAGCACGCGGTGGTCGGCCTCACCGAGGCGGTGCGGGCCGAGCTGCGCGGCCGCGCGATCGAGGTCTCCTGCGTGATGCCGACCGTGGTCAACACCGAGCTGACCGCGGGCGTCGGCCAGAAATGGGTGAAACCGGTGGAGGCGACCGACGTCGCCGACGCGATCGTCGGTGCCCTCGAAGTGCCGAGATTCGACGTCTACGTGCCGAAGGCGAACGGCGCCCTGATCCGCGGCACCTCGCTGATGCCGCGCGCGGTGGCCGAGTGGATCGGCCGGGCGATGGGCACCGACAAGCTGATGACCGAGGTCGACCACAGCGCCCGGGCGGCCTACGAGGACCGCGCCGCGCACAGCAAGGAGTCCGACCGCGCCGTCAACTGATTCCCCTCTCGTGCGAATCCAGGCACCCGGAGGTTTGCAAAGCGGCTAGGCTGCCGCCCTGTGAATCTGGGGAGATTGACATGCGTCGCTATGTGTCTGCTGGGATTGACCCTCGCCGACCCGGCCGGCGCGGCGACGATCACCGAGTTCCCGGCTTCAGACGCAGGGAATGTCGTGCTTCCGGAACGGATCATCGCCGGGCCCGACGGCAACCTCTGGTGGACCCAGCCTGCAAAACCCAGCGGCATCGGACGGATGGTGCCGAACGGCGAACTGCTTGCACAGATCCCAGACGGTCAGGTGCCGCTCGACTTGGTCAAAGCACCGAGTGGCTGGGTCTCCTGGGTGTCACGAGGGGGCTTCGGGTCGCGAAGGCCCGACGGGACTACGTTTCTGAACTACGACGAAAGCTTCTTCCCGAGCGCGATCGCCATCACCCCGACGGGCGAACTCCGCTTCGGGGGCAAACACAACAAAGACGCCAAGTCGATCTGCACTCCCAAATTGGCGAACAGCGACCACGTCGAAGTCCCGGTAGGGACCTGCGTCGGCGCCGAAACCGGCGGTCGCCCGATGGCGATGGCAGCCTCGGCCGGCAACCTGCTCTGGGCCTCGCTCTCCGAAAGCGATCAGATCTGGATCACCAAAAGCGCGCCGTTGCAGAGTGTGATGACGGTCGACCTGCCGGTCGGCTCGAATCCGCAGGGGATCGCGATCGGACCGGAAGGCAACGCATGGGTGGCGATGTGGGGTGCCGATGCAATCGATCGAATCGCGCCTACCGGCGCGCGAACCCGCTTCGTCCTGCCACCGGGCAGTCATCCCTACGACCTGACGCTCGGTCCCGACGGCGCGTTCTGGATCGCCGCAGCGGGCTCCGGACGCATAGCCCGGATGACGACGGGCGGGTTGGTCACGAACGAATACCCGGTCCCGAGCGGGGAAACGGGACAGTCCGGGATCACCGTCGGCCCCGAAGGGAACATCTGGTTCACCGATACGGAAATGGGCCTGATCGGCAGGCTTGTGCCCGACCCGCTGACGACCATCAGTCCCTCCCCGGGCCCGGCGCCGGGTAGCCCGGGAGGGTCCGGCGGTGGCACAGCGGACAAGGTCGCGCCACGCTTCTCCAGCGCACCCGCGTTCTCGCCGACCAGCTTCCGCGTCCCCCCGGGGACGACGCTGAAGTTCTCGCTCTCCGAGGCGGCGACGGTCACCGTGACGGTCTCGCGCAAAGTCTCGGGTCGCCGGTCGGGCAGGAAGTGCGTGGCGCCCGGCAAGGCCAAGCCGGGAGCTTCGAGATGCCCCCGACTCGTCCCCAAAGGGCAGCTGCACGTGGCCGGACAGATGGGGAGAAACTCGGTCCGGTTCTCCGGGAAGCTGAACGGTAAGTCGCTGCCGCCGGGGTCCTACCAGTCCTCGCTCACCGCTCGGGACTCGGCCGGCAACTCCTCGATCGCGGCGAAGGCCAACTTCACGATCGTCAATTGAGGTTTGCCACCCCGCCCGGGTGTGGTCAAATCAGCAGATGGCCGCCGGAGCACTCGGAAAGGCGTACGACGCGACCTGGGGTCGCGCGTTCGCCCACTTCTACGACCGGGCGCTGAAGGCGACCGAGGAGAACGGGCTGGGGGCGATGCGGGCAGCGCTGCTGGCCGAGGCGCGGGGGCGGGTGATCGAGATCGGTGCCGGGACGGGCGTGAACGTCGATCTCTACGGGGGCGGGATCGATGACCTCACCCTGGTCGAGCCCGACCCGCACATGGCGGCGCGTCTGCGAGCGCGCCTGGAGGCGGGGGAGGGGGCGCACGGCGGTGCCACGGCGACCGCGGGCAACGGAGCCACGGTGGCGAAGCACCTGGTCGAAGCACCCGCCGAAGCGCTGCCCTTCGGCGACGACACCTTCGACACCGCGGTGGCGACGCTGGTCCTCTGCACGATCCCGGACCCGGTGGCGGCGATCGCCGAACTCGCGCGGGTGCTCAAACCGGGTGGGCACCTCCTCTTCATCGAGCACGTGCGCTCCGACGACCCGGGCCGGGCGCGCTGGCAGGACCGCCTGGAAAAGCCCTGGCGCTTCATGGCCGACGGCTGTCACTGCAACCGTGACACCGAGGCGACGCTCACCGCCTCCGCCTTCACCTTGGAGACGGTGGAGTACGGCAAGATGCCGAAGGCGGCCCCGATCGTCAGGCCCCTGATCCAGGGCACCGCGGTCCTCTCGGCTTCGCCCGCGGGCCCGGGCTGAATCCGACACGAAGCTTTCATATCCCGTTAATCTCCCCGTCGTGAATCTGGGGAGAGTCACGGCTGCCTCGATCGTCCTGCTCGCGCTGGCGTTCACCGGATCGGCGGGCGCGGTGACGATCACCGAGTACGACGCGAACCCCGGCAATTTCTCCTCCACGCCCGGCTACATCGCCGCCGGCGCGGACGGGAACCTCTGGTGGACCGAAGGCGGCGCCGAAGTCGGCCTCGGTCGGATAAGCCCGACCGGCGAAAGGCTCCCGCTCGTCCACACGGAAAAACTGCCCGTCGATCTGGCGATCGCGCCCAGCGGCTGGGTCTCCTGGGTTGCCACCGATGGCTACGGCATGCGCTCTCCTTCCGGGGTCGTCACCAACCGGTACGGGGGAGAAATCTCCTACCACGCCGGGGTGATCACGCTGACTCCCGCCGGCCAGATCCGCATCGGCGGGCGCGCGGGATCCAGCGTGACTGTCATCTGCGAACCCCCGGATCCGAACAGCGACCACCTCGAATCCGACTTCTCCAAATACTCCTGCGCGGGCACGAAAAACGGCAACCCGGCCACCGGGATGGCGGCCTCGGCCGCGGGCACCCTGTGGACGTCGGTGGGGGGAAGCAACGCCGTCTTCATCGATCCGACGGACTCGTTCGGGTTCAACACGCGCATCGACCTGCCGGCCGCCTCACTGCCGGTGGGGATAGCGGTCGGCCCGGAAGGCAACGCCTGGGTGGCGATGTGGGAAGCCGGCGCGATCGACCGCATCACTCCCACGGGGACCCGCACCCGCTTCCTGCTGCCGGCCGGAAGCCATCCGAACGACCTGGTCCTCGGCCCGGACGGCGCCTTCTGGATCGTCGAGGCAGGGACCGGCAGGATCGCCCGGATGACCACCGCCGGCCTGGTCACGAACGAATACCCGGTACCAAGCGGCGAAACGGGCCAGACGGGCATCACCGTCGGCCCCGACGGCACTCCCACCGCGATCGGCGTCCGCCTCGACGCGGCCGCACTCGACGGCCTCACGAGCGGTCTGCTGCCCACCACCGAGGCCTACGTCCTCGACGTGCCCGCCGGGGCGCCGGACACCGTCGTCGACCACGTCACGCTGGACTGGAACTCGCACGGCCACAATCCGGAGCACGGGTTCGACCAGCCGCACTTCGACGTGCACTTCTACCTCGTGGACACCGCGACGGTGGAATCGATCCACCCGTT
>ERZ778021.2542-NODE-2542-length-15879-cov-5.315091_pt1 | contig 15879 bp, 19 predicted proteins | sample MGYA00375751_ERZ778021 | MGnify/ENA primary metagenome ERZ778021 (study PRJEB29350, sample SAMN05389814) | bioreactor metagenome | isolation source: Thiocyanate stock bioreactor | place: South Africa: University of Cape Town | collected 2013-08-29 ... | reverse complement strand
CCTTTCGATTCCAGGTACCCATGATCCGTCCTGCCGCCTTGAGCGCCGCCCTGTGGGCGACGCTGTTTCCCGCCCATGCCGACCCCGCCGCGCCGGCCGATGCCCACCAGATGGACCGCGTCCAGGTCACCGCCACCCGCACCGGGCGTGCGGTCGGCGACGTCGCCGCCACGGTCGACGTGATCGAACGCGAACAGCTCGACCGGCAGCTGGTCCATGACATCGACGACCTGGTCCGCTACGAGCCGGGCATCTCGGTGACCCGCAGCGTGGCCCGCTTCGGCCTGGGCGGCTTCCGCATCCGCGGGCTGGACGGCAACCGCGTGCTGATCCAGACCGATGGCATCGCCATGCCGCGCAGTTTCGCCATCGGCAGCTTCGCCAGCGCCAACCGCGACTTCACCGACCTGGAAACGCTCAAGCGGGTGGAAATCGTGCGCGGTCCGGCCAGTTCGCTGTACGGCTCCGACGCGCTGGGCGGCGTGGTCGCCTTCGTCACCAAGGACCCGGCCGATTACCTGGGCGACGGCAAGCACAGCCACGTCGGCCTGAAGCTGGGCTACGACGGCGACTGGCAGGGCCTGCTGGGCGGGGTGACCACCGCCTTCGGCGGCACGCGCTGGAGCGGCATGGTCAACGTCAACCACCGCCAGGGCCAGGAAACCGGCAATACGGGCCAGGTACGCAGCGCCGACAACACCCGCACCGCGGCGAACCCGCAGGAGCGCGACGGGCGCAGCGTACTGTCCAAGCTGGTCTATGCGCCGGACCCGGACCAGCGCCTGCGGCTGACCGTGGAGGGCAACGAGGACATCACCGACACCGAGGTCCTGTCGGCCATCGACCATGCCACCACCACCGGCATGAAGGCGCACGACAGGCAGACCCGCGCGCGGGTGTCGTTCGCCCATGAAATGGACGCCCTGGACGCGGCCTTCGCCGACAGCCTGCGCTGGCAGCTGTACCGCCAGGACAGCGAAACCACCCAGGTCACCGACGAGGCCCGCGCCAACCGCAGCCGCCGCCACCGCGTGTTTGACTTCGACCAGCGGGTGCATGGCGCGCAGGCGCAGTTCGACAAGCGCCTGGCCACCGGCGCGGCGGAGCACGCGCTGACCTGGGGCTTCGACGGCACCTGGACCCGGATCCGGCAGAAGCGCGACGGCTACCAGGTGCTGGCCAATGGCAGCACCAGCAGCACGATCCTGCCCGACGCGTTCCCGGTGCGCGACTTCCCGGTCAGCCGCACCACCGAGCTGGGCCTGTACCTGCAGGACGAGGTGCGGCTGGCCGACGGCCGCCTGTCGCTGGTGCCGGGCGTGCGCGTGGACCACTACCGGCTCGAACCGCAGGCCGACGCGATCTTCAGCGGCGACAACCCCGGCGTGGCGCTGGCCTCGCTGCGCAAGACCAGCGTGTCGCCGAAGCTGGGCATGGTCTGGCGCCTGGACCCGCGCTGGTCGCTGTTCGCCGGCTACGCACGCGGCTTCCGCTCGCCGCCGTACAACGACGTCAACCTGGGTTTCACCAACGTCATGTTCGGTTACACCGCCATTCCCAACCCGGACCTGAAACCGGAAACCAGCAATGGCCTGGAACTGGGCGTGCGCTACATGGGGCCGGCGCTGTGGGCCAGCCTCGGCGGCTACCGCAACGACTACCGCGACTTCATCGAATCGCAGCGCTACGTCGGCACCAACGCGCAGGGGCTGATGGTGTTCCAGTCGCAGAACATCGCCGACGCCCGCATCCATGGCGCCGAACTGAAGGCGGGGCTGGAGCTCGGCGCGCTGGATGCGCGGCTGGCCGGCTGGTCGCTGCGCGGCGCGGCGGCCTGGTCGCGCGGGCGCAACCTCAGCGAAGGCGTGCCGCTGGACACGGTGGACCCGCTGCGCGGCAGCCTCGGGCTGGCCTACGACCGCGACGACTGGGGCATGCAGCTGGCCGGCAGCTTCGCCCGCCGCAAGGGCCGGGTCGCCCGCGCCGACGCGTTCCGCCCGGCCGGCTACGGCGTGCTCGACCTGATGGCGCACTGGCGCTTCGCACCGGGCGCCACCGCCCACGTCGGCGTGTTCAACCTGGCCGACCGCAGCTACATCGAATGGTCCAGCCTGGCCGGAACCCTGGCCGCCTCCAGCAGCGTGGTCGACCGCTACAGCAACCCCGGGCGCACGCTCTCGGCCAGCCTGTCGCTGGCCTGGTGAGCGGCACCGGCCGCCTCCCCCGATGGAGCGTCACCCGGCCATGGACGGCCTTCCCACCGCCCCCGAGGAACCCATGATGAAACCGCATTGCGCCAGCCTGCTGCTGGTATGCGCCGCCAGTGCCGGCGCCTCCGCCGCGCCCGCCGACCCCGTCCGCGACCACGCCACCATCGTGCGCATGCAGGGCGAGTACGCGGTGGATTTCGCCTTCGACGAAACCGTGCTGCTGCAGCCCGGCTATGCGCGCGCCCCGGCGATGCGCAGTGGCGGCAACGAACTGGTGGTCGTGGTCGAGGACACCCCCACCCGCATCGTGCTGCAGCACCTGCTGGTGGATCCGGCCAGCGGCCACGTCACCAAGCACTGGCGCCAGGACTGGACCTACGAAGCGCCGGTGCGCTTCGAGTTCAGCGCCGACCAGACCTGGCGGGTGCGCGCGCTTCCCGCCGACCTCACCCGCGGCGCCTGGACCCAGTGCGTCTACGAGGTCAGCGACGCGCCGCGCTACTGCGGCACCGGCCGCTGGCGCTACGACAACGGCGTGCCCAGCTGGACCAGCGACCCGGGCTGGCGCCCGCTGCCGCGCCGCCAGTACACCCAGCGCAGCGACTACAACGCGCTGGCCATGGTCAACCGCCACACCCTGACCCCCAATGGCTGGACCCACGAGCAGTTCAACACCAAGGTGCGCCGCGACCCCGATGGCGGGCAGCATGAAATCGCGCGCGAGTTCGGCTTCAACGACTACGTCCGCAGCACCGATGTGGATTTCAGCCCGGCGCGCGATTACTGGGCCGCCACCGCCGGCTACTGGGCGCGGGTGCGCGGGTACTGGGAGCGGTTCCTGGCGCAGGCGCCGGGGGTACGCCTGAAGACCCCGGTCGACGGCATGGCGATGATCGTGCCGCTGTTCACCCAGGCCGAGGCCGTGCAGGCGGGCCATGCGGTCGACGCGCGCCAGATCGGCGAGGTGTTCGCCGCCTGGGTCGAAAAGGCGCCGGCCACGGACTGAGCGCCGGGGCGGTGGCGTCCGTGCGGCGGCATGGCGCCGCCGCGCGGGCTCATTCCTTGAACATCAGCAGCGCCGCGACCACGATCAGCGCGAACGCGGCCCAGTGGTTCCATTTCAGCGGCTGGTCCAGGTAGACCGCCGAGAACCCGGCGAACACCAGCAGGGTGATGACCTCCTGCATGCCCTTGAGCTGCGGCGCCGAATAGACCGCAGCGCCCAGCCGGTTGCCCGGCACCTGCAGGCAGTATTCGAAGAAGGCGATGCCCCAGCTGACCAGGATCACCGTCAGCAGCGGCGCCGAACGGTACTTCAGGTGGCCGTACCAGGCGATGGTCATGAATACGTTGCTGGCGACCAGCAGCAGTACCGGGTACAGATAGGCGGTGAAGGGCGGGGCGGGCATGTCCGGGTCCGTGGGAAGGCGCGCATAGCATAGGTGCAGCACGGCCGGCCGGGCCGGCCCCGGCGTCGCGGACTTTCTTCACATGGGATCCACTCGGGGTACGGCATCTTTCACAAAGCTGAAGAACGAGGAGGCTCCATGCGACAGACCAAGGAATCGTCCGGACTGGTGCTCGTCATCGAGGACAACCGCAACATTTCCGAGATGATCGGCGAATACCTGGAGAGCAAGGGATTCGAAGTAGACTATGCCTGCGATGGCCTGGACGGCTACCGGCTGGCGGCGGAAAACAGCTACGACGTGGTGGTGCTGGACCTGATGCTGCCGCGCCTGGACGGCATCGAGGTATGCCGCCGCCTGCGCAACGAGGCGCGCAAGTCCACGCCGGTGCTGATGCTGACCGCGCGCGACACGCTGGACGACAAGCTCACCGGGCTGGGGTTCGGCGCCGACGACTACCTGACCAAGCCCTTCGCCATCCAGGAGCTGGAAGCGCGCCTGCGCGCGCTGATCCGCCGCGAACGCCGCCAGGTGGGCGCCGAAGTGCTCAAGGTGGCCGACCTGGTGCTGGACCCGGTCAGCATGCGCGCCACCCGCGCCGGCACCGAGCTGCAGTTGTCGCCGATCGGCCTGCGCCTGCTGACCATCCTGATGCGCGAATCGCCGCGGGTGGTGACCGGGCAGGAAATCGAGCGCGAAATCTGGGGCAACGGCCTGCCGGACTCGGATCCCCTGCGCAGCCACCTGTACAACCTGCGCAAGATCATCGACAAGCCGTTCGACCGGCCGCTGCTGCACACCGTGCAGAGCGCGGGTTACCGCATTGCCGATATCGCCCAGCCGATGGGCTGAGCCATGCGGGGGAGCGTACTCCGTCGCGACCGGGAGGGCCGTGCCGCGGCCCGCCCCGGAGTGCATTTCCCCTAACCGCTCTGGACCATCCACGGAACCGCAATGCTGCACGGGTTGCCGCGCAAGATCAGGACCGCTTTCATGCTGCAGGCGCTGCTGGCCGGCCTTGCAGTGCTGCTGGGCGGCTACCTGGTGCTGCTGGTGGTCAAGTTCGGGCTGGTCAACGCGCTGCTCAGGCAGGAGGCGGCGCACTACTGGGAGCTGTACCAGGCCTCGCCGGTGCAGCCGCCGCCCAATACCAGCAATGTCCGCGGCTACCTGCTGGAGACGGGGCAGTCGCCGCTGAGCCTGCCGCCCGCGCTGCGCGGGCTGGCACCGGGCTTCCACGAGGTCGGCGATGCCGACGAACTGGTGCTGGTGGACGAAAAGCCCGCCGGGCGGCTGTACCTGGTGTTCCTGCGCTCGCAGGCCCAGCACCTGGCGTTCTGGTTCGGGGTGGTGCCGGTGCTGCTGGTACTGCTGGCGGTCTATGGCGCGTCGTGGTTGACCTACCACGTCTCGCACCGGGTGGTGTCGCCGGTGACCTGGCTGGCGCGGCGGGTGTCGCAATGGGACCCGCTGTACCCGGATGCGAGCGAACTGGCGCCGGAGCGGTTGCCGGCCGACGTGCAGGGCGAGGTACGGCAACTGGCCGGCGCCCTGCACACCATGGCCGGGCGCATCGGCGACCACGTCGCCCGCGAGCGCAATTTCACCCGCGATGCCAGCCACGAACTGCGCACCCCGCTGACCGTGATCCGCATGGCCAGCGACATGGCGCTGGGCGCGCAGGAACTGAGCCCGGGGCTGCAGCGCAGCCTGCAGCGCATCCAGCGCGCCGGCCGCGACATGGAAGCGCTGATCGACGCGCTGCTGATCCTGGCGCGCGAGGCCAACATCGAGCCGCAGGCCGAGTGGGTCGAGGTGGCCGACGTGGTCCGCTACGAGGCGGCCAATGCCCGCGGCAGCCTGGCCGGGCGGCCGGTGGAGCTGGAAGTCCATGTCGCCGCCGCCAGCCCGCTGCGGGTGCCGCCGCAGGTCCTGCACGTGGTGGTCGGCAACCTGCTGCGCAACGCCTGCAACTACACCGACAGCGGCCGCGTCGATGCGTATGTGGAGGCCGACCGGGTGGTGGTGCGCGACACCGGCATCGGCATGTCGCCCGAGGCGCTGGCGCGGATCTTCGAGCCGTTCTTCCGGGTCGAGCCGGAGCGGCGCCAGGGCCACGGCCTGGGCATGCCGATCGTGCATCGCCTGTGCGAGCGTTTCGGCTGGCGCATCGAGCTGGAAAGCGAACCCGGGCACGGGACCACGGTGACGGTGCGTTTCGCGCGCGATGCCGCGCAGCCCGAACGGGGCGTGGACGACGTCGCTTCCCCCTGACCCGGGCGCCGCCGGCCGCGGCTGCCGGGGTGGCCCACGCGCCCGTACGGCGCATGCCCGGTGGCGCTGCGGCCGCCCATCGGCGAGGGTGTGCGAGCGGGCGACAGGGCGCCGGCAGGGCGCCTGTGGCAGAATCCCGCGCTGTTCATCGCCACGGCCGCCTGCATGGATATTTCCCGTTCCCGCCCTGTTCCGGCCGCCCGCGCCGGCTCGACCGAGGGCCGCACGCATGGCTGACGAGATCGGCAACCTGCCGCGCGGCCCACTGCGCGTGCTCAAGGCCGCGGTCTGGTCCTGGCAGGGACTGACGGCGGCCTGGAAGCACGAATCCTCGTTCCGGCTGGAGGTCTACCTGTTCGTGCTGCTGGCCCCGCTGGCGCTGTGGCTGGGGCAGACCCCGGTCGAGCGCGTGCTGCTGGTCGGCTCGATGCTGATGGTGCTCGCCATGGAACTGGCCAATTCGGCCATCGAGGCGGTGATCGAGCGTTACGGCCCGGAGTTCCACGTGCTGGCCGGACGGGCCAAGGACATGGGCTCGGCGGCGGTGTTCATGATGATGATGAATGTCCTGCTGTGCTGGGGGCTGATCCTGGCGCCCCGGATTTTCTGAACCACCCGCCGCGCGATGGCGGCGCATTGTCTTCGTTGAAGGATTGCCTGCATGTCTTTTGAGTTTCTTGCCGACCCGAACGTATGGGTCACCCTGTTCATGCTCAGCGCACTGGAAATCGTGCTCGGCATCGACAACCTGGTGTTCATCTCCATCGCCGTGGGCCGCCTGCCCGAGCACCGGCGCCCGCTGGCACGCCGGGTCGGCATCGCCGTGGCCTGCATCACCCGCATCATGCTGCTGGTCTCGCTGGCCTACCTGGCGCACATGGAGAGCAACCTGTTCACCGTGGCCGGCATGGGCATCTCGATCCGCGACCTGGTGCTGATCGTCGGCGGCCTGTTCCTGCTCTACAAGGGCATCAAGGAAGTGCGCGAACTGGTCAGCGGCGGCGAGGACCAGGACCCCACCACGACCAAGGCATCGGCCGCGTTCGGCACGGTGATCGCGCAGATCGCGATCATCGACATCGTGTTCTCGCTGGATTCGGTGATCACCGCCGTCGGCATCGCCGACCACGTCCCGGTGATGGTCTGCGCGGTGCTGCTGTCGGTGGCGGTGATGCTGCTGGCGGCCAACCCGCTGGGCCGCTTCATCGACGCCAACCCGACCGTCAAGCTGCTGGCCCTGGCCTTCATCCTGCTGGTCGGCGCGGTGCTGGTGCTCGACGGCCTGGAAGTGCACGTGCCCAAGCCCTACATCTATGCCGCGATGGGCTTCTCGGTGATGGTGGAGTGGCTGAACCTGCTGATGCGCCGCAACGCCAGGCAGCACCACATCCCGGGCTCGGACAACTGGTGAGCCCTTGCCCGCCGCCGGCCCGATGCCGGTGGCGCGCTGCTGACGGGGCCGGCACGCGCCGGCCCCGGTCGTATGCACACGTTGCACGGCGGTGGTGGCATGCTTGGGATTCCAGCCACCCCAGGACCCGCCCATGCGCCAGTTCCTCCGCCTCGTGTTGCTCGCCATCGTGGCGGGCTCGATTTCCGGCTGCGGTTACAACGCCATCCAGCAGAAGGACGAGGCGGTCAAGGCCGGCTGGTCCGAGGTGCTCAACCAGTACAAGCGCCGCGCCGACCTGATCCCCAACCTGGTCAATACCGTGCAGGGCTACGCCCAGCAGGAGCGCCAGGTGCTGACCGAGGTGACCAATGCGCGCGCCCGGGTGGGGCAGATCCAGGTCAACGCCGACGATGCCGCCTCGCTGCAGCAGTTCCAGCAGGCGCAGGGCGAACTGGGCAGCGCGCTGTCGCGGCTGCTGGTGGTCAGCGAGAACTACCCGACGCTGAAGTCCGACCAGAACTTCCGCGACCTGCAGGCGCAGCTGGAAGGCACCGAGAACCGCATCACCGTCGCGCGCGGGCGCTACATCCAGCTGGTGCAGGACTACAACACCTATATCCGCTCGTTCCCGCAGGTGATCACCGCCAAGCTGTTCGGCTACGCGGCCAAGCCGAACTTCAGCGTGGAGAACGAGGCGCAGATCGCGCAGCCGCCGACGGTGGATTTCGGCAACCGCCCGGCACCGCAGCCGCAGACGCCGCCGCCGGCACCCGCGCCGGCGCAGTAAGCCGATGAGCCGCCTGCTGCGCCTGTTGCTGCTGGCATTCCTGCTCGGCCCGGCCGGGCTGGGCACGGCCGTGGCGCAGCAGCTGGCGCCGATCCCGCCGCTGGACTCGCCGGTGGTGGACACCACCGGCACCCTGGATGCGGCGCAGCGCCAGGCGCTGGTGCAGCAGGCGCTGGCGCTGTAGCAGCGCAAGGGCAGCCAGCTGCAGATCCTGATCGTGCCCAGCACCCGGCCGGAGGACATCGCCCAGTACACCACGCGCGTGTTCGAGCAGTGGGGCATCGGCCGCAAGGGCGTGGACGACGGCGTGCTGCTGGTGGTGGCCAGGGACGACCGCCGCGTGCGCATCGAGCCCGGCTATGGGCTGGAAGGCGCGATTCCCGACGCCATCGCCAACCGGGTGATCCAGGAATACCTGGTGCCGCGCTTCCGCAACGACGACTACGCCGGCGGCATCGCCGAGGCGACCGCGGTGCTGGTGCGGCTGATCGACGGCGAGCCGCTGCCGGCGCCGGTGGCCAGCAACCGCGAGCCGGACGGCGGCAATGCCACGTTCGGCATCGCGCTGTTCATCGGTGGCTTCGCCGCGGTGCTGGTGCGGCTGCTGTTCGCGCGGCGCTCGCGGCCGATGCGCGGCGCGCTGGCGGCGCTGCTCGGCGGCGCCGCGGGCTGGCTGCTGCTGTCGCTGGCCGGTGGCGGGGTGGCCGCGGCGGTGGCCTTGTTCATGTCCCTGGGCGGGATGTCGCCCGGCGGCTTCGCCCGCGGCGGCGGCTTTGGCAGCGGTGGGTTCGGCGGTGGCGGCTTCGGCGGTGGCGGGGGCTGGTCCGGCGGTGGCGGGCGTTCGGGAGGCGGCGGCGCCCCGGGGGGCTGGGGATGCGTTGGCTGCGCCATCTTTTTTGGACCGCATCGCCGGCGCCATCGCCGAGGGCGAGCGCGGGCATGCCGGGCAAGTGATGTTCGCGGTCGAATCCGACCTGCCGCTGGCCGCGCTGTGGCGCGGGGTGTCGCCGCGCGAACGCGCCGAACACGCCTTCGCCGTGCTGCGCACCTGGGACACCCAGGACAACAACGGCGTGCTGCTCTACCTGCTGCTGGCCGACCATGCCGTCGAGATCGTCGCCGACCGCGGCCTGCATGGGCGCATCGACCCGGCGCAGTGGCGCCAGGTCTGCGAGGAGTTCGGCCGCCGCCGGCGCGAGGGCGACCTGGAGGCCGCGGTGCTGGCGGCCATCGCCGCGATCTCGGCGCTGCTGGCCACGCACTTTCCGGCCGACCCCGGCCAGGCCCGTGGCAACGAGCTGCCCGACCGCCCGCAGCTGCTCGGGTGAGGCGACGGTTGAGCCCCGCGGGCGCTGCGCCGAGAATAGGGGTTCGTCCGCCGGACCTGCCTGCATGATCTACCTTCACGACATAGACCCCATCGCCTTTTCCCTGGGGCCGATCAAGGTGCACTGGTACGGCATCATGTACCTGCTCGGTTTCGCCGCGGCATGGTGGCTGGGGCGCGTCCGCATCCGTGCCGGGCGCCTGCCGGGCGTGGACATGAACGCGTTTTCCGACCTGCTGTTCTACGCCATGCTCGGCGTAGTGCTGGGCGGGCGCATCGGCTACATGCTGTTCTACGCCACCGCCGATTTCCTGCACAACCCGCTGATCCTGCTGCGCGTCTGGGAGGGCGGGATGAGCTTCCACGGCGGCCTGCTCGGGGTCATGGCCGCCGGCTGGTGGTGGACCCGCAAGCATGCGCTGCATTATTTCGACACCATCGATTTCGTGGCGCCGCTGGTGCCGCTGGGGCTGGGCTTCGGCCGGCTCGGCAACTTCGTCGGCGGCGAATTGTGGGGCAAGTTCACCCACGCCGGCTGGGGCGTGGTGTTCCCGCATGCGCCGCTCAAGGACGTGCCGGCCGGCCTGCCGACCATGGAGCAGCTGATGTCGGCCGCGCAGATCCGCCAGGACTACGCGGCGGGCCTGCTGACCCAGTACGCGCGCCATCCCTCGCAGCTGTACGAAGCGCTGCTGGAAGGCCTGGTGATGTTCGTGGTGCTGTGGGCGTACTCGATGAAGCCGCGCCCGCGCTACGCCGTGTCCGGCCTGTTCGCGCTGATGTACGGCGGCTTCCGCTTCCTGGTGGAATTCGTGCGCATGCCCGACAACGGCGTCTACCTGGCCTTCGACTGGTTCACCCGCGGCCAGCTGCTGAGCCTGCCGCTGATCGTGCTGGGGCTGGTGCTGCTGGCGATGTCGCGGCGCGCGCCGACGCTGCAGCCGGTGGTGCCGGCCGGGGGCAAGGCGTGAGGCCCTGCGCCGGAGGCGGACAATGAAGCCTTTCGCCGGAGGTGAAGAATGAAGCCTTTCGCCGGAGGCGAAGAATGAAGCAATACCTCGACCTGCTGCGGCACGTGCTGGAACACGGCACCGACAAGGCCGACCGCACCGGCACCGGCACCCGCAGCGTGTTCGGCTGGCAGATGCGCTTCGACCTCAATGAGGGCTTCCCGCTGGTCACCACCAAGAAGCTGCACCTGCGCTCGATCATCCACGAGCTGCTGTGGTTCCTGAAGGGCGACACCAACATCGGCTACCTGAAGGACAACAAGGTCGGCATCTGGGACGAATGGGCCGACGCCAACGGCGACCTCGGCCCGGTCTACGGCAGGCAGTGGCGCAGCTGGGCCGCGGCCGACGGCCGCCAGATCGACCAGATGCAGTGGCTGCTGGACGAGATCCGGCGCAACCCGGACTCGCGACGGCTGGTGGTCAGCGCCTGGAACGTGGGCGAGCTGCCGCAGATGGCGCTGATGCCCTGCCACACCCTGTTCCAGTTCTACGTCGCCGACGGCAAGCTCAGCTGCCAGTTGTACCAGCGCAGCGGCGACATCTTCCTGGGCGTGCCGTTCAACATCGCCAGCTATGCGCTGCTCACCCACATGGTGGCGCAGGCCACCGGGCTGGGCGTGGGCGATTTCGTGCACACGCTGGGCGACGCCCACCTGTACACCAACCATTTCGAGCAGGCCCGCGAACAGCTTGCGCGCGCGCCACGCGCGCTGCCGACGCTGTGGCTGAACCCCGAGGTGACCGACCTGTTCGGCTTCGCCTTCGACGACATCCGCATCGACGGCTACGACCCGCATCCGGCGATCAAGGCGCCGGTGGCGGTGTGATGAAGCTGTCGCTGATCGCCGCGCTGGACCGCAACCGTGGCATCGGCCGCGACAACGCCATGCCCTGGCACCTGCCCGACGACTTCAGGCATTTCAAGGCGCTCACCCTCGGCAAGCCGATCCTGATGGGGCGCAGGACCGCGCAGTCGCTCGGGCGCGCGCTGCCGGGCCGGACCAACCTGGTGCTGACCCGCGGCGGCCAGGTGCCGTTCGCGGGGATGCGCGCGGTGGCGTCGGTGGAGCAGGCCCGGGAGATTGCCGCCGGGGAGGCCGCCGGGGAGCTGTGCGTGATCGGCGGCGGCGAGATATACCGGCTGCTGATCGACCAGGCCACCGACCTGCACCTGACCTGGGTGGATGCGGAGGTGGCGGCCGACACCCACTTTCCCGAGGTCGACCCCGCGCTGTGGCAGGAAGTGCGCAGCCAGGCGCACCCGGCCGATGCGCGGCATGCGTTCGCCTTCCGTTTCGCCCATTACCTGCGCCGGCGCTCCTGAGCGGGACCGCCGCCGTCCCGGCGCGTCGCGCGGGCCGCTGATGCCAGGCCTGCCGTCGCCGCGGCCGTACCTGTACCTGCCGGCGTGCCTGGCACGGCCCGCGCAGGCATCGAAACCCTGCACCCCGGGGAGAAGGGCATGACCGCACTGTTCGATCGGATCGACACGTTCATCCTGCCGGTGGACGATTACCAGGCCGCCGTTGCCTGGTATGCCGCGAAACCCGGCCTGCAGGCCACGTACGTGGATGCGGGCCAATGCCTGGCCGTGCTGCCGTTGGCGGAGGGCGCGAGCCTGACCCTGTGGCAGCGCAAGGCCGGCGCGCCGGCGGTGGATCCACGCGCGCAGGCGGCATTTCCGATCTTCGCCACGCCCGATGCGGCGGCCGCCCTGGCGACGTTGCAACGGCGTGGCGTGCGTGTCGGCGAACTGGAGCGTGGCGACGGCGTGGTGTATTTCCGCTTCCACGACGCCGATGGCAACTGCCTGGAGGCCTGCCAGACGCTCGCCTGCTGAAGGTTACGCGGTGGGCGCGGCGCCGCCGTTGTTGCCGGGCGTGCCCGTCGGGTTGCCGCCGCTGTTGCCGCTGTTGCCGCCAGTGTTGTTGCCGCCAGCGTGTGGCCGATGCCGGCGCGGCCGGCGGCGCTCGCGGCGTTCGCCCTGCGCCTCGGTCCCTGCTTCGGCGCGGCGCTCGGACGGTGGCCGCCGCGGCGGATGCGCGCCGGGTACCGGCGCCGGCACGTCGCGGCCGGGTACCTGGACCACGCGCAGTTCGTCGCTGTCCAGCTGCAATGCGGTGAGCTTGCCCCCCCACACCGCGCCGGTGTCGATGGCGTGCACGCCCTGGGTGATGGTCAGGCCCAGCGCCGACCAGTGGCCGCAGACCATCTTCAGTTCGCGCTCGACCCGGCCCGGTACTTCGAACCACGGGTACATGCCCAGCTGCTGGGTGCCCGGCGTGCCCTTGTCTTCCATGCTGATGCGCGCGCGTGGCGTGCAGTAGCGCATGCGGGTGAAGATGTTGATGATCGCGCGCGAGCGGTCGTAGCCGGTGAGGTTGGGCGCCCAGCTGGGACCGTCGCCGTACATGTTGCGCAGCAGCTTGCGGTAGCCATTGCCGTGCAGCTGCAGCTCCACTTCGCGCGCATGCCGCTCGGCCATCGCCACCGTCCACTTCGGCGCCAGCCCGGCATGGAACATCATCCAGCCCAGGCTGCGGTCCACGTGCACCAGCTTCTGCTGGCGCAGCCAGTCCAGCAGCTCGTCGCGGTCCTCGGCCAGCACCACGCGCTGCAGGTCGGGGTTGACCTTGCGCTGCTCCTCGGCGCTGCGTGCGCCGACGGCCAGCAGCGACAGGTCGTGGTTGCCCAGCACCACCACGCTGTGCTCGCGCAGCGAATGCACCAGGCGCAGGGTTTCCAGCGACTGCCCGCCGCGGTTGACCAGGTCGCCGCAGAACCACAGCCGGTCCGCGGCCGGGTCGAAGTTGATCTTCTCCAGCAGCCGCTGGGTAACGTCGTAGCAGCCCTGCAGGTCGCCGATCGCCCAGGTCGCCATCAGTGCAGGGTCCTGGGAATGGACAGTACGAACGGCGCGACCGGCGCGGCGAATTCGGTGCCGTCGTCGGCCAGCATGTCGTAGTGGCCCTGCATGGTGCCGCGCTCGGTGCCGAGCATCACCCCGGAGGTGTAGCGGAACTCCTCGCCCGGGCGCAGCCGCGGCTGCTCGCCGACCACGCCGTCGCCATCCACGTGCTCGGTGCGGCCATTGGCGTCGGTGATGCGCCAGTGGCGGCTGATCAGCCGCGCCGGCACGTTGCCGCGGTTGTGGATGCGGATCGTGTAGGCGAACGCGTAGCGCCCGTCCTCGGGCGCCGACTGTTCGTCGATGAAACGAGGCGATACCTCGATCTCGATCGCGTACTGGCGGGAATCGTCCATGCGGGCAAGTGTAAGCAAAAGCGGTGTGAGCGGATGTCAGGCAGCGGTGGCGGTGGCGTTGGCCAGGGCGATGAAGTCGGCCACCTCCAGCTGCTCGGCACGCGCGTCGCTGCGCACGCCGGTGGCGGCGAAGCCGGCTTCATCGACGATGCCGTTCAGGGCGTTGCGCAGGGTCTTGCGGCGTTGCCCGAAGGCGGCCTTGACCAGGTGCGCGAAGTGCTGCGGATCGGCGATGCCGACCGTGGCCGGGTCGCGCGGCACCAGCCGGACCACCGCCGAGTCGACCTTGGGCGGCGGCCGGAACGCGCCCGGCGGCACCACGAACAGCGAGGTCACCTGGCACCAGGCCTGCAGCATCACGCTCAGGCGGCCGTAGACCTTGCTGCCGGGGCCGGCGGCCATGCGGTCCACCACTTCCTTCTGCAGCATGAAGGTCATGTCCGAGATCGCCGCGGCGTGTTCCAGCGCATGGAACAGGATCGGCGAGGAAATGTTGTAGGGCAGGTTGCCGACCAGCCGGATCGGCGAACCGCCGGCCAGTTCGGTGAAATCGACCTGCAGCACGTCGCGGTGGACGATGGTCAGCTCGCCCAGCGGCGCGGCCGCGGCGGTGAGCGGCGCGATCAGGTCGCGGTCGAACTCGATCACCGTCAGCTGCGGATGCCGGCGCAGCAGCGGGAAGGTGATGGCGCCCTGGCCCGGGCCGATCTCGACCAGGCGGTCGCCGGGCCGGGGGTTGACCGCCAGCACGATCTTCTCGACGTAGTGCGCGTCGGCCAGGAAGTGCTGGCCGAGCTGCTTCTTCGCCGGCGCGGTGAAGCCGGCGCCGGCGCGCGGGGAATGGGAGGGATTCATGGGGTGATTTTACGTTGTGCGGCCAGCCGCGCGCACAGCGCGGTGGCGGCCTGCAGGCTGGACGGGTCGGCCGTGCCCTTGCCCGCCAGGTCCAGCGCGGTGCCATGGTCGACCGCCACGCGCGGGTAGGGCAGTCCCAGGGTGACGTTCACCGCCTGCTCGAAGCCGCTGTACTTGAGCACCGGCAGGCCCTGGTCGTGGTACATCGCCAGCACCGCGTCGAAGCCGCGCAGCCTGGCCGGCAGGAAGGCGGTGTCGGCAGGCAGCGGCCCGGCCAGGTCCAGGCCTTCGCCGCGCAGGCGTTCCAGCAGCGGGATGATGACGTCCAGTTCCTCGCGGCCGAGGTGCCCGTCCTCGCCCGCGTGCGGGTTCAGGCCGAGCACGGCGATGCGCGGCCGCTCCAGCCCGAAGTCGCGGCGCAGCGCGGCGTGGGTGGTGCCGATGACCGTGCGCAGGCCCGCGGCGGTGATCGCATCGGGCACGGCGCGCAGCGGCAGGTGGGTGGTGGCCAGGGCCACGCGCATGTGCGCGTTGGCCAGCATCATCACCACCTCGACGCCGGCCTGCCGGGCCAGCAGTTCGGTGGTGCCGCTGTAGGCGATGCCGCCTTCGTTGATCGCCGCCTTGTGCACCGGGCCGGTGACCACGCCGTCGAGCCCGCCATCCAGGCAGGCCTGGCCGGCGCCGAGCAGGGCGTCGATCACCGCGCGCGCGTTGGCCGGATCGGGCTGGCCGAAGCGGCACGGCGCGGCGTTGCGCACCTCGCGCAGGCGCAGGTCGCCCGGCGCCGATGCGTGGGCGTCTTCGGGCAGCAGGTTCAGGGGCAGGTCGAGCGCGGCGGCGGCGGCGCGCAGCGTGTCGGGGTCGGCGAATGCCAGCAGCCGGCAATCGCTGCGCGGCTGTTGGACGAGCCGGACGCAGAGTTCCGGGCCGACCCCGGAAGGCTCGCCCGGGACCAGAGCGAGCTGGGGAACCATGGGATCAGGGCTTGGCGGGTTCGGCCGTGCCGGCGGCCGGCTCGGCGGTGCCCTCGGCGCGGTCGCCGGTGCGGAAGCTGACGTAGGCGTCGCCGCGCAGCTCCTGCAGGAAACGGTTGTACTCGTCGTCCAGCTTGCGGCGGCCGATCTGGTCGCGGATCTGCGCGCGCTTGTTGTCGTCGGTCACGTCGGTCTGGCGGGTGGCCACGCGCTGCACGATGTGCCAGCCGGCATCGGTGCGGAACGGCGCGGTGACGCCGCCGTCCTGCACGCTCTCGACCTGGCGGCCGAAGTCCGGGCCGAACGCATCGGCCGGGAACCAGCCCAGGTCGCCGCCGGTGACGGCGGGTTCGCCCTTCACGTCCAGGAC
>ERZ778021.2539-NODE-2539-length-15917-cov-7.435191_pt1 | contig 15917 bp, 10 predicted proteins | sample MGYA00375751_ERZ778021 | MGnify/ENA primary metagenome ERZ778021 (study PRJEB29350, sample SAMN05389814) | bioreactor metagenome | isolation source: Thiocyanate stock bioreactor | place: South Africa: University of Cape Town | collected 2013-08-29 ... | reverse complement strand
GAAAACCGTTGCATAACCACTCTTCTCATAAAAACCATAAAGCCACGGTTCGGCAGGAATCAGAATCGATAACGGTATCTGACGGCGTTCCATCTCTTTGAATGAATCAATCAGCAACCTACGCATCAATCCCCGGCCCTGTGCTTCGGGAAGGGTACCAGCACCTGATATATAAGAAACTGTAACCTCCTGCTTCCATATCCGAAACGGATAGGGTAACATATATAAAGCCGATAAGATACGTCCCTTTTCTTCCAGCACACGGATGTTTTCCTCACGTACTACCTCGTGGAAGAAAAGAGAAATAAACGCTTCCGTATCACCGAAAAGCGATTTCCATAACGACTTTAATTGTTCTATATCCTTCATCAATTTATTTTAATAGTCTTGCAACTTCGATAGGAAGTAACCGTACATCTCCGATTACATGGTTACTTACCAGTCGAAATAAACAACCATTTATTGTTCGTTAGTCACGCTCAACGCAATTCGGTGTTTGGGAGAATACTAAAACAAACAACCATTTATTCTCCGTTGGTCACGCTCAGCCCGTCAATAAGGTAATATCGTGCTGACGAATCAAACAACTATTTATTGTCCGTTGGCCGGTTTCTTTATCACTACATTCTTTTCTAGCAGAAATACCGGATTATAAGACAACTTTGCTTGTCGTAAGCCCGGTAATCCTAAATCCTCTTCTCTGTTTACGTATGTATATTGCTCCGGAATGCGTGAAGCAAATTCCTGGTTAATAATCGTAAAAGCACCCTGGTAATTTACATCCGCCTTTTCCACATGCACCCCAAAGGTATTATGATTAATGGGCGATCCAAAGGAGAATGCTATAATTTCTGAACCAACCCTGATGGCACCACCCGTCAGTCCCAGCGCCTCAAAATTCTGCAATGCATAGGTAAGCGACCTGCGTTCGTAAGTCAGATCGTCGCCATCCGTATCCGGATCATTGGCTTTAAACCACTTATGTTCCAGTCGGAGGCAATGCGGAACCAGGTCGGGCGTAATGGGAAGATACTCGTAATCGGGATTCTGTTTCTTAAAATTATTGATGTGATTCCGCTTGGACTGAAATTTTTTCCCCTTAAGCGAAGTAAGATCCTCCCTCAGGTAAATATAATCGTAGTAGTCTCGGTTGGGCAGGTAAACCAATTCGTTGGGGAAATGCACCTCCAGATTCTCTTTGGCAGCAGGCGTAATACCCAGCATACACAAGGGATGTCCGTTAGCCAGCGAATCTTGCTCTATCAGCTCGACCGACTTCTTCAAATCCCCTTTGCCAATCGGACACATGTAGGCAATACGGGTTCCGTCTTCAATCCAGAAACGGATCAACAACTCGCCGTCAACAACCGCGTACTCACTTTTATAAAGAAAGCGCCAGCTGCACATATTAGAAAAAGAAAAATCACAATTACGATAATCACCCGGAAGGGTGAAAGATTGTATAATACCCCTGTCGTCAAGGGTAATTGGTTTAAATGGTATATCCATGTCTGTTTTTTTGTTGCACCTATAGAACTATTAACCCGCCAATAATGTTTAGTGGAAATATAAAATTTCGGCTAATAATTTTATTTTACTTACTAATAAAGAGAATCTATCAAACAATTGAACAAATGTAATTGTTCTAAGTACATGAAAAAAGTTTTTAACTAAAAATAAAGATATATGGAATTAGCAGATGTAGGATTGATCGGGTTGGCAGTTATGGGTGAAAACCTTGCATTGAACATGGAAAGCAAGGGAAATAAAGTAGCTGTATATAATCGTAGCGCACCCGGAGAAGAGGGAGTGGTTGATCGTTTTGTGAATGGAAGAGGTAAAGACAAAAAATTTATCGGCTCAAATAACATTCAGGCATTCGTTAACTCCATCCGTGCTCCCCGAAAAATAATGATGATGGTAAAAGCCGGTTCTCCCGTAGACGAACTTATTTCGCAACTGGTACCCTTTCTTTCGCCGGGTGATGTGATTATTGATGGAGGTAACTCCGACTTTAACGACACCGAACGCCGGGTAAAAGAGGTGGAACAGAAAGGTTTTTATTTTATCGGATCCGGAATCTCAGGAGGAGAGGAGGGTGCACTTAACGGTCCTTCCATCATGCCCGGCGGTTCAGCCAAGGCCTGGCCTTTGGTACAGGAACTGCTTCAGTCCATCGCCGCCAAGCTGGAAGACGGTACCCCCTGCTGCCAATGGATTGGTAACGGAGGGGCAGGCCACTTTGTAAAGATGGTGCACAACGGCATCGAATATGGCGACATGCAGCTTATAGCAGAAGCCTACTCGTTGCTCAGAGCCGGAAAAGAATCAGACAACGCACAGCTTGCCACCGTGTTCGACAACTGGAACAAAGGCGATCTGGATAGCTTCCTGATCGAGATTACTGCCAACATCCTGCGCTTCAAGCAGGCGGACGGCACCTATCTGGTGGATTCCATTCTGGATGTAGCCGGACAAAAAGGAACGGGTAAGTGGAGTGCCATGGCTGCCATGGATCAGAATGACCCGCTTACATTGGTAACCGAAGCCGTGTATGCACGTATGCTATCCGGCTTACAGAGCGAAAGACAAAAAGCATCCGCCTTGTATCCCGGACAAGGAGAGGAGGTTGCTTCGTTAACTACCAACGATATACGTGATGCCTTGTACGCATCTAAAATTATCTCTTATGCACAGGGATTCTCTCTGATGAGCCGTGCTTCCGCATCTTATAAATGGAACCTGAACTACGGAGCCATTGCCCAGATATGGCGTAAGGGATGTATCATCCGTTCGGCCTTCCTAGGCAAGATTACAGAAGCCTACCAACACAATCCGGAACTCGAAAATCTGCTGTTCGATCCATTCTTTAAACAAAAGATCGAAAACTCCCAGTCGGCCTGGCGTAAAGTGGTATCTGCCGCGTTTGCTTCGGGAGTGGCTATCCCTGCCATGGCATCGGCCCTCAGTTATTTCGACGGACTACGCACCTTGAACTCGTCGGCCAACCTTATCCAGGCGCAGCGCGACTACTTCGGAGCACATACCTACGAACGAACCGACAGTCCGAGGGGACAGTTTTTCCATACCGACTGGACCGGTAAAGGCGGCTCTACGCATTCGGGAAATTATAACGTATAAAAGAGGAGGGAACCTATGAACGAAAAAGTAGACAGTCAGCTTATTGTTATTTTCGGAGCCTCGGGCGACCTTACAGGCCGCAAGCTGATCCCTTCGTTATATGAACTGCATAAACGGGACCTGCTTCCCGAGAAGTTGTGTGTGATGGGTGCAGCGCGTACCGAGTATACCGACGAGGAATTCCGTAACATACAGCGTGAAAACCTGGAGCATTCGCAAAAAGGTAAAGAACTTAAACCCGGCGATATCGACGCATTTCTGGAGCATATCTGCTATGTAAGCTTCGATTCGGGCAAGAGCTCCGACTATTATAAACTAAAGGATCGCATCACCGAGAAGCAAACTGCTCTGAATCTGCCGGATAAGGTAATGTATTACCTGGCCACTCCACCGCAGATGTACGACCTGATTCCTCAGTATCTGCAGGAAAATGGGATGAATGTAGCCGCTACTCCCGAGGGATGGCGACGGGTTATCATCGAGAAACCCTTCGGTACGAGTCTGGAAACAGCGCGCGCACTTAACAAAAAGTTGATGAGTATCTTCGACGAAAAAGAGATTTACCGCATCGACCATTACTTGGGAAAGGAAACCGTACAGAACATCCTGGTGCTGCGGTTCTCCAACGGGATTTTCGAACCCCTGTGGAATCGTAACTACGTAGATTCTGTAGAGATAAAGGTATCCGAAACTCTGGGAGTGGAAAACCGTGGTAAATATTACGAAGGCTCCGGGGCCATGCGAGACATGATACAGAATCACCTGATGCAACTGATGGGCTTTATCGCCATGGAGTCGCCCGCTGTGTTCGAAGCCGAACCTTTGCGCGACGAGATTGTAAAGGTGTTCCGTTCACTGCGTCCCTACAAGTCAGCCGAGATAGACCTTAACGTGGTACGCGGACAATACGAGGGATACCGTCAGGAGCCCCAGGTGTCGCCCACTTCCACTACGGAAACCTACGTTGCCATGAAGTTTTTCATCGACAACTGGCGGTGGGGCGGTGTGCCCTTCTACCTGAGTACAGGCAAGAAGCTGGATGAGAAGAAGTCGGAGATCGTAATCAACTTTAAATCCACACCCAACCAGCTTTTTAGTGGTCAGTGCTCCGGTACCTCCTGCAACAAGCTTACCATCGCCATCCAGCCCAACGAAGGTATCTCCCTTCAGTTCGGCCTAAAGATGCCCGGTGCCGGATTTGAAGTGAAACAGGTAAGCATGGACTTTAAGTACGAATCATTGTCGAAAGTCTACCTCCCCGACGCCTACGAGCGCTTGTTGCTGGATGCCATGCTGGGCGATTCCACTCTGTATGCCCGTAGCGACGCTTTGGAGGCAAGCTGGAAGTTTATCGACCCCATCCTGGCACACTGGAAGGAATCAGGCGATCAGAACCTGTATCCCTACACACCCGGAACCAAGGGACCCAAAGAGCGTAAACCCCTCAAGGTATTACCTCGTCCCTGTATTTGTTACAGTAAACAACAGATTGAATAATGGAAATAAAAAGATACAAGACTAGTGCAGAGGCCCTGGAAGGTCTCACCGGGTTGCTTGCCGACCTTATGAGTGCCAGGACCGGACCTTTTCACCTGGCCATTTCGGGAGGCGATACACCCAAAAACCTTTTCAGACTTTGGGTGGAGGCCTACAAAGATAAAATAGACTGGAAACAGCTCAGATTCTATTGGGTGGACGAGCGTTGCGTACCTCCGGCCGACAGCGAAAGCAACTACGGACAAGCCAAATTACTCCTTTTTGATCCCTTGCAAATTCCGGATGAACACATATTCCGTATGAAGGGAGAGGTTGATCCTGTAGCCGAAGCAGCACGCTACGCCACCCTTTTAGAAAAGCAGCTACCCAAGGTAAACGGATTGCCCCGTTTCGATTGCATCATGCTGGGAGTGGGAGGCGATATGCACACCGCATCCATATTTCCGGGTAACCTGGCCTTGCTTACTGCAAAGGAAACCGTAACAACTGCTGTACATCCCGTATCGGGACAAACACGCGTAACGCTTACAGGGCCCGTTCTGCTGAACGACACTCCTTTGCTGATTCCTGTTATCGGAGCATCCAAAGCCCCGGTGATAGAAGCCCTGGCCAGAGGACTGGATCCGCAAAACCCAACCCCGTCGGCTTATGTGCTGAGCAAAGCAAACCATGCAACCGTAATTACGGATGTAAACTAAAAAGAAAAACGCGATTCGGATTGAACAACGTTAACTTACGGATCTCACAGCAATGCTTCCACCAGACGTTTTTGTACAAACAATACGTTTGCGCTGGAGGCATCGCTCTTTTAGATTGAAGATGATGTTGGGGTTGAAATGCTGTCCGTTTATGCGTGTCTCAAAATGCAGGTGTGCCGTAGTGGTTCTGCCGGTACGACCGGTCAGACCTATTGGCTGACCCGCTTTTACGATATCGCCGGATTTAACGAAGTTTTTGGAATTATGACTGTATACGGTCTCCAGACCGTTATAATGACGTACCACAATTACATTGCCGTAGGCAGCGTAGGGTTTGGACATCCTCACCACGCCATCGAAGGCCGACAGGATCGTGTCGTTGGGAACGGTTTTAATATCCACGCCAGTATGTCCGCGACGTTTTCCTCCATAAGGCGAAATCACCTTGGCCCCGGGCAACGGAAAAGCAAAATCCTCGTCGGCAATCAGATCCAGGTTGATGGTATGTTTGTTGCCACTCTTGAACAAGGCCGGATCGTGAGCCACCAGATGATTTATCTCTCTGGGAGAAAACGTTTGGGTAATCTCAATCCGCGGATCCACAATGGGTTCGAGTGCAGCTTTAGGCATGCAAAAACTAAAATCGGTTGCCGGAAGCGGAATATTCTGTGCAGGCAGAACCACCTTCGGAGTGTAGGCCGCCAGCGAAACTTCTTGCTTTTGAAAGCGGGAGAATTGAGTGGAACAGGAACTGAACAACAACAACGCAGAGCAAGAGATTAAACAAAGTATGTTTTTCCGATATTTTTTCATGAATACAAACATAAGAATTAAAATTTTCTTATCCTACGTCCTTCTCTCTTCTTAGCTTTTCTTTTCATATTTTTACAATCCCATCCTTTAAAGCATTCCCTTTTATACTATTTTTGTGCTCATTATTAACAAGTACCTATTAAAAATATGGAAAACGTAGAATTGAAAGAGATGACCCCGGCCGATCTTGAATTTGTAAAGGAGGTATACGATTACTATATACTCCATTCTACCGCCGTATTCTACCTGCATCCCTTAACCATCAGCGAGCTGGGCGAAAACATCCGTCTGGGCGACCCCCGTTACCTGGCCTATACCATTCATGCCAACAACCAGCGGTGCGGCTTTTGCTACATTTCCAAATTCAAACCCAAGGAAGCATTCGACGTAACCGTCGAAATAACTGTCTACCTCACACCTTCAGCAGGAGGTAAAGGCATCGGATATGCTGCCATGCAACAGTTCGAGCCCCGCATCTGGGAGGCTGGATTCCATAACATCGTGGCCCTTATCACCGGCGAGAACACAGCCAGCGTACGCCTTTTTGAGAAATGCGGCTATACCGAATGTGCCCGTATCAAGCAGGTGGCCTGTAAGTTCGACCGTCTGCTAGACCTGCTCATCTACCAGAAATTGCGCGCTTCCTAAAGGGAGGCATGTTAATATTCATTAGTTTTTTGATGTGGTTCAACAATGAACTCTCAATAAAAAACCATTTCTTTGCCCTACCATATTTTCGTCCTTAAACTTATCATTGTATGAACACATTTTTGACTGCCGATTTTTTACTTAAATCGGATACTGCGAAAGCGCTTTACCATAATCATGCGGCCAAGATGCCGATAATCGACTACCACTGCCACCTTAATCCGCAGCAAGTAGCAGAAAACTATGGATTTGCAGATCTCACCGAGATCTGGTTGGGAGGCGACCATTATAAATGGAGGGCCATGCGTGCCAACGGCGTTCCGGAAGAGTATATCACCGGATCCAAACCATCTTACGAAAAGTTTATGAAGTGGGCAGAAACCATGCCCTATACCCTTCGTAATCCGCTATATCACTGGACGCACCTTGAATTGAGCCGTGTATTCGGTGTAGATAAGGTGCTTAATCCAACCACCGCCCGCGAGATATATGACGCATGTACGGCCAAGCTTCAGCTTCCCGAATTCAGAGCTCTGGGCATCATGAAACAAATGAACGTTGAGGTAGTCTGCACCACAGACGATCCCATCGACTCCCTTCAATATCACAAACAGCACCGTGATAATGAAACCGGTATAAAGATGCTTCCAACCTGGCGTCCCGATAAAGCCATGGCGATAGAGAGCCCCCGGGTGTACAACGAATACCTCGATAAGCTGGAGGCAGCGGCCAACGTAAACATCGCCTCCTATAACAACCTGCTGGAAGCTCTTCAGATCCGTCAGGATTTTTTCGAATCGATGGGCTGTTGTGTGTCCGATCACGGACTCGAAACCTTCTGTTCCGAACCCTATACCCAGGCAGAAATAGAAGCTATTTTCCTGAAGGTACGCGAAGGGAAAGAACCCACCGCCGCCGAGGCAGCTAAGTTCCGGTCGGCTTTGCTGTTCGAATTCGGATGGATGAATGCACGCAAGGGATGGGTACAGCAATTCCATATCGGAGCGATACGCAACAACAACCCCCGCATGTACCGTCAGCTGGGTCCCGATACCGGATTCGATGCCATACACGACGTGCCCGTGGCCGCAGCCATGAACCGTCTGCTGGGTAATTTGGATCTGGAAGGAATGCTTACCAAAACCATTGTGTACAACCTCAATCCCCGCGACAACGAACTGATGGTTACCAACGCCTACAACTTCAACGACGGTACGGTACCCGGCAAAATGCAGTACGGAGCCGCCTGGTGGTTTCTGGATCAGAAAACAGGCATGGAAAATCAGCTCAACGCCCTTTCGGCTCTGGGCTTGCTAAGCCGTTTCGTAGGGATGCTCACCGATTCGCGCAGTTTCCTTTCGTACCCCCGTCACGAATACTTCCGCCGTATCCTGTGCAACCTGTTGGGCTCCGAAATCGAAGCGGGCGAGATACCCGTATCCGAGCTACCTTTCGTAGAGCAGATGGTAGAAAACATATCCTACTACAATGCTAAGAACTACTTTGGATTCTGATAAAATAAAAGAGAGCCCGACTTACAAGAGCCGGGCTCTTTGCGTGTGTAAATTATATAGTATCAGAAAAGTGATCTAAATAAAGAAAGCCGGTCTTAGAGAGTAAGACCGGCTTATGTAATTAAAAATCCAAACCTTATTCTCTCGAACCAGGGTCAGCGAACACTATTTAGTATAAAAAAAACTTCAATATAAATGCAAGAAGAATGTCAACATTTTTCCTGTTTTCAATAAAACAAAGTAAGACCTCAAAACGTTTACTCAAATATGGAAAAATCTTTTAAAAAATATTAATAATGTGATAGTAATCAATGGGATATACTATTAATTCATGTATTCTATACAATAATAACTACCTTTTTAAAAGATTTGTTCAGGAAGACGTTATTAATGATCTCACTATTGAAATATCTATATTTTATGCTATATATTTGATGTTATTATAGATTTATCTATATTTGTAAATCTAATATTGAGCATATGTACAGCGATATTTATGAAAAGTCCGGATTTGAAATAATCCGTGAGCTTGGTAAACGGTACAGCGACTACCGCAAGCGGATGGGGTATACTCAAAAAGAAGTTGCCGAAAAATCCGGATTGAGTGTCTTCACCATAAGCTCTTTCGAGAATGGCTCCTCCACCGGAATCACCTTCTCCTCTTTCATACGATTGCTACGGGCGATCGACTGTCTGGACGAAATTGAAAAACTATTGCCCGAACTGCCCGAAAGTCCACGGGCCATATTTATGAAACAAACTAAAAAATAGCAAGACAGCAAAGACCTTATTGATGCCGTAGCCAATGCCATCGCAAATTTTGAGACCTACGCAAAAGACCTGGCTATTGACAACCACTTAATAGCAACCATTAAAGCCGATTTTGTGAAGATGTGATTCCAATGGGCCCATATTGATAGCCGTATCACCTTCGCCTTTCGTAATTTGCTCTAGATTATTAATTGCGTTGCTATTTCGTTAATAGTTTCTTGTTATAATCGTTATTCCAGGCACTTTTTAATTGGAATTACTTAACACAAAATTATTCTATCGTTTTCCAATTTTGCAAATCCTCTTTGAATCGCTTTATCTATACCTTGTTGCATTGAAGATTCAACAATATTACCTAATCGGGCAAAGCCAAATAAGCGTGCAGTCTCACGAATTAGATCTTCACGAGATAGACTGATTTGTGCTTCTAACACTTCTCGTACAGCAACGCTTACTTCCTCAGGGCATATATCGGCAGCATTTGTCATATAGATACGATAATTCATATAGTCTTTCGGATCTTGATCATTCTTCCAGAAATAACGACCCTTACCAACTCCTGTAAATTTAAGATTCATTCTGTCAAATATCTGATTAAAATGCTCATCAATTCGACTGCCTATACGTGATATGCCCCACATTGAAAGGACTCTTCGGCATAACTGATCTCTACTTATTGGAGCTTCCAAGGCTATAACATTTGATATCTGACTTTTAATTAAATCTTTCCAATGTTCAAATGTAAACTCTTCGGGTAAAACTCCACAAAATTCAACAGGAAATAATGAATATTCCGTTCTATAACTTATTGCTATATGAGGTATTTCAATAGATATTGGTTCAGGTTCGATTAATGACTCGCTCTCAACATGGTGCAATATTTCATCTTTTTCAATCTGATTTATTGATACATTATTAATTAATTGAATTATTTCAGAGATAACCTTGTCTTGGTTTTCTATCCAGTCCATTGCCCAGACCCGATGAATATTCCAACCTAACAGTTTAAGAACATCTTGTTGAATAATCTCTCTGTCACGGACGGTTTTTGCCGCTTTATATGAGGTACCATCACACAATATACCTAACACATATTCAGATTTATTCTCGTTGCTTACAATTCCAATATCAACCCGATAACCTGAACAGCCAATATTCGTATGGACATCATAACCATACTTTCGTATTTGATCTGCAATTACATCAACTAGAGATTTTCCTTTTATATGATTAGAATATGGATTTATGGAGATCGTTTTTTTGCCTTTCTCAGCAAATTCCAGGAATGCTTTCAGACCAGCAACTCCCTCTGAAGATGTACGTGCTAAATCAATCTGTTCGGCTCGTAGGGTAGAAAACACCTTCATTTCGTAACGTGCACGAGAAACGGCAACGTTAAGTCTTCTCCATCCTCCATCACGATTAAGCGGACCAAAGTTAAGGCTAACCTTACCTTCCTTATCTGGACCATAACCAACCGAAAAAAGTATTACATCGCGCTCATCGCCTTGTACATTTTCAAGATTTTTGATAAATATTGGTTCCGGCGAATTGATAGCAATAGATTCAAGATGTGGATTTTTTGCAAAAGCATCTGTCAATAAATCTTCTATTAATATTTGTTGTACAGAACTAAATGTAACTACACCAATACTGTATTTTGATAATTTTCTATCAGATAAACGAGCTAAAATTTCACGAACTACAGCATCAGCTTCAGCATAATTTTGACGACTTTTACCCTTATCATAAAATCCTGCGACAGGCTGAAATGTTACTTTACTTTTTATATCGTCTGGAGAAGGGAATGTAAGAAGTTTATTTTCGTAATATTGCGAGTTGCTAAATGCAATCAAACTTTCGTGTTTGCTTCTATAATGCCATAAAAGATGATTTGAAGGCATTGATAGAGCTAAGCAATCATCCAGTATGCTTTCCAAATCTTCCTTGTCCAGATTATCTTCGTCAATATTATTCGAAGAAAAGAAGTTGGTAGGTGGCATCTGTTTTGGGTCACCCACTACAATTAGGCTGTTGCCTCTGGCAATAGCACCAACAGCCTCGCAGGTTGGCATCTGAGAAGCTTCATCAAAAATAACTAAATCAAACTTGAAATTGTCGGCATCAATATATTGAGCTACAGACATCGGGCTCATCAGCATACAAGGGTTAATACGCGTTAGCAGTGTTGGTATTGTATCAAAAAGTTTGCGTATAGAAACACCACGTCCATTATTACGAATATTACGTTGTAAAATTCCAACTTCGGAACTCTGAGATGCTTCTTTGATAAAGGAGGGTATATTAGCTGCTAATTTTGCAAATAACTCTTCACGTGTAAGTTTTTCAAACCGAGAGGTTAGCTCCTTAAATTTACGAATTTTATCCTCAAATATTTTACCATTGAAATTTGCTAGTATTGGACTTGAATCAATCGTATAATTAATGATGGATTTATATAATGCTTTGTCGAATGCGTTAATAACTTGTTTAACATCATTGTTGTCTATATAATTAACAAATGCCTCTAACCCAACTTCTTTAGCCTGCTGTTTAATTTGATTCCAATTACACCAATCCCTAAGTAGCTCCAGATTAGCCAATAATCTTTTAGAGGTATCAATATTTATATCAATCCAATTTTCAGATGTTTTGATGTTTATTTCTCCTTTCTTGGCCAACATTAAATTTATATCTGATAATTCGTCGAAACTGTCAACATAAGTCAACAGCTTTCCTTCATGTAAGGCAAGAAAGGAATCACTTCCTTGAGAAAGATTATCTGCCAGCAAAATTCGTAGTTGTAAACCAATAGATACATCAGAAGCAAGACGTGTTAATATTTCAGATATTGTCAATGCAGAACTACATATTTGTTCTAGCTTTAACCAATTCTCACTTAGCATACCAGTCAAATCGGCATAATAGGCTTTTTTGTTTTCAATAAATTGTTTTTTAGTCTGATATTGAATAATATCTAAAAGTGTTTGAGGTATTTTTGTTTTATCAATCTGTCCGCTTAAAGAAAAGCCCCGCAGAGTTTTTGCAATTTTATTTTGGATGAGAAGTTTTGGTAAAAACCACTTTGATTGTGATGCATTCCACTCAAAATGAAGTTTTTGTGCGTCAATATCAAAAAACGTATTGGAGTAATGTTTACTATATTCATTTTTGATTTTATCTCGTTCAATACCATGTGGTATTGTTTCTCTAACATGTTTAATAATGTCATAAAGATTCCTCGTTTTTAATAAAGGACTCGGAATATCTCTATTGGTCATTAATAGCCTGCATAGTTTACTCAAATCATTATGCATTGCATAAGTGAGATTGTTTTGATTACCTCCAAGTAACTGGATGATGCTTTGTGCTGATGATTTAAATTTAGTTAGAAGTATGAGTTGTTGTGTTAATAAATCTCTTAGCTCAGTTTTTAAAGTCTGTGAATAGTTTGATGTTTCAATCTCGCGTAAAGGATGTTCAACTATTGAATTAAATAAATCAGCAGCAACCTGCATCTGTTCAACGATATCTCTCCACTGTTCAAGTTCTTGACCACTTAATTCTGCTACTATATTATCTTGAAATTCAAATGTAGATGTGTTTTCTGCAACAATACTATAATTGTATAAAGCATCATAAAGAGAAATGCCTGAAGATAGTTTTTTGTGTAATTGCTCGACATAGCTACTTAATTCTTTTCGTAGCATATGTAAACGCTCAGACTCTGCTTCAAAATTTTCTGGAGAAGATCTACGAATGATTTCTGTTGTCGCTTTTAGCTGCTCGAGAACTGTTGTTTTCTTTGATTTATTAGAGTGTAGTTCCAAACAAAATGGAGCAATGCCAATATCCGCCAATCTTTTTTGTACAACAGAAAGTGCTGCCATCTTTTCGGCCACAAATAATACTTTTTTACCATTATAGAGGGCATCAGCAATTATATTTGTAATAGTTTGCGATTTCCCTGTCCCAGGAGGTCCATGCAAAATGAAGCTTTTACCAGTACTTGCGTTACACACAGCCTCCATTTGATAAGAGTCGGCACTAATTGGTAAAGCTACCTCTGCAGGTTTGAAATCCTTATCGAGATTAAATTCTTTATTTTCATCAGCTTTCCACTCAATCATTCCTGTAATAAGGCTTTTTACAATCGGATTTCTACATAATTTATCGGCATTGTTGTGAATATCATTCCACATTATGAATTTACTAAAAGAGAAGATCCCAAGTATAGCCTGATCTTCCACATCCCATCGTTTTTGGTTCATAATCCCTTTACGAATGGTATTTAATACCAATTTAACATCTACACCGCTATCATCTTTAGGTAAAACATCCAATCCTCCTATATTAATTCCAAAATCTTGTCTCAACATTTCAAGAAGGGTAACATTCATCATAACCTCTTCTTCTCTAGAACGAATAACATATCCTCGTGCAGCCGATTTGCGAACAATTTCGATGGGTAATAATAGTATAGGAGCATAGCGGGGGCGTTCACTAGTATTTGTTTCATACCACTTTAACAAGCCTAAAGCTAGATATAATGTATTTGCTCCATTCTCTTCGATTGAAGAACGGGAGCTCCGATATAATCCTGTAAGCGAATGATTTAATTCTGTCTCTGACAAATAAGAACGAAGTCTTTTCTGCGTCAGTTCTTGCTTTACTAAATCAATAATCAGATCTGTCTGGTTGATTGATTGGTATATACCCGCACTCATTATATCATTATTCCAGTCCGAAGGCTTAGGTAGTACGGTAAATTCTTTTCCGTCTGCAAGTGCGTCTTCAAGTAAATTTATATTTACTGATATTAATTGTAGTGTGCTTTTAGTCAATCTAATATTAAGCAGGTTATTTCTGAGAGTAAGATCTAATAACTTACGTTCCCAAAGTCTCTGTTTGGTTACATCAATCTGACTTATATCTATACACCTATCTTGAGAAATAGATTCAGGATTGTCATTTTTACGAAGACTAGGAGTGGACTCTATTATTTTAAATTCATTTGATCCAATTATTCTTTGAGGTAGAGGTCGGATTGCGGCAAATCGACACCTTTTAATGTCAATTGCAAGCACAAATTTTGAAGGATCATTCAATAAATCTTCTGCAACATTCAACGCTGAGTCAAAATTTATATTTTTACCTGCATTCATGCAAGTGGTTTCAACTACTGCTACCTCGTTAATTCCTTTCGCTATGCGTTTTGTAAGTATGGACACATCGTCATTAATACCATCGGCAAATGTGTCGTCTATCAACCATCCTCCAGCAAATGCATGACCTTGTATAATAATTACAATTGGGTTAATTCCGACAGCCTCTAAACATGAGGCATAAAGGAGGGACATATCCAGGCACGTTCCCAGTTTGGCAGATAAAATAGTGTCGCACATCCTAATTCGCTGACCTGTCAGTTCATAGCTTGCAGGAGGAGTACTATATACAATATTAAGCTCTGCTATAGCTTCATATATAGCCGCCATTTGTTTTTTTACTCGGTCTGGATTGCGACTTTGATATTCATCAAGGGATGGATTGCTAGTCCATTTTTCTAAAAACTGCGATGCACGGTGAAGGATTGTCGAAATGAATGGGTAGTTGGGGGTTACAAATGCAGATAGCATTTCAGGTAAAACTGCTACTCCTGACCAGTGATCGAAAGGTAGTATTTCTATTGGATGTTTTTTTGAAATTATATCCTCTCCATTTCTTGAAATAGATATTATTACTTCTCCGGAAACCTTTTCTGTAAGTTCTGATAGATATTTTACAGAAATTATTGGCTGTAAATCTTTAATCTCAATCGAACTTTCATTTGGAATTCTATCAATAACTCTTTCTGTTGTGTCCGTCAAGAGCGGACTAAACATTACAACAATTCTAATGTTGTTGATCTCCTCTGTATTTTCATTTATTATAAGAAGTTTTCTAATAACAGGAACGTGATTCTGCTGCATCGCAAAATTAACTACCGGGCAATAAGTGAGGTCAATATCCAACATAGTATTAAAATTATCTGTGATTAGTCAATCGTCATAAATATGGTTTCAAATAACAGCTATCGATATTATGTAAATCAAATCAGCAAATCATAAAAAAAGATGATTGAATCTTAAAAACGGGGGGTAGTTATTTTTTATAATAAAAACCTGCTTGATGATTGTACTGTCATGATTAATACAAAGATAGTTTATTTATGTGTATATTGATTATTTATTTATATTAAAATATATATTTATTATTCATGCAAAATTAAAAGCAACCGGTCGGGGTATTATGAATTAAGGTTTTGTTATGTTTACCAGACCGATACTTTTTAATTTATGCTTTTTCGTGGGTGATCCCCGTGTTACTTTCAGTCATTACTCATAAAATCTAAAGTGTCCTTTCAATGAAAACGTGGTGTTTGACGCTTCCGTTTCTCTCTCTTTCTGTCTCTTTTTGTCGGATTTCCCTTCCATCGCATCCTCCTGTCTGGGTTTGCCGGCGATGGAGTCGTAGTACAGTATTCCGATGTGCGATATGCCCATCTTGTTCTCCACCTCAATGAGGTAGCGTTCTTTGAGGCGGTTTAACACGTCGCGGACTTTCCATACCGAAAGGCCCAAGATTGCAGCTATTTCCTCTTGAGAGCAGATTACTTCCCCTCTGTGGCAGGTAAAATGTTTGTTGTCCCGGATTACCGTGCCAGTGGCAAAGTAGCTTCTGGAAAACAGGAAAAGATAAACATTTGCCAATAGCTGTTCCAGGGGATTGGACCCGTAAAGGTCGTTCAGCACTTTTCGTGGAACTCTGATGTAGCCCGACTCCAGCAGGCTGTCCA
>ERZ778021.2533-NODE-2533-length-15939-cov-8.671871_pt1 | contig 15939 bp, 10 predicted proteins | sample MGYA00375751_ERZ778021 | MGnify/ENA primary metagenome ERZ778021 (study PRJEB29350, sample SAMN05389814) | bioreactor metagenome | isolation source: Thiocyanate stock bioreactor | place: South Africa: University of Cape Town | collected 2013-08-29 ... | reverse complement strand
CCCCGCCGATCCGCTCAAGGTAATCTTTGGATAAAAGGCAGAACGGGCCTGGTTGGTTGCATAATAGGCACTGGCCAAAGCCATTTCGGCCTGCCTTACATCCGGGCGGTTCGATAACAGCTGCAAAGGAACACCCGCCGAAAAAGTATCCGGCATTTCCTGTTCCTCCAGCGTAGCACGGTCTATACGTTGCGGAGTCTGTCCCAGCAACAGCGAAAGGGCATTTTCCGTTTCGCGGATCTGACGGTGAATCTCCGGCAGCGAAGCCTGTACCTGATAGTAATAAGCCTCACTTTGAGCCACGGTAGCTTCGTTGGTCATACCCAAGTTCTTCAACGCCTTCATAGCCCTTACCTGCTCGCCCCAGGTAGTAGCTGTCTTCTCTGTAATTTCTAGCTGCTTGTCAAGCATCAGCAAGGTATAATAGCTGTTGGCAATGTTGGCGATAACCTGCGTCTGCACAGCCTGGCGGTATGCATCCGATTCAAGCAACCCGGCTTTAGCCCCTTTCGCGCCATTCATCAAATTACCAAACAAGTCAATCTCCCAACTGGCACTGGCAGGTAACGAATAAGTCTGAATCGCCTTACTGCCGTCAAAACTGTTTACAGACGCATTGGGTGTAAGAGTCAGCGACGGAGCAAAAGCCAGACGGGCCGCAAGCAATCCGGCCTTAGCCTGTTCAACACGCAGTAAAGCCGTCTGCATACTTATATTCTCTGCCAGCCCCTGTTCAATCAGCGCCTGAAGTCTGGCATCGCGGAAAACTTCCTTCCAGGGAAGGTTTCCAAAGTTGGCCGTATCAGAAACCAGGGTATCGTTTACACTTACCGTATCGCGATACACCCCGGCGGTTTGCACTTCGGGCCGTTCGTATGATTTGTAGATGTGGCAACTGCTCAGCAGAGCCGTTGCACACATCCATCCTATGATTTGTATTTTCATGCTGTTATTCTTTATCAATATTACTATACTGTGCCAATTCGGGTACAACCTCTTCTACATCCATACCCGTTTTCTCGATCGGTTTGATCTTTTCCTGCAGGTATTCAAATACCACAAACAATCCGGGTACCACAAATATCTGGAATATCACACCGATAAGCATACCGCCTACAGCACCTGCACCCAGCGTCTTGTTACTGTTTGCTCCAACCCCCGAAGCGAACATCAGCGGAAGCAGACCGATAATCATGGCCAGCGAAGTCATCAGAATAGGACGTAAACGGGCGGTGGCACCTAATACGGCCGACCACTTGATACTCATACCCGATTTCCTTCTCTGCAGTGCGAACTCCGTAATCAGGATCGCATTCTTGGCCAGAAGACCAATCAACATGATCAAGGCAATCTGCATATAAATGTTGTTTTCCAATCCAAACAGCTGAGCAAAAACAAAGCTACCCGCAAGACCGAACGGAATGGATAAAATAACAACCAAAGGCAAAATATAACTTTCGTACTGGGCACTCAGCAACAGGTAAACGAATATAAGACACAATGCAAACACAATGGCTGTAGTTCCGCTACCCGTGCTATGCTCTTCGCGGGTCATCCCCGAAAATTCGTAGCTGTAACCAACCGGCAAAGTTTCGGCAGCCACCTCTTCAATAGCCTTGATAGCCTGTCCGGATGTATATCCCGGAGCCGCGGCACCATTCAGACCAATGGATGTGTACATATTGAAACGGTTGATAACCTGAGGTCCGTACACTTTGGTAAGCGTCATAAACTGAGAGATAGGCGCCATCTCGGCTCCGTTACGAACAAATATCTTGTTGAGTGATTCCGGGTTAATACGGTCTTGCGGATCAGCCTGGATGTATACACGATATAACTTACCAAACCGGTTGAAGTTAGACACATACATACCACCGTAATATCCCTGAAGCGTGGTTAACACCGTGCTCGGACTGATGCCCGCCTGCTTACATTTGGCAGCATCCACATCAACCAGGTACTGGGGGAAGGTTGGATTGAACGAAGTTTGTACAACCGCCACCTCCGGACGCTGCATCAGTTTACCCATAAACTCCTGCGTGATGCCGAAGAATTGATTCAGGTCGCCCCCGGTTTTATCTTCCAGGTGCATCTCAAAACCACTGGTCGCACCATAACCCGTAATCATAGGCGGAGCAAATATAAATATCTGGGCATCCTTAACCTTAGCCGTTTGCTGATACAACATACCGATAACGCTGTTAACATCCTGCCCTTTACCTTTACGCTCGTCCCAGTTTTTGAGTCGGCAGAAATAGGTACCATACGAACTACCGCTACCGGATAAAAGTCCGTATCCGCTAATCTGGGTACTGATATCGATCAGGGGATTAGCCTTCAGAATTTCATTCACCTCGGCCATGGCAGCCTCGGTACGTTCGAGTGATGTACCCGGAGCCATGTTTACAGCCATCATAAATGTACCCGTATCCTCATTCGGAACCATTCCGGAAGGAGTTGTTTTCATAAAAAATACAAGCGCAACGATACTTACCACAACCAGACCCATCGAAAGCCAGCGGTGATTGATAATCCGGGTGATACCACCTTTGTATTTACCCAGAAGCATATCATACGAAGTATTGAACGCAATATGGAAACGATCAATAAAGCTTTTACGCTTGCCGTTTTCACCCTCACCATGTTTCGGACTCAGGAAAATCGCACACAAAGCCGGACTCAGCGTCAAGGCATTCAAGGCAGAGAAGCCGATAGCCACAGCCATGGTTATACCAAACTGGCGATAGAATACCCCGGATGTTCCGCTCATAAAACTTACAGGGATAAATACGGCCATCATCACAAGCGAAATAGAAAGGATCGCACCCGATATCTCGCTCATCGCATCCAGCGAAGCCTGTTTACCCGACTTATATCCCTGGTCCAGCTTGGCATGCACCGCCTCGACGACGACTATCGCATCATCGACCACAATCGCAATGGCCAGCACGAGAGCACTCAGTGTAAGTAAGTTCACACTAAACCCAAACAGGTACAACATAAAGAAGGTACCGATCAGCGAAACCGGAATTGCAATGGTTGGAATAAGCGTAGAACGGAAGTCCTGAAGGAAAATGTATACAACCAGCACCACCAGGATAAAGGCCTCAAGCAACGTACTTAACACCTTGTTTATAGAAGCGTACAGGAAGTCGCTTGTGTCCATCTGAACATCAAACTTCAATCCTTCGGGCAATTCCTTTTCGGTATCTTTTATCAGGCTTTTAATATTACCGATAATTTCCGTAGCGTTCGAACCCGGCGTCTGGAAGATAATCATAACAGTAGCCGGATGACCGTTGGTGTAGGTGTTCACTGTATACGATTGGGCACCCAGTTCTACACGGGCAACATCCTTCAGTCTGAGAACTTGTCCGTCGGCTGTAGCTTTAACCACAATATTCTCAAACTCTTCTGTTTGCTGCAATCTACCTTTAGTCTTCATAATATACTGAAACGACTGACCGCCGTTCTCTCCAAACTGTCCGGGAGCCGCCTCGATATTCTGTTCGGCCAAAACCGCCGTTATATCATTAGGCATCAGCTTATACTGCGCCATAACCTCCGGTTTCAGCCAGATACGCATTGTGTACGTACGAGCACCCGGAGCCATTGCATCCCCAACACCGGGTACACGCATAATCTGCGGGATAACATTGATATTGGCATAATTCTGAATAAACGTCTGGTCGTATTTGTTATCCGGACTGTTTAACGAAAGCACCATCAACATACTTGTCTGCCGTTTGGCCGTAATAACACCCACCTTGGTAACCTCGGCAGGCAGCAGACCCAAAGCCTTCGATACACGATTCTGCACGTTTACCGCCGCCATATCGGGGTCGGTTCCCTGCTTGAAATAAATCTGAATCTGTGCCATCCCGTCGTTGGATGCAGAAGATGTCATATACATCATGTTCTCCACCCCGTTGATCGACTCCTCCAGAGGAGTGATAACACTATTCATTACAGTCTGGGCATTGGCACCCGTATAAGAGGTACTTACCGAAATAGTAGGAGGGGCAATATCCGGGTACTGCTCAACAGGCAGCGACCCAAGCCCCAGTATACCCAGGATGACGATAAAAATGGAGATAACCGTCGAGAGTACGGGGCGATTAATAAATCTATCTAACTTCATATTTTTCTGTTTTAGTATTCACTTCCTTATTTCGAAGCTCCCTGGGCAGGACTATTAGCTCCGGTATTTTTTGCGGCAGCCTGATCCGGAGTTACCGCTTTGATCTGCATACCATCTTTAAGCGAAGAGATGCCTTCTACAACAATCTTGTCGCCGGCCTTCAGACCCGAAGTAACAACGAAGTTCTTACCATCATCCAAAGTGAATATTTCAATAGGAGTACTTTTAACAGTAGACTGTTCGTCCACCACATAAACAAAACGTTTGTCCTGAATCTCGAAAGTAGCCTTCTGCGGAACAACGATGCAGTTGGCCATCTTTGCCGGAATCACTACAGTTCCGGTACCGCCGCTTCGAAGGATATGGTTCTTGTTTGGGAATCTGGCACGGATGCTTACCGATCCGGTTGCCTGATCAATCACACCACTCATGGTTTCAACCTTTCCGCTATCGGCATATATGCTTCCGTCAATCAGTTTAAGCTTAACAGCAGGCATCGTATTCAGAATATCTTTAGACGAAGTACCGGTCGAGGTATAGCCAAGCAACTGACGCTCGGTCATCGAAAAATAGGCATACATCTCCGAAATATCCGATACCGTGGTAAGAGGAGTGGCAATGCTTGGGCTAACCAGACTACCTACACGGAAAGGAATACTTCCCACAACGCCGTCCGACGGACTGGATACGCGGGTGTACGACAAATTCTTCTCGGCACTGATAAGCTGGGCATTAGCCTGAGCCAATACAGCTTTGCTGGACAACAGCGAATTCTCTGCCATCTGCAATTCGTACGCACCGATAATGTTATTCTTAGCCAGTTCGCGCTTATTCTGTGCAGTAAGCTCGGCGGTTGCAACATTGGCCTTGGCCACTTGTACCGATGCCCGGGCTGCATTGGCAGCCTCTTCGTACTGAACAGGGTCGATAATAAATAAGGTCTGTCCCTTTTTAACGACAGAACCTTCATCTACAGCCAGCCGGGTGATAAAGCCCGATACCTGCGGACGGATTTCAATGTCTTGTTTTCCTTTAATTACAGCCGGATACGAACTGCTAAGTTCAACATCCGCACCCGATAGAGTTATTACAGCCAGTTCTTTTATTTGCTGACCTCTTTGCTGGTCTTGCTTCCCGCAAGAATTGAGTGATAAACACAAAAACAATACTGCGGCTACCGAAACGGATGCCGTAAACAATCTTCTTTTTTCTTTGCTCATAAAACTACCTATTGTTTGGTTGTATTCTTATTTTTACTTTTCGATTCACAAAGTAAGAACTAATTTCATAAAGATTCTAGTTCCAAAAATTGCAAATACTGTTCCAAATGTAATCTTTTCTGTGTTTTATAGTGAAATAATCCTAAAAAATGTGGTCAAAAATAGAATTTTAATCTGTTTTTAACATAAAAGCTGCCACTTTATTGAGTGTTTAACTATATTTGTTGGCAAATAATGGAGGCGTTTGAGCAGCCAGCGCCATCAGTTTTTCAGACTCAAGTGGTGTAATGGGCTTATAGTCTTTCATAAATTCGATGGCTTTTAGAAACAATGTCGATTTTCCGGGAGGAATGGCTGTAGCAATCTCCTTCGAAAGGGTGAATTTCAAGGCCAGCTTCATGGTCTCTTCGTCGGTTACCGGTTGGTACCATACATTTTTGTCGTACTTTTCCTGTCCGGGTTTGTTGGCCGTAAGCGCCATAGCCTTCAGTGCGATAACACCCATGTTGCGTGATAATGCTTTTTCATAAATCTGCGGACCGAAATCGCCTGCGTTCCAGCATGCGAAATTCAGGGGAAACATAGCTGTGTCGAAATCATATTTCTCCATGGCAAGCAGAGCCGCTTCGACAGAATGAGCCGAGAAACCTACATAACGTATCTTGCCATCCCGTTTTGCTTTCTCGATCACCTCCATGGCACCGCCCGGAGCAAAAGCCTTCTCCACATCATCACGCGTAGTGATTGCATGCAGCTGAAACAGGTCGAAGTAATCTGTCTCAAGATAGGTAAGCGACTGGTTCAATGTTTTCTCCGCACCCTCACTGACTCTTTCGTGTGTTTTGCAAGCCAGGAAGCAATTCTTTCTGTATGGTTTGAGGGCCGGACCCAACTTTGCTTCGGCATTACCGTAACTGGGTGCCACATCAAAATAGGTAACTCCCAACTCTATTGCCTTTGAAACAATTTCTTTAGCAAATTCCGGCGAATGATCATTCAACATAATACCCCCGAAAGCAATGGTCGAAACCCGCTCGCCCGTTCTGCCTAAAACCCGTTTAGGTAGCTCGAAATTGTTGCTCCAGTTGGATCCGAAAGCCCTTACCTGCGGAATGCTGAGTGCCAAACTACCTAATGCAGCGGCATGTATAAATTCTCTTCGTTTCATAGGATCGTATTTGATTGATTGAAAGTGCAATATATAATTTAAAACCAAATACTCTGCCATTAGGTTCTGAATTTTTAAAAACTATCTGTCATCTATCATTATTAGGGTCTACTTCTCTGTAAAACAAGATGATACAAGCTGACAGATGCCTTTTTGCATCTATCATCTATCTGTCATCTGTCATTAATCAAAATTCGCCCGCAACGTAAACCATAATTTTTATTTACAATAATAATGTTTTTTACTGGGTAAACTAATTGTAAATCAATAGGATTAATTATATTTGCATTAAGTGTACGAATCGTTTGACATATGTCGAAATCTATTTTGATATATGTGGTAATGCATTACGACAATTGTCAAAATGCATTTTGACAACTGTGGGACGATTTGTTCACTTAAGCAATGAAATTTAAACATAAACTAAACGTATTAATTTATAACTATGGCAGCAAAGTATAACCTATTCAAAAATCCGCCCAAAGGGAACAAGAGTGAGCAAGAAACGTTTCATGCGCGGATTGTGCCCGGAAGAACCATTCAGACCGAACAGATTGCACGCGAACTGGCCACCATGTCGTCCGTTTCCACCGGCGATGTTATAAGCGTGCTCGACAATCTTTCCTACATGATCAGTGTACACCTTAAAGAGGGAAATATAGTAAATCTGGATAAGATAGGCCATTTTTCCATTTCAGTATCTTGCCCGAAACAGCTTACCGGAGATAGAAAAATACGCTCGGCATCGGTCCGTTTCAAGAAGGTAAACTTCCGGTGTGCAAACGAACTTAAGCAGAAATTCGTCTCAATGACCATGAAAAGAGAGCCTTCCGGAAACGAAAACCCATTAACTCCGCAGCAACGGCAACAAAGAATTCTCGATTTCCTGGCTAAGGAGACCAGTATAACTTCCACCCAGTGCATTACTCTTAACGGCTGTACCCGTTATGCGGCAATAAAAGACCTTAAAACTCTTACTGAGGCGTCCAAGGTAAAAAGATTGGGAGTTGCCAAGAGCATCATCTACATCTTACCTTAAGGAGATAAAAACTAAAAATACCTGACATATTCTTAAAAAAATAATAAGTCAGGTATTTTTTGTATGTTTTGTTTGATAAGTTGATTAAATAAATTAGATTTGTCAAATAACTACATCGTATAAATTATGAAAGAACACATAGCCCTTATATTATGAAAAACTATCTTCGTCTAATTCAATTAGCACCCAAAATGAGGTATCCTTTTACAAGGAAGTATCCAGATAACAGTTGTCATTGGTGTGTCACAATTAATGTCATTAAAATATCACCATATTAATTAAGAAACTTTGCGTACGAATCATACATTTGTGAATAAATAATAGTCTTGATCTAAATAATCTATGGAAAAAATTAAACTGATATTATTCCTTACACTTCTTTGCTCTTGTAACACCTCAGAGAAGAAAATCACCAAGGTGGAACGAATCTCATTGGAAGCGGAAGTAATTACAGACAGCATTCATGCGAGTCTGCCTGGACGATTAATCGTTTTTAATGATTATGTGGTTTGGGAAGAGGTTTTTGCTTCCGATAAGTTTTTACATGTAGTGAATATTCAAACTCGTAAAGAGGTAGGAAGAATGGGAGATGTGGGACAGGGACCTAGAGAATTTTCTGCTCCGAATATTTCAAGATCATATGACGATTATGTTTTAGTTTCCGATTTTGGGACTAAACATCAAGCCTATTTTTCCATCGAACGCTTTTTAGCTGGGGAGGATTATTATATACCTGTCCCTAACAGTATAAAAATAAATCCAAAAAGTAATTTTCGTTTACTGGAGATCGAAAAAGGTCAATTTATTACGCTACAACCAAATTCAGATAAGTTGTTAGAACATTGGGACAGACCCTATTTTTATTCATTTGGAAAGTTTCCAATTCCTGAGTCACTAAGAAAGAGAGATCGGTTTAGTTACTTTCAAGGGAATGTTGCTTATAATCCTGATTTAAAAAAGTTAATTTATACTTCATTTCGTTTTCCCTATATGGCAATTTACACTAAAAGCGGTAAATCTTTTAAATTACTAACCGAAGTGAAGGGAAAGTTTGATTATTCGGTATCATCAGGTGGAGAGTTTAAACGAAGTCGGGATTCTAAGGAAGGTCCGAGAGAATTGACTTTAACATTGGATTATATCGTTACAGTTGACCGAGATCTTTCTATTGATCAGACTGATGAAAACGAAGTAGGAAGGGATCCGATGAAATTACCACACACTGTATTTATATATGACTATGAAGGAAATTTGCTAAAAATAGCCAACCTGGGCTTCCCCGTTGTACGTATTGCTGCAGATACAAAGAACAATATCCTTTATGCAATTGTGGTGATGGAAGATTATGTTTTGGTTAAATATGAATTGTAGTGAGATTGAGTGATTATTATATTCGTTACCACTCAATAAACTGCTAATGTCAGTATATTAATGCAATACAACTAACCATTAGTTTGGTTAGCTGAAATACATATAATTGTTAGTATGAATCTTTTTGCTGAGGATATAAAAAGAATATGTTTGTTTTCGAAACAAAATAAGAATGAAATATCGGTATGAAATTTTATAATAAATAATACGAAAATGAAAACCCCAGTTAGTATTTTAATAGTTTTAGCTCTTTTGGTGCTATGTTCATGTAATCAAAGTAATGTATACCAACATGCTACTTCAATAAATAGAAATGATTTTAAAACGATGCAATCGTTAGTCGGGAGCGATGTTGAATTTGATAGTTTGATATTAAAACCAAGACAACTTCAGTTGTATGACAGTCTGTTGATTACCTATAATAGTGGTGCAGATAAATTATTTCATATATTTAATATGAAAACCAAAAAGAAAATTGGAGAGTGTATTTCGATGGGGCAAGGTCCTACAGAAATGCTACAACCTTTTTTCGTTCCAAGTAAAGATTCTGTAACCATTTTTGATATGGCAACTTCTACTCTTTCAACGTACAGCATACCTGAATTTATCTCAGAAAAGGAACCAATCCCCAGTGTGCGTATAAAGCTAAAAGAACAGATTTTCGGTGGAATTTCATTTTTAGGAAAAAATCTGATCGGTTCAATGTATATTCCGGAATATCCACTTTGCTTATTTAATCAAGATGGAGAAAAAGTCCAGGGATTTGGTGCCTATCCGGTTTCCGATATTAAGTATACAGATAGGGAAATTATTGATGCTTACCGAGCAATAGTTACTACAAATTTAACCGACCGGGTAGCTGTGTGTCATTATTTTACAGATTTAATAGATATATACAATAAGGATGGTGTTTTAGAAAAACGAATTCATGGACCAGAACATATTTTTCCTCATTTCAAAGAATATGTTGATGGGAATATTGTTTCGTCTAAGGCTGTAAAAGGAACCTACCGCGATGCTTTTTATAGTCCGGTTAGCGTAGGTGAAGATTTTTTTGTGCTTTATAATGGTAAATCTGTAGAAGAGAAGGGATACAATTTATTGGCAAAAGAAATTTTTGTTTTTGGATGGGATGGTAAACCTAAACAGCATTTTGTATTAGATAAAGGTGTTTTTCGTATAGCAGTTGATCAATTAAATAAAAAAATATATGGAATTAGTGACGAACCAGAATATCATATATTAGAATTTGCGTATAAATAAGAATTTAATCATATCAGTTAAATTGAAATACTAACTGATTTACAAACATTGATATATGAAATATGTATTAGCTATTGCTTTATGTGTTTGTTTTTCTTGCAGTGACAGCTCGAGTGTAAGAAAAATGAATGATGTTTTTAGTGACGATGTGAAATTGGTGGCTGAAAAAATGCCGGTAAAGGAGGTTCTTAACCCAGGAAACATTGTTAAATTGAAAGATTACTTGATTGTACAGAACGAATATATATCTGGAGAGGATTGTTTTTATGTCTATTCGCTGGATAAAATGAAGTTTTGTTTCAGTTTCGGACGGTTGGGACAGGCTGATGGAGAATTTATAGCACCTAGGATAGTGCAAAATAATACTGGGAACAGTTTGTCAATATTTGATTCTGCCCGCGATAAAATCTTCGTTTACGATGTTTCAGATACAAAACCTCAATTAGTAAATGAAAGAAAAATGATAGATATACAATATCCAACACAGGAAATTTCGTATGTAAATGATTCCATTATACTTTTTCAAACTATCGGGCCAATTGGTAATAAATTGTATAGTTATAATTTAAACACAAATAACATTCTTGATACATTAGAATTTGATTCAGGGTTAAAAGAGGTAATGGATAGTAAATACAACTCAAATTTTGATTTTTATAATTTAACGAATGTAGGTCGCAAGTTCGTAGTCGGCTTTAATTATATAAACGAATTCAAAGTGGGAGAATTGGATGATGATTACAAATTTCAGGTACATGAAGGGGCTAAATTGACGAACTATGGATTGGCTCCCACTAATCCAGATAAATTGTATAAAAACTATTTTTACTATATGTTTCCAAGTGCTACATCGGAATTGTTGTTCTTGCCTTACTTGGGTCTTGAAGCCACTATTTTACAGCCATTTCCCATAAATCTGAAGGGACGTCATTTCGATTTTTATATCGAGGTGTACGATTGGAGCCTAAATCCGGTAGCAAGATTGAAATTTGATAATGATTTAATAAAACTATGTATTGATGAAGAGCGTCATAAAATTTATACATGGAATCCAGTAGAAGATTTTGATGATATATTGGTCTATTCTATTGAAAACATAGGTAGCTAAAAGCGATAAATCTATTAAATATGAATTTAAATAATCCACATGAAAACTTATTGTTTTGTATTACTGATTTTACTTTGTTCATGCCAGCAAAAGACTGAAAATAAAAGTTTTCCTACTAATAAATTACTAGGAAAAGAGATCGTGTTTGATGAAACCTTTGATATTATCGATATGATAATTGTTGATGATTATTTGGTGGTTACAAGTGCTCAATCCGATACATTGGTCCATATTTATTCGTTGCCAGATATAAAATTAGTTTCAAAAATGGGATTGAAGGGCGAAGCTCCTTTTAATTTAGTTTATTCACTATTACTTAAAGGCTCTGGAAGTAAACTTATCATTGGTGGATTTGATAATGGAAAAGCCGTTAAGTACTTTCAGATACAAGATGATATCGTTACTGAGATTCAAACTTCCAAAGTTTTTTTTAATGAGGCATTAAACGATGCATATGCAATGAATGATTCTATATTAATTTATAATTCAATTTTTGATTTAACTTTGAGAAAAATAAATATTAAAAACCATTCGGTATCTGATATTTGCCAATTTCCAAAAGACAATCATCAAGAGAGCTTTTTTTACTCAAACAAAGGGAAACTGGGGATTAATAATACTTCTATCGTTTATGCCTATTTTTATAAAGATCAAATTGATTTTATGGATTTGACAGGGAAACTTATAAAACGTATAGTTGGAAAGAATGATAGTTCATCCATTTCAATTGATAATATGAACATGAATTACATGTCGTATGTAAACTTGTATGCCGGTACAAATTACTTTTATCTTTTACATAGAGGACAAACTCTGGCAGATTATATAAATAATAATTTGAATGATAGACTGGAGGTTTATAGTGGTGATGGACAGTTACAAAATGAATACTCTTTTGAGATTCCTCCAATTATATTTGTTGTCGATGAAAAGAGAAATATTCTTTATGGCTATAATGGAATGTATAAAGATGTGTTACTCGTATACAAATTGGAGCAAAGTTAGATTTTTGATATTTTAATGATTAATGTCATTAAAATATCACCATATTAACGAAGAAGCATTGCGTACGAATCATACATTTGTGAACGAATAATAGTCTTAATCTAAATAATCTATGGAAAAAATTAAACTGATATTACTCCTTTTAATGCCGTTGTTCTGCTTCATATCGTGTGTTGAAAAGAAAGCTGAAAGGAAGAAATCCTATATGCTGGAAGCATCCGACAAACAGTTGTCGTTTGCTCTGGATCCCAATACCAAAACTTTTATTCTGGCATTGTTTCCCTTTACAGATGAAAACGGGAAAGAGCATTTGACCTTTCAAAACCAGGATCAAAATGAAATACTGTTTTACGATATGAATTCCGGTAAGTTTGAATTTAAGGTTAAACCAGCTTATGAAGGTCCTAATGGAGTTGGCAAAGTTATCGGATACTATGTGCATACAATGGATAGTATATTTCTGACCTCTCCATATCGCTGTAATATTGCATTAATAGATAGAAAAGCAGAATTAAAGGATGTAATTAGTTATGAAAAAGCTACTGATGGAACAAAACTAACTCTAAATTGTGCAATATCGTCTACATATTCCCCTATTGTAATGATTGATAATGAGATGTATATAATGTGTGGATGTAACAGATGGTTGGAAAAAGATCCAGTATCTGCGGTAATTAATTTGAAAGACAAAACCATACGTGCATTTGCTTATTATTATCCCTCTTTTCCCGGAGCTGACAATAAGGCAAAACGTGCAGGTATGGAAGAACACCTTAGCCGTTGTTATGATGGTAAACATTTTGTTTATTCCTTTTACTTTGATGAAACTATTTACATAGCATCTCAAGATCACGATTCCATTAAATCGGTGAAGGTAAAAAGCAAGTATATAGATAAAGTGAGAATGCTCGATGATTATGGTAATCTAACATTCATTGATGCGTGCGAAAATCCCAATTACGGTAATTTACTTTTTGATAAGTACAGAAATGTCTATTACCGCATTGCTTATCCGGAAACGGAAATAGAAAAAGGCGTAAATGGGTTGGAACTCTTGCATTACGGACGAAAAAGATTCTCGATAATTATATTAGACAAGGATTTTAATATCATTGGTGAAACGCTTTTCCCGGACTATACATATAATTCCACCGTGATGTTTATTCGCGAAGATGGTCTTTACATAAGTGATAGCCATTATCTGAATCCTAATTACAACGATGATGTACTGAGCTTTCGTAAATTTAACCTGGTTGAGAATTAAAGTCTTCTAATTGATCTAAATAATCCACATGAAAACGAGACTGATAATATTCCTTACACTTCTTTGCTCTTGTAACACCTCAGAGAAGAAAATCACCAAGGTGGAACGAATCTCATTGGAAGCGGAAGTAATTACAGACAGCATTCATGCGAGTCTGCCTGGACGATTAATCGTTTTTAATGATTATGTGGTTTGGGAAGAGGTTTTTGCTTCCGATAAGTTTTTACATGTAGTGAATATTCAAACTCGTAAAGAGGTAGGAAGAATGGGAGATGTGGGACAGGGACCTAGAGAATTTTCTGCTCCGAATATTTCAAGATCATATGACGATTATGTTTTAGTTTCCGATTTTGGGACTAAACATCAAGCCTATTTTTCCATCGAACGCTTTTTAGCTGGGGAGGATTATTATATACCTGTCCCTAACAGTATAAAAATAAATCCAAAAAGTAATTTTCGTTTACTGGAGATTGAAAGAGGTCAATTTATAACGCTACAACCTAATTCCGATAAGTTGTTAGAACATTGGAACAGACCCTATTTTTATTCATTTGGAAAGTTTCCAATTCCGGAGTCACTAAGAAAGGATGATAGGTTTAATTACTTTCAAGGGAATATTGCTTATAATCCTGATTTAAAAAAGTTAGTCTACACTTCTTATGATTTTCCTTATATGGCAATTTACACTAAAAACGGTAAATCTTTTAAATTACAAACCGAAGTGAAGGGAAAGTTTGATTATTCGGTATCATCCGGGGGAGAGTTAAAACGAAATCGTGATTCTAAGAGAGGTTCGAGAGAATTGACTTTAACATTGGATTATATTGTTACAGTTGACCGAGATCCTACTATAGATAAGGGTGATGAAAACGAAGTAGGACGTGATCCGATGAAATTACCACACACTGTATTTATATATGACTATGAAGGAAATTTGCTAAAAATAGCCAACCTGGGCTTCCCCGTTTTACGTATTGCTGCTGATACAAAGAACAATACCCTTTATGCAATTGTAGTGATGGACAACTATGTTTTAGTTAAATATGAATTATAGTGAGATTGAGTGATTATTATATCAATTATCAGTGAATAAGCTTTTAATAAATCTTTTGGCTGAGGATATAAAGAGAATATGTTTGTTTTCGAAACAAATTATGAATGAAACAGCAGTATTAAATTTTAGAATAAATAATAGTACTAAAATGAAAACATCAGTAAGTATTTTAATTGTTTTAGCTCTTTTAATGGTAGGTTCATGTAATGAGGGGAATATATACCAACATACTACTTCAATAAATAGAAATGATTTTAAAACGACGCAATCGTTAATTGGCTCAGTAGTTCAATTTGATAATGAACTTTTAAAGCCGACTCATTTGCAAGTTTTTGATAGCTTGCTATTTACAATTAATACAAGAGAAGAACGGACTATTCATATTTTTGATTTGAAAGCCAAAAGGAAAATCGGTGAACGTATAACTGCAGGAAATGGACCTGGTGAAATGTTGCAACCACGTATTGTGAAGGTTGACAAAGAGTCTATACAAATTTTTGATATTGCTACTTCTACACTATTTGAATATTCAATGAGTGATTTTGTAGCAAATCCGAAACCAATAGTTTTACGAAAAATCAAACTAGATAAATCGACAGCTAGTGAGGCTTACTTACTTGGAGAACATTTGATAGGTGCAGTATATAATCCATCTTATCAGCTGAATAGTTATAATTTAAACGGGAAAAAGGTTGGAGAGTACGGATCTTATCCTAATTCGGATGTAGTTTTCTCTGATAGTGAGAAATTAGAATCATATAGATTCTCTTTCATCACAAATTTAAATGATAAAATGTTGATTTGCTATAACTGGACGGATTTAATTGATATTTTGGATAAAGACGGGCACTTAGAAAAAAGGCTTCATGGTCCGGAGCATTTTATATCTTTATTTAAAGAATTTCATGAAGGAGATGTTATTTCTGCAAATTCTATGAAAGGACAGACTAGGGATGCGTATTTTAGTCCGGTAAGTGTTGGCAATGATTTTTTTGTTTTGTACAGTGGGAAGTCAGAAGACGAAGAAGGGTATAGCATATTAGCCAATCAAATATTTGTTTTTAGTTGGAAAGGAGTACCAGAGCAGATTCTCTCGCTAGATCAAGGCGTTTTTTCAATAACTGTTGATGAAAAAAATAAGAAAATTTATGGTATTAGTGATACACCGGAATTTCATATCGTAGAATTCGCATATAAATAAGAATCAATCTTATTATAACTCTGAAGGGACGTCATCTCAATTTTGATATAGAGGTATACGATTTGAGACTAAGTCCAGTAGCAAAATTTGAGTTTCTGATAAAAA
>ERZ778021.2522-NODE-2522-length-16016-cov-3.885847_pt1 | contig 16016 bp, 16 predicted proteins | sample MGYA00375751_ERZ778021 | MGnify/ENA primary metagenome ERZ778021 (study PRJEB29350, sample SAMN05389814) | bioreactor metagenome | isolation source: Thiocyanate stock bioreactor | place: South Africa: University of Cape Town | collected 2013-08-29 ... | reverse complement strand
CATGGCCGGTATTCGTGAAAAAATCGCTCACAACAAAATCCCGAAATCGTTTCAGGGAATGCCGATCACATTGATCACAGCCGGTTTGATGGCGATGGCGTTCTTCGGTTTCCAGGGACTGGTTTAAGGAGGAATACATAGACATGACTGCTGTTATTTTGGCTGCTGTAATTATTGGAAGCGTCGGCTTATTTGTTGGATTGTTCCTTGGGGTTTCGGAAAAAATATTCTATGTGGATGTAGACGAAACTGAGGTTAAAATTCGTGAATGTCTGCCGGGCAACAACTGCGGCGGCTGCGGATTCGCCAGCTGCGATGATCTGGCAAAAAAAATCGCCGGCGGTGAAGCCAAGTCGACTGCCTGCCCTGTCGGCGGCGAGGAATGTGCAAAAAACATTGCCGCAGTGCTTGGTGTTGCCCCTGAGGAAATGGAGCGCAAGGTAGCTGTGGTGAAATGTATGGGTTCATGCGATGTGAGTGAGTTTATTTATAATTATTATGGTGAAAATGATTGTCACCGTGTTGCAATGGCTCCCGGTCGAGGTGCCAAAGCCTGTGCTTACGGGTGTCTGGGGCTGGGGTCCTGTGTGAGGGCCTGCCGGTTTGATGCCATTCATTTGAAGGACGGAAAGGCTTTTGTTTCGAGAGAAGCCTGCAAGGCCTGCGGCATGTGTGTGGAAGCCTGCCCCAACAACCTGATTGAAATGGTTCCTTATGACGGCCAATATGTGGTGCAGTGTTTTTCTCAGGAAAAGGGCAAAACGGTCAAGGAAATGTGCAAGGTCGGCTGCATCGGCTGCGGACTGTGTGAAAAGGTTTGTCCGTCCAATGCTGTGACAATGACGAACAATATTGCATCCATCGATCAGTCAAAATGCACCGCCTGCGGGCTTTGCGCACAAAAATGTCCTTCTCATATTATTCTGAAACAATATGATTAAAAAAAGTTTGGCTCTGCTTCTTTGCATCGGAATGATATTGGGGTTGGGTTTCTGTGAAAAAAACGTTACCTATCAAACCACTTATCTGGACTTGTTTGATACTGTAACAACATTTTCAGCGGTATTCCCAAGCCAACAATCCTTTGATGAAGCAGCAAAAAAAGTGCATCAGCAGCTAAAATATTATCATCAGCTGTTTGACATTTACCATACCTACGACGGAATGAGCAATCTCAAGACGATCAACGACAATGCCGGCATAAAACCGGTTAAGGTTGACCGCACATTGATGGATTTGCTGATTTTCTCCAAAGAGGTTTACAAGCAGACCGACGGTAAGGTGAACATTGCCATGGGGTCTGTGCTTTCTGTCTGGCATTCTTATCGGGACGAGGGGACAAGAATTCCCGAAGCTTCTCTTTTAGAAAGTGCGGCACAGTATACCAAAATTGATAATCTGATCATAGACACAGCCGCAGGCACGGTTTATATCACAGAAAAGCGTACCGCACTGGATGTTGGTTCTGTTGCAAAAGGATATGCCTGCAAGTTAATTATGGAATACGCCAAACGTTTGGGTGTTCAATCGGGCATTGTTAATTTGGGTGGCAATGTGGGTGTGATTGGTGAAAAGAAGAAAAATCAGCCTTACCGGATTGGTATAGAGGATCCGGACCAAACCAAAGATTATCTGTTTACCCTCGGCGTGAAGGATACAAGCGTGGTAACATCAGGGGACTACCAGCGTTTTTATACAGTGGATGGCGTCCGATATTGCCATATCATTGATCCCTCCACCCTGTACCCGGCGCGGTACTATAAGTCAGTTTCGGTGGTTTGCAGCGACAGCGCTTTGGCGGATGCATTGTCCACTTATTTATTTATTACCGACTATGAAACCGGGAAAAAGATGATTGAAAACCAAAAAAATTGCGAAGCGGTATGGGTTTTGGGAGAAGGAAATTACCGCTATTCATCCGGTTTTGAAAAAATGATACTGCAGTAGGGTGTGCTACGAATGAAAAAGAAGCTTTTGTTAAAACGCGATCTGTTATTGATTGTCGGCCTTCTCCTGACAGCGTTGCTTGTCTTTGTTTTCTTACGCTTTTTTGTGGATAAGGGCGCGTTGGTACAAATCACGATAGCGGGGAAATCTTTTGCAACGGTTCGCCTTGACCAAGATGCTGTGATACCCATCGGACGAACCAATACATTGGTGATCAAGGACGGATACGCATTTATGGAGTCTGCTGATTGTAACGACCAAATATGCGTGCATCATAGAAAAATCTCCAGAACGGATGAGAGTATCATCTGTCTGCCCAACAAGGTTGTTGTAACCATTGTGAATGCCAAGGAACGGGATGTGGATGCGTTTGCGCAGTAATCATCATATCGCAAAGAAAACGGCTCTTTTTGCCCTGCTGATTTCTGTCGCTTTTGTTTTTTCATATATCGAATTTCTGATCCCGATCAATTTTGGCATTCCGGGAATCAAGCTTGGCTTGTCCAACATTGTAGTCATGTTTGCGCTTTATCAAATGAAGCCCAGTGAGACCTTTCTCATAGCCGTCGCCCGGATGGTCATTTCCGGGCTTCTGTTCGGCGGACCCCTTATGCTGCTGTATAGTTTTTGCGGCGGTGCCTTTAGCCTTCTTGTCATGCTGATTTTTCGGAATCGTCGGCGTCAGCGTTTCCGGCGGAATTGCCCACAATATCGGGCAGATCGTCTGTGCAGCCTTTTTACTCAAAACAGCCACTCTCATCTATTATCTGCCTGTTTTGCTGGTTTCCGGCATTGTCTCAGGTACAGCAGTTGGACTTTTGGCGGGTGTGGCAGTCCTTCGGATCAAAGCAGATTGATGTCACAAACAAATTGTGCCTTGCTTTTCACGGTTCATTTGCAGCATTGTGCTATATCGTATCCTTCTGGCGTCGTATGCTTAAAAATCACGAAATCTTCCGTGATTTTATCCGCTGCATACTCTCACTTTACTTTGATTGTTGTATCGCAGAAAACCTGAAGCAAAAGTTCTCAAAATAAGCCCGACAAGCAAGACAAAATTGTCAGTATCATTGAAATTCACTAAATTCAATGGTATAATACATACAGATTCATCTCTAGAGATACTTATCACATACATAATCCGCAAATTATATTTCACCGCCATCCTACCAAGAATACTCTGGGTATGCATAACTTCCTCATCAAAACACCATATCCTTAATATTTGTATCTCCTTCAATACGGAACAATGATGAATCCCAACGATTTGACATGCTTTTTTTTGATCACTGTTATTCTGCAGACGGGGGTGTTTTGATGTTACTTATAAACCTGGTATCTTTGTATTTAATCAGTATGGTTGTGTCATCCATCTATTGGGCTGTGCATATCCGAACCTTGAACGGTTCTTCCTTTGCAAGAACAATGTTGCTGTTATGCTTGGCAGTCTGCTTTTATATACTGGGTTACACTTTAGAGTTAAATTCATCCGAGCCCCACCAAATCCTTTTCTGGAATATGGTTGAATACATCGGAATCCCCTTTGTTTCTGCCTTGTGGCTAACGACAGGACTTCAATACACCGGTCATTTCCATCGTTATAAAAAAATATTGTTTGCAGCAATCTTTATCATTCCGATCATAACCATGCTGCTTCGGTTTACAAACAGCTACCATCATCTATATTTTACATCCTTAAAATTTATGGATGAATACGGGATTCTGACTTTGGTAAAAACACCGGGACCATGGATGTTTGTTCAGCTGGTTCATTCTATGTCAATGATTTTGTTGACAATGGCATTGTTCGTGCATGATTCGGTAAAAAGCGAGGTAAAGCAAAAGGGTAAAATTATTCTTACAATTATCGCCTCCGTCTTTGCTGTTCTTGGATTGATTTTCACTTATCTCAAGCCTTTTGGCTTGACCATCGATTATATGGCTTGTTTCCTTCCTATCCCCTGTATCATGGTGATTTTGGCGATAGCCCGTTATGATTTTCTGGAGACAAAATCCATTGCAAGAAGCAGAGTTTTTGAGGCCAGCAGTGACGCTATCTTATTGGTGAACCGACGATATAATGTACTGGACTACAACAAAAGCGCAAAACAGCTTTTTGAGCAAATCCATATCAATATGGCAGACGGATCCCTTGCCGGTTTATTCCGTTCGGTTCCCGACCTTCTGGAGGGATTGAAAAAGCCGGAAACATCGGTTGTGAAGCTACGAATCAACGAACAGGAGCGTTATTACGATATAACCACAAAAAACATTGATCATCACAAAGTTCCCAGCGGATGGATTAAGACCATCCGGGATGTTACAGAAATCTATCAGCTGAATGATGAATTCAAAAAACTGGCCATGACAGATGAACTAAGCGCGCTTCACAACAGAAGGGCATTTATCCATATGGGACAAAAGCGGATCGCCCAAGTCAGCCACTGTGAGGAACCATTGCATCTAGTCATGATGGATTTGGACCATTTCAAGAACGTGAACGATCAATACGGTCATCCCGCAGGGGATTTGGTCATTCGGGAGTTTGGCAGGATGCTGAAAGCACATTTCAGCCCGGATAGTTTAATTGCACGCCTTGGCGGCGAAGAATTTGCTGTGCTGCAAACAGGCTTCAGCGACCTTGAAATAGAGCAGTCATTGCATATACTCCTCAAACAAATCGAACAGCATCCCTACAAGTATCGCAGCCATCAATTCTATGTTACTGTCAGTATGGGCTTGACAAAGCGGCTTGCTGACCAGACACTGGAAAGTATGATGCGCAGAGCAGATAAGGCCCTTTATGTATCCAAGGATCAGGGTCGCAACCGTATCACCGTGCTGTGATCATTGCCTCCTCATCCTCCTTGACTTATCATAAAAAACCGCCCATGCATAAGCATGGGCGGTTTGGTTTCTACTTAAACTCTTTTGATGTAATCAACGTTCCGTCTTTGAATTTGTATTCAATAATCACCGACGGATTATCAACACCCGCTTCTTTGAGTTCATCGACGATGGCAATGAACGTTCCCTTTGAAGCATCAAGAGCTGCATCAAGTTGTTTTTTCATCTCAGGTGTGTTAGGTATGTCCATGTTGTATTGATAAATTAGAACAATTGAGTTCCCTCTCGCTATCACATCAATACTTAGCGTACCGTTAAACGATGATTCAATTTCATCAATGGATGCCTGCATTGAATCTACATATTCCTGTAGGATTTTATTCGTTTGACTTGACGTGGTCGCCTTGGTGGTCGCTTTGGTAGTCGCCTTGGTGGTTGCCTTGGTAGTCGCCTTGGTCGTTGCTTTGGTGGTCGCCTTGGTGGTTGCTTTGGTAGTTGCTTTGGTAGTTGCTTTGGTGGTCTCTGAAGTTGTTGCCGTTGTTGTTTCTTCCTGCGTTGTGGTAACAGCCGAAGTAAATGCTTCTGTGGTACTTGCTGTCACTATAGCTGTTGTGGCCGCGTCCGTGTTGGCTGTCTTTGTCGTCTTATCACAGCCTGTCAATGCAAAGCTAAGCAAAAAAGCCAGTCCCAATAAAAAAATTGTCTTCTTCATATTTCCCTCCATATACTGATAAATACTATTATTACATAAAATAGAAGAAAATACAACGACATTTACTGTTTTTCTTCAAATAAATGTCTCCCGTCACATCCTATCATCCGACATGAAGCAATGACGATGATCTAGCACTGACCATTTACTGCATAATTCTATCTGTGTATCAATTGCTGGTCCTGATCCGAATAACGGACCAATGTGGTTTTTATCCGGTAAACTGAATCCCTGCTTGTATTCTCATTTGTTCCAGTTGTCGACTGACAGATTGTGAAAGATGATAATTGCATTGATATTCCGCTTGGTAGGTATCATAATCAGTGATATAACGGAAAAAGCTTCTTGCTTCGTGGCTCATCAGCTCATACTTTTGTGTGTTTCCTGTCAGAATTTCCGCAGTGCCGTCATGATACACAATCTTCATGTCAATCAGCTTTGATATGGAAGGGATTACAATGGTGCCTTTGTCTCCTATGATCTCGGACCCCAGCATGCTTTGTCCGATTTTTGAATAGCTTAAATTGACCTGTTTGTCCTCATAGACAAAAACGCTATTGCCAAATCCGTCTGTACCGCTTGATAAAAACCCGGCTGTTGTTACGACCCGTTCCGGCACGCCGAACAAATCAAGTGCCGCATAGATTGGATAAATCCCCAAATCCATCAAGCAGCCTGTCGCCAATTCCGGGTTAAAGATATTGGGCAGACCCCCGTCCAAAAAAATGCCATATTTGCTGGAATACTGGGAAAAATCAAACCGGGCAGTGGTGATGTTCCCTATTTTGCCCAAAGCTTCATGTAAACGCTTTCTTGCAGGAAGATGAAGCATCATGATCGCTTCCATGTAGATCAATCCTTTTTTTAATGCTAAGTCTGCCAATTCGTCATGTTCCTTTGGAGTGACCGTAATCGGCTTCTCACAGATCACGTGTTTTCCTTGTTCTAAAAAAAGCTTACTTTGCTTGTAATGCAAAGCATTGGGTCTGGCGATATACACAGCATCGATTTTGTTGCTCTCAGCCAGTTTACATAAATCCGTATATACTTCCGGCGAACCGAATTTTGCGGCAAAACGCTCCCCGGTGTCTGTGTTTCGGGAATAAACTGCGGAAAGAGAAAGCCCGTCAACCAATTCAGCTCCTTGTATAAACTCTTGCACAATCCATCCTGTCCCTATGGTTGCATATCGAATCATATTCATCAAATCCTTCTGCTTTTTTCATTTCTTATGATACTTTCTTTTCCATGATATTTCAAGCTGTATTATTGCTTGAGAATATCCCTTGACTTTTTATCAAAAAAACATATTGCAAAAATCAATATTTATGTTAAAATATACTATATTAAAATCATTGAGGAGTGTTTGAAATAAAAAAAATGTTTGTTATGCTCTTTGTGTTGATTTTGATGCTATCCTCACTGCCCTACGCATCGGCATCCGGCATAAACGGCTATGAAAATGAGATTTTGAAAACATTAAAAACTACTTACCAATCCAAAGAGTTTGCATTTATTTTTCCTCCTCAATATATTAACCAGATCGAAAACTTTCTGTTGACAAAAGATATTACAAAAGAACAATTTGATATTGTCCAGCCGTTATTAAAAGAATCCATCATTGAAATTTCAAAGGATAGATCCATTTCTATTGATACGGACCATGTCATTCAACTGGGCTCCTTAACCCAACAGACAAAAAAAGTAGTTTTTGAGAAGATATCCAAAGCGTGCAGTACATTAAATCTTCTTATTACCTTTGACGGTCGTTATTTTTTTGTCACAGACAAAGCAACGAATGAACCTGTTTTTACCAATGAAAACATCGTAAAAATGACCGGTAAAAAAATTATCGATCCCTATATTTTGCTATCGGTGCTGCTTCTGCTTACCATTCTGAGCGGTTATTGCATCAAGCATATTCAATTAAAACATAAACAAAAGCCATAGAACGGATTCCCTATGGCTTTCTTTCATTTTGACCGGAGGAACAGGTTTTTATGAGTAAATTAACAATAACAAAAAAGAATATCACACGGCTGCTTCTGTTCATTTTCATTCCCATTGCATTCAGCATTTTGGGAGCTTTTCTTATTTTTTTCACATTCAACTCTGTGATAAAAGACAACAAGCTTTATCAGGATGTTATGGTATACAACAAAACACCTAACTTTGGAACCAATCTTAATCTGGATTTTACGCCCTCCAATGACACCTCCCCCACCAAAAATCTTACTGACATTGTCTTTCCTGCCTATGGACAAGCCTATGGCGTTGTTGATATCCCGTCTGTCGGAGTGAAAACACCTCTGATCTACGGTGACGGAGCAAAACAGCTGGAAAACGGAGCATGTCAGTATATAGGCAGCAAGATACCCGGATATGGCGGAACATCTCTGATTTCAGGTCATAATTTTGGAGCTTTCAAGGGTCTTGAAAACGTCAAAACCGGCAGCAGTATACGAATCACAACCACATACGGAAAATATGAATATCGAATAACGGCAGCGTCGGCGCAATCGGCTGCTGATAGTAAGCTTCTGAACCTTGCGGATCAAAAGGACAATCTTGTACTGTATACCTGCTATATCGGCGATAAATTTATTGGCGACATTGATAAGCGATTTTATGTATATGGTGAATATGTCAGCGGCCCGAAGCTGCAGCAATAGCACGTTGCAGACAGCTCAAGAGCAACACGGCGATTATCATAATATATTGATCGGAGATGGGTTACCGTATGACATTAAGAAAACGAATCAAAAACAATACCCTAAGAAAAATACTAAGCTTTCTTTGCTCCTTTTTTGCCGGGATCATACTTTTCATCATAATGATATTGATTACATTCCAGACTACATTGTTTAACAGTAATTATGTGAAAACTACGGTAGATCGTTCTTCCTACACCGAATTGACGGCTGAAAAAATTAATAAAGAATTTTTGCTGGCCTCCAAAAAAGCAGGTATCACGGAAGGATCCATGTTCACTAATATGGTTTCCTCCGGGAATATTTCCGACGAGACTACAAGGTTTATCAATAACAGCCTAAACGGAACAACATATGAGATCAACACCGATTTCTTTACCTATACGTTAAACATCAACTTAGGCATCTATCTGAATAAAAATCTTGAAATAGGACTGCAAGACAAGGAAACACAACAACGTATGGAGCATATGATTACCGAGTGTAAAGAAATATACATTCAAAATGTTGAATTCAGACATCTTCCTCAAATCGGTCAAAATGTCAATCAAATAATACCGAATATCAATGTCGCTATCTTTACATTATGCGTTTTGTTGGCTATTTTGATCGGCATTATGATTTCTTTAAATTTCAGAGTGAGATCAAAACTCAGATTCATTATCTATTCCGTATTGACGGGAACGATTCTTTCTTTTGCTTGTCCCATATGGATTGATATGTCCGGCAGCCTCTACCGTATCACAGCGGGAAGTCAAAGCCTACATGTATTGCTCAATGATTTTATCCGGAACATTGTTGTTCATCTATGGATTAACGCTGTTATTCTTACTGTTATTACAGCTATTCTGTTTACTGTGTATTTTGTAAATGACCAGATGATTAAGCACCAGATCAAAAAAACCAAGCAAAACATGTTGGATCTCGGTCATGAAATTGATTAATCAGAATCCGCCGGCACAATACTTTACCGATTTTCTTTCCCTTCTGTGCGTTCAGATAATGTTCGAAATATTATTCATTTTCAATCACATCAAAAGCTCCTTCCTCATGACTACATAATTCCAAAAAGGGAATCGTGTAATAATGAGGAAGGAGCTGTTTATGTACAACTTATTTAAATTAATCATATACCTTTATGATATCGTATAACCCGTTCAGAACCAGAATATTTTGAGGAGAAAAGGAATTGATCGTCCAAAAGCTGATACCTGCCAAACCGTATTCGTTGACCAGCCGCAGTGTCGCTTCCATGCTGCGGGCATCCTCAAACCATACCTCATGCCGTTTTCCGCTGCTGTCATAATAATTGAAAAACGGTGATTTTGCCTTTTCATCAAACTTGATGTTGGCGCCAACCCGTGCCGCCAGCTCAACAGCCGCCTTATTGGTCAGTGACCGTGCCGCAGATCCCTGTACAAAGGGCAGTGTCCAATCATACCCGTAGTTGGGAACACCCAGCAGTATTTTATTTCGGGGGATGGCGGTAACCGCATAATCAAGGGTACGTCTTACTTGATTTAGCGGAGCGACAGCCTGTGCGGGACCATAGGTATATCCCCACTCATAGGTCATTATAATCACATAATTTAAAAGTCTGCCATGGACAGGATAATCGTGCGCCTCATATAGCCGTCCTCTTTGGGTTGCGGTTTGCTTAGGCGCAATCGAAGAGGTGACCAAATACCCGAGAGGTTCCAGTCTTGAGGTGATCTTTCGGATAAAAGAATTGTATTTCTCCCTGTCCTCGGGATAAACATACTCAAGATCCAGATTCAGACCATAATACCCTTTGGCATCCAGCACAGCAATTACATTATCAATCAGCGTGTTTTGTATCTGTTCGCTGTTCAGTACAGTTCTGATTAAATCACTACTGAATCCGGAGCCTTCTTCAATGTTGGAAATAACCATCATGGGGGCTACGCCGCCGCTTTTTGCCTCCCGGATCAGAGGTTCATCATTGATGGTATTCAGGCTGCCGTCGGGTCTTATGTCATAGCTGAAAATGCTTAAATATGTAAGACTGGGCAATGTCTTTCGCAGAACCTCCAGATTGATACTGGGAAACGCAAAGCCGTTCACGCGAATACTGCCAAGCTTCTTTGTTTGTGAGGGGATATTAATCGCCTGACCGATCGTCAAAGCTTGCGGATTGATTCCCGGATTTGCTTCGACCAAATCATCAACAGTCACGCCGTATCTTCTGGCAATTCCATAAAGCGTGTCCCCTCGCCTTATGGTATACTTTCGCATTCCATCCATTATCACCAAGGTCTGCCCCACAACCAAAGCCTGAGGATTGGTGATTTCATTGTCTGCAATCACTCTTTCATAGGGAACGCCGTATTTTGTCGCAATGGAATAGACTGATTCCTGCGGCTGAACAACATGTATCATCAAACTTATCCCGCCTTATTCCGGATTTGACTGTTACCATTGGTCAGTCCCTATATCATATGCACGCCAAAAAAATTTTGTTAAAAAAGCAGCCCCGAAAAGGCTGCTTGTAAATTAGATCTGATTGTCTGATGTGTCCGATGCCTCCGGGATTGGTTCGGGTGTTTCCAAAGCTGTAAAATCATCCGTTGTTTGTAGCAATGTTGGTTGGTAAGGATATGCTTCTCCATAATAAGACTCTGTATATTCCTCCGACTCCGGCTGTGATCTTACATAAGTAAAATAATAGTTGACACGTTTTGAATATTTGAAATATTGAACCCACAGCAGAGGTGCGGCAATTAATACGATCCAAACAACACTGAATTTAAAGTTATTATCCCAGAAATTTAACAACCATCGGAACAGTTGAAACCCATACACTGCCGCCAGGGAATATAACATATATGTAATTCTCTCCGGTGTTTTTTCATTTCTTTCCATACATAAAAACAATATCCGTCCCAAAATCAAACAAAACACAAACACAATTAACGTGAGTAAAGCAAAATTCACATCAAACTTCAGATTGCTCTTTTTCATTGAATTCACCAAAGCAAAATAAAAAAGTATACTCGCCATAAGAGCCAGAAATACATTCGCCAAAAAGAGCCATAGAAAGCCGCCGAATTTCTTAAATCTGCTTTGTTCCATGTGTAATTCTCCTTTCTTTTATTGATTTCTACCATATTATTATAATTAATTGCTTAAGAATTGTCAAGAGTTCATAAATTTTCGCTCATATCCCCTTTGGTGATAGGAGGAAGTATTACCAGCTTCCTCCACCACCCCCTCCAAAGCCACCGCCGGAAAATCCACCGCCACCGCCTCCGAAGCCGCCAAAGCTGTCCGATGAACCGGCGGATGAGGGTGCAATGCTCATGTTATGATTATAACTATCCATATTGTGATGGAATGTACTCATAAATAAAACTGTCATAAACACATTGGGATTGTTGTCGTCCTGATACCATGACGGCGGCTGTATGGCTATGAACTCAAATTTTTTGCACCAAACATCTGTCACACCCAACACATACGCGTACGGCAGAATGTGAAAGAAATAATCGGGGGTTTCCTCCACCAATTGTTTGATCCTATCTTTTTCAGCCAGCCGAATGAAATTTTTCAGCCCCAGCAGCTTTCCCAACAGCTCTGTTCCATAGTCCGTCCGTTTTCTTCCGAACCCGGCAAAAAACCCGCTGATGGCTGCCATTGCCGGGCATACCGTGGAAACAATCGGGTTTTCCGTGAAAAAGAACAGAAAGCAGCCTGTCAGCACCGTATATACCAAAAAAGGAAGGTATGCCAACAGCACCGGCATTTTTCCTGTCACATTTTCTTTTTTAATTACATGTCCAAACAACAGCAGGGTTGCAATCGTGAGGATAATACCAATTCCAAAAGCGGCAATCATAGAAAATTCACCGTAGAAATAGGAATACGCTGCTTTGGCAAGGGGTACCGCAGTGCACAATGCGGCTATCACAAATCCAAATACCTGACTAATATTACTGCTCTTGCTGTAGATGCGTTTGTCCTTAGTAAGCTCATAAGATGCTTTGATATTATGCTTCACCTTTTCGATTGTACCATGGAATCTATATCTTAGATCCTGAGAGGTTACAAGCTCACTTTCAGAAAACAGTTGATCAAACATCATGCTTTCATAGACTGTCATAGGAGCGTCTCCAAAATCTAATTTTTTTAAAGAAAACTCATTGTTTGCTCCGTTGATGATCTTCAGATATCCTTTATCCGCCCAATAAATAATTAAGGACACAACATCCTTGTTGTCAACAATCCCGTCAATGACATAGCCCACCTGGGCAGAATTCATCCCTTCCGGAGGATAGAACTCCACCGTAATCACCGGCTTTTTGTCTTTTCCAAACCTGAAATACAGAAACAGTCCGATCGCCGCCAGCAAAACCGAAGCCAAAGCAATCAAATAATAGCTGTTATGTTCCGGATTGGGTTTGTTGATATAATATCCCTCCGGCAGCGTCACCAACACAGTGAGACCTTCATTCCCGTCCAGTGTTCTGTTCACAGTTCCGGTGATGGCGTTTCCGCTTGTTTTATATTCAACTGCCGAATCATCCTCCGAGCCTTTTTTGCCGACTGTGAAACGAACTTGTGATTCATCAAACTCCTTTGGCATATTGATTTCAAAAGACGCATTGCTGATCGATGCATCCCAACCTGTTCCGATGATATTATAATATAAATAATCCTTTTCTGCCCATATGTCCTGTCCCAAGCGGCATGTATAGCGCAGTACATATTTTTGCGGTCCGATCAGGGTATATTCCGGATCTCCGATTTTCAGGATCAGATAATTATCTTGCCGATACTTTTGAACGGTCCACTCTCTGCCCTTTTCATTGGTTACCTTGATATCGGAAAAGGATATCTTTTTTTTCTTTTGTTCCTTGTGTCCTTCTTTTGTATTCTCATACAGATAAACAAGGGGAATGTATCGATAAATCCCGTGTCTATCGCTTTTAAAATCCACATCGATGGTTTCGGTTACATGAATTTCATTGGCTTCGGTTACATTCATCAACACCTTGTAGGATGATATTGTATAGAACCCGTCTGCATAAACAGGGCTCCTGTTTAGCAGAGGTATTCCAATAACCATAAGCATGAAACTGAAACAAACAAGAGTCTTCATCCACTTACCTACAGGCTTATTCATATTCCGCCTCACTTCTCATACATGATAATTGCTGTAACGATCCACCGCATAACCCTTATCCTTATAACAAGAATGTGGGGAAGCGGATTGATCTTTGTTTGAGACCTTGATATTATTGATTTCATAACAGGTTTTACTGTCATTCAATATTCCTAGCACATTTGTAGTGCTCCGGTAGCCAAAGGGAATATATTTGTGAATCCGCTCCGTAATTTTTCAAAATTGATATTGATATTCCCAGTTACATTTACTGTATTGTTTTATTCCCATTTTGAATAATATCTTATGAATTGTGAGGATAATCATTTATAGATATCCGTCCAAACCATAATTGAAAAACCATTACAGAAATAAGACGCCGTGTGATCACAAGAGCGAGAAGTATTTGAACCCTAGAAACTGATCTTGATATTTTCTCTCTGCCCCTCATCAATAAGATACATCGGCTTTCTCTCAAAATGGCAGATGGATGCAACAATTGAGGAAGGAATGACTTCTGTTTTGATGTTATAAATATTTACCACAGCATTGTAGTATTTACGGGAATTTGCAATGTCCTCTTCCACCTTTTTGAGTTCCTTCTGCAAATCCAGAAAGTTGATATTGGCTTTTAAATCGGGATATGCTTCCGACAGGGCAAACAAGCTTTTCAACGTACCTGTCAACACATTGTCGGCGCTGATCTTATCCTCCGCCGTACTTGCTGACATGGCAGCATTTCTCGCCTTGATGACGCTCTCCAAGGTCTCTGACTCGTGCTTCGCATAGCCTTTTACCGTCTCAACGATATTGGGTATCAAATCGTATCGCTTTTTCAAATACACATCCATGGTGGAATATGCTTCTTGCGTGTTGTTCCTCAGCTTAATTAAATTGTTGTAACTGGCAATAAACCATAAAATAAGGACTAAAACTGCACCGCCGATGATATAAAACAATATCATAAAAAGACCTCCCTGTTGTTTTGTTTAATTTTACCACATTAATATGCTTTATTCAAGCAATAGTTATACATTGCATTGTCTGTCAGGGTTACAAATAAACCCGATCAATCTATGTTTGTGTTTAAGTACTCTCTTGGAGATTCGAATCACCATTTTGAAATGGTGTAACGTTGAGAAAAAAACCTGTTTTTGATGACATCAAACATACTATCTATTCAATCAGGTCTTGAATGCCTTTTTTGTGGCAGTGATATATTGAGTTTCATATTGAATCTGGCTTTTTTTAATTTTATTTCATTGCTTACAACAGCTGATTTTCAATTTTTTTGCATAGAGCCGAATTACTTCAATTTTTAGATTGCTAAAACAGTCGGTTTTTGTTATAATTTTAGTATTAATGTTCAGGAGGATGAATCGTGAGTTATACTGACAAAATATTCATAGAGATGTGCCAGGATATATTGGACAACGGTGTATCCTCAGAAGGTGAGCATGTCCGTGCAAAATGGACGGACGGTGTCACTGCCCATACCGTTAAAAAATTCAGTGCTGTCAACCGTTATGATTTATCAAAAGAGTTTCCGATCTTAACCCTTCGTCCCACCAATCTCAAAGCAGCAGTGGATGAAATTCTTTGGATTTGGCAGAAAAAATCCAACAATATCAAGGATTTAAAAAGTCATATCTGGGACAGCTGGGCGGATGAAACCGGTTCTATCGGCAAAGCCTACGGGTATCAGCTTGGTCTCAAACACAATTATCGTGAGGGCGAATTTGACCAGGTGGACAGGGTTTTGTTTGATCTCAAAAATAACCCTTACAGTAGACGCATCCTTGTAAATATGTATAACCACAGCGACCTTCACGAAATGAATCTATACCCCTGTGCCTACAGCATGACTTTTAATGTAACAGGCAATAAGCTGAGCGCTGTCCTTCACCAGCGGTCACAGGATGTGCTGGTAGCAGGCAACTGGAATGTTGCCCAATATGCCATTCTTGTCCATATGTTTGCCCAAGTGAGCAATTTAGTCGTCGGCGAGCTGGTGCACGTCATTGCCGATGCCCATATCTATGACCGGCACATTCCTTTGGTCAGGGAACTGATTTCCAGACCTCAGTATGATGCACCCCAATTGATAATCAACCCGGATGTCAAGGATTTTTATGAGTTTAAGGTTGAGGATTTCACTCTGGAGAATTATCAAAGCGGACCGCAGATCAAAAACATTCCCGTTGCAATATAATCCGGAATATCACTTATGAATAAACAGAGCCATCCTTCACCGGCCGAATAGAATGACCGGTACTCCGATAAGCAGAATTGTACTTTTTATCACCACGTAGAGGACATGATTGATCATGAAAGCAATTGTAAACACAGACAGAAATTGGGGAATCGGATACGAAGGCAATCTTTTGCAGTTCATCCCTGCCGATATGAAGTTTTTTAAGGAAACCACCATCCATAACGTGGTCGTGATGGGCAGAGAAACGTTTGACTCTCTTCCCAACAGAGAACCTTTGAAGGATAGGATCAACATCGTCTTAAGCAGGAAGGAAGAATTTCATCCGGAAGGTATCACTGTATGCCGCAATCTGGAGGAGCTTTTCAAAACGCTCCGGCAATATCACACCGACAGCATTTACATCATCGGCGGTGAGAAAATTTATGCCCAGCTTCTTCCCTATTGTTCTCACGCATTGGTAAC
>ERZ778021.2510-NODE-2510-length-16076-cov-3.750515_pt1 | contig 16076 bp, 13 predicted proteins | sample MGYA00375751_ERZ778021 | MGnify/ENA primary metagenome ERZ778021 (study PRJEB29350, sample SAMN05389814) | bioreactor metagenome | isolation source: Thiocyanate stock bioreactor | place: South Africa: University of Cape Town | collected 2013-08-29 ... | reverse complement strand
TCCTGGGACAAAACGACAGTGCATTGTTTATCAATATGAACGGGGAACGGCTGACCAGACAGGGATTTTGGAAAATCATCAAAGGATACGCCAAAAAAGCCGGTATCAAAAAAGATATCACGCCCCATACCATGCGCCACAGCTTTGCCGCCCATTTGCTTGAAAACGGGGCAGGTCTCAAGGACATTCAGGAAATGCTGGGACATGCTGATATTTCTTCTACCCAGGTGTATACCCATATTATTCGGGAAAAATATGCAAACACCTATAAAAAATTTCATCCCCGAGCAGGACGTTAAATCATTAAGGAGTGTAAATTTTGGCAAAATTATTCGATATTTATGGCAAGAATCCGGGACCGGGTATCTCAAAAAAGGAGCCCGAAAAAACCGCTTTTTTCAAGTTTTTTGATACATTAAAGCACAAATTCTGGAGCCTGATCCTCATCAACGCTATTTTTTTTGTGAGCGCTGTATTTTTTGCCGCTTTATCACTGTTCGTAATGTCATTTTTCAGCACAAACAAAATCACCAGTATGTTTTTCTATTTTCTTTCCTGTTTTCCACTAATCGGCTTGGCTCCTGTTATGGCTGGGATTACAAGACTGACCAGAGATTATGTAAGGGGAGTGCCCGGTTTTTTGTGGTCTGATTTTGTGGAAGCGATCAAGAAAAACTGGAAAAAATCACTGATTATCGGTTTTTATCAGTTTATTATCTCTTTTTTGCTGATTGTTTCGGTATCTTTTTACTTTTTACAAGCTACAAAAGACAGCGTTTATTATATTCCGCTGGGTATCAGTTACTTAATCAGTGCTATATTTATTTTCTCAGGTTATTATCTTTATATGATGGTGATTTCTCTGGATTTAAAAATAAAGGAAATTATCAAGAACTCTTTGTTGTTTTCATTTTTGTGTCTGGGAAAAAACATCTTGGTTTCAATTATACTTTTGTTCATCAACGGTTCCGTATTTGGTTTGTTCCTGTTCAGTATAGTGGCAGGCAGCCAAATCATTTCCGGAATCAGTCTGGCATTGGTTATGGCAATCACCTTTGGCTTTAGCTTCTTGGTCATTTCCTTTGTTTCTTTTCCCGCTATCAAGCGTTTTATCCTGGATCCCTATTATGAAAAGCATCCGGAGCAAACTTCGGATCTCATGAAGCTCAGCCAAAGTGAGCAGGCCGAATACAAAGAAAAGGAGCTGCCTGAATTTGTTTATCACAATGGTAAAATGGTTCACCGAAGCTCTTTGGAAGAGGAAAATGTATTTGAAGACAATGTTTAACCCGTCTTATTGACATCCATATTATTATGAAACGGCAGCCGCTATCATTGCGGCTGCCGTTTCATTTTTTTTGATGCTTTTTTATATATTCACTTGGTGAAATTGATGTATATTTTTTAAAAACAACAGAAAAATAATCACTTGTATTGAAAGACAATGCCATCGCCGTTTCGGTAATGCTTTTGCCGCTTTTTAATAATTCTTTTGATTTTTCAATTTTTTTGTGATTGATATAATCACGAAGAGTCCTTCCGGTTTCTTCTATAAATTTATCGCGTAAGCTGGACAATGACATAAAATATTGTTGACTGATTGCTTCGGTAGACAAAACAGAATAGATATGATCATCAATATGTTTTTTAATTTTCATCATTTCGCTGTCGCCTTTACAGATCTGTGCCTGCAGTGAAAAAACACGGTATAAAAAAGCAGTGAACAATGCTTCTCCGACAAGAATTTTTTCCCGTTTCCCTGATAAAAAAAGATAAAAACAATCTTTGATTATTTCCATACATTTTTTATCTGCTTGAATGACATGTTCCTGTAAATTCATTAATTTTTGCTTCAGCTCATTGCTTTTTGAGGCAGATAACCCAAGAAATTCACCGGGTGTGGTCATGTTCAACTGAATCCATATGCTCTCTACAGGATTCTGACAATCACTTCCGCTGCAATGAGGTTCGTTGAGAAAGGATATAAATATTTCGCCTGCATTCACATGGTAAATCTCATCTTCGATTTTATAATCCTCGCTGCCTCTTAACAACACCACCAACTCCATACAGTTTTCATGCATATGGCTACTCATTGGAGGAGCTGCTTGAAGACCGTTGTAATGCCCGAATTGACGAATCCCGGAAACGATAAAATCACTTTCATCAAATAAATGAAGATATTTAAAAAGTCTCACGAACCCACCTTCCTTCTATCATTTATATTATATAGAATTCATACAAAATTACAACATATATTTAAATGTTTATAAACATTGTTATAAAACCTTTAATTTTTGTCAATGTAAAAAATCAAATGCAGAATATTAAATAAGCCTGTATACTGAAATAAAATAAGGAAGGTTGTGGTATTGGATGGGAAATATTAAATCAAAACAGTATGTTGTTACTGAACGTCATCAAGGATTAATAAAAAAAATGATTGCTGTTTTCACAGTATTGTTCATTATTTCCGGTATGTTTATTAGCAGAATTGAAAGCAAGGCCGACGAAAACAGGCCCATCAAAGGTGCCAGGTTGGTTGCTTACGGCGACAGCAACACCGTGATTGGTTCTGCTGCCAAAATGGGTGACAGTGCGACATGGAGATGGCTGGATGTGGTGCAGAGGGATACCGGATGTATTACCATCAACGGAGGAAATTCAGGGTGGAATACATCACAGTCATTATACAATGCGGGTACCTACGGCGGGTTTACAGGAATGGTAACCAACAATACGCCTGACATTGTTCTTGTTATGTTTGCTACAAACGACGCACGCGTCCAGCCGGATGGTGTGGTTGTTGTTAGCCTTACGCAGTGGGAACAGAATTTAAGGGATATTGTTAATAAAATCCGCGAATATAATGCAATTCCTATTCTGATGACCAGTGGTTTGGTCAATGAAGCAGTGTTCCATGGCAAATCATATTGGGGAGCCAAATCATTGTATGGTGGTCGCGGCTATAACGATTGGCTACAGGATTATTATAATATCACAAGATCTGTGGCAGCAGATATGAATTGCGGGCTGATTGACAACGCTGCTGATTTTGCGGCAGATATTCAAAACATCAATACTTATCTTAGCGACGAGGTTCATTTTAATGAAAAAGGTTCAAAAATCGTTTCCGATAATGTAACCGATTATCTGAATTCCCATTTTCCCGGTGATGCTCTTCCTGTTACTGCTTACGACCCTTCAGTTGCACCGGTAAGCTTTGACCACGACAGCGTAACCCCTGTAAGACTTTACAATTGGGAAGCCGAATGTATTGGCTCTGACGGCTCGGAAATTTCTTATATTACAGGCAATACCACCACATGGAACGGTTCATTTACGGCGGTTGGCGAAGGGTATGCACCATCAAGTGGAAAATCCTTAAGGATTGTTTATGATAAATCAACGATGTCAAACTACACTGTGGAAATGAACATTTTTAACGGGCGGTTGAACAGAGCTTTGGGTGTCCGGACATGGATACAGGCAACCAGACCGATGAATGTTAAATTCAGTTTTAAAACGCCGAACGGAATTTATCAAAGCCAATCAAAAAGCATTACCGAACCCGGTTGGGTCAACGTTTATTTTAATGACCAGTTTTATAAAACAAATTGGGCGGCCGGTGTAATTTCTGACCTGCAGCAGACATCACAATTGGTCATAGCGATTACCAATGATATAACATCCGTATTGAACGACACAATCAATATCGATGACGTTGAAATGTTCGTAGTACCGGATGGGATAACACAAACAACCTCAAATGGCATCATTACCTCGATAGCTACATCAGCTTATACAAGCACCAGCAGTCCGACATCTACCACATCTACGACAGCTCCTACCGCCTCTACAACTCAGACAACTGCTCCTTCATCGGCAAGTGCATCCCTGATGCTGCGTGATTTTGAGGATTCGAACACAAGAAACACGCAGAATGGAATCGCATCCATCAACAGCGACCCGGCCAATTTAATCAATGGGGTAAAATCGTTGCAACTCCAAACGGCAGGGAACACAAGCGATAAAAACACATGGCCGACTGTTACGGCAAAAGTCTCGCAAGGAACGATTCCACAGTACCAGAGCATTCGTTTTTGGATTAAAAGCACGGTTTCTGCAACCGTTTGTATTGATTTATATCAAAATATATACACATATAAGCTTTGGTCAAAATCAGTGAATGTACCGACTGGCGGCGGCTGGGTTGATATTCCCATTGGTGCAACCGGATTTCCCGATTTCACAGCACAAAGCTGGGATTTACAGGGCAGGTTGCGGGACTCAACTGATATACTGATTAAAGTCAATACAGGTGCAAATGCAGCCATGATATATGTAGATGATTTCATGTTATATCAGCCTGATGTCACAACCTCTTCGACCTCTATGTCTGCCACAACCACCTCAACTTCATCAAGTATCATTAGCACATCCACTACAACAGTCATTTCTTCGACAACCGGAACAACATTATTGAATCCTTATATTACAGCAAACGAATATCTTTGGGGCATCAATCAACACAACAATACAATAACGGGCTTTCTATCCCGTTTTGGAAATCAGTCATCTTTCGATATCACCGTATACAAAAACGATGTTCCTATCACAACCGGTACAATCGGCTCCGGTTGTGTAGTGAAAATCAGCAAAGAGGGTAGTATCTATGCGCAGTATACCGCTATTTTATTCGGTGATGTGGATGGCGATGGTACGATCGGTGCGGCAGATTTGCTCAAAATCAAAAAGCATTTACTGGGTATGAGAATGCTTACAGGATATTTCTATGTGGCAGCAAATGCCAACAGGGAAAGTGACAGCGAAGTGAATGCTCTTGATCTGTTATGTGTTAAGAAACAGCTTTTAAAAATAGTGGATATTAACCAATATTAAACAGAGGATGCCGTTTAAAATAACGGCATCCTCTATTTTTTTCGGATTTTCGACAGCGGATTTTTACCGGAAGCATCTTGTAATTGTTTACTGGACAAATGGGTGTATATTTCTGTAGTCCCCAGATTTTCGTGTCCCAGTATGTCTTTTAGCACCCGAATATCCACGTTGCCGTGTTGATACATCAGCGTTGCCGCGGTGTGTCTCAGCTTATGTACCGAATAGCCCATATTACCAAGACCGGCCTTTTCAAGATAGGTATACACGATGTACTGGATGGTTTTGTTGCTGATTCTGGACAGTCTGGAGCTCAAAAAAAGAGCGTCCCTATCCTTGACCCCGTCAACCTTTCTGACGATCAGGTATTTTTTTATTGCATCCAGACAAGCATCGTTGAGATAAACAATCCGTTCTTTGTTGCCTTTCCCGGTGACCCGCATGGTATTGTCGCTACGGATATCTCCAAGATTCAAAGAGCAAACCTCTGACAAACGTAAGCCGCAATTGAGAAAAAGAGTCAAGATAGCATAGTCACGTTCGCTGTTTTTACCTTCTACCGCATTTAATAAATTCATGCTTTGTTCCAAGGTAAGATATTTCGGCAAAGACTTTTTTGCTTTGGGAGAATCCAGTTCCTGCAATGGGTTGATATGCAGAAGCCCTTTTTTATTTGTAATATATTTAAAAAATGATTTCAGGCTGGATGTTTTCCTAGCGCGTGTTTTTTCATTGTTATCCCGTTCATTTTTACAGTATACAAGAAAGGAATATGCATCCTCTAACGAAATCCGTTTGATAAAATCAATGTCGATATCGGAGATGTCTATTTCTTCAAATACAGCAGAGGAGGGAACAAGACCGTAATTTTGTTTCAGAAATCGGAAAAATGTACGCAAATCCAGAAAATATTCTTCAACCGTTTTTTTGGATTTTCCTTTGATAGACTCAGTATAAGTTAAAAATTCCTTGATCAGCGGTGCAGACAGAAATATTTCTTTATGATCCATAATATCAACTCCAAAATTATTTTCCGGGAAATTTATTGAATCAACTGATTTAACGATTTACCAATGATAAATCATGAAGGAAAATATATTTTTAAATTCGCTCATGAAACAACTCCGGCATTCAGCAACAGTGGAAAGAGCTGACTCGTTGCTTGAAACGGTAATGCATATGTTAAGTCGCTTCAGGATTGCCTCAACCACAGAACCCCATACCAGCAATAATCCCAATATCGAATCCCCTCAATTATACAAAATAATCATTTTGTATAATTGTATCATAGTTTACCCGGCTAGTCAAGTATGTAAGATGAACTGGACTCATGCATAATCAATAGATTTGCTCCTTCCTTCGGACACAGTGAACTTGATGCTATCAATCATGATTGCCGTCCATCCTATTTTTATAGATATAAAAAAGCTGCGTTCACCGCAGCATTTTTTATTCTGTAATATATTTTACGTATTCATCCTTGGGTTGGACACCGATCAATCTGGCAGCTTCCTTACCATCTTTAAAAATTAACACTGTGGGTATGCTTTGGACAAAATGATCAATGGCCAATGAGGATTCTTCATCGATATTCACCTTTGCAAAAACCGCCTCGGATCCATAGGTTTCATTCATCTCTTCAAATATCGGACCAAGCATTCTGCATGGCGCACACCATTCCGCCCAGAAATCAACCAATACCGGCTTTTCACTGGCTTCGATAAATTCTTTAAAATTGCTTTCTGTTAAGTAGTTCATAATTAACATTCCTTTCTTTTGTCAATGCTCGCAATAAGCACAGACCTGTTTGTTTTCTTCTGCCTTTGTCAGCTTTGGCAGATAAATCTCTTTATTGGTAATGCATTTTTCATTTTCACAGGTAAAAGCAGGATTAACATCTCCGGTGTCATTGATCAGCTTATGGTCAGAATCCAGAATATGCAATATCAACGCCATTCTGGCATACATTCCATATTCTGTCTGATCAAAATACACCGCTCTTGGATCATCGTCCACGGCAATATCAATTTCATCCACCCTTGGCAACGGATGCAAAATCTTCAAGTCGCTCTTTGCTTTATTTAGTTTTTCCATATCAAGAACAAATACACCCTTTTGATTGATGTAATCGATTTCACTCAAAAAACGTTCTTTCTGAATTCTTGTCATATACAATACATCCAGCTCACCAATGGCGTCTGCCAGACTGGTGGATTCGGAAAATGGGCAATTGTTCTTTTTCAGAATCGCCTTGATATAGTCAGGAACAGTCAGTTCCTTTGTCGAAATCAGTACAAATTTGTTGTTATTGAATTTTGACATTGCTTTGATCAATGAATGCACGGTCCTGCCGTTTTTCAGGTCACCGCAAAGACCTATTGTGAGATTTTCCAGTGTTCCCTTTGTTTCTAACAGGGTCACGATATCCGTCAATGTCTGGGTGGGGTGTAAATGACCGCCGTCACCGGCGTTGATGATGGGGCTTCTTGAGTATAGCGCTGCGGCTTTGGCGGCCCCCTCGTCAACATGCCGCATGGTGATGAGATCGGCATAATTACTGATGACACGAACCGTGTCCTTTAGGCTCTCACCCTTTGAAACCGATGAGTTCAGCGGATTATCAAATCCGATCACAGTGCCGCCCAACCGCAGCATTGCGGTTTGGAAGCTCATCTGTGTTCTGGTGGAGTGTTCATAAAACAAAGTGGCCATGACCTTCCCGTGACAGCTGTCCGTGTAATACCCAGGATTTTTCATAATAAGATTTGCCATGTTGAGAATTTTAAAGAGCTCCTCATGAGAAAACTCGTCCAAATCAATCAAATGCTTTACAGCCATATTCGCAATCTACCTTCTTATCCTATATTCGGAAACACATTGACACCTTTGCGACACATTGTCGCTGTATATCCTTGATGTTATCTGATTTCTTTATATTTTATCAGAAACCATCGAAAATAACAAGAAAAAAGTGGTTATACTGTTTGTATAATCACTTTTTTCTCTTTTGTTCTTCAATATATTCCACCAAAGGCTCTAATTTTTCATAAAAGATAACAATAAAATCCTTTTCATTCGACAATTCCATTGCTTTTTTTAACGCATCTATTTCTTGATAAACAATTTCGATTTTTTCTTTGTCATATCCATTTTTTGTGACAGTATCATATAAAATCCCGGCAACTTCCCCATGTTTTCTTCCTCGTAAATCTACGTCCTCTTTGAGATATATCCGGTCAAAGCACCGGCTGAACAGCTCTCCGGAAGACTGGATCGCCTCATCCGGTCTGTCTCCCGGCATTCCCAAAACACCGATCAATTGACGATAATCAAAACTGCTTATGGCATTCAGAGCCTGTTCGAACCCGGCTTTGTTATGGGCATAATCTAACATGATGGTTTTGCCATTCAGCTCATACAGTTGAAATCTGCCCTGATTATCAACAAACGTCTCAAGCCCCTCTTTTATAATTTGTGTGGGTACTTTCAATCCATACAACGCACTGACAGCTGTCAAACAATTTTGAATATTGCAGACAATGGAACCATTGCAGGTGATGGGAATGTTTTTGATCTCCACAATGCTATGAATGTAATTCCCGTCTTTGATTTTAATTTGTCCTTCGTCCGCATACACATGGATGATTGTATCATCAACAGGAAATGACAATGTTCCGAACAAGATCGGCTTTGCCTTGATACGCTCCAAAAAATACGGTGTCATGGTATCCTCGGCGTTCAACACAGCATACCCGTCGTCTTTCACCGCTTCCACAACCAAAGACTTTACAAATGCCAGATCCTCCAAAGTATCAATCGAATCTGTCCCCAGATGATCTTCTGCTATATTGGTCACAACCCCGATATCCGCCAGATCATAACCGAGACCCTCTCTGACAATTCCTCCTCTTGCCGTCTCCAGCACTGCTCCCTCTATTTTTTTGTTTGTCAGAAGTGCTCTTGCACTCAGGGGACCGGAATTGTCCCCTTTGCAAATACAGGTTTCATTGATGAATGTTCCGCTGGTGCTGGTAAACCCGATGTTTTTTCCGGTCAATGACAGCACATGGCTGATTACCCTTACGGTGGTTGTTTTTCCGTTGGTTCCGGTCACGGAGACAATGGGAAATTGTGCAGACTCTTCCGTAGGAAATAGGAGGTCCACAATGTCCTTCGCCACATTATGAGCGGTCCCCACACTCGGGTATAAGTGCATTCGAATGCCCGGCGCCGTATTGACCTCGACAATAGCGCCGTCATTTTCTAAAATTGATTCACCGATATCATTTGTTACAATATCAATCCCTGCCACATCCAGCCCGATAGCCTTTGCAGCTCTCACGGCAATATCACAATTCTCGGGATGGATTCGGTCGGTGCAGTCAATCGCAGTTCCCCCGGTGCTGATGTTGCCGTTTTCCCGCAGGACAATAATTTCATCTTGTTCTGGGATATATTCAGGATCAAACCCATTCTTTTTCAGCACCTTCCGAGCGTCATCATCCAGCTTGATTTTAGTCAGTGCCTTTTCGTGATCCTCTCCCCGCTCCGGTGCTGCGTTCACAATATCCACCAGCTCCCTTACGCTATGCACGCCGTCGCCGTGCACCATTGCCGGGAGTCGTTCGGCGACCGCACAAACTCTGTCTCCCACCACCAAAACCCGATAATCCCTACCAGTGATAAATTCTTCTACTACCACACCTTTGCTGTATTTAGAGGCTTCTGCAAAGGCGGCGTGGATTTGTTTTTTGTTATAGAGATTGAGATGTACCCCTTTGCCTTGATTGCCGTCGAAGGGCTTTATAACCACCGGAGCACCGATTTGATTCGCTGCCATAAGCGCAGATATTTCCGAATAGACTACCTTGCCGTAGGGTACGGGAATCTGGTTATCATATAATATTGCTTTGGTCAGCTGTTTATTAGAAGATATATCGGCGGAAATACAAGAAGTCGCATCGGTCAGGGTCGCTTCTATGAGCCTGCTGTTTTTGCCGTAACCCAGCCGTATCAAGCTCTCGTGACCAATTCTGGTCACAGGGATATTCCGCTTTTTGGCTTCTTCTACAATGGCTGAAGTACTGGGCCCCAGCTCACCGTCCAGAGATATCTTTTTTAAGTAACGCAAAAACTCGTCAATATCGATATCTTCCTTATTTAAAAAACAATTCAGAATAAAAACAGCAGCTTTTCCACATTCCAAACCGCATACTTCATTTTCAAATTGATAAATGATATAATAGAGCGAGCCTTCGTTCATCATTCTGGTTTTGCCGTATTTCACGTCATAACCTAAGGAATTCTGCAGATCTAAAATCACGTGTTCGGTCACATGACCGAGATAGGTTCCTTCATAAAGTCTTTCCAAAAAACCTCCCTCATAGCCCAAACCACAAGAATTCCTCTTCAGCTCAGGAAAGGATTTCAACAGCAAATCATGAAACCCGGGTATGTCCTTGGTAGGTGTTTCACCGTATTCACCAATGTCAATTACCATTTTCATAACGGGATGGTGGCTGTAAATATTTCTGCCCCGATAGATGTGAATGTCCTGTATTTCCATTTAATGTGATTCTCCCTTAAGTCGCAGCACTTCTCTGGATTTTAAATCAAAACCGTAGCCGGTAGGCAGTGTGTGTACCGTCACGCCGATGATTGCTAAAATCTCATTCTGGTTTTGCTCCGATACATTGGATGCTTTGATGGTTTTGCCGTCTATGATGGTAACAGCATTGGTTCCGATGATTTCAAAATGCATGTCCGGATATACCTTGATTGCGGTATCTTCATCAATTCCGATCCCGATCATGTCAGGGTTTTCTGCAATCCCGCAGAGCAGCCGCCCGAACCTCCCCCGTTGATCAAAATGCTGATCGATGATAACATTCTCCAAAAGTCCCAACCCCGCCGCCATTTTCAGTGTGCATTTTCTGGCAGGCTCGTTGTCAACGCCTTGAACCACCATCGTCGAGCTGATGACAGAAGCGCCTGCGCTGGTTCCCATAATCAGCCCTCCATTATAATACATGTCCTTAAGGGTGTCATAGGCAACCGTGCCGCCCAATATGCTGGTTAGTCTTAGTTGATCACCGCCCGTCATAAAGACGCATTGAGAGCCTCTGAGGATGTCACACATCCCATTGTCATTTGCATCATCTCTTGTATTGATATTTAATATCTGAATGTTCTGCAGTCCCAGACGGCGAAACACTGCGTCATAGTTATTGCCCACTTCAACAGGGTTTTCCGTTGCGGTTGTCAACACTGTCAAGCATTCATCGTCAGAAAGCATTTGCCGCGCCTGCTTGAGAATCACACATTCGCCCTGCTTGTCCTCTGCACCGCCGATGATGATCAAATGCCCTTTGATAGTATCCATAAAATCTCCTGTTCTAATTATTTTTGATTATTCTTTGGTTATCCACACACAAAACACCTTTGGAAAATACCTTTTTGATGGTTAAATCCTTGTCCGTAATTAGAATATCTCCATCGCTGCCTTCTTGCAGAACGCCTTTCCGAGGTGATAGATTCAGTGTGTTTGCCACATTTTCTGTTACAAAACAAAATGCTGTTTCCGGACTGATGTTTTTGTTTTTTATCATAGCAACCGTATCGGCATATAAGCAGTCGATTGTTCCGGCCGCTCCTGTAGGACTGCTGCCGTTGGCGTCGGAGCTGATGGTGACACGGCTTATATCAGCGCCGCTCTGTATGATTTTCTCTACTGCATCCGGCACGGTAAGTCCTGCTGTTTCTCCCGCTGTCAGATCAATATGACCGCCATTTTTTAGATAATCCAGAGCGCTTTCAAACAGCCTTGGGTTTCTGTTGGCATGGGTAGGGATAAACATAGCAACAGGCAAATCGCTTGCCCGGAGCAAATCAACAATCGGTTGTATTCCCCGCTTTCCGTCTCCCAAATGAATGTGCATAACGCCTGCCTTTCCGGAAAGCAAGCCGCCCAAGTGGGTCTTTGTTGCGGTTTCCAGTAGCATTTCAGCATTCGGGTTGGAGGAACGGTGATCTGCAATTGCGATTTCTCCCGTTCCGATCACTTTATCGATCAAAACCAAATCACGGACGATGTCTCCCGTCAGTGTGGTCACAGGCAGTGCATAACTGCCGGAATAAAGAAATGCTGTAAGCCCCCGTATTTCCAGTGCCCTTACTTTTGCCAGCAGACTGTTCATATTTTTGGTATAGGAATCCGCCCCCAACAAACCCACAACGGTTGTCACACCCGCTAAAATAATTTCTTCAAAGCTGATTTCGTCAATTCGGCTGGCATAGCCCTCTTCCCCGCCGCCTCCGATCAGATGAACATGCTGGTCGATCAGTCCCGGAAAGGCATACAATCCTTCGCAGTTAATGACCCGCAGGATTGCACAGTCGGCTGCAATCACACCGCAATCGGCGATTGTTTCAAAGGTTTCTCCTGACAGTAAAATGTCCTTTTTGCCGATTGAGCGAGGACAGTAGCATGTAATATTTTTTAAAAGCGTAATCATGATTTGCCCTCTTTGTTGGGTATATCGTTTATCAGAACCCAATAGATTTCGGTAATTACTAGTATAGGCAAAAGCACTTATTTTATGCCTAGAACAAAAAAACCACAACTTTCACTGTGGTTTTTTATCAGTCCTGTAGTGATAATATATGATAACAAATAGAATGATCAGAAAAAATATAAAAATAAATAAACGACGATTTTCTTTTGAAAATCGTCGTTTATTTGGTGCCGGAAGCGGGGGTCGAACCCGCACCCTGTTTCCAGGACTGGATTTTGAGTCCAGCACGTCTGCCAATTCCATCATTCCGGCTTATTGACGCTAATGTATTATACATGATTTGTTTCATAAAATCAAGTATTAAATTTCATTGCATATATAAATTTTTTATGATAAAATAACAAGCATGAGGTGATATTAATGGATTTTGATGCAACATCCGCAGGCATTGAACCCGGCGGATTGAGAACCCGTTCGGAAATCAAGCTTTTAATTTGTTATATTTTATATTCTGTCCGCAATCCTGTTTCCGCAGAAAATCTTGCAATAATCATTGCCGAGGACGGGCTTGCCAATTACTTTGAAGTGAATACCTCTGTCAATGAGTTAAAGGAAAACGGCAGTTTGCAAACGGATGAAAACAATGAGCTGCTATTGACCCAGAGCGGCAATGAAATCGCACGCACTCTGGAATCCGCCCTTCCCTTTTCCGTTCGTGAAAAGGCGGTTAAGTCAGCCATGAACATGACTTCAAAGGTCAAACGGGAAAAAGAAAACAGAGTTCTGATTGAAAAAAGCGAATATGGTTATTCCGTCACGCTTTTGATTATGGACAGTGAGCTGGAGCTCATGAGCATTCGGGTGTTGGTATCCGACTCTCTGCAAGCGGATATCATCAAAGAAGAGTTTTTGAAAAACCCTACCGAAGTTTACAAAACCACGTTGGAAAAACTAACGGGATATACAAACAATTAAGAGCGGTGTGCCAACCGCTCTTTTCTTTTGCGAATTTATAAAACCTTCGCTAAAAATTCTTTTAATCTCTCGTTTTTCGGATTGCCGAAGAATTCAGTCGGCGGTGCTTCTTCCAAAATCATGCCTTCATCCATAAAAAGTACTTTGGTTGCGATTTCACGGGCAAAGCCCATTTCGTGGGTCACCACCACCATAGTCATTCCGCTGTCTGCCAGCTCTTTCATGACCGCCAGCACCTCGCCCACCATTTCCGGATCCAGGGCACTGGTCGGCTCGTCAAAAAGCATCACCTTAGGGTTCATAGCAAGAGCCCGAACGATGGCGATACGTTGCTTCTGACCGCCCGAAAGCTGTGCAGGATATGCTTGTGCCTTGTCCGTTAAGCCTACACGCTCCAATAGCTGCATTGCTCTTTCTTTGGCCTCGGTCTTGTCCATCAGCTTCATTTCTACGGGCGCGAGGGTGATGTTTTGCAGTATCGTCAAATGGGGGAACAAATTGAACTGTTGAAACACCATTCCCATATGAGTGCGGATTTCGTTGATGTTGGTACGTGGGTCGGTAATCAACCTGCCATCAAACCAGATTTCGCCTTCTGTCGGTACCTCCAAAAGCTTAAGACAACGCAAAAAGGTAGATTTTCCTGATCCCGAAGGACCCACCACTACAATTTTTTCACCTTGTTTGACGGTATAATCAATACCCTTTAAAACGTGGATCTTGTTATTAAATGTTTTGTGCAAATTTCTAACGGTGATCACTTTGGCTTAACCTCCTCTCGAGCAACCCTTGGAGCTTTGTGAAAAGAACAACAATGACTAAATATATCAATGCGGCAGCAATATAAGTGATATATGGTTCATATGTAATATTTCTGATGTTCACAGCACCGCGTAACAATTCCGGAACAGCAATAACTGTTGCAACAGATGTCTCTTTTAGCAACGTTATAAATTCATTTCCTAATGCAGGAAGTATATTTTTAAATGCTTGCGGTAGTACAACCAATTGCATTGATGTTCTAAAATTCAAACCTAAAGAACGTGCGGCTTCCATTTGACCTTTGTCAATGGATTGAATCCCAGCTCTGAAAATTTCGGCAATATAAGCACCGCTATTTACGCCAAAGGCAACAATCGCTACAGGAATCGGATCTTTTGCAGAAACAAAAATTGCATAGTATATTATCATTAATTGCAGAATTACAGGGGTTCCCCTTATTACAGTGATATATATATTTGAAAGAATACCTAAAATTTTAAATTTTTTATTATTTTCCGCAGAAATTTTAAATAATGCTAAGAATAGACCTATGATGATACCGAGAAGAATTGAACCCAATGTAATCAGAAGAGTGTTACCCAATCCTTTCACGAGCATCATATATCGATCTTCATAAATAAAATTATAATATATTTTATCCCACAAAACACTAAAATTCATATGATTCATCCTTTAAAATAGCGGCAGATAAGTACTTATCTGCCGCTATTAAATAACAAATTGCTAATTATTTAATATATTTTGCAAATATCTCATCCAAAGAACCATCGCTTTTCATTTTAGAAATGGTATCGTTGATAGTTTTTAACAGCTCAGTATTGCCTTTCTTAACACATATTGCATACGCTTCTTCTGTTAATTCTTTGTCAAGAACTTTCACTTCAGGGTTGGCTTTTGCAAGTGCTTTTGCAGTTTCATTGTCAATTACAACTGCATCAATTTTATTGCTTTTCAAAGCCAATACAGCATCAATTCCATTACTAAATCCACTTGCCGTGGTTTTCTTATAATTCTCTTTTACATATTTTTCACCAGTCGTACCTGTCTGAACACCAATTTTTTTACCATTTAAATCAGCATCTGTAAGAGTACTGTCTTTCAGAACGATAACTACCTGTGCTGCATTATAATATGTATCTGAAAAATCTACATTCTTTAGGCGCTCTCCATCAATGGTCATACCGGCAACACCCATATCAGCTTTCCCGCTGGAAACAGCCGTTATGATTGATTCAAATTCCATATCGTCTATTTTTAATGTTTTTCCTGATGCATCGGCAATTTTTTGCGCAATATCCGGGTCAATACCAATAATATTATCTCCGTCTTTACTTTCAAATGGCGGAAAGGCTGCGTTTGTAGCCATAACCAATTCATTCTTCTTTGCCTGACATCCGGTAAATGCTGTAGCAACCATGATGATTGCGAAAAGAAGCGCTAAAACTCTAACTGTTTTTTTCATATGAATCCCCCTAATTATTTTTAATCATTATACATAAATCTTCAACATAAATCAAGTTAAAATACTCGAAACCCATGGGCGGTTATGAAAAGCCGCATATCCTCGGGAAGATCGGACCGGACTATGACTTTTTTCATTCCAACCGGATGGAGGAAAGAAACATTGGCGCAATGAAGGGCTTGTCGGTTTAACAAATCATTTGACTGACCATACATGGTATCCCCTGCCAACGGATAGCCGATGTGGCTGAAATGCACCCTGATCTGATGGGTTCTGCCGGTTTCCAGCCTGACGGAAAGCAGTGTGTACCCGTCTTTGGCTTCTATCGCTTCCCAATGGGTAACGGCCCGCTCGCCGCCCTCTTCCACCAGACGCATGGTGCTCAGACCCGGTTTTCGTTTGATGGGCAGATCAATCGTTCCACTGCCGTGCAATTCGCCGTG
>ERZ778021.2509-NODE-2509-length-16093-cov-3.675022_pt1 | contig 16093 bp, 14 predicted proteins | sample MGYA00375751_ERZ778021 | MGnify/ENA primary metagenome ERZ778021 (study PRJEB29350, sample SAMN05389814) | bioreactor metagenome | isolation source: Thiocyanate stock bioreactor | place: South Africa: University of Cape Town | collected 2013-08-29 ... | reverse complement strand
GCGCGGGGCCGGCCGGGACCGGCGGCGTCCGAGGCGCTGTCGCTGGCCGGGCTGCCAAGCGACCGGTTCCTGTTCCTGGGCTTTCCGCCGCCCACGCAATCCGCGCGCCAGGCCTGGCTGCGCCGGTGGATGGCGGTCGATTCGACGCTGATCCTGTTCGAAAGCCCGCGCCGCGTGTCCCGCACGCTGGAGGATCTGGCCCTGATCGACCCCGCCCGCATCACCGTCATCGCGCGCGAGCTGACAAAGAAGTTCGAGGAGGTCATCCGCGGCACCGCCGCCGATTTGTCCGCCGACCCGCGCATGGCCACACTGAAGGGCGAGGTGGTGATGGTTCTTGACCGTCCGTCCGCCGCCCCGATGGACGAGGACCGCGTGCGGGCCGTTCTGACCGCGCATATGCGCACCATGTCCGTCAAGGACGCCGCCCGAGAGGCCGCGCAGGAACTGGGCCTGCCGCGCCGCGACGTCTATCAGCTGGCGCTTGGACTGACGGACCGTGACTGAACCGGGCGGCATGCGCGCGGGCCGCGGCCGCACCGCCGACCTGTCCGGCCGCATGGCCGAGCAGGCCGTCCTGCGCCTGTATCTCCGGCGCGGCGCGCAGATGCTGGCCACGCGCTGGCGCGGGCAGGGGGCCGAGATCGACCTGATCGTGCAGGACGGCCCCGACCTGGTCTTTGTCGAGGTCAAGGCCTCGCGCAGCCATACGGAGGCCGCCCTGAACCTGCTGCCTGCGCAGATGCGCCGGATCACCCAAGCGGCGCTGGAATACTGCGACCGGAACGGCATCGGAGAGGTCCTGATGCGTTTCGACGTGGCGCTGGTCGATGCCACGGGCCGGGTCGAGCTGATCCCCAACGCCTTCGGCGCGGTCTGACGCAGTCTTGCATCCGGCCCTGCGGCGGGCCACAACATCACCGAAATTCAGGAGGGCCCCATGAGCCTCTACGTCGCCTTGCAGATGGACCCGATCGAGGATGTCTCGATCCACGCCGACAGCACCTTCCGCATCGGCTTGGAGGCCGAGGCCCGCGGCCACCGGCTGTTCCAGTACACCGTCGATCAGCTGCGCTATGACGAGGGTCGCATCGTCGTGCGCGGCCGCCCCGTCACCCTGCGCCGCGCCGAGGGCGACCACGTCACCTTCGGCGACTGGACCGAGGTCGAGGCCGGCGATTTCGACGTGATCTGGCTGCGCCAGGACCCGCCCTTCGACATGGGTTACGTCACCTCGACGCATCTGCTGGACCGGGTGCATCCCGAAACGCTGGTGGTCAACGACCCGTTCTGGGTCCGGAACTGCCCCGAAAAGCTGATGGTGCTTGATTTTCCCGACCTGACGCCGCCCACGATGATCGCCCGCGACCCCGCCGCCTTCAAAGCGTTCCGTGCGCGGCACGGAGAGATCATCGTCAAGCCGCTCTATGGCAATGGCGGGGCGGGGGTGTTCCACCTGAAACCCGGCGATCCGAACCTGTCGGCGCTGCTGGAAACCTTCGCGGGCATCAACCGTGAACCGATGATCGCGCAGAAATATCTGCCCGCGGTGGTCAAGGGCGACAAGCGCATCATCCTGGTCGACGGCGAACCCGTCGGCGCCATCAACCGCGTCCCGCAGGAGGGCGAGGCCCGGTCGAACATGCATGTGGGTGGGCGGGCCGAAAAGATCGGCCTGACTGAACGCGAATACGAGATCTGCACCCGCATCGCGCCCGTGCTGCGGGAAAAGGGCCTGATCTTCACCGGCATCGACGTCATCGACGGCTGGCTGACCGAGATCAACGTGACATCCCCCACCGGCATCCAGGAGTTGGAGCGGTTCGACGGCATCAACGCCGCCGAGGCCATCTGGGAGGCGATCGAGCGTCGCGTCGCGGCCCGCGCCTGACGGCAGTGTCGTCTGCACGACACAGCCGCCCCGTGATTCGGTTAAAAGTCAGACTTGCGGATCGGGGGCGCGGTTTGTGTTCCGTGTCACCAGTTGAGGCGCTTTCGGTTCGCGCCCCTCAATCCTTGGGGGCCTTTTGCGTTTTTATTGACTGTTTGTTGACACTCCGCCCGCTATAGTCGGGTGACGGGGTCATTAGGGCGATCAACAGATGCGAGGCCAGATTACCGGAAGCGAGGGACCAAGGCTGCGCGCCGGGCAGTCCGCGCAGGATTGGGCGGCGACCATCCGGCGCTTGGACCCGTTGCTGATCCGCGGCATCTCCGATGACGGTCTGACCGCCATGCTGTCGGAGACGCGCATCCAGCATCTGCGCCGCCCCAAGGATATCCTGCGCCAGGGAGAGCCTGCCGAATGGGGCTATCTGATCCTGGCGGGCCGGATCGAGGTCAGCTATCTGGACATCAACGGAAACCGCGTTCTGGCCCATCTGGCCAGCCCCGGAGAGGTCCTTGGCGAAGTCGAGCAGTTTTCTGGCCGGGCTTGCGCGGCCAGCTGCACCACCCTGGCCGACACCACGGTGATGCTGTTCGACGCGGCGCTGATCCTGCGCCATGTCCCCGCCGACCTGCTGCTGCGCAATTTCGCCGGGATCTTTCACGACCGCCTGACCCGCGACAACCGCCAGCACTCCGTCGCCATGTTCTACGGGGCCGAGGACCGCATCCGCATGCACCTGCTGTCCATGACCAGCCTTGAGGAGCCGTGCATCCGCCTCAGCCAATCCGAACTGGCGGGCTTTGCGGGATGTTCGCGCCAGACGGTGAACAAGACCCTGTCGCAGCTGCGCCATGAGGGCACCGTCGAGATGGGCCGCGGAGAGATCTGCGTGCTGAACCGCGCCCGCCTGCAGGGCACCCGCCCCGGAGGAGAGCAGATCGTGCTGGAGGACGGATTCTCCGCCGGTCCGATCGCCGTCCCGCCCACGGACCTCATGCCGAAAGCGTGACCGTGCCGGGCGCGCAAGGGGCTGAGAAACCGCGCGATCTGCGGTTATCTGTGCCCCAGCCCCACAGCGCCACCGGAGACCGCATGGCCCAAGACCCCCTTTCGCCCCCCGCTCCCGACCGCGCGGGCGACCGCTATGCCCGCGAGCTGGAGCGGCATCTGGACTGGCTGGACAGCTTTACCTCGACCGCGCTTGGCGTGCTGTCGGCGGCGTCGGGCATCTATACCTATCTGGGCGTTCGCACGCTGCTGGACGATCCGGGCCTGTGGACGACCTTTGCGGCGCTGGCCTATTCCATCGCGGTGTCGGTGGGCATCTTTGTCTTCTGGTCCTATCTGCTGCGGCTGCTGCCGGCGGTGCGGGGGGCCGCGTCGCGCATCGGGCTGATGCTGACCATGGCGCTTGGTTCGGTGGCGATCATCGCCATGTCGTCTTGGCTGAACGCGGCGGCGCTGGCCGGGACGGCGGCGGTCGAGACGCACATGGCGGCCACTGTGCAAAGCTATCAGACCTCGCTGGAGCGGGCGCATGCCAATGCGGTGGCGGGTCAGTCGCTGTCGCGCGACGTGGCCCGCGTCCGGCAAAGTTTCTCGGACCTCTCCGAGCAGGAGGCGGGCGGCACGCTGTCGGGGTTCTCGGGGCGCGGCGCGGTGTTCCGCGTGCTGACCCAGAAGGGGGCCGAACTGCAGGCGTTGGAGAATCAGCTGCTGGGCGCCGAGGCCCCGATCGAGCAGACCTTTGCGCAGGGCAATACCATCCTGTCGCGCATGCGCGGCACCTCGGTCGAGCCGGGGCCGCTGGCTGACCGGACGGTGCGTTTCTCGGGCGACGCGGTCGAGCTGGCGGGCCTGATCACCCAGCTGCGCCAGCTGAACCCCGCGCCGCTGGTCGGGCGCGCGGCGCAGGACCTGTCCGACGCGGTGGTCCTGCCCGAACTGGACGGCGCGACCGAGGCCACCCGCGCGGGCCAGTCCAGCACCATCAACGCCGTCCTGACCCTGGTCGAACAGCGCGCCCAGACCCTGGCCCAGGCCGCAGCCGAGGTGATGGCGCTGCCCGATGCGGACGACGCCCTCTATACGCCCATGTCGGCCGCGGATGCGGTCATCGCCTATGCGGGCAATTTCGTGCCGGCTTGGGCGGGGGCCATTTCCATCGACCTGCTGCCGGCGGTGCTGGTCTTCATCATTATGGTGGTCCAGGCCGCCATCCGCACCGGGCGCGGAGAGGGGCACAGCGACGACCGCATGACGGTGGGCGAACTCCGCGCGGCGCTGGCGGCCTCCGACCTACTGCGCCAGGTCGATGCGCTGTCCCATCAGCCGCCCCCACGCCCCGCCGACCCCGATCCTGACCGGCGCGAGGTCTAGCGGTGCGGCTGGTGTCATCCCCGGCCCGGGCGGTGCGGGCGGTGCTGATCTCTCAGGTGCTGCTTGGGGGCGCGATCGTGGGGCTGGATCTGTGGCGCGCGCCGGGGGCGGCTGCACCGGGCCTTTATGCGCCACCGTCGCAGGGGCCGAGCGTGCGGCCCTATCGCCCTGATCTGCGCCCCTCCGACCCGGCGCCGCCCGGCGCGCCCGCCATGCGCCCCATGCCCGAGGCGCTGGAATTCGATCAAGCCGATGGCGCGATCACCGTGACCGGCCAGATCGCGCCCGGCGATGCCGACCGCTTTGTCGAATGGCTGGACCGCACCCGACCCGAGGCCACGCGGGTAGCGCTGGACAGTTCCGGCGGGTCGGTGTCCGACGCGCTGGCCATCGGGCGCACGATCCGGGGCGCTGGTTGGGCCACGCGCGTGGGCGACGGGGCGGTCTGCCTTTCGGCCTGCCCCTATATCCTGGCGGGGGGCACCGACCGGCAGGTGGCGCCGGGCGGCGTGGTCGGCGTGCATCAGCATTATTTCGGCCAGAACACCATCCTGCCCGCCTTCATGGCGGTCAGCGACCTGCAGCGCGCGCAGGCCGGGGTGATGGATTATCTGGTGCAGATGGGCGTCGACCTGCGCCTGATGCCGCTGGCCCTGCGCACCCCCCCGGCCGAGATCAACGTGCTGGAGCCCGAGCAGATGGCCGATCTGCGCCTGACCACCCCGGCCGAGGGCTGACCCCTAGCGCCAGTCGCCCCCCGGGCGATAGCGCGCCACCACGCGCGGGCCGTCCAGCGCCGACAGGCTCAGCCAGCCATTGTCGAACAGCGCCCTGAGATCCGGATGCCGCGCCAGGATCGCGCCCATTGCGGCGGGGTCCGCGTCGATCAGCACCGACAGGCGCAGCGCGTCATGGACGGGCCGCGTGCCGTCATGCACCGCCTGCCAGGGCAGGCCCGCGCGCAGGGTGCCGCCGTTCCCCTCGACCACGCCGATGCCGCCGGTGACGTTGTGGATCAGCTTGTCGCCGCCCCCGAACACCCGCGGCGCCAGGGTCGAGCCGTAATATTGCAGGCTGATCCAGCTGGCCACGACCACCGGCGCGGTCAGGATCAGCTCCAGCACGCCGTGATCGGGGTCACGCGCGCGGTCATAGCTGTGCAGGAAGGCGCGCCCCTGCAGGTCCAGCCCCCGCGTGACGGATCGCGGCGCGGCGATGAAGGCCGCGCAGCCCGCCAGCCCCCATTCGGGCCGCGTCTCGGCCCAGTCCCGGGCGCGGGCGGCGACGGTGGCGGGGTGCGCGCCGGGCAGGCGGGGGCTGCGTTCGGCCCGCGCCAGGGCGCCTGCCTGATCCAGCCAGTGCCGCGCCTGATCCAGGTCACCCGCATGGCCTGGCGTCGGGTCATCCGCGAACAGGGTCACCCAGTCGGTGGTGGTGTCATGCAGGCCCGCCACGAAAACGGTGTCGTCGGGAATGGGCAGGCCCCGCTCGGCCAGCCCCGCCCGCGTGTCCGCCATGTTCAGCAGCCCCGCCAGCAGCCGGGCCGAGACCGCGCCGCTGCGCCCCCCGCAGGCCCCGCAGTGATAGGCGCTGGCATGGGGGTTGTTCGTCACCTGTGCGCCATGCCCGACCAGCAGGACCAACCGCGCAAAGCCTTGGGTCAGGCCCATCGCCCGCAGGATGCCCGCCGCCAGATCGGCCTGCGCCTGCGGCCCCGGATCGGGCGACAGGACCGGGCGCGGCGCGGCCTTGGCCGCATGAACCTGGCCCAGGGCGCCCTTCAGCAGCTTGGCACCGTAGAGCGGCCCCGCCGCCTCGATGAAGGCGAAGGACGATACCGCCGCCTGCCGGAACCGGCCCCAGGCCCGGGTGGCGCGCGCGGCGATGCGGGCGGTCTGCTCGGCCTCCGGGGTGCCCTGGCTGGAGGCGGTCAGCCCCGCGTTCAGCAGCACCGGCAGATGCGCCTCGGCCAGGGTCGAGGCCGGGCCGTGATGCGCCACCGGCAGGCCGAAAAAGCCCGCGAACCCGATCGTCTCGATCCCCGGCCCCTGCGATTCCAGTGCGCGGCGCAGCACCTCGGAGCGCACGTCGATGCAGAAGGCCGCCTGCACCGCAGGCCGCGCGGGGGCGGGGGCGGCCGGGGACAGGCCCGCCGTCAGCCGCCGCAGATGCGCCCGTTCGGCCGCATCCTGCAGGATCGCGTCCAGCACGTCGTCGGGGGTGGGCTCGACCGGCTCGGCATGGGCGTGGGCGATGGCCTGCCATTCGGCGGCCAAGTCGGGGTGACGCGCCAGCAGCGCCTGATCCCAGATCAGCCGGATCGCCAGCAGGTCGGTCAGCGTGCGGTCCTGCCCACCCGCCATCTGCGCCTGCCAGGCCAGATAGCGCGCATGCTGCGCCCATCCGCCCAGGTCGATCAGCAGCCGGTGGCAGGCGGTGGTCGCGCCCTCGGGCGTCAGCGACAGATCGTGCAGCGCCGCCAGGATGGCGCGTTCGGCGGTGTCGGGGCTGGCCGCGACATGGGCGCAAAAGCCGCGCAGGCCCGCGATTTCCGGCGTCAGGTCATGGACCGCCCAATCCCGCCATGCGCGAAAGCAGTCCAGCCCCGGCGCGGGCGTCCACAGCGCCTGACCCTGATCGAACCGCCCCGCCGCCCACAGCCCCGTGCAGCGCGCGATCAGCGCGGGCCAGTCGATGCCCGTCCGCGCGGCGGCCAGATCGGCCACCGTGGGCAGGGCGCGGGGCGCAGGCGCGGGGGCGTACATCCGCGCCTTCAGCATCGCCAGATCGACGGGTTTCAGCGGATGCGGGCTGGCGATCAGCGCGCAGGCCAGGTCGTCATCGGTGATCGATCCGTCGGCGACTTGGGCCGCCAGCGCCGCGCGGGGCTGCGTCAGCGCGATGCCCGCGACGCGCGACAGGCGGGCCTGGGCGGTGGGCAGATCCTCGGTGGCCTGGCCCAGGAAGGGGTTCACGGCGACCGTCGCCTCCAGCGGAAAGGCCGGGGGGATGGCGCGGGCGGCGGCCATGGCCGCGTCCAGCAGGGCTGCGTCCAGATCGGGGGTGATGGCGGGATGGTTCAGGAACATGGCAACCTCGGATGTGAAAGGGGGTCAGGACCGGGCGGTGCGGAAACCGCCCGCCAGCCGGTCGAACAGCGCGTTCAGATAGAGGCCGTTGGCCAGGTGCACCCGCAGCGCCGCCGCCGCCGGGTGCCAGGCCCAGAGCGGGAACAGCGCCTGCGCCACCGCCACCAGCCCGAAGGAGGCCAGCGCCAGCACGATCAGCGCCCATTCCAGCGCACCGGGCACCGGCGGCTGCGGCAGCTGCCCGCCCCAGGCCAGCGCCGCGCCCAGGTGAAACCCGAAATAGCCCACCGCGCTGGCCAGCGCCGCCAGACCTGTGCGCCGCGTCAGCGCGACGGGGGCCGCATCGGCCAGCCCCTGCGCGATCAGATAGGCCACGCCCAGGATCAGGATCGCGCCAAGCGCCAGCCCCTGCGCCGATTTCGGCGCGCCCAGCTGCTGGAACACCAGCGCCCCCCCCGCATAGATCAGCAGCGCCAGGCCAAAGGCGCGGGCCACGGCCCAGGTCCCCGGCACGGCCACGGGGCCGGGCTTGCGGTTGCGGGCCACATCCTCGACCGCCTGGCCCGAGGACAGGAAGGCATGTGCCTTGTACAGCGAATGGGCCACGATATGCAGCATCGCCAGCGCCCAGAGCCCCAGCCCGCATTGCAGCAGCAGGAACCCCATCTGCGCCACGGTGGACCAGGCCAGCGCCGTCTTGACTGCGCTTTGCGTCAGCATGACCGCCGCGCCGAACAGCGCCGTGAACCCGCCCAGCATGACCAGTGCCGCCATCGCGCCGGGGCTGGCCTGCATCAGATCGGCGGTGCGGATCAGCAGCAGCCCGCCGCCGTTCACGATGCCCGCATGCAGCAGGGCCGAGACCGGGGTCGGCGCCTCCACCACCTCGGTCAGCCAGCCGTGCAGCGGAAAGGCCGCCGTCTTGAGCGCCGCCGCCAGCACCAGCAGGGCCGCCGCCAGCGTCGGCACGCGCTCCGCCGCGGCGGCGATCGCGTCCAGATCGGTCGTACCGATCGCGCGCCAGATCACCGCGCAGGCCACCAGCGCCGCCAGATCGCCCGCCGCCCAGACCCGCGCGAATTTCGACGCGGCCCGCCGCGCGGCAGGCCGGTCCGCGCGAAACAGCAGCAGCTGGCGCAGGATCACGCCCGCCACCGCAAAGCCCGCTGTCATCAGGATCAGGCTGCCCGCCTGCACGATCACCATGACCGCCGCGAGACAGGCCAGAATGCCCGCCAGCGCGGCAGGCTGACCCGGCTCTGCCCGCAGATAGGTGCGGGAGTAACGCAGCACGACCCAGCCCACGAAGCCGACCAGCAGCCCCATGGTCACCCCCACCGCGTCCAGCCGCAGCGACAGCCCGGCGGCCAGATCCAGCCGCGCGGGACCGGTCAGGATCAGCTGCACCAGCCCCCCGGCCATCAAGGCCAGCGCGGCCAGGCCTGCCGCCTCAGCCAGGGCGGGGGGGGATTTGCGGCGAAGGATCAGGCTGGCGGCCAACAGCAGCGGTGGGGCCAGAAACGACAGGGGGAACAGCATCGGCACACCTTGGGGCGAATTTCGGTCACCGGCAGCGATACCCTATGGCGTAACTTTCAAAAATTACATATTTTAGGATCAAACGTTCTGTCTGATGGATGAATCATGAACCTGCACCACCTACGCCTGTTTCGCGCCGTCGCGATGGATGGCACGCTGACCGGGGCGGCGCGCAGCCTGAACCTGTCGCAATCGGCGCTGTCCACCCAGCTGCGCACGCTGGAGGCCGCGTTGGGGCACGACCTGTTCGACCGCCAGGGCCGCGGCCTGGCCCTGACCGAGGCCGGGCGCATCGCGCTGGACCATGCCGAGACGATCTTTCGCACCGCCGACGACCTGGCCGCCACGCTGCGCGAGACGGGCCGCGCACGCCGGGCGCTGCGGGTCGGGGCGCTGGCCACGCTGTCGCGCAACTTTCAGATGCAGTTCCTGCGCCCGCTGATCGGGCGCGCCGATGTCGAGGTGGTGCTTCGGTCCGGCGCGCAGGCCGATCTGCTGCGCGGGTTGGAGGCGATGGCGCTGGACGTGGTGCTGACCAACCACGCGCCCGCCCGCGATGCGGTCAGCCCCTGGCTGGTGCATCGGCTGGCCGAACAGCCGGTGGGCCTGATCGGGCGTAGCGATCTGGTGCCTGCGGGGATGGGGCTGCGCGATCTGCTGGGGGCGGTGCCGCTGGTGCTGCCGGTGCGGGACACGGCGCTGCGGGCGGGGTTCGATGCGCTGCTGGCGCGGCTGTCGGTGGTGCCGGGGATCGCGGCCGAAGCCGACGACATGGCCATGCTGCGCCTGCTGGCGCGCGAGGGGGCGGGGCTGGCGGTGATTCCGCCCATCGTTGTCCAGGACGAGTTGCAATCGGGCCTGCTGACCGAGGCCGCGCGGCTGGACAGCCTGACCGAGACCTTCTTTGCCGTCACCCAGCAGCGGCGGTTCCCAAACGCGCTGCTGGCCGCGCTGCTGGCGCCTGAGGCCTGAGCCTCAGCGCCGCCCCAGCAGCCGCGCGGCCAATGGCGCCAGCAGGATCACCAAGACGATCCGCAGGATGTGGTGGCTGACCACATAGGCCAGATCGGCCCCGGCAATGATGGCGATCACCACCATCTCGGCCTGGCCACCGGGCAGGAAGGCCAGGAAGGCGTCCAGCGCCGGGGCCAGCCCCAGCAGATAGACGATTTCCAGAAAGATCAGGCTGATGACCGCCAGGACCAGCGAATAGAGCAGCCCCGCCGTCACGTCGATGCGCAGCTCTCGTCCGGTGATGCCCACATATTTCACGCCCACCGCGATGCCGATGAAGAATTGCGCGGCCTGGATAATCTCAGCCGGGGGGCGGGTCTGGATGATGCCGGTCAGCGACAGCGCCGCGGTCAGGATCATCGGCCCCAGGATCGAGGCGCCGAACAGGCCCACCCGTTCGGCGATCTTCCAGCCCAAAAAACCCGCGGCCACCATCAGCGCGATCTGGTCCCAGGCCACCGACGAGATCGGCGCGCCCGGCGGCTGCGAGAGGTCCACCGACCAGTAGAGCGTCATGATCAGCGGCGCGACCGTGACGATGACCAGCACGCGGGTCGCGTGGATCAGCGACAGGGCGCGGATGTCGCCCCCGGCCTCCTCTCCAAAGACCAGCATGTCCTGCAGCCCGCCGGGCATGGCGGCATACCAGGCCGTCGGGTGGTCAAAACCGAAGCCTTTGCGAAATAGCGGATACCCCACCAGCGCGATCACCGCGATGAAGACCGGCACGATGGCCAGTGAGCCTGCGATGGCGGGCAGGCCGGTCAGAACCTCGGGCGTGATCGAGGCGCCCACGGCCACGCCCAGAAAGGTCCGCATGAACACGCCGAACTGGCCCGCGCCCTGCATCCGCACGCCGCACAGCGCGACGGCCAGACAGGCCAGCATCGGCCCCAGCAGCCAGGGCAGCGGCAGGCCCAGCATCAGGAACACCAGCGCGCCCACCAGGGCCGCGCCGAAGGCGGTCAGGCGTTTAGTCAATCGTAAGCTCTTCCAGAAGGGCCGCGTATTGGGCGCCGTGCATGTCGCGGTCGCTGGCCGCGCCTTGGATCACCGGGCGGGGCAGACTGAACTTGATCACGCGCAAATCGGGAATGTCGAACCGCTTCAGCGTCTCGGGCGCGGTGCGATACAGCGCGGCCACGCGGTCCGTGGACAGATCGCTGGTCAGGCGGTCATAGACGGCCGGATCGTCGCAGAAGACGTCGATGGTCACCCAGAACGGTCCGGCATTCTTGGACCGCACCTTGAGCACCAGATCGCCAAGCGTCGTCATGGGGTCACCTCGGTCACGGTCAGTCGGAACGCCGACATGGGGTCATCCAGCGCCATCACGTGGTTCAGCGCGAATTCATACAGCGGCCCGCGATCGGTCGTGGCGGGCGAATAGGGGAAGGCGAACGTCGGCAGCTCCTCGTCGTCAGTCAGCGGGTAATGCAGGACGAAGGGGTTGATCAGCTTGCCGATCTCGGCGGCCTCGGCTTGGGTCCGGGCGGTGACGATGCCCAGGACGCCGACCTCGACCGGGCTGCCGGTGCGGTTCTCCAGCGGGCCAAGCGCGCCATTCACGCCGATCAGGCGGAACTCCAGCCCGTAGTCGGCGGGGTCCAGGCCCATGCGCGTGGCGATCTCTGCCTGCAGAAAGCCGGTCAGGCGGTCGACCCAGGCCTGCGCGTTCTGCGCGTAATGGGCGTTGCGCAGGATCGCCAGGATAGTGGTCTGCCAGCCCGCGATGCGTGCGCCCTCCAGCTTGACCGTGTAGGGGCCGGGCACCCAGGACGACCCCTCGACCCGAACGCGGCGGTCGTCCAGCGCGGTGTATCGCGCCCCGGTCACGTCCAGATACCCGCCCGGTTCATAGAGCCGGAATGGGTCGGAATTCTCATAGAGCATATGCGCGGACACCGAATGCGGCGTGCAGCGCGCGCCATCGGCAAGCGGTTCGACCGTAAAGCCGTCGTGGTCGAAATCGACCATGATCACGCCTGAGGTCGGGTTCGTCGAACACAGCGCGCCGCATTCCGCGATCTTGGCGCCGTGCCAGACGCCGCCTGCCGCGTCCCCGCGCGACAGGGGCAGGGCGGCGATGGTGGCGGTGTCGGTCGTGCGGCCCGCGATGACGATATCGGCGCCGGTGGCCAGCGCGGCCTGGATCTGTTCCGCGCCCGCCAGCGCCACGATGGTGGTCAGATCGTCCAGCCGGATGTCGGGGGCGGGGGGCAGGGGGCTGATGCGACCGGCCTCCAGCGCCTCGGCCACGCGGGCGGTGGGCTGCTGGGAATAAAGGCGCGCCACGCGCAGGGTCTGGCCCAGTTCGCGGGCCAGCTCGACCGTGATGTCGAACATCCAGTCCACCGTGCTGTCGGTGCCGCAGGTGCCCGCGGTGCCGATGACCAAGGGCACGCCGGCCTGCGCGCGCGCCTGCATCAGGCTGCGCCATTCCGATTTCGTCGCCGCGCGCGAGTATTTCGACTGGCCCGCGCCAAGGCTGAAGGGCCCACTGTCAGTGGACCCTCCGTCGATGCAGATGATGTCGGGGGACAGGGCCACGCCGCGTTCCAGTGCCGCCCGGTCAAAGCCCAGGCCCAGAACGCCCGAGGGCACCAGAACGCGTGTGGTCATGTCAATCCTCGTTCAGGGTCGGGTCGTGGGGGACCGCAGGCTTCTTCAGGATTCGGCGCAGAAAGATCGGTGCGACAAAACCGACAATTGCCGCGATCAACAAGCCGATAGCGATGGGCGAGGACAGCAGATACCACCAGTCGCCGTTGGACAGCACCATGGCACGGCGCAGGTTGTCCTCCATCGCGTTGCCCAGCAGGATGCCCAGGATCACCGGAACCGTGGGAATGCCCAGCTTGCGCATGACATAACCCAGCACCCCGAAAGCCACCATCAGCAGCATGTCAAAGCTGGACCCGGTCAGCGAATAGATGCCCACAAAGGCGATCATCGTGACGCCCGGCAGCAGCACCCAGGCCGGCACCGACAGGATCTTGACGAAGACCTTGACCATGGGGACGTTCATCAGCAGCAGGACCACGTTGGCGATCAGCAGCGACGCGATCAGCGACCACACCACCTCGGGGCGTTCCGCGAACAGCAGCGGCCCCGGCGTGATGTTCAGCGTCAGCAGCAGCGCCAGCAGGACCGCCGTGGTGCCCGAACCCGGCACGCCAAGCGTCAGCATGGGCACCAGCGCACCGCCGGCGGCGGCGTTGTTGCCCGCCTCGGGGGCGGCGACGCCCTTGGGGTTGCCCTTGCCAAAGCTGGCCTTGTCGGCGCCCTTGGCGACCGATTTCTCGGCCATGTAGGCCAGAAACGATCCCAGGGAGGCGCCCGCGCCAGGCAGGACGCCCGCGACAAAGCCGATGCCCGTGCCGCGCAGCATCGCGCCGCTGGTCTGCTTGAGCATCCGCCAGGGGACCAGGATCTTGCCCAGCTTGACGCCGATGGCGCTGTCCTTGCCGTGGCTTTCGATGAAGTGGAACACCTCGGCCACCGCGAACAGGCCGACGATGGCGACCAGGAAATCGACCCCGTCCATCAGGTGCAGTTCACCAAAGGTGAAGCGCGGCATGCCGGTGGTCTTGTCCATGCCGATCATGGCGATGCCAAGACCGATGGCGGCGGCCATCGCGGTCTTGGCCTGGTTCGACGATCCGATCCCGCCCAGGGTGCAGAAGGCCAGCATGTACAGCGCGAAATATTCCGCCGGGCCGAACTGATAGGCGACCCGCGCCAGATAGGGCGCAAAGATCATCAGGCCGATCGTGGCCAGCATGGCGCCCACGAAGGACGCCACGCCCGACACGACCAGCGCCTCGGAGGCTTTGCCCTGTTTCGCCATGGGATAGCCGTCCAGGGTGGTCATCATCGCAGGCTCGTCGCCCGGAATGTTCAGCAGGATCGAGCTGATCCGCCCGCCATACATCGCGCCGTAATAGACCGAGGTCAGCAGCACCAGCGCCGAGATCGCGTCCAGCCCCATCGAGAAGCTGATCGGGATCAGCAGCGCCACGCCGTTCGACGGCCCTAGGCCCGGCAGCGCGCCGATGATCGTGCCGACGAAGCAGCCGATGATCGCCAGCATCAGCGTATAAGGCGTCAGGGCGATGGAGAAACCCATCGCCAGATTGGCCAGTGTTTCCATGATCTTAGAACCCCATTCCGGCGGGAAGGCCACGCAGGCCCAGTCCCAGGATGACGCGGAAAAGCACGAACAGACCCACCGACAGGCCCAGGCCCGTGATCGCCGAACGAACCGGATTGCCGCCGATCTGCCAGCTGAGGATGCCCGCCACGATCGCCGTCGGGATCAGGAACCCCAGCTGAGAGATCGCCTGCGAATAGCCCATCAGCACCACCAGCGCGATGCCCAGCTGCAGGACCATCGGGCCCGCGGGCCAGTCCTCGTCGGGGTCCGGGCGCAGGATCATCACCAGCGAACACAGGATGACGACCGCCGCCACCAGATAGGGGAACACCCGCGGCCCGACGGGATCGGACATGAAGCTGGTCTGGATGCCGCGCGCACTGAGGATATACCCCAGTGCGACGATCAGCATGAACGCTCCGAAGAAACGGTCGCCCCGGGTCATTGCACCAGACCGATCTCGCGCGAGATGTCCTGGACGTCCGCGATGCTCTGGTTGACGAAGGCTTCGAACTCGTCGCCGAAGAGGGCGTAGGATTCCAGGCCGTTCTCGGCCATCACGGCCTGCCACTGCTCGGATTCGCCGACCTGGCGCAGCATGTCGACCCATTTGTCATAGTCTTCGTCGCTGACGTCCTTGGGGACATAGACGCCGCGCCAGTTCATCGACACGCTGTCGATGCCCTGCTCCTTGGCGGTGGGCACGTCGTCGAAACCGGCCACGCGCTCCTCGGACAGGACCGCGATGGGGCGCACGTCGCCCGAGCGGATAAAGCCGGTGATCTCGGACAGATCGCCCGTCATAGCCTGCGCGAAACCGCCGACGGTCTGGGTGATGGCATCCGCGCCGCCGTCCAGGCCGATATACTTGACCGAGCGCATGTCCTCGAACCCGGCCTCGTTCAGCAGCATCAGCACCTTGAGGTGGTCATAGCCGCCGACGGCGGATCCGCCCGCGAACGCCACGCTGGCCGGATCGGCCTTCACCGCCTCGACCAGATCGGTCAGGTTTTGGAACGGGCTGTCCTGCGCCACGACGATTACGCCGGGATCACCGCCGATCGAGCCGACCCACCGCACCTGGTCCGCCGTGGCGCCCGCAAAGGCGTTCTGTGCCAGGCGCGTGGTCGTGGACGACGACGCCGCGACGAAGACCTCGGGGTCGCTGCCGCGCTTGCTGACGACCTGGGTATAGGCCACGCCGCCACCGGCACCGGCCAGGTTGGTGACCTGCACCATGTTGGGCACCAGCCCCAGTTCGGTCATGATCCGGCCGATCTGGCGGCAGGTAAAGTCCCAGCCACCGCCGGGGTTGGCGGGTGCGATGCATTCGGCGGCGCTGGCCGGAATGGCAACGGTCATCAGCAGCGCAGCAGCGGCTGCACGGGTCCAGATTTTCATGGTGTCCTCCCAGACATGTCCCGCATTGGTCGCGGGCTTGCGGGGTCAACCATTTGGTGAAAAGCTGACACGAACCTGTCACCCGATGCCTGAAAGTTCAGCGGATGCGTTTTCTTCTGGTCGAAGACAGCGAGGATCTGGCCCGCGCCGTCGCCTCGCGGCTGGCGATGGAGGGGCATGGGGGTGGACCATGCCGCCACCCTGGCCGATGCGCGGCATTTTCTGGAAAGCGTCCCTTACGATCTGATCCTGCTGGATATTTCACTGCCCGATGGGGACGGGCGCGATTTCCTGGTGCGTGAACGGGCAGCGCGGCGGGACACCCCGGTGATCATGATGACGGCCAGCGCCTCGGTCAGCGACCGGGTCGGCACGCTGGATCAGGGTGCCGACGATTACATCACCAAGCCCTTCGATTTCGGCGAATTGCAGGCCCGGTGCCGGGCTGTGCTGCGCCGCCATGCGGGGGCGGCGGACAGCCGGCGCCATTTCGCGGGCTTTGTCTTCGATGCGTTGGCGGCCACCGTGACCGTAGGCCCCGAGACCCGAGAGCTGCGCGCCCGAGAGCTGCGCCTGCTGGAGATCCTGCTGTCGCGCTCCGGTCAGGCCTATTCCAAGGCGCAT
>ERZ778021.2507-NODE-2507-length-16099-cov-5.698392_pt1 | contig 16099 bp, 16 predicted proteins | sample MGYA00375751_ERZ778021 | MGnify/ENA primary metagenome ERZ778021 (study PRJEB29350, sample SAMN05389814) | bioreactor metagenome | isolation source: Thiocyanate stock bioreactor | place: South Africa: University of Cape Town | collected 2013-08-29 ... | reverse complement strand
CTGGTGGCCAACTGGATCGTCGTCGCGTTGCTGCTGCGCATCTCGGATGCCGTGCGCTCGCGCCCCCGGGTGGTGATCGGATGACCCGCGAACTGCGACGGCTGTCGCTGATCATGCTCGCCATGTTCGTGGCCCTGTTCGGCGCGACCAGCTGGATCCAGGTCGTCCAGGCCGGCGATCTCAGCGAGAACCCGCTCAACAAGCGCGCGCTCTACGACTCGTTCGAGGTGCAGCGCGGGTCGATCATCGCCGGCGACACCGTCATCGCCGACTCCGTGCCCAGCGACGACGTGTACGCCTGGCAGCGCCAGTACGCCGACCCCCAGATGTGGGCGCCGGTGACCGGCTACATGAACCCGCTGCTGAACTCGGTGACCGGACTCGAGCAGGCGATGAACAAGGAGCTCTCGGGCACCGCCAACTCGCAGTTCCTCTCGCGCGTCGATCAGATCATCACGGGGCAGCCCGCGCGCGGCTCCAACGTGCTGCTCACCCTCGACCCGGCCATCCAGAAGGCCGCCTTCGACGCGCTCGGCACCTATCAGGGCGCCGTCGTCGCCCTCGAGCCCAAGACCGGGCGCGTTCTCGCGATGGTCACGAGCCCGAGCTACGACACCAACGTGATGGCCGTGCACAACGCGCAGCAGGTCAACACGACCTACGACCAGCTGATGAACGCCGCGGTCAACCCGCTCGACAACCGCGCCATCGGCACGCTGAACCCACCCGGGTCGACCTTCAAGCTCGTCGTCGTCTCGGCAGCGCTGGCATCGGGCAAGTTCACGCCCGACTCGACCTTCCCGAACCCCGCGACCTACACGCTGCCGGGCACGTCGACCTCGATCCGCAACTTCGACGGCAACACGTGCGGCCCGGGCGATCAGGTCACCATCGCGACCGCCCTGCGCCTGAGCTGCAACATCCCGATGGCGCAGCTCGCCGTCGCCCTCGGTCAGGACGCGCTGCGCGCCGAAGCCGAGAAGTACGGCTTCAACAACGCGAGCATCGACATCCCGCTCGGCGTCGTCACCTCGGCATACCCGACGGGCGCCCTCTCGGCCGACAAGGTCGCCCTGACGGGGTTCGGGCAGGGCAGCGTCACCGCCACCCCGCTGCAGATGGCGATGGTGGCCGCCGGCATCGCCAACGGCGGCATGGTCATGAAGCCACGCATAGTCGACCGCGTCGTGGCGCCCGATCTGACCGTGCAGGAGACGTTCACCGACACCGAGCTGGGCCGTGCGCTCAGCACGACGGATGCCGCGACGATGACCTCGCTGATGATCTCCAATGTCCGTGACGGCGCGGCCAGCGGTGCAACAATAGACGGGGTCGACGTGGCCGGGAAGACCGGTACCGCGGAGCACGGACCCTCGGATCCGTACACTCTCTGGTTCACGGGCTTCGCCCCGGCCAACGACCCGAAAGTGGTCGTCGCCGTGATGGTGGAAAACGGCGGAGGTCTCGGGCAGTCCGGCACGAGCAACGGGATCGCGGCTCCAATCGCGAAGAAAGTCATGGAGGCGGTGCTGAGCAGATGAGACCGACACAGGGTGTGAGCTTCGGTGGACGCTACGAGCTGGATTCGCGGATCGCGATCGGCGGCATGGGTGAGGTCTGGGACGCCACCGACCATGTGATCGGACGCACCGTCGCGATCAAGATCCTCAAAGACGAGTACATGGGAGACCCGGGCTTCCTGGAGCGCTTCCGTGCCGAGGCCCGCCACGCGGCGCTCGTCAACCACGAGGGGATCGCGAGCGTCTTCGACTACGGCGAGGAGAACGGCTCCGCCTTCCTCGTGATGGAGCTCGTCCCCGGGGAAGCCCTGTCGACCATCCTCGAGCGCGAGGGCTCGCTGTCCACCGACAAGACCCTCGACATCGTCGCGCAGACCGCCGCGGCCCTGCAGGCCGCGCACGCGGCGGGTCTCGTCCACCGTGACATCAAGCCCGGCAACCTCCTGATCACCCCCGACGGCCGCGTGAAGATCACCGACTTCGGCATCGCCCGCATCGCCGATCAGGTGCCGCTGACGGCGACCGGCCAGGTGATGGGCACCGTGCAGTACCTGTCGCCCGAGCAGGCGTCCGGCCACCCGGCATCCCCTGCGACCGACATCTACTCGCTGGGGATCGTCGCGTACGAGTGCCTCGCCGGCAAGCGTCCCTTCACCGGGGAGTCGCAGGTGGCGATCGCGATGGCGCAGATCAACGACACCCCGCCGCCGCTGGCCGCCACCATCGCCGAACCGGTGCGCAACTTCGTGATGAGCATGATCGCGAAGAAGCCCGAGGACCGTCCCGCGACCGCCTCGGCGGTCGCCCGCGCGGCGACCGCACTTCGTCGCGGCGATGTCGCCGGCGCGGCGGCCATCGTCCCGGCGATCGCCGGCGGCATGGCCATGGACGAGGCGACCAAGCTCCTCACGCCGGGCGTCGCGACCCAGGAGGCCACACGTCTGCTGCCGACGGCGGGCGCGGTGGGCGCCGTCGCGGCCGCCGACGCCGCGGACGAGCCACAGAAGAAGAAGCGCAGCCCGTGGACGTGGCCGCTGGTCGCGCTCATCGCGCTGCTGCTCATCGTGCTCGGCGGCACCCTGTTCGCCCTCTTCGCGAATCAGGGCGCGCAGCCCGCGCCGACGACGAGTTCCTCGACATCCTCGACGCCCAGCCGCTCCGCGACGCCCCCGTCACCCTCGGCGAGTCCCACGACAGTGGCCATCGACAGCCTCCAGCTCATCGGCAAGACGTGTGACGAGGCGCAGACCGCCGCCAAGGCTGCCAAGGTAGACATGACATGCGAGCGCGGCTCGGCCGCGCCGAGCCAGGACCAGGTCGGAAAGATCTACCAGACCAACCCCACGCGCGGCGATGTTCCACTCGGCACCATCATCACGGTCACCTTCTACGACGAGATGAGCCCGATCGGCACGCCGAACCCGCCGACGGTGACGAACGACCCGAAGGGGTCGCAGACCTTCACCGTGACCTGGGAGGCGTTCAGTGGATGCCCGGCCGGATCGTCGGTGACCGCGTACAACTTCACCGTCATCAACGGCACCTTCAACGCGAACAACAGCACGACGTATCAGTCGCCCACCGCGCCGCGGAGCCTTCAGGTGACGGCCGACAAGAACGTGCAGCCGGGATCGTTGATCCTCGTGAAGTACAGCGCGCAGTGCGGCGACCGCACGAGCCCGGATTCCCAGGAGGGTCAGGCGCCGATCCCGACGACGAGCACGCCCACGGGCACGCCGGTCGCTCCCTGAGAGCGCGGCCCGCGTCCTCGGGGTGGGGGTCGCGGGCGTAAGGGTCCAGGGGTCGCACAGGAGGGTTCTATTAGGCTGGCTATGAGTCAGCCCAGGGGAGAGAAGTGTCTGCAGATCCGCGTGTGCTGTCCGAGCGGTACCGCGTCGATGAACTCATCGGCCGCGGAGGCATGGCCACCGTGTACCGCGGGCAGGACCTGACCCTCGGGCGTCAGGTGGCCATCAAGATCCTCAAGCGGGAGCTCGCCGAAGACAGCGCGTTCCGCACCCGATTCCGGCTCGAGGCGCAGTCGGCCTCGCGAATGTCGCACCCCGCGATCGTCCGCGTCTACGACGCCGGTGAGGATGCCGAGACCGACCCCGACGGCTCGACGCACCCCGTTCCGTACATCGTGATGGAACTCGTGGAGGGCACCCTCCTGAAGGATGTCGTCAGCGACGGCGGCGTTCCGGTCGGTGAGGCCATCCGCTACGTCGACGGCATCCTCGAAGCGCTCGAGTATTCGCATCGCGCCGGCGTCGTCCATCGCGACATCAAGCCCGGCAACGTCATGATCACCGCCGGCGGCCAGGTGAAGGTGATGGACTTCGGCATCGCCCGCGCCGTGTCCGACTCCTCCTCGACCGTCGCCGAGACCACAGCCATCATCGGCACCGCGGCCTACCTGTCGCCGGAGCAGGCGAAGGGTGAGCCGGTCGATGCGCGCGCCGACCTCTACTCGGCCGGCATCGTGCTGTACGAGCTGCTCACCGGTCGCCAGCCTTTCCGCGGCGAGTCTCCGGTTGCGGTCGCCTATCAGCACGTCAGCGAGACGCCTCTTCCCCCCTCCGAACTGGTCGACGCGATCCCCCGCTCGATCGACGCCGTCGCGCTGCGCGCTCTGGCCAAGGACCCGTTCCAGCGCTACCAGGACGCGGCATCGTTCCGCCAGGCGCTCGACGCCACGGTCGACGGTCACACCCCGACGAAGAAGCAGGTCGGCGCGCTGGCCAGCGAGCTCTACGGCGCGAACCCGCGGCAGGCCGCAGAGACGGCCCGGTCGCTGCGCCAGCTGACCGCCGACACGACCATGCGACGGACGCAGGCAGGACCCCCGGCCGCGTGGATCTGGGCCGGGGTGGCACTGCTCGCCGTCGTGCTGATCTCGGTGCTGATCTGGGTCATCACGATTCGTCCCGGCGCCGCGGTACCGCAGAACTCGCGCGTCGTCGAGGACGTCGTCGACATGTCGTGGGACCGCGCGAGCGAGAAGTTGGTGGGTCAGGATCTGCAGGCGAAGCGCGTCGACCAGAGCGACAACGCGATCGTCTCGGGCAACGTCATCCGCACCGATCCCGCCGCGGGCACCATCGTGGCCCCCGGCCAGACGATCACGGTCTACGTCTCGACGGGGCAGCAGACCAGCGCCATGCCCAACATCACCGGAAAGTCGTCGACAGACGCAGAAGCCGCCCTGAAGGCCGTCGGATTGCAGCTGGGCGCCGTGACGACACGCAGCGATCCCGACCTCGCCCAGGGCATCGTCATCTCGGCCGACCAGACCGTGGGCACGCAGATCCCGGTCGGAACGCGCGTCAACCTCACGGTCGCCAGCGGCAAGGTCGCTCTGGTGAACCTCGTCGGCTATACCGTCGATGCGGCGACCAGGGACCTCACGTCCGCCGACCTCAAACTCACCGCGAGCGTCGTCGAGGACCCGTCGTGTCCCGCCGTGGGCTCGACGCCGATCGTCGCCGGACAGTCACTGCCCCCGGGCGATGTGCCGATCCACTCGACGGTCGAGCTCCGCGTCTGCACCGGTAAGTGATCCCCGCAGCGGCTGCAGCCCGCGGCCGCGCGCTGCAGCGCCGGCGATCCCGACGCGCTCCAACCATGAGCCCAACAACTGGTGCCCGCCCTCGGTGAGCACCGACTCGGGATGGAACTGCACACCCCAGAGCGGCAGCTCACGGTGGGCGAGGCCCATGATGACTCCGGACGACGTATGCGCGGTCACCTCGAGCTCGGCGGGCAGCGAGTGCGGAACGACCGCGAGAGAGTGGTAGCGCGTCGCCGAGAAGGGCGACGGCAGTCCGGCGAAGGGGAACGCGCCGTCATGCCAGACCCGCGATGTCGTGCCGTGGCGCAGCTGCGGGGCCTCGGCGACCGCCGCGCCGAACGCCGCCCCGAGCACCTGGTGGCCCAGGCACACCCCCAGCAGGGGGATGCCCGCGGCCGCGACCGCATGCACGATCCCGATCGATGCCCCGGCATCCTCCGGCGAGCCGGGTCCGGGCGAGATCAGCACTCCCGCATACGGGGCTACCAAGGCCACGGGGTCCTCGACGGCATCTGCTTCGGCCATGTCGGTCGTCGCGCCCAGCTCGTGCAGGTAGCCGACGAGCGTGTGGACGAAGCTGTCGCGGTTGTCGACGACGAGGATTCGTCCCCCGTCAGCCGCCGACCGTGGCATCCTGCGGATTGACGAACTGACCGACCCACGGGAACACGTACCAGAACAGCCCGTAGAGCACGGCGGCGAGCAGAACCAGCAGAATGAGGATGCGCACCCAGGCCGGGCCGGGAAGAACACGCCAGAGGGCGGCATACATCAGGCGGACACTCCCTGGGTGAGCGAGGCGGGCGGTCCCGCCGAGGTCGGAGTGAAGCTCTCGAACACGGCGTACGCGATGATGCGCTCGAGCATGTTGAGCTTCGGGGCGCAGCTGGTCAGTGTGAGATAGCGGCCGTTGGCTGCCATGCCCACCTGCTGCGGAACGGGCAGCAGGACCTCCACCTGCGTCGCCTGCACGTACTCGAGGGTGCGGAAGCGGTAGGTGTACCAGCCGTCCGGGGTCTGGATGACGATCGCGTCGCCGATCACGAGCTTGTCGATCGGGTCGAACGGTGCGCCCGAGGTCCACCGGTGTGCGGCGTACACGGTGTTGCCGACGGCTCCGGGCATGGCGGTGTCGGTGTAGTGACCGATCTTACCGGCGTCGAGGATGTCGTGGCGACCCGTTCCCGCGGCCACCGTGAACTGCCAGTTCGGTCCGAAGCGGGGCACGAACATCACCCCGAACTGCTGACCGTAGTCCTTCTGCGCCATCACCGGGACGACCGGTGCGGCAGCCGCGGGCGAGGAACTCGCACTCGGCGACGGCGTGGGGGTGTCGGATGCCGTCGGGCTCTGCGATGCCTGCTGCAGCCAGCTCTGCGAGAGGGCGCTGGCCTCCGTGTGCTTCTGCGATCCGATGATCCAGTCACCGATCCACATCTGCCACGCGACGTAGAGCAGTGCGATGACGCCCGCCGTGATGAGCAGCTCACCGAGGACGCCGAGGAACGAGGCCCGCCGTCGCGGCTTCGCCGCGCGCATTGGCGCGGACGCGCCCTCCGGCTCCTGGGTGCTCGGCTCTGCCGGAGTGGTCGGCCCCGATTCCTCCGACTGCGCGGCAAGACGGCGGGCACGCCGAGACGTGTGCTCGAGCGAGCCGATACCCTCAGCTGCGTTGTCGCCGGTGCCGTCCTTCACGCTGTGATTGTCGCACAGCGTGGCTGAGGGAGACCTGCCAGGTAGAATCGTGGCCATGGCGCGTTCAGGAAAGCACGACGAGCAGGTCGCGGAATACGGCGAGGGGGAATCCGCACCCAACCCGGTGTGGTTCAAGCCCATCATGCTCGGGCTCATGATCCTGGGTCTGCTGTGGGTGATCGTGTTCTACCTGAGCAACCAGGCGCTGCCGATCCCCGGCATCGCCGGGTGGAACCTCGTCATCGGCTTCGGGATCGCCTTCATCGGGTTCCTGATGACGACGCGCTGGCGCTGATCACCGGCATCCGCGGTCTTTCCACAGGTGTCATGGCCTGTGAATTACACGGGTGTGATTCATCCCCATCTGTGGATGAACCTGTGGATAACTCGCGGCTGACGGTTTAGGCGTACAGGTAGAGCGGAACAGCCAGCGCACCCAGCAGGCCGACGCCCACGGCGACCAGCAGCCAGATCTGCAGCGCGCGCTGGCGGATCTTGCGCGTGCGCGCGAAGATGACGCCGATCAAGGCGCCGACCAGACCGCCGCCGATGTGCGCCTGCCAGGCGATGTTCGATCCCGGCAGGAACGTGATCACCAGGTTGATCCCGAGCAGCACGGCGATCGCCGTGACGTTGGCGCCGAGGTGACGGCCGATGACGAACATCGCGCCGAGCAATCCCCAGACCGCACCGGAAGCGCCGACGACCCAGGTGTTCGGGGCGAGCAGCGCCGTCAGGACCGAGCCCCCGAGAGCGCTCAGCAGGTAGAGCGCGAGGAAGCGCCACCTTCCGAGCAGCGGCTCGAGACTGCGTCCGAGCGCCCACAACGCGAGCATGTTGAAGGCGATGTGGAAGATGCTCGCGTGAACGAGTGTCACCGTCAGCAGTCGCCACGGCTGCACGTACGCCAGCTGCGCGTGGAAGGCGAGCAGGCTCTGCACATAGAGACCGATGCCGGGGATCAGTCCGATCAGGTAGAACACGCTGGTGACGATGACCAACGTGTACGTCACGACGGGCTTTCCGTCGATACCGGACGGGCGTCGACGCGGCATCCGCGTGACACTCGCCGACGCCGCCTTGCGCTGTTCGGCGAGGCACTCCGGGCAGATGACTCCCACCGGAAGCGGTGTCTGGCACTCTCCGCAGATCGTGCGCAGACACCGCTGACAGAGCACGAAGCTCTGCCGATCCGGATGCCGGTAGCAGAAGTTGTCCGGATTGGTGCGGATGTCGGAGTCGGTCACGCGGGCCGGTTCCGCTCTGCTCAGGCGGGGACGACGTCGATCGAGCTGATCACGACGGGCTCGATCGGGCGGTCGCCCGCGGCGGTCGGAACGGCCGAGATCGCGTCGACGACGGCACGCGAAGCATCGTCGGCGACCTCGCCGAAGATCGTGTGCTTGCCGTTGAGCCACGGCGTCGGATCGGTCGTGATGAAGAACTGCGAGCCGTTGGTGCCCTCGGCCTTGCCCGTGATGGCGTTGCGGCGCAGGCCCGCGTTGGCCATCGCGAGGATGTAGGGCTCGTTGAAGTTGAGCTCGGGGTGGATCTCGTCGTTGAAGTTGTAACCCGGGCCGCCGACGCCCTGACCGAGCGGGTCGCCGCCCTGGATCATGAAGTTCGGGATGATGCGGTGGAAGATGACGTCCTTGTAGAGCGGGCCTTCGCCCGGCTTGCCGGTCGCCGGGTGCGTCCAGGCCTGCGAGCCGTCGGCGAGACCGGTGAAGTTCTGCACGGTGCGCGGTGCGTGGTCTCCGAAGAGGTTGACGACGATGTCGCCGTGGTTGGTGTGGATGGTCGCGACGGCGGTGTGGATCGGCATGCCTAGCATTCTCTCACCTGTCAACCCCTCGCGAGGCCCGGCAGGTCTGGCAAGATGGGATGAAACCCAGCCGGAACCCAGGGAGGGCACCGTGAGCCTCAGCCGCAAGCGCAAGAAGGAACTCCGCAAGCTCCAGCACCAGGCGAACACGCTGTGGGAGTCGCAGCAGGTCCTGATCGGACAGGCGGGCGAGGTCGCCCGCGAGGCCGGTCGTCAGCTCGGCAACTACAACCGCGAGCAGGTCGTGCCGACCGTGCAGCACACGTACGAGAAGTACGCGGCGCCGTATGTCGAGCAGGGCGTCGCGACCTCCAAGAAGGTCTACAACGACAAGGTCGTGCCGACGGCGGGTGCGCTGATCGGTTCCGCGCTGTCGGTGTGGGATGCCGCGACCGAGAAGCGTCATGATCTGGCCGCGGGTCGTGGCTTCGGCTCGATCGACCTCGCCGCCATCCAGAAGAAGGCCGACAAGTACGGCAAGAAGGCGACGAAGCAGCTGAGCGTCCCCGCTCCGAAGAAGAGCCTGGGCGCCGGCGGCGTCATCGCGATTCTCCTCGGCATCGCCGCCGCGGCCGGTGTGGTCTACGCCGCGTGGCAGACACTGCGCGCCGACGACGAGCTGTGGGTGGCGGACGACCCGCTGCGCGCCCCGGATGCCTGATCAGCCCCCGGTCGTCGAGCTCCCGCAGCCCCCGGTCGTCGAGCGAGCGCAGCGAGTCGAAACGCCATGACCGATCCGCTCGAACGCGTGCGCACCGCCGCCGCGGCTCGCGGTCTCGACATCGAGTTGCGTGAGCGGCCCGCGGCATCCAGCCTCGCGGAGGCGGCGAGCCTGCTCGGCCTGCAGCCTGCCGACATCGTCAAGACCCTCGTGGTCAAGAAGTCGGACGACACGTACCTGTTCGCGCTGATCCCCGGAGATCTCGCGATCTCCTGGCCGAAGTTGCGGGCCCTCGTCGGGGTGAACAAGCTGAGGCTCCCCGAGCCGGAGCTCGCTCTGGCCGCGACCGGCTACGAGCGCGGGACGATCGTGCCGATCGGCAGCGCCAACGACTGGCCGGTGTACGCGGACGCGTCGATCGTGGGGCGGCGTATCGCGATGGGTGCCGGGGCACACGGCTACAGCCTGTTCGTCTACGCCGACGACCTCATCCGTGCGTACGACGCGACGGTCGCCGACATCTCCCAACCGGCGTCGGCTGGCTGAGCGCGGCGCTCAGCCGGGTCAGCTCGCCCTGGCGACGGGCAGGCCGGCCATCTCGAGTGCGATGTCGACGAGCTTCACCCGTTGCGCCGGGAGCGCGGTGAGGGCGAACCACTCCGCACGATCGGTCGATCCGTTCCGCTCGTAACGCAGCTGCCCGCCGGTCACCTCCGCCCGGTAGACGATGCGCAGCGTGTGCAGCGGTTCGGGGTCGTCCGCGAAGATGCGGCGGTTCGCGGGGATCACACGAGAGTGGATGCCGAGAAGCGCCCCGATACGCACGCGGAACCCCGTCTCCTCCCGGACCTCGCGGCGCGCGGCATCCACCGGATCCTCGCCGTCTTCCAAGCCGCCTCCGGGCATCGTCCAGGCTCCCCGGCGCCCCTGGTGCCAGTGAGCGAGCAGCACGCGGTCGGACTCGTCGACGACGACGGCGTAGGCGGCAACCCGCAAGTCCATTCCGTGAGCCTAGCGGTCGAGGCTGCATCGCACGGGAGTCCTCTTCCCTCCGTTCCGTACTCAGTCCCGGTGCGATGAGCACCGGCCGGGCATACCGGAAGGACCGGCGAGCTCTGCGGCGGCTGGATGGCGGAGACTGAATACGGAACGTCGCGTCCGAGGCTCAGACGGCGGCGGTGCGCAGCTCGCGTTCGCGCAGCGCGCGTTCGACGGATTCGACATCGCGGACCGCTCCGCGGTCGGCCGAGGTCGCCATCGCCGCGTAGGCCCGCAGCGCCAGCGACACGGGACGCTGCCGATCCTTCGGTGCGTAGCCGCCCGCGTCGAGCAGCCGGGCGCGACGGCGCTCCAACTCGTCATCGTCGACCCGCAGGCTCATCGAGCGTGAGGGGATGTCGATGTCGACGATGTCGCCGTCCTCGACGAGGGCGATGATGCCGCCGCTCGCCGCCTCCGGCGAGACGTGACCGATCGACAGGCCCGACGTGCCGCCCGAGAAGCGGCCATCGGTGACCAGCGCGCACACCTTGCCCAGGCCGCGGCCCTTGAGGAACGAGGTGGGGTGCAGCATCTCCTGCATGCCGGGTCCGCCCTTGGGACCCTCGTAGCGGATGACGACGACATCGCCGGGTTGCACCTTCTTGCCGAGGATCTTCGCCACCGCCTCCTCCTGCGACTCGCACACGACGGCCGGGCCCGAGAAGACGAGGATCGACGGGTCGACACCGGCGGTCTTGACGACGGCGCCGTCGATGGCGAGGTTGCCCCGCAGCACCGCGAGGCCGCCGTCGGCGGAGTAGGCGTGTGCGGCGGAGCGGATGCAGCCGTTCTCGGCATCCTCATCCAGGCTCGCCCAGCGCTCGGACTGTGAGAACGCACTCGAGGAGCGCACCCCGCCGGGCGCCGCATGCCACAGGTCGTGGGCGGTCTCAGACGCCGTACCGCCGCGCACGTCCCACTCGGCAAGCCACGCCTCGAGCGAGGGCGAGTGGATCGACGACACGTCGGAGTTGAGCAGCCCCGCGCGGTGCAGCTCGCCGAGGATCGTGGGGATGCCGCCGGCGCGGTGGACGTCCTCCATGTAGTACATGCGGCCGTAGGCCGGGTTGGGCGCGATCTTCGCAAGGCAGGGCACGCGACGCGAGATGGCGTCGATCTCATCGAGGCCGAAGTCAATGCCGGCCTCGTGAGCCGCGGCCAGCAGGTGGAGGATCGTGTTGGTCGATCCGCCCATGGCGATGTCGAGGGCCATCGCGTTGGCGAAGGCGGCGGGGCTCGCGACCGCACGCGGGAGTACCGAGGCGTCGTCCTCGTCGTAGAACGCGCGCGTGATCTGCACCGCGACCTCGCCGGCCTTCTCGTAGAGGGCGCGACGGGCCGTGTGCGTCGCGAGCACCGATCCGTTGCCGGGGAGGGCCAGGCCGAGGGCCTCGACCAGGCAGTTCATCGAGTTGGCCGTGAACATGCCCGAGCATGACCCGCAGGTGGGGCAGGCGTTCTCCTCGATGCGCTGGATGTCGGCATCCGAGACCGTGTCGTTCGCCGCCTCGGAGATCGCGTCGACGAGATCGAGGGTGCGCACCGTGCCGTCGACGAGGGTCGCCCGTCCCGACTCCATCGGGCCGCCCGAGACGAAGACGGTCGGGATGTTCAGGCGCAGCGCCGCCATCAGCATGCCGGGGGTGATCTTGTCGCAGTTGGAGATGCACACGAGCGCGTCGGCCTGGTGCGCGTTGACCATGTATTCGACGGAGTCGGCGATCAGGTCGCGTGAGGGCAGCGAGTACAGCATGCCGCCGTGGCCCATGGCGATGCCGTCGTCGACGGCGATCGTGTTGAACTCGCGCGGGATGCCGCCGGCCGCGGTGATGGCGTCGGAGACGATGCGACCCACCGGCTGCAGGTGCGTGTGGCCGGGCACGAACTCGGTGAAGCTGTTGGCGACGGCGATCATCGGCTTGCCGAAGTCGGCCGCATTGACGCCGGCGGCGCGGAACAGGGCACGGGCACCGGCGGCGTTGCGGCCGTGCGTGACGGTGCGGGAGCGCAGAGGGGTGGGCATGATTCCACTCTGGATGCCGTGGCGCACCTCCGGAAGTCTGCGTTGCTCCTAGTAGTGGCAGTACTAGGTTTATGGGGTGAGTGAGGATGGTGCGCGCGACGACGGCCGTCAGCAGCGGCAGGAGCTCGGTTCGTTTCTGCGTAGACAGCGCGAGCGCCTCGACCGCACCGCCTACGGACTGCCGCCGGCCGGCCGCGGTCGTGCCGTGGGCCTGCGGCGCGAGGAAGTCTCGTACCTGTCGGGTGTGAGCGTCACCTGGTACACCTGGCTCGAGCAGGGGCGCGACATCAACCCCTCGCGGCAGGTCTTGGATGCGGTCGCGACGACGCTGCGGCTGACCGACGCAGAGCACGACTATGTGCTGAGTCTCGTCGGTCTCGCACCGCGGCCGGCCACGCGGGCGGATGCCGTGGACATCGCCCCCGCTCAGGTACAGCGCTTCCTCGATGCGCTCGACGAGCATCCCGCCTACGCGCTCGCCCCGGATTGGGGGATCGCCGGATGGAACAAGGCGTACGAGCGGCTGTACCCCGGGGTCGCCACGACCGCGGGGGAGAACCGCAACCTGCTGTGGCTCGTCTTCACCGACCCGTCCGTGCGCTCGCTGCTGGACGATTGGGACGACACGAGCCGGCGCTTCCTCGCCGAGTTCCGGGCGGAGGCCGGACCGCGCCTGAGTGATCCCCGCTACCTCGACCTCATCTCTCGGCTCCGCGCGGCGAGCGTCGACTTCGACACCCGCTGGAACGAGCACGGCGTCGGCGGTTTCGTCTCACGCGAGCGCGTGTTCCGTCATCCCGAGCTCGGCCGGCTCGTGTTCGAGCACCACCAGCTGCGGCCTTCCGACCACCTCGATCTGCAGCTCGTCGTCTACGTCGCGGATGCCGAGACCCGACGGCGCTTCGCGCGCACGAAGGACTGAGGCTGCGCCGCCGCTCAGGCGAGCATCGCGACGATCGCGGCGATGCGTCGCGTGCGGGTCTCATCTGACTTGGCCGAGACGACGTTCGTGACGTGCGCCTTGCGCGCGCTGGGAGCGAGCGCGTCGAAGCGCGCGCGGATCCCCGCATCGTCCAAGGCGACGGCGAGATCGTCCGGGACCTCGACCGTCCGCGGTGCCGTGTCGAGCTCGAGGGTGACCTCGATCGCGTCACCGCCGGCGAGGCCGGGGGGAACCATGATGCCGGTGTTGTTTCCCTGCTGGAAGTGCGTCGTTTCGAACCGCATGCTGCGAGTATGCCCCCTCCACGCGGAAGACCGCCCACGACCCCGCGGCGGACGACGGGCCGGTCGCGACGCCGTGCAGAGAGGTGAGCATGCCCAGCAGGTCCATCGGTGAAGCGATGGTGTCGCGAGAAAAACTGTGGAGCCTAGGAGATTCGAACTCCTGACATCCTGCTTGCAAAGCAGGCGCTCTACCAACTGAGCTAAGGCCCCGGACGGGAAATGGTGGGGCTACCAGGACTTGAACCTGGGACCTCTTCATTATCAGTGAAGCGCTCTAACCGCCTGAGCTATAGCCCCGTCCGGAGGCGGCGTTGCCGCCGTCAACCTCCAAGACTTTACCCGACGAGCGGGCAAACAAAAAATCGGTCAGTTGGATGTGAAGCCGACGAGCAGTCCGCCGGTCACCTTGACCATCAGGTTGTAGATCCCGGCGACGACGGCACCCAGCACCGTGATCACGATCAGGTTCAGGATGGCGACCACCGAGGAGAACGCCATGACCTGTGCGAGGTTGATCACATCGCTCAACTTGAAGTTGTCGTCGAACGCCTTGAAAAGGTCGTCGAGCTTGCCGATCAGTCCCGTCGTGCTGAGCACCGTGTAGATCAGGAAGCTGGCCACCACGGTGACGATCGCGATGGCGACCGCGGCGAGGAAGGACAGCTTCACGGCGGACCAGAAGTCCACGTACACGAGGCGCAGACGCACCTGCTTGGCGCTGGTCTTACTGGATGACTTCTTGGCGAGCTTGTCGGCTACCGTGCTCATGCGTCGGTGTCACTTCCTTCGGGGCGCGAAGCGGGGGAGTCTTCGGCGTCGGTGGTCTCGGCCGGGTCCTGCTCCGCTCGGAGCGCTCGCTCCGAGTTCCGTGCAATCGCGAGGATGCGATCGTCGTCGTCGGGACGGGCGAAGACCACTCCCATGGTGTCGCGACCCTTCGCAGGCACCTCGGCCACGGCAGAGCGTACCACCTTGCCGCTGGCAAGAACCACCAAGACCTCGTCGTCCTCACCGACGATCAGACCGCCCGCCAGGTCGCCCCGATCCTCGTTCAGCTTGGCGACCTTGATGCCCAGTCCGCCACGTCCCTGGAGGCGGTACTGGTCGACAGCGGTGCGCTTGGCGTACCCGCCTTCGGTCACGACGAATACGTAGGCATCGTCCTTCGCGACGGATGCCGACAGGAGCGTATCGCCCTCACGGAACGACATCCCCTTCACACCCTCCGTCGAGCGTCCCATGGGGCGCAGCGACTCGTCGGTCGCGGTGAACCGCAGCGACATGCCCTGGCGCGAGATGAGCAGGATGTCGTCGGTGTCGTCCACGAGCAGCGCGCTGACGACCTCGTCGCCGTCCTCCTCGTCCTGCCCGCGCAGGCGGATCGCGATGATCCCGCCCTGACGGTTGGTGTCGTACTCGCTGAGGAAGGTCTTCTTGATCTTGCCGTCGCGGGTGGCCAGCACCAGGTACTGCGCGACCTTGTAGTCGCGGATGTCCAGGATCTGCGCGATCTCCTCACCCGGCTGCAGCGCCAGCAGGTTCGCGACGTGCTGACCCTTCGCATCGCGGCCGGCCTCGGGCACCTCGTACGCCTTGGACCGGTAGACGCGACCCTTCGTGGTGAAGAACAGCAGCCAGTGGTGCGTGGTCGTCACGAAGAAATGCTCGACCACATCGTCCGCCCGCAGCTGGGCGCCCTTGACACCCTTGCCGCCGCGGTGCTGCGAACGGTAGTTGTCACTGCGTGTGCGCTTGATGTACCCATCGCGGGTGACGGTGATGACCATCTCCTCTTCGGGGATGAGGTCTTCCATCGACATGTCGCCATCGAAGCCGTGCAGGATCGTCGTGCGCCGCTCGTCGCCGAACTTGTCCACGATGCCCGTGAGCTCTGCGGCGATGATCGTGCGCTGACGACCCGGCGTGACGAGGATGTCGTTCAGATCGGCGATCTGCGCCTCCAGCTCGGTGGCCTCGTCGATGATCTTCTGACGCTCGAGCGCCGCCAGGCGGCGCAGCTGCATCGCGAGGATCGCATCGGCCTGCACATCGTCGATCGCGAGCAGCGACTTCAGACCCTCGCGCGCCTCGTCGACCGTGGGCGAGCGGCGGATGAGTGCGATGACCTCGTCCAGCGCATCGAGCGCCTTGAGGTACGCGCGCAGGATGTGCATGCGCTCTTCGGCCTTGCGCAGACGGAAGCGCGTGCGCCGCACGATGACCTCGACCTGATGGTCGATCCAGTAGGAGATGAAGCCGTCGAGGGCCAGGGTGCGTGGCACACCGTCCACGATCGCCAGCATGTTGGCGCCGAAGTTCTCCTGCAGCTGCGTGTGCTTGTACAGGTTGTTCAGGACGACCTTGGCGACGGCGTCGCGCTTGAGGACGATGACCAGGCGCTGGCCGGTGCGACCCGAGGTCTCGTCACGGATGTCGGCGATGCCGGTGATGCGGCCCTCGCGGGCGAGATCGCCGATCTTCACCGCGACGTTGTCGGGGTTGACCTGGTAGGGCAGCTCGGTGATCACCAGGCACG
>ERZ778021.2504-NODE-2504-length-16122-cov-4.812535_pt1 | contig 16122 bp, 11 predicted proteins | sample MGYA00375751_ERZ778021 | MGnify/ENA primary metagenome ERZ778021 (study PRJEB29350, sample SAMN05389814) | bioreactor metagenome | isolation source: Thiocyanate stock bioreactor | place: South Africa: University of Cape Town | collected 2013-08-29 ... | reverse complement strand
AGCCGACATGGTATTTGACGTCCGTTTTTTGCCGAACCCTTACTATGTGGATGAGCTGAAAAAGCTCACAGGTCTGGATGAAACCGTCCGTAATTATGTTTTAAAATTCAATCAGGCCGAAGGCTTTGTCGTCCGGCTGTTCGATATGATCGACTATCTTGTCCCTCTGTATATCAACGAGGGGAAAAGCCAATTGGTCATCGCCATCGGCTGTACCGGTGGCAAGCATCGTTCCGTCACCCTGACTGAGCTGTTGTATAAGCACTTGTCCGATAAAAACCTGAAGGTCACCGTGAATCACAGGGATATTGACAAGCGAAGCTAGGAAGGAACCACCCATGTCATTCTCTCAAAATGTAAAAAAAGAGCTTACAACCTATTGGCCTAAATCCCGGTGCTGTAAAATCGCTGAGATTTACGGCCTTTTGTTGTTTTGTAAGCGTTTTGATGCGCATTCCATCCTGTTTCACACAGACCTGGAGGATGTCGCCCTTCGATTGATGAAGCTCTTATCCCTTCTTTTTTCAATCCATGCAGAAGTCTTAAAAAAAGAGGGCAAAACCATTGTGGTAACCGTACCTAAGGAGGCAGACAGAAAGGCTCTGACCGGTTTATTCCGTAAAACCGGAATTGATCTTTCGCTGTTAGAATGCGGCAGCTGTAAGCAATCCTTCGTCCGGGGTGCATTTTTCAGCTGCGGCACTGTAATCGACCCGTCAAAGGAGTACGATCTGGAATTTAAAATCAGCGACGAACAATTGAGCTGGGATTTCAGTCTGCTTCTCAAGGAATTTTCAATTGATCCGAAAATCACAGAGCGGACAGGCTCTACGATTATATACATCAAGGAAAGTGAGAATATTGAGGATATTTTAACCCTGATGGAAGCACCCAACAGCTCCTTAGAGGTCATGAACGTGAAGATCCTCAAAACCTTTCGTAACAAGGCCAACCGCATTACCAATTGTGAAACCGCCAATATCGGCAAAACCGTGAACGCAGCAGCACAGCAGCTTGCCGCCATCACACTGTTACAAGAAACCGGACATCTCGAAAACCTTTCGCCGGAGCTGAAAGCGGTGGCAAACGCCCGTCTGGAAAACGAAGACGCCCCCTTAAGCGAGCTGGCCCAAATGGTCGGCGTCAGCCGCTCCGGCATCAATCACCGCTTGCAAAAGCTGATTACGATCGCAGAGGAAATCAAAGCGGAATAAGGAGCAACGAACCATGAGCTTTGTCCACCTACATCTCCACAGCCAATACAGCCTGCTGGACGGCGCATGCCGCATCGGTCCGCTTCTTGACGCCGTCAGGGAGCAGGGGGAAAATGCCGTTGCCATCACCGACCACGGGGTGATGTTCGGCGCAGTGGAGTTTTATAAAGAAGCCAAAAAACGGGGCATCAAACCCATCATCGGCTGTGAGGTTTATGTGGCCCCACGGAGACGGACGGACAAAATTAACGAGCTTGACGGAAGCTATTATCATCTGATCTTATTGTGTGAAAACAACAAGGGATATCAAAATCTCTGCAAGCTGGTCTCCATGGCATTTACCGAAGGCTTCTATCGAAAACCGAGAGTTGACCACGAGATTTTGGAACAATACAGCGAAGGTCTGATTGTACTGTCCGCCTGTCTGGCGGGCGAAATTCCCCGTGCCATCTTACGAAACGATTATGAGGAAGCAAAACGCCTGGCTTTGTGGTACAGGGAAACCTTCGGACAACAGAATTTTTATCTGGAACTGCAGGATCACGGCATTGCAGAGCAAAAAAAGCTGAACCCGGTCCTTGTCCGCTTGTCTAAGGAGACGGGCATTCCCCTGGTCGCTACCAACGACGCCCATTATCTGACCCGGGAAGACAGCGAAATGCAGAAATGCCTGATTTTAATCGGCACCAACCGGACTGTGGCGGATGATGATGTCTTAGAATTCCAGACTGACGAGTTTTACCTGAAAACCGAGGAAGAAATGACGGCGCTGTTCAGAAACTATCCGGAGGCGATCACCAACACCCAAGTCATTGCCGACCGCTGTAATGTAACCTTTGAGTTTGGTGTCACAAAGCTTCCCCATTTCGACATTGGCGACACAGACCACTATGAATATTTCAAAACACTTTGCCTCCAAGGCTTTCATAAAATGTATGGCGACGATCCTTCTGACGAATCCATAGAACGGCTGACCTACGAGCTGGAGACCATCCGGGATATGGGCTATGTGGATTATTTTCTGATTGTGGGCGACTTTGTGAATTATGCAAAAAACCACAAGATCCCCACGGGACCGGGCAGAGGCTCCGGTGCCGGCAGCCTTGCCGCTTACTGTCTCGGCATCACAGGAATCGACCCCATGAAATACAACCTGCTCTTTGAACGGTTCCTCAACCCCGAACGTGTCAGCATGCCGGACTTTGACATTGATTTCTGCTATATCCGCCGCCAGGAGGTCATTGATTATGTCATTGAAAAATACGGCTCTGACCATGTGGCGCAGATCATTACCTTCGGCACCATGGCCGCCCGGGCAGCCATACGGGATGTGGGGCGCTCCCAAGCCATTCCCTATCAGGTGGTGGACACCGTTGCCAAAATGATTCCCATGGAGCTGAATGTCACCATCGATGCCGCTCTGGCAACCTCCCCGGAGCTTCGGGAACGGTACGATGCCGACCCTCAGATCCACAAGCTCATTGATATGGCTAAGAAAATCGAAGGAATGCCCCGTCATGCCTCCACTCACGCCGCCGGCGTTGTGATCACCCGTGATGAGGTCAGCTCCTATGTTCCTCTAGCGCTGAACGACGAAGCGATTGTTACGCAATATACTATGACACTGCTTGAGGAAATCGGACTGCTAAAAATGGATTTTCTGGGGCTGCGCAACCTCACGGTTATTGATAACTGTGAAAAAATGATTCATAAATATGAGCCGGACTTTTCGGCAACCAACATTCCTCTGGATGACAAGGCTGTGTTTACCATGCTTTCGGAGGGACACACCGAAGGTGTGTTTCAATACGAGTCCTCCGGCATGCGAAATGTTCTTACAGAGCTTCGCCCGGACAGTCTTGAGGACCTGATTGCGGTCATTTCCCTGTTCCGCCCCGGACCGATGGCTTCCATTCCGAAATACATCCGTAACCGTCACAACCCGGCGTTGGTTACTTATGCCACCCCAATGCTGAAGCCCATTCTGGAGGTTACCTATGGCTGTCTCGTGTATCAGGAGCAGGTCATGCAGGTGTTTCGCACCCTGGCCGGCTACTCCTACGGCCGTGCCGATATCGTCCGCCGTGCCATGTCCAAGAAGAAGCAGGATGTAATGGAAAAAGAACGCATCAGCTTTCTTGAAGGCGCACAGCAAAACGGTGTGGAGGAACGAGTTGCCACCGCTATTTTCAATGAAATGACCTCCTTTGCCTCCTATGCCTTTAATAAATCCCACGCCGCCGCCTATGCGCTCATTGCCTACCAGACGGCGTATTTAAAGTGCCACTACGCCAAGGAATATATGGCGGCTCTGCTGACCAGCGTGCTGGACCGTACCGCAAAGGTTCCTGCTTATATTGCCGAATGTGCACGGTTGAATATTTCCTTATTCCCCCCCAGCGTGAACAAAAGCAAAAAAACCTTTTCGGTGGAAGAAGGCAACATTCGTTTCGGACTGTTGGCAATTAAGAATCTGGGCAACGGTATGATTGATATTTTACTGAGAGAACGAAAAGAAAACGGACCGTACACCTCTTTTTATAATTTCTGCCGCAGGGTATACGGCAGAGAGCTGAACCGCCGGGCGCTGGAAAGTCTCATCAAAAGCGGTGCTCTGGATAATCTCGGAGCCAACCGGCGCCAGATGCTGCAAAGCGCCGATATTGTGCTGGATATTCTGGAAGGCGACAAACGAAAAAATCTGGAGGGACAGATGGGTCTCTTTGAACTGACGGGCGATACCGCAGCCCGGGATGAGTTTACCCTGCCGGCGGTTGCTGAAATGCCCACGGCAGAGCTTCTTGCCATGGAAAAAGAAATCACCGGACTGTATCTCAGCGGTCATCCCATGGCAGAATACTACGAAACCGCAAGAGCCATCGGTGCCGCCCGAATCGATGAATTGCTCGCTGCCGGTGAGGAGCACAGCCGGTATCACGACAACGACAAGGTCGCTGTCCTGGGAATCATCGAAAGCATGAAGCTGAAAACCACCAAAAGCGATGCCACCATGGCGTTTCTCAACCTTGAGGATATGTACGGCAGTATTGAGGTAATTGTTTTCCCCAAAACCCTACAGGAAAATACGGGAATATTCCGAACAGGCAATATTATATTATTGAACGGTCGTGTCTCCATTCGGGAAGAGCGTGAGCCGCAATTGGTCTGCGACCGGGCGGAGCCTGCCCCCATGAAAAGATTGGCAGCCAAACCGCAATCTACCCTTTATCTAAAAATCCCTTCTCTGAACGGTTCTGTTTATCAAAAAGCGGCAAAAATTTTATCGGAATACAAAGGCACCGAGCCGCTGTTCTTGGTCTGTGAAGACACCGGAAAGAGGCTAAAAGCTCCCCAAAACATGCGTGTGGAGTGCTGTGCCGCCTTGCAGGGAGAGCTGGAAACCGTTTTGGGAAAGGAAAACGTGAAAATCGTCAAAAAATAACGGAAAAACCCCTTGACCGCCTAATAATTAATGATATAATATACTCTGGGGTTATTTTTAACTAACAGGATACCGTTTGGACGAAACACCGCCAGACAGCACAAGCCCCACCATGATTAGTAGTTTTTGGAGGTCACACAATGAAGGTTAAAACAATAGGTGTCTTGACCAGCGGCGGAGATGCCCCGGGCATGAACGCAGCTGTTCGTTCGGTCGTAAGAACATCCATAGCAAAAGGACTCAATGTTGTCGGCATTAAGCGCGGTTATAACGGACTCATCAGCGGCGAAGTGGTACCGATGGATTTGCGCAGCGTATCGGATATCATTCACCGGGGCGGTACGATATTATATACAGCAAGAAGCCCTGAATTCAAAACCGAGGAAGGCATGCAAAAGGCAATCAGCACCTGTAAGGATTCCGGCATCGACGGCATCGTCGTCATCGGCGGAGACGGAAGCTACAGAGGCGCCCGGGACTTATCCCTGCGGGGCATTCCCTGCGTCGGCATCCCCGGCACCATTGACAATGACATTGCCTGCAGTGAATATACCATTGGCTTCGATACGGCCATGAACACCGCCGTAGAAATGGTGGACCGTCTGCGGGACACGGCCCAGTCCCATGAACGCTGTACGGTGGTTGAGGTGATGGGCAGAAACGCAGGTCACCTTGCTTTGCACACCGGCATTGCCGTAGGTGCAACGGCAATCATCGTTTCGGAGGTCGCCTATGACATCGAGCGTGATGTTGTCGCGCGGATGAGAAGAACCCAGCTGTCAGGCAAAAAGCATTTTATCATCGTGGTTTCCGAGGGCGTGGGACATGTTGACCAGATGGCAAAACAGATTGAATTGTTAACCGGGACCGAGTCCCGTGCCACGGTTCTGGGTCACGTTCAGCGGGGCGGATCACCCAGCGTCCGTGACAGAGTGATCGCCAGTCAGATGGGTCACAAGGCTGTGGATTTGCTGGCCGGCGGTATCGGCAACCGTGTGGTCGCCATGAAGGACAGCCACATTGTGGATTATGATATCTACGAAGGCTTATCCATGCAAAAAGGTCTCGACATTGAACTGTACAAAATCGCTCACGAAATCAGCATATAATAGAAAAAGCAATGGCACGATTGTAACTGTGCCGTTGCTTTTTTCCAGCTGCGATACGGATCAACCAAAGAAGCATATCCCCTATCCCGTTGATTCACGAATATTCTCTTCCACAGCGGTGATGATCTTATGGGGGTCACCACCAATCAGGGACAGGACGAGCTTACCAAATACTAAGGGCAAAAGCTTCCCGGGTCTTATAATTGCCCGTATGGTATTGTTCCCTGTCAGTCATGGGGCTTCTTGTTTTGCAAGTCAATTACCATTCGGCTCAAAGGCAGAGATTTTTCACCGTAATTGAACTTTATGAAAAGGGCTGTAGCACTTAAATTAAGTGCTACAGCCCTTGTTGTGGTGATAGTTTATTTCTCTGTCAGATAAGTGTTTATTTTTGCAATCAGCTCGTCAGCGTCCACACCGTGCACCTGACAGGCTTCTTCAACACTTTCGCCCCGGGAAGCGGGGCAACCCAAGCAGTGCATCCCCATTTCCAAAAAGTAAACTGCTGTTCCTCTGTCGGCATCCAGAATGTCACCGATCAATGAATCCTTTGTAATGGTCATAATACTTTTACTCCTGTCTTTTATTATTCAATCTCGGGAAGCTCTTGCCCGTCCATTAACAGCTTGAATTCGTTTCCGTCCATCTTTTCCCGTTTGAAAAGATATTCGGCAACCTTATGCACTTTATCCATATGATCGTTTAAAATCTGCTGGGCGCGGGTGTATTGTGTGGTTACAATACGATCGATTTCTTCATCAATCACAGCGGATATTTTTTCAGAATAATTGGGGGTGGAATTGAAATCCCTTCCCAAGAAGACTTCCTCGTGACCGCCGCCAAACGCCATGGGTCCCAATTTTTCGCTCATACCGTATTTGGTCACCATGCTTCTGGCGATTTCCGTGGCACGTTGAATGTCATTGGATGCTCCTGTGCTGATATCATCCTGAGTGGCAAGCTCTGCCGCACGGCCGCCCAAAAGAGAACAAATGCTTTCCTCCAGCTCGGTTTTGGTAGTGTGTCCCTTTTCTTCTGTGGGGATATACATGGTATAACCGGCCGCCATACCCCGGGGGATGATAGATATCTGATGAACAGGATCCTGGGTGGGCAAGAAATGGGATACCACTGCGTGACCCGCTTCATGATAGGAAGTGATTTTTTTATCTTTTTCCTTGATGACACGGGAACGTTTTTCTGTTCCCATAATCACCTTGATGGTTGCTTCCTTGATGTTATTATCGGTGATCGCCTTGAAGCCCTGACGTGCCGCCAACAGTGCAGCTTCGTTGAGCAGGTTTTCAAGATCAGCACCGGTGAACCCGGCGGTGGACTGGGCAATGACTTTCAAGTCCACATCAGGACCCAGCGGCTTTCCTCTGGCATGAACCTTAAGGATTTCTTCACGTCCCTTCACATCCGGGTAATTTACCGTGATGTGCCGGTCAAAACGACCGGGACGCAGCAGCGCTTTGTCTAAGATATCGGGGCGATTGGTGGCGGCGATAATGATAACACCTTCGTTTGCGCCAAAACCGTCCATTTCTACCAGCAGTTGATTCAAGGTCTGTTCTCTTTCGTCATGACCGCCGCCCAAACCGGCACCACGCTGACGACCCACCGCATCGATTTCATCAATAAAGATGATGGACGGAGCGGATTTTTTGGCCTGGTCAAATAAGTCACGGACACGGGAAGCACCCACGCCCACAAACATTTCAACAAAATCCGAACCCGAGATGAGGAAGAAAGGAACACCGGCCTCACCGGCAACGGCACGTGCCAGAAGGGTTTTACCGGTACCGGGAGGGCCCACCAAAAGAACACCCTTTGGAATCCTGGCGCCCAGCTCGTTAAACTTGTGAGGATTTTTCAAGAACTGAACGATTTCGCTGAGCTCTTCCTTTTCTTCGTCGGCACCAGCCACATCGGCAAACGTCGTTTTTCGTCTGTCGTCGGAAGCATACTTGATTTTTGCCTTGCCAAACGACATGGTCTTGTCTCCGCCCATTGTACCGATACGGCGCATGAACAATACCCAGATTACCACCAGCACGCCGATGAGCAACGCCGTAGGCAATAGGTTCACAAACCAGGACGCTTCGTTGCCCGGCTTGAAATTATATTCAATGTTTTGGGGTGTACCATTGGGATATTTTTTATTGTTCTCGGTGATGATTTCGTTGACATCCTCCATGAACAAGGAAACATTCGGCACGTTGTATTTCAGTGCGTCATTTGGTTTGTTACGCAGCTCATAAACCATCTCACCGCTGGACAAGTTGAGCTCAAACTTTTTGACCTCATTTTTGGAGAACATCTCCACAATTGCTGAGTAATTTTTCTTTGTATTGGTTTCACTTAAGTTGTACATGGTTAAAACAACCGCAACAATCACGATTGGTATCCCGGCATACATCAGGATATTTTTTAACTTGCTCAAAAAACCCACTCCTTTCATTCGCCCTTGATTGCGCTGGGCTTCAGGGTTCCCAAATACGGAAGATTCCTGTATTTTTCGTTATAGTCAAGCCCGTATCCCACAACGAATTCGTCCGGGATAACGGCGCCGAAATAGTCAGCTTTGATCTCTACTTCCCTGTTATCGGGCTTGTCGAGCAGGGTGCAAATTTTAATGCTTTTGGGATTTCTGGACCGTAATAATTTTAAGATGTAGTTCAGGGTAATACCGGAGTCCAATATATCCTCCACGACCAAAACATCATAACCCTCCAGCGGAAGGTCCAGGTCCTTCGCTATTTTTACCACACCGGTGGTTTTTAATCCTTTATAGCTGGAAATAGACATAAAATCAATTTCACAATGGATTTTGATTTCTCTCATCAAATCCGCCATAAACACAAGGCTGCCTTTGAGAACACTGACCATCAGAAGCTGCTTGTCTTTATAATCCTCCGTTATTTTGCTTCCCAGTCCGGCAACAATTTCTTTCATCTGCTCTTCGGAAATCAAAACACGTTCTATATCACGGTTCATATCATTGCTCATCCACGGTTTTCCTTTCAACTTTTACAAGTAAAAATTTCTTTGTATTTTCATCTGCCAGCCTGCGGGCGTCTGCGCCGAAGCCTTCTGCCCATAATACTCCGCTGTCGTCCGCCAAAAGCACTATTTTGTTTCGCTCCTCCGGCGGAATGCCTGCTTCGTTAAACAGCTTTTTCAGAGTTTTTGTGCCTCGTCCCGGCAGCTTTATGGTATCTCCCTGTATTTTTGACCTGATGTATAGATTTTGACCTATTTTATCACAATCAATGATATGAAATAATAAATTTTTGTTAACATTTTTATATTTATCTCGGTCAAGGAACTCAGTTTTTATTATATGATGGTTCGTGATTATTAATTCTGCCTCCAGGGAATAAAAAAAATCATCAGACTTGGTGTTTTTGTAAAATTCCAGTTTCCCTTTTCGAATACGGGCATAGTCCTCATTCAATAGCTCTAATTGCCCGCTTCCTTTTTTAATTAAATATAATAAGGCATCCAGCATGATTCTGTCAAGCTTAATTGGGGACAGTCCCATGAGAACTCGTTTTAAAAGGCCGGGCGGCAGTGTCTGTAATACTGAAATTTCTGTTGTGTCCACCAACTCCGCCTGTTGTCTGATGTACTGCTCATCCTCTGTCAGGGAATCGACCAGCCCCATTATGCTTTTCTCAAAAGCGGGATTGATTTCCCGGAGAACGGGAATAACACGATGGCGGATTTTATTTCTGGTATAATCATCCGACAGGTTTGTGGAATCGGTGATGTAGGTGATATTGCGGTCAGCCAAAAAAGCTTCGATCTCTGCCCGGGTGGTGGAGAGAAACGGACGGATGATATGATCTCTGACCGGCGGGATACCGCAAAGACCTTTCAGCCCTGTGCCTCTGGTTATATGAAACAAGATCGTTTCCCCATTGTCGTTTAAAGTATGCCCTGTTGCAATTTTGGCATTGCCCCTGTTCTTGTTCAAAGCATCATACCGCAGCCGTCTTGCACATTCCTCTGTGCCTTCGCCTGTTTTTGCCGCTTCCCCGGTCACATCCAGACGGATGATCTCCAGCGGAATGTTTCGATGGGCACAAAATTCCTTGCAAAAATCTTCGTCCCGTAGGGATTCTGCCCCGCGCAGCTGATGGTTACAATGAACAGCTGTGACTGTCAGCCCGTATGCTTGCCTGATTGTATCAAAAAAAACCAACAATGCAACAGAATCTGCCCCGCCGGAGAGCGCAACAATCACCCTGTCACCCTGTTCCAGCATTGCGTGTTTTTGAATCCATTCTGTTACCTTATCAAGCCTCATGAATATGCTCCTGTGTTGTGAAGCGTGTAAACTCGCCTTCCCAGTGCATCTTGACAACACCGGTTTCACCGTGACGGTTTTTGGCCACAATACATTCCGCTTCATTGGTGTTGATCATTTCAGGATTTTCGGCGTCTGCCTGATAATACGCTTCCCTGTAGAGAAAAAGCACGATATCCGCATCCTGTTCAATGGAGCCGGAATCTCTTAAATCGGACAGCTGGGGGTGATGGGATTTTCCCTTGGCTTCCGTTCCTCTGGACAGCTGGGCACAGCAGACTATAGGAACATTCAGCTCCTTTGCCATGCTTTTCAGCGTTCTTGTGATTTCGGAGATTTCCTGCACCCGGTTTTCAGTGCGGCCTGCGCCTCGCATGAGTCCCAGATAGTCAATGATGACCAGATCTACATGACGCATCCGGCGAAGCCTTGCTTTCATCTCCGGTACCATGATACCTGAGGTTTCATCCAGATAAATGTTGCAATTGGCAAGCAGGTCGGAAGCCCGCAGCAATCGTATCCATTCCTTGTCATCCAACATGCCGGAACGAAGCTTTTCACTCTTGATAAAGGCCTCGCCGGAAAGCAAACGCTGTGCCAGCTGCTCACGGGTCATTTCCAAAGAAAAAAAGCAAACTGTCTTTTTTTGTACCAATGCAACATTTCTGGCAATGTTCAGGGCAAAACTCGTTTTTCCCATACCCGGACGGGCACCCAAAATAATCAAATCGGATTTGTTCAGACCTGTTATCATACGGTCAAGCTCCGATATGCCACTGGGAATCCCCACAAAATCGTTGCGGGTTTCTGGGTTTGATAATTTATCCAGTCTGTCCAGCGTCTCGTTGGTCAGAACCTCTCTGATGTGTGTCAGTCCTTTTGACTGCCTGTTTTGACGGATCTCATATATTTTCTGCTCTGCATAATCAAGGAGCATGGAGGCATCGGCATCAGGGTTTGAGGCTTCGTCAATGATTTCCCGGGATGCCGTGATCAGGGAACGGATATAGGATTTTTCCAAAATGATTTGGGCGTAGCTTTCGATGTTTGCAATGGACGGGACGATTTGTGCCAGCTGCAACAGATAGGTTTTGCCGCCAGCATCGTCATAGGTTCCGCTTTTCTTCAGCTCTTCCAGCACCGTTACAGAATCTATTTTTCTGTTGAGATTGTACATATTCCACATGACGGCGTAAATCTCTTTGTGCGTCGGAAGATAAAAATTGTCGGTTTTCAGAATATCCGCAATTTGCATAATGGACGACGGCTCCAGTAATATCGCACCCAGGACAGACTGTTCCGCTTCCAGGGAAAACGGCAGTGTTTGACCGTCGCCGGTGAACAAATTGAATTCGTCTGCCATTTTATCATTCCCTTCTGATTGAATCGGCTGTTTCCTCCGGTGCTTTCGCTCTTATGAAACAGCCGTCCTTTATTCTCCGATCTGAACCATCAGCTTGGCAGTAATCCCCTGATTCAGCTTCACTTCACAGGTATATTCCCCGTATGCTTTGATTTCAGGGGTGATGATTTTTCTTTTGTCTACCGCAATGCCTGTTTGTGCTTTCAGCTCTTCTGCGATTTCCTTTGCGGTCACCGCACCGAACAGGCGGCCGGAGGCACCTGCCTTTGCTTTGATGGACAGTGTTTTGGTTTCAATGACTTTTGCGTTTTCCTCTGCCTGTTTCTTTTCTTCGGCAAGATGGTGCGCCTTTGCCGCTTCGCGGTTTTCCAGTTCGTTCAGCGCATTTTTGGAGGCTTCCACCGCAAGACCACGGGGGAACAGATAATTTCTTGCGTAGCCGTCTGAAACCTCGTGTAGCTCGCCTTTTTTGCCTGTACCCTTTATATCCTTTTGTAAAATAACCTTCATAACAATAATCCTTCCTTTCCTGATGGGATCCCCTTATTCCTTACGTGCAGGCTGCGGAGCCATCGTTTCGTATTCGCTTTTTATTTTTGTGATGGTTTCAATGAGCAGTGCTTTGGCCGAGTCAATGGTATGACCCTCCAGTTGTGCCGCCGCCATAGTCTGGTGACCGCCGCCGCCCAACTGCTCCATGACAATCTGAACATTCACACCGCCCAGTGAACGGGCGGAGATATTGATTAAATTCCCTGTGGGAAACAGAACAAATGATGCATTGATGCCCGAAATGGACAACAGTTCATCCGCCGCCTGGGCACATGCCACACGCATAAAGGGGGTTTCCTCGTCGGTCAGAGATACGGCGCAGTCAAAGATAATATCTGCCGCCGCAACGATTTCCGCCCGTTCCCGATAGCTTTCCATACTGCCGGAGAACATTCTTTTAACCTCCACCGGGTCGGCACCGCGGCTTCTCAAAAATGCTGAGGCTTCAAAGGTTTTCACACCGGTGCGAAGCACAAAATTTCTGGTATCCAGCATGATGCCGGCAAACAAAGCTTCTGCTTCGGTTCTGCCCACCAGACGGGGATTCATATATTGAAGCAGCTCTGCGGTCAGCTCGCAGGCAGAGGAAGCAAAGGGTTCGTGATAGAAAATAACCGCATCATCAATGAAATCGACATTTTTACGGTGGTGGTCGATTACGATAACGGTTTTGGCAGCATCATAGATCTCTTTACTCTCAAGAAACTCGGCACGATGGGTATCCACAATAATCAGCAGAGTTTTTTTGGTCATCATACTCCTTGCCGTGTCACTGTCGATGATGATGGTTTCGTTTGTTTTGCTTTCCACCCGCTCGATCAGAGGCGTGGAAAGGGTTTTGTTTTTATCAAGCACCACATAGGATGGCTTTTCCAGCTCCTTGGCAGCACGCCAAAGAGCAAAGGAAGCGCCGAAACTGTCGTAATCCGAAAAACGGTGACCCATGATCAAGACGTTGTCACTGCTTTCAATGAGTTTTTGCAGAGCGGATGCAATGACCCTTGTTCTCACACGGCTGCTTTTTTCAACACCCTGGGAAACGCCGCCGTAAAATTCAAAATTGTCGTTGGTTTTGATCACAGCCTGGTCGCCGCCCCGACCCAGCGCCATATCCAGCGCCGCCTGTGCAATTTCCACACAGTCATGGATGGTGCTGCCCCCACGGCCAATTCCGATGGACAGCGTCGTTCCGCCCCGCTCGCCAAATACCAGTCCGCGAACCTTGGAGAGCACCTCAAATTTAGTGTTTTTCAGAGCGGCAATGGCTTGTTCGTCAACAATGAGCACATAGCGGTCGGAAGACAGCTTATGAAAAAAGCCGTCGGTTTCACTGGCAACGTTTTCAATCTCTTGTTCAATGGCACCGATGATGGCAGCCTTTTCACTTTCCTTGGCATTCTTCAGCAGAACCTCAAGGCTGTCTATCAAAATATAAATCACGCTGAGCTGTGAGTTTTTGAATTTCTGTTCAATGTGCTTTAATCGGGTATTGTCATAAAAATAATAAATTTTTTGAACCACTTCGGTCCCTGACACAATTTCAAACACGGTATATTCCCGTCCGTCATAGCTGATTTCGGCACGTCGGTTTTCCTGAAAGGACTTCTCTGCCGTTTCGTCAAACAAAAAGCCGGAGGGCTCATTGTGCTTGTCCTGCCCTTGCAACAGGCTTTCCCGAAACAGCTCGTTGTACCATACAATATCGCCGCTGTCGTTGGTGACCAGCACAGGTAGGACAAAATTGCTTAAGGAGTCAGAGCCCGCATTTTCAAGACCTTTGATGACCTTGTTGAAATAGTTATGTATTTCAGTCTGTAAAAATTTCATCCGATATACGGTGTAAGCAATTACGCCAAGAGAAACCGCAATTTCTGCGATAAACACCGGCAAACTCAAAAAGTATGTAACCCCCGATAAAAGAAGTATCAGAGCGATTAATGTTATAATAATAGGGCTTAATGTGAAAATGCCTTTTCTTTTCATGCTAAGCTCCGTTTCTCTGTCTTGATAACACGCAAACGCCGCCGGAAGACAGGATCCGGACGTATGGGTCTGATCAAATTTATAGAACGGTTGCGCCTATGCTTTTCAGCTTGTCAGCCAGCTCACCCATCGGGTCTTCTTCTGCCGGTTTCGGGGTTGTTTCAGTGGGGATATAAGGACCGAGGCGATATTCTTTGCCGGTGACAACCAACAATGCCTTCCGGATTGCTTCCCGATGGTTGGAATCGCCCTTGATCAGATCCCGAAACTGGCTGTTTTTGCTGTCAATGAGCAATAGGTTTCCTTTGACATAGGCATCTGAACCATGCAGGACGGAATAAATGACCTTGGCTCGCTTCGATAGCTCCGACATCACCTCCGGCCATTGGCGGAAGGGTGTGATTTCCTTCTCTCCCGTTTCCTGCCGTATGACGGCAGGGGGCGGCGGGGCAGTTTCTGTTTCCGGCCCGGGGATTTCCTGTGACGGAGGCACAGTGCTTTGGATATTCACCGCAACGGGTCCGCCGGTTTTGAGTGCGTGCTCAAGCTCAGTAATTCTCCGCAGAAGCGCTTCTGTGGAATTGTCAAGCTCCGGCATGCAAAGCTTGATCAAAGCGGTTTCCAGCATGATTCTCGGTGATGCACCCTTTTTCATTCCGTCTTTGCAGCCTTCCAGCAGCAGCAGGCTGTGTAAAATCACTGTCAAATTAAATTCTCTTGCGGTTTCCTTTAGCTTATCCAGCTCCATTGCCGTACAGACAATGATTGCTTGCGGTTCCTTCACGGTTTTGAGAATCATGAGATTCCTAAACAGTGAAATCAGCTCGTCACAGAGCCGTTCCATATCAAAAGAGGCACCATACAGCTTGTCCGCAATGGTGAGCAGACCGCCGGCGTTCCCTTCCTTGATGTTCTTGGCAATATCGTATAAATAATCTCTTCCTGCCAGCCCGGCTGCGGAAGAAACAATGGCTTCGGTGATATTGGTATCGATCCCGGCGCATAAATCCAGCAGGGACAATGCGTCTCTCATGGCACCGTCAGACAAGCGGGCGATTAACAAGGCACCGTCATCGGTGATGGTCAGCTGCTCCTTTTCGCAAACATATTGCAGCCGTTCTTTGGTGGCCTCGGAGGTAATACGGTTAAAGTCAAAGCGCTGACAGCGGGATAAAATCGTGGCCGGTAGCTTATGCACCTCGGTGGTTGCCAGGATAAAGATCACATGTGCCGGGGGTTCCTCCAGAGTTTTTAACAGGGCGTTGAAGGCACCGGTGGACAGCATATGTACCTCGTCGATGATATACACCCGGTATTTTCCATTGGCGGGCGTGTATTCCACCCGTTCCCGTAGATCCCTGATGTTATCCACACCGTTGTTGGAAGCCGCATCGATCTCCACCACATCGAGAATGGAGCCGTTGTCGATCCCGACACAGTTTTCACAGCTGTTACAAGGATCGCCTTCAACCGGCGAAAGACAGTTGACTGCTTTGGAAAGGATTTTGGCACAGGAGGTTTTGCCCGTGCCCCGGGAGCCTGTGAATAAATATGCATGGGAAATGCGACCGTCCACCATCTGGTTTTTGAGGGTGACAGTCACATGATTCTGACCGGACAGATCGGAAAAGGTCTGCGGTCTGTATTTACGATAAAGCGCTTGGTACATCACTCGCTCCTTGTAAATAGTGATTCCTATAATATAGGTTGCTTACGCTCTTGAGTCTGCGGACAACAGGCTTGCTGCGGCGCACAGATACATCCGTTTAATGCTGCTCGGTTCCCCGCCTGACATGGTTCACAGCGATCTGTCGCACAGGGCCCGATTGTCCGCATACTCAAATGCATAAACAACCCGCTCTGGAATTATTAGTTTACCACAATTCTTATTTTTTTACAACTGCTAATTCTTTATAATTTTTTCATATGAAAATTTTCTTGTATATTATAATTATTTTTGTGAATTTCCCCTTTTGCCTTTTTTATTTTCTTTGTTTATAGTATAATCGGTTTCATATTAAACTCAAAGGAATCATTATATGAAGCTTGTTATCATGGACGGATATACTTTAAACCCGGGCGATTTATCCTGGGATGGTTTTGAAGCCTTGGGAGAGCTGACGGTGTATGACCGCACTCCAAAG
>ERZ778021.2503-NODE-2503-length-16123-cov-4.738300_pt1 | contig 16123 bp, 16 predicted proteins | sample MGYA00375751_ERZ778021 | MGnify/ENA primary metagenome ERZ778021 (study PRJEB29350, sample SAMN05389814) | bioreactor metagenome | isolation source: Thiocyanate stock bioreactor | place: South Africa: University of Cape Town | collected 2013-08-29 ... | reverse complement strand
GACCGCTGTTGACAATGTTCTGGGTACTCCGCTGGAGAGCTTGTCCATCAACTTCCCCTTGGGCGCCACCATCAAGGTTGACGCAGTCGTCAAGAACTCGATTGTCGAAACAAAATATCTGTTTATAGATTCATCTGTGTACAATTACACCTGGAACTATTAATTGAAAAGGGCTGTATGATACAGCCCTTTCCTATAGTGGAGGCGAATTATGAAACGAATTGTATTATTGCTGCTCGTTGCAGGCATCCTGTTCTCCTTTTCCTCCTGCGTCGGCAAATCAGCCCAAAAATCAGGCATAACCACCTCTGATGTGAACAGTAACCCCTACAAATTTGACATGAACGGTAACCCCATCACCACGGAAGCCTTTGCAGAGTCTATCAACGACACTACGAAGTTTGACAAAGACTTGTTCGCAAAACGGGTCTATGAGCTGAAAACCTTTTTTGGAGCAGAGAATTTTTTGGACCCGTCCAAGATCTCTATCTCCGCAGTGGTGCTTTATTCCTTTCATCATATTTACTATCCGTCCCTGCTTACGATGCCCAAAGGAAAGCTGTTATACCGCCAAACCTCGGTGGAAATCATGAACGAGGAAATCAAAAAGAATTTTAATTTGTCTTCCTTTGACGCCACCCAAAGCGATTTATATTCCGCCAACAAAAATACCTTTGAAATGTGGCAGCAAAATTATAGCGGCACACCGGTATATACCGCAGAAACCAAAACCCTTGGCACAGACAAATACGAGCTGACCGTGACCTTTTTTGCCAACAATGATACCGCAAAAAAAACACCACTGTCCCGCTCGGTTGCAGTGATCGAAAAATCCGGCGGAAACTATGTGTTTTCCAGCTTGTCTTCTGCAAATCTGTAGTTTTTTCACCGATCCATCAACAAAATCCCTTTTGGCGGTTGCCAAAAGGGATTTTGTTTTTTGCCCCGCGGATATAAGTAAGGGCTGCCGCACATATAATGCATAAAAAGTATATGGGGTGTATCTATGTTGTTTGAAGTGTTGCAAGCGCTGATTTACGGTATTGTCCAGGGCATTACAGAATTTCTGCCCATTTCCAGCACAGCCCATCTTATCCTGCTACCCAACATTCTGGGGTGGGAGGACATGGGTATGACCTTTGACATTGCCTTACATTTAGGCACGGCCGTATCCGTCCTGCTTTTCTTTTGGAAGGACTGGATCAAGCTGACCAAAGCAGGCATGACAAGACCGAAATCATCCGACGGCAAGCTGTTTTGGTTTATCATGCTGGCCACAATTCCTGCCGGAATCATTGGCTTTTTGTTTGAGGATTTTTTTGAACAGGCACAAAAAAACATGCTGCTCATCGGTTTTATGCTTATCGTGCTGGGGATTCTTCTCTATCTCGCCGATACACGATGCAAAAGCACAAAGAAAATCAACCACGTAAATTTTCTGAGCGCCATTCTGATCGGTCTGTCCCAAGCCGTCGCCATGATCCCGGGCGTTTCCCGCTCGGGCATCACCATTACAACCGGCCGGTTCTCCGGACTGACCCGGGAAAGCGCCGCCCGATTTGCTTTTTTGCTATCCACCCCGACAATTGTAGGGCTGGGCATTTATAAAATCAAGGATATCATTGGTGAAAACTTTCACCTGCTGCCGTTTTTGATTGCTGTGATTACCTCCGGTCTGGTGGGTGCTTTGGTCATACGATATTTGCTTGATTTTTTAAAAACCAGAAGCTTTGGAATTTTTGCGGTTTATCGTATCGTTCTGGGTATGATAGTATTGGCTGGTGTTTTGATGAACAAACTGTAAAAACATAGTCCCCTTTTCCCCTTTTTTCTTGCAAATAAGATGTTATCTGTTATAATATTTTTATCTATATAAAAACTGCCAATAGCAGCGGAGGTTAAAATGGATTTTATATCACAGCTGGTTGATTTTTTTGTACACTTTGATACCGCATTTCCCGCATTGATTGACGCCGTCGGTCCACTTACGTATCTGATTATATTTCTGATCATTTTTTGTGAGACGGGCTTGGTGGTCCTTCCCTTTTTGCCGGGAGACTCTTTATTATTTGTAGCAGGCATCGCCGCTGCACAGGGAAATGCCCTGAATGTCATTTTGGTTTTCTTAACGGTTTTTCTGGCAGCTGTCCTGGGCAACACTGTCAACTATCTCATTGGTCTGTTTTTTGGTGAACGAATTCTGGCAAACAGCAAATGGGTCAATCAAAAGCATCTGGACAAAACCCATAAGCTGTTTGAAAAATACGGACCTCAGGCAATTATCCTGTCCCGCTTTGTTCCGATCATCCGGACGATTGCCCCTTTTGTTGCCGGTATCGGTAAAATGAGCAAAACAAGATATACCATTTATAATTTAATCGGCGGATTTCTCTGGTCCTTCGTTTTGGTATTCGCCGGCTATTTTTTAAGCGGGTTTCAATATGTGCAAGACAACCAGCATCTGATTATCGTCATGATCTTGGTTGTGTCCCTGCTACCCGTTGGGATTGAGGTCTTTCGCCAAATGATATGGAACCGATATAAAAAAGTCAAAACAAATTCATAACCAAAAAGAAAGGACTGTAAAATACAGTCCTTTATTTTTTATGTAACAAGTAAAACCGCCCTGTTGTCGTACATTCATAAGGCGATCCTATTACACCGTATTTTTCTTCTTACCCTGCAGCACTGTGTTCCAATGTGATTTTGTTACAGAACGACTCGTTTTTTTGGACTATACTGTTAACAAAGAACAAGAAAGGATTGATTTAAATGAAATCAATAACAATTAACAAAAACAATTTTAAGAGCATCGTCATGGACAGCGACAAGCCGGTATTGATCGACTTTTGGGCACCCTGGTGCGGTCCTTGCAGAATGCAGAGTCCGGAGGTGGAAGAGCTGGCAGATGAAATCGGCGACAACGCCATCATCGGAAAGCTCAACGTAGATGAAGATCCTGAGCTGGCAGCAGAGTTCGATGTATTCAGCATCCCCACAATCGTTGTGATACATAAAGGTCGTATCATCAACAAAAACATCGGACTGACCCCAAAAGCAAAGCTGAACGCAATGCTGGAAGTTTAACCGCTCAGCTTGTGAAGCCCTTTGAAATCCAGGATTTTAAGGCTTCCCCGTGAAAGCTCCACCAGCTTTTCATTCTCAAAATATTTCAGCAGCCTGCTGATCACCTCTCTTGCAGTGGATAGGTTTTTCGCAATCACCTCGTGAGTAATGGACAGCGTGTCTGACTCCTCCAATGAGGATTGTTCAATCAAAAACCCCGCCAGTCTTTGATCCATCCCTTTAAAAACGATTTGCTCCATCACCCACATTACATCGGAAAACCGCAGAGAAATCAGCTGCAGGGAAAACTCCTTCACCGCCCCGTTAGCCTCATTCAGCTTCCCCCAGATATTCGCAGGAATCACCAAAACCTCACTGTCCTTCTCCACCTCCAGCGTCACACTGAAATCAATGTTCTTGATGATACAGGACGCAGACATAATACAGATATCGCTGGACAACAATCGGTACAACGTAATCTCCTTGCCTTCAGCAGTGGTATAATAAGCCCTCAATTGCCCGTTTTTGACAATGATGAGACCATTGCATTCATCCACACCGTTGATGATAATTTTCCCCTTCTGATAAACCGTTGCTACCGTATTGAACAACAGGAGATTTTTCTCCATCTCGTTTAGCTGATCTGCCACAGGAATGCAGGATTCAAGAAACAAAGCGTCGTCATGTGTTAACAAAATAACTTCCTCCTTCTGCCTTCAAACGACTAATCCTTCTTTTCTGCCCATGGGGCGATAAGGAAGGAACAAAAAAACAAAAACCTTCTGCCTTCATTATAACATGTATATGGTCACTGTACCAAGCATGAACACAAATTTAATCATTTTCTCCCCCAATATACAAAGAACCTCCAGTTTTCTTATCAACCGGGGGTTCTTGTGTTTGTTGGTCGTGGGAGGAATCATACATGCTCTCCATCACTACTGTAACCACGCTTGTTGCCCGGTTACTGTTTGTCCTTGCCGTCCAGCTTCAAAAGCCGGATATACCGGATGGCTTGTTCCTTGTCTTCTTTGCTTAACTCACTGTAAAGCGAAATCAGCTGTTCCAAATCCTCCGGGAGGGCTTTGGTTGATGTATTTCCTAGTAGATAATCTGTGGAAACGTCAAAATAGGCAGCTATTTTATTAATGTGTTTTAAATATGATTTATTTCTACCTGCTTTCCAATCGCTTAGTAATGTTAAATTCAATCCAACATCATCCAAGAAATCTTTATCCTTGATGCCTTTCATTTGAATTAAACTTAATATTTTGTTCAATACTTCCACATTTTCACCACCTTGTATATTTAATTCTATATTTTAGAATTAAATCCCTTATATTTCGTTTTTCGAGAGTTATAATATACCCAACAGATGAAAATATATACTCCCATGTGTATTTGATACACCGATATAACAAAATAAATCCGCTGACGATTCAGCAGAAAAGGGTGTGCCACAAAACCGGCACGCTTGTCCTTATTATTGTAATTTTATCACACCAAGCATTGGATAACAAGATATTTTTCCTTTTTCTCTTTCCCTTCTTTCTTTTCTCGGGGCAGGCTTCTGCCCCCATCCTTCTTTTTTCATTACCAAACAAAGGATTGAATCATATGTCAGAACAAAAGATTTTTTGTTTTATAGGACCGGAAATGATTGAGCAGGAACGCATGGTTGCCAAAAAGCTGAAAACCGAGATTGAGCGTCTGATTAAACAGGGGGTTACGGGCTTCAACATTGCCGCCGGGCGAAAGCTTGACACCATGGCGGCACTACATATCCTGCGGCTCAAGCTGAACTACCCCGGGGTGAAGCTGCATTATATCGTCCCGGGACTGGACAAGGTCATCACAGCCGAAAACAGCTTCATCAACAACCGGTTGATCTACACCGCCGACACCCTCAAGATCGTGGAAGCCGAGGAACAAACCAACCGCATTTTCAAAAACGCCGGATTCTGCATTTCCCTGTCCGGCGGTCACCAAGCACAAAAGCAAGGCATCACAATCATCCCGCTGGATCCCTGACAGGGGTGCGGATTGCCGCGCTAACGCTCGCAATGACGCCGTGGGGGATTGGTGAGGCATCGGAGACTGCATGGTTTTATGAAGCCGTGGGGGCTGTGTTGCTTTTATTGAAAACGAACTGCTTTATGCAGTTTTTTTATTTGCCAGGGCAACATAATCTATTCAATATTCTTTCATTGCATTCATTAACGATTCGGTTGAACAACGGTGTAAACCAGTCCTCCCGGCGTCATTGCGAGCCAGTGGAGCCAACTTGTTGGCTTTTCAAACTGGTGTGGCAATCCGTAACCCCTGCCATCGTTTTCTTTTTCTGCGATTATAACAAAGAAACACGGATTTTTCTGACCATTTATCAGAAATGTTTTACGTCACCAGAGGAGAGCCGGGGCTTCGGGAAGCTTGCCGGCTGTATTGGAACCCAGCTTCTATCTTCAAAAATCAAGGGCTGCATTTCTGCAGCCCTTTCCTTCGCTCCACACTTCACACTTCAAATTCCAAACTCAAAAATGGCTCATCCCCGTTTTTTTGCATAATCAATCATGCTTTTGCCTGCTACTGCACCTTGACCGACGGCGACAGAAACTTGTTTGAAACCCCCGGTACAGTCACCTGCGGCAAACAATCCGTCTATATTGGTTGCCATATCTGCATTCACCTTGATGGAGCCGTCCTCCACCAAAACGCCCAGCTTTTGGGCAAAGTCCACACTGGAAGCGGTTCCGTAGGCAACAAACAAACCCTGCAAGGGGATGGTCTCCCCGTTTTTTAGCTTGATGCCTTCCAGCCGTTCCGTGCCTGATAAGGCTTCGATTGGTTCCTTGATTATTTTAAACTTCCCGGTTTCCTCTTCGGAGGCTTCCATTTCCTTTCCCCCGGTAAAAATCGTGATATCCTCCGTGAAGGTCAAAAGCTCCTCCGCTTCGTGGAGCGCATATTCATTGTAGCCCAATACCCCTACCTTCGCTTTTCTGAAAAAGAAGCCGTCACAGGTGGTGCAGTAGCTGATGCCGCGGCCTTCCAGCCGTTCGAGACCCTCCAACTTGATTTTTTTCTGGGGCTTTCCCGTAGCAATCAAAACGGTTTTGGCTTGATAGGTGTTTTCTTTGGATGTAACCCCAAACAGATTTTCTTCAAACAGCTTGGTGATGGACAAAACCTCTTCGTCGGCAACGGTCACCCCCAGAGCTTTCACCTGTTCCATCCCCACCGCCAATAATTTCTCGCCCGATAAAGGCTCTGACAGGCCGTAATAATTCTCGATGGACGGCGCTTTGTTCAGGCTGCTTTCGTTTTTTCCGATCACCAAAGTGGACAAGTTCGCTCTTGCCGTATACAACGCCGCAGAAATTCCTGCCGGTCCTTTTCCAATGATAATTGCGTCAAATGTTTTCATATCCGTCAACTCTTTCCTGTGAATTCCCTTATAGTATGCCATATATGCCGAAAGGATGAAAGAAAAATCTTTCATCCTCTGATTTTAGCTGTTGCTGGCACCCAGCTTTAAGGTGACGTCATAGTAATTTCCGCCACGGTACACTGTGATAGACACCTGCTGCTCCGGTTTGTATTTGCTACGCTCAGTATTGTATTCCGTTATGCTTGTGATCGCCTTGCCGCCGAATTTGGTAATGATGTCGCCCCGTTTCAGACCGGCGGTAGCGGCCGGCGATTAATTTTCCACCTGCTCAATGACCACGCCGGAGGGATATCCCATAGACTTTAGCCGTTCGGAGGTATAGGTGGTGGAAATCTTCACACCCAAAAAGGCTTTTTTCTCGTCCTTGTTGGTAAGAATCCGGTTACAAATCGATACCACGGAATTGACAGGAATGGCAAAGCCCATGCCTTCAAAATTGTCCGCAGCCATTTTGGCACTGTTGACACCGATCAGTTTTCCTTCGGAGTTCACCAATGCGCCGCCGGAATTGCCGGGATTGATGGCGGCATCTGTCTGGATCAGGGTCATATCCCCGCTGGTTTCCATCTGGATTTTTCTGTTCAGCCCGCTGATGATCCCGGTGCTGACGGAGCCCATGAATTCAAGCCCGCCGGGGTTGCCCACGGCAACTGCGGTTTCGCCCACCTTCAGCTTGGAGGAATCGCCGATTTCGATTGCCTGCAGTCCTGTTTTTTCAATCTTGATTACCGCGATATCGGATTCCATTTCATAGCCCACCACCGTAGCGGCAATGGCTGTTTTTGCATCGGAAGGAAGAAAAACCTCCAGCTTGGATTTTTGGTTTTCCACCGCTGTGGAAATCACATGGTAATTGGTGATGATATATCCGTCGGATTTATAGATGATACCGGACCCTTCGCCGGACTGCTGCTGTTCGCCAAAAAAGAAGTTATCATAAGAGGTGGTTGCACGGATACCCACCACGGACGGACTGACCTTTTCCGCTACGGCTTCCACGAGACCGACCGCGGTTTTGTCCACATTGATATTGACGGTTTGACCTGTTTTTTGGGCGGTGCTGTTTGAGGTTGTAGTGCCTGAACCGAACAATGTCCCCAAAGATCCCGACGTGTATAAAAATACACCGGAGGTGACCGTTCCTGATAAAACGGAACAAATGAGACAACATGCAATCAGGGAGCCTATTCCATATTTTGTTTTTCCCTTTGTGCCGGGTTGTGTGACGGGTTCATTATATTTTTCGTAGGACGGCTGCTGAAAGGTGACGGGAGTATAGCTGTTTACCTGAGGTTCGTTGTAGCTGTCCTTTTCGTTGAAGTCGTTATTCATGTTAATAACCTTCCTCTCAAAATGAATAGAATTTAAGAAACGGCGCCTTCGGGCTGTTTCAATCACTGCATTCATTATATTGCATTAAATTCTAAAAAATATGAATAAATAATGAAACTTACATTAATAAAATATATATTTTAATCCCTTGTTTTATTGACTTGAACCTGTCTGAATGATATAATTCTACTAAATGTTTTGAGAGTGCCTCTCAGGGTTTTCACAGAAAGGAATGGGTAAATTACATGATATTAAAGGGTGAATATGCAAGAAAAGCAAAAACGGATCCAAAAAAGGTTTTGACGGACGCTCTGGGTCGTTCCATAGACGGCGCTGTCAGCATATCGTTAATTGACAATAACACAGCGGCAGGTGTGGCAGGATTAAAGTTCAACGCTCCTGTTGTGGACGCTGTTTTGTGTGTGGAAGCGCTGAATCCGCTGTTTGAAGCTTTGTTCAAGGACGGTTATTCTGTTTTGATCGAAAAAGAAACCATCACAAAGGGTAAAAACGGCGTCAGCGAGCCGGTTTCTGTGGATCCGTCCGCTCTCGAGACCATCGGCAACATCATAGACGACGCTGCAAGCTGGGGCGGAAAGCTCAACGATAAGGGCGAGCTGGTCTGCGACTTGAAATCACCGTCGCCGGGACCCAGCTGTTATACGAATATTTTAATCGGAAACCGCATCGGTTTTGACCGTCCGCTTCTCAGCACTCCCAAAAGCGTGACGGACCGTTATGGCAGAGGAAGCTTCCGTTCCCACGCCGACACCCAGGTGCTGGCCACCCGGTGGGACTATTTGCCCGAGGAAAACGGGTTTCCCGCCAACCGCCAGTTTTATCTCATTGAAAACGGCAAGGTGATTTTCTATTCCGCCGATGTGAACAAGGAAAACGTGGTTTCCGCTTTTTGTACTTTCAGCCAGAACAATACCAAAATTACCTATACGCTGTCCTGCGGCTTGTCGGTGACCAGAACGATTTTTATTCTTCCCCAATACGAGGGTCTTCCCATTGCCAACGAAGCACAGATCATCGAAATCACCAATCAAGGCAGCAGTGACCGTGACATCCGAATTGTCTATACCGGCATGTTCGGCACCAACGCCAGCGCCGCACTGACCACGGACGTGATCTATTCCAATGTCATCTGCGAGTCCAATGTCATCCGCAGTGACAAGGATGAAATCAGCGCTGTCAGCTATCACTATAACCCGAAATGGGAGCAGGGCAACATCCGCTACAATGTGTTTATGGCATTTGAGGGGGAAAAGGTGGTGTATCCCGACCAGTTCGGCTTCAAATATTCTGATTTTGTGGGCAGCGGCAGCCTCGAGAATCCGCTGGGTGCGGCAAGACTGAACAACCGCCATGTAAGGCGGGGACCGGGCTTCTTTGCTGTGTCTGCTCCGGTAACGGTGAAAGCGGGTGCGTCCGTCACCGCCCAGAACTTCACCGGGCTTGTTTCCGATATCGTCAACAAAAGCTATGACGCAACCACTCTGTATACCGAAATCACAGCACTCATAGAAAAATACAATACGCCCGATGAAATCAAGAAATCCCTTCATGATGTAACCGGTTTTGCTTCCAAATACTCTTCCTTCATCACCGTAGAAAATGCGGACAAACATTTTGAGAATTATGTTAACCATAACCTGCCGTATCAGGTGTATTATCAGACCTTTGTTTCCCGTTCCTTTGACCAGACTCAAAAGGGTTACCGTGAGGTCGGGTTCAGAGAAATCCAGGATATCTTTACATCTATGTATTATTTCGCTTCCATGGGTAAGACAGATTTTATCAAGCAGCTGCTTCGGGAGTGGATATCCAACGTCTATGAGATGGGTTATGCCAATCACGACTTTTACTGGAAGGGCAAATGCCCGGGACTGTGCTCAGACGATCAGCTGTGGCTGTTCCAGGCATTGGACCGTTATGTGTCCCTCACCGGGGATTATGCCTTTTTAACCGAAGAATGCGCCACTGCCGACGGCGGTCAGCGTAAAATTTATGATACCTTAAAAGCAATTATTGTGTATTCAGGAAAAATCTCCGTCGGCGGTCACGGGCTGACATTGATCGACCGGGCGGACTGGAACGACTGTCTCAGCGTTGATCCCGACAAATTATCCGGTCCGGACAAAGAAGAACTGTACCGCAAGCAGCTGGAAAAGGGCGGAACCTACGGCGACCGTTTGGAAACCGAGCAATCCGAAAGCGTCATGAATGCGTTTTTGCTGAAGGTTTCCATGGATGCCATGAAAGGCATGGCGGTCGCTCTGGGAGACGATGCCTATCTGCCCGAGCTGAACCAAATGGCACAAGAGCTGTCGGATAACCTCCAGAAAACCTGCTGGAAGGAAAATTTCTTTACTCGTGTCATGTTCAACCGCAAGGATAAGCCGGAACTTTCCTATCTGGGCGCTAAGGGTGACAATGTATCTCTCGAGGAGGGTGCGGACGGAACCTATTTCTTAAACTCCTTCGCTTGGTCGGTACATGCCGGCGTTGCCACCGAAGAGCAAATCGGCATCATGCTGGACACCATCACCAAAAATCTGAAAACACCCTATGGCTTCCGTCTGTGCAGCAGCGTGGATTTCAGCAAAATCGCACCCACTGTTGATGTTTCCCTGTATTTTCCCGGTGACCGTGAAAACGGCGGTGTGTTCAAGCACGCCAATATGATGGCTGCTTCCGCTATGTTAAAAGCCGCCAATCAGGTAAAGGATAAGGAGCTTGCTGCAAAGCTGGCGGAGACCGCATGGTGGACCATTGACGTGGTTCTGCCCTATAAGACACTGGAGCATCCCTTTGACACCTGCGGAAACCCCCGTTTCTGCACCCAATACAACAACAGTGACAACGGCGAGAATTATCCGCCAACCTTGAGCGGTACCTCTACCTGGCTGCTGCTCACGCTGATGAGCGCCTTTGGATTGTCCTTCACAAAAGAAAACATCGAAATCAATCCCCTGCTTCGCACCGGCGACACCGCACAGAAGCTGACGGTCAATGACGGCGTGGCCAGCTATGAAATCACCATCACCAAACCGGAGGGATTCTATCGGACCAAAGAGGGCTGTAAGGTCACCATTGACGGCGTTTCTGCTACATCCCCGATTATCCCGAAATACAGCGACGGTAAAACCCATCAGATTCAGATTTCGCTGTAATTCTGTTTTTTCTGCAAATAGGACTCACGATATGTCAACTGTTTTTCGAATAAATGGCAATCCTTTGGCATATGGTATAAAAACGCCCCCTCACAGCATAACAATATGTTGTGAGGGGGATTTTATGAGATATATTGTATTGACGAAAAAAAGCTTATCGATCATTGGCATTGCCGCCATTGCCGTGGTGGTATCCTTGGTTTTGATTTTGACCGGCGACAAAGCCATTTTTGCCTTGGCAAGCAACAAAAAGCTTCCCATTTACTGCACCGAACAAAAAGAAAAAATCGTCTCCCTGTCCTTTGATGCCGCCTGGGGTGCGGAAGATACCCATCTGCTGATTGATATTTTGGGCAGGTACAAGGTGAAGGCGACTTTTTTCGTGGTGGGACAATGGGTGGATAAATTCCCGGAAGAGGTGAAAGCTCTGTCCGCAGCCGGTCATGAAATCCAGAACCATTCGGCGACCCATCCCCATATGCCCCGGTTATCTGCCGAAAAACAAGCGGAGGAAATCAAAATCTGCAACGATAAAATAGAAGCCCTGACAGGGAAACGACCGATTTTGTTCCGCCCGCCCTATGGAGATTATAACAACACTCTGATCGACACCCTGACCAACATGGGGATGTACTGCATCCAGTGGGATGTTGACAGCCTTGACTGGAAAGACAAAACCGCTGACCAGATCTATGACCGTGTGACTAAGAAAGCAGCCAACGGCTCTATCGTTTTATTCCACAACGCCGCCAAGAATACTCCCGCTGCGCTGCCGAAAATCATTGAAAAACTGCAGTCGGACGGATTTAAGCTGGTTCCCGTTTCCCAGCAGATTCACAAGGGAAATTACGAAATCGATCACGAGGGAAGACAAATTCCCGTCACTACAGGTAAGCTCGAGGAAAAAACCGTAACAACCACTCCATAAGTGCCGAAAGGCACTTTTTGTTTGGAAAAAATCATAACAGAAACAAAACTGGTAAATTTTTTTCAGATTATATTTTTATATCAGGGAATAATAATCTTGAAAACACAAACAGGAGGTAAAAATATGTCAAGAGGTTTATCGGGCTTTATCAAAGGTGTCGGTACCGGTATGGTAGCCGGCATGGCAGTTGCCGCAACCGGAAGTATGCTGATGAAAAGCAATAAAGGGATAAAGAAAAATGCCGGCAAAGCAATCAAAGCAGTTGGCGATTTCGTTGAAAACGTTCAATTCATGATGAAATAAGTCCATATGGTAATTTGCAACGCTGCCTACCTGATAGGCAGCGTTTTTTCTGTTTCATATCTTATCATTCGTCGGAATATACTTAGAAGAGATTGGCTGTGCCAATGGATTATAAAAAGTCTGCATTTGCAGATTCGGCACCTTTCCACTTTTCACATTCCCCGCTTATTTTGTATAGAAGCTGTATAGAGATAAAAAACGAAAGGGAAGGACGCTTATGATCAATTACATATGGTCGGGCATGATTTTGATTTCTGTATTTTTCGCGGCGCTGAATGGTCGGATGGCGCAGCTGTCGGAAGCGGTTTTTACCGGCTGTAACCAATCTGTCCAGATATGTCTTACCATTGCGGGAGCCATGTGCTTATGGGGGGGATTGATGCGGATTGCTGACAAAGCGGGCCTCACCGGTGCCATCGGAAAAGTGCTGGGACCCTTTATCCGCTTTTTGTTCCCCGGTCTTGACCCGAAGGGACCAGCCGCACGGGCAATTTCCATGAATATCTCTGCCAATCTTCTGGGGCTGGGCAACGCTGCAACACCCTTTGGGCTCGAAGCCATGAAGCATTTGCAAAAGGAAAACCCGTTGCAAACCACAGCCAGTAACCATATGGTCACTTTTGTGGTGCTGAACAGTGCTTCTTTACAAATCATCCCCACTACGATTGCGGTGCTGCGTGCCCGTCACGGCAGCAAAAGCCCCATGGATATCATGCCCGCTGTGTGGATTGCTTCCCTGTCCGCTCTGGTGGTGGGCATTACCCTTGCTTTGATTTTGAACCATCACAAAGCAAAATTGAAAAACGAGAAAAATGGTGATGCCTTGCAGGCAGCTGCCGGAAAGGCATGAGAAAGCATGAATGTAATCGGTTCCTACGCGCTTCCCCTTATGATTGCGGGTATCATCCTGCTGGGACTCTTTCGCACAGAAAATATGTTTAACCTCTTTCTTGACGGTGCAACCGACGGATTGAAAACCATGATTAAAATCATTCCGTCCTTAATCGGCTTGATTACGGCGGTGGAGATGTTCAAAGCCTCCGGCGCACTGGATGTGATGACCGGCTCATTGACTCCTGTCGCCAACTTTTTGCATATTCCCCGGGATGTAATTCCCATTGCCATCATCCGCCCGGTTTCATCCGGCGGCGCCATCGCCATGCTGGACAAAATCCTGGCCACCGTGGGTCCCGATTCCATGTCCGGCAGAATCGCTTCGGTCATGTGCGGTTCCTGTGAAACCACGGTGTATACCACCACGGTGTATTACGGTGCTGTGGGCGTCAGTAAAATCCGCCACACGCTGATTGCGGCCTTCACCGCGGATTTTGCCGCAATGATCATGAGCTCCGTCGCTTGCGGTTTTATTTTTTCCTAAACTATCTGAAAAAATGCCTTTCGAAATAAGAAAAACAGGATGCAGTTTTTTCTGCATCCTGTTTGTTTTTAGTTTTGGTTGATCCTCCCGATTTTCAGCAAATATCTCTTTACTGCCAGCAAATCAATACCATCTATGCCTTCGCCGTCCCGGCGGTCACAATCTGCCGCACGAAGCTCATATTCATTCAAGACCAATGGCATGTTGAGAATTTTTTTCTTTAGCTTCAACAAATCAATTACCGTTATGGCTCCGTCGCTGTCCAAATCCCCGTATAAAATTACAACATGCCGGTCCAACAAGCTGCCGTTTTTCATAATATCAACCCTCGTGCTTGTTCCCACAAGTCCGTTGGTTTTGGGGTTACCCTTTTTATCAAAAAGTTTGATTTCCACACCTTCTTGAGGTTGAAAGGCACTACCGAAGTCTGTGACATCGTTTGCTTTATCCTGCAGTCCCCACAAAAGCCCGTTGCCTGTGAAAAACGGATTTTGGTATCCCTGATCCGGTGTTGTAGATTGAGTCGTAGACTGCGTTGTTGTGATTACGGTAGTTGGCATAGAGGAAACCGTGGTGGTTGTGGAAACTGTGGTGGTTGTGGAAACTGTTGTAGAGGTCGTGGTCGTCGTGCTTCCCGCTGTTGTTACCGTTGTGGTTTGCGGCAGCTCCTGTGACGGTTTCAAAAGCGCTATATCGTCCACATATAAAGCCTGTGAGGGAGAGCCGATGGGCAGGTTGAACAGCACCCCGATTTTCAATAAGGAGGACTGCATTTGTGAAATCGACGGTGCCGTATAGTTCCAGGAAGAGGCTCCGTTGTGATAGATGTTGTAGGTGGTCTGATCCCCCCAATAGATGGTGAAATAAGAGCCTTCTTCTGTGATTGTGACGTCCGCCGTTCTGTATTCTTCTGTCTTGGAAGGATTGATATGATTGGTATAATATCGAATTCGCTTCTGATTGAAATCTGCAGCAGGTCCTTTCAGCCAGATCCTCAGCCCATAGCTGTCCGCCCTTTGCGCCGCCGTCAAATTGATGTTGAAAATATCCTCGCCCGGCAAATAGGTGAGGGATTTGTAGGTCAGCTTGAGACCCTTTGATCCTCCTGCTCCCATTCCGTCAGCCACATCGAAGGTCGCATAATCGTTTCTGTTTGTGAGCGCATGGAAGGTTCCGTCCTCAAAATCAGCCAAGGTTTCGAAGCGATAGCCTGACGGCGGTGTGGTGGAAACGGTTGAGCCGCTGGTTGTTGATGTTGTGGTCGTAGTCGTGGTGGTTGATGTTGTTCCTGATGTGGTTGATGTCCCTGTGATCACAGGCGCATCTTCCAGAACCCACTCAAAGGTATCATATTGATAATTCTTTCCATAGGTTTCGTCGGGGCGGATGACCAGCTGACGTAAATCAGCGGGCGCAAAAGTAGCCGGGAACAGATACTGGATCGTGTGCCAGTACTTTCCTACAAGCCCCACACCGATCTCAACATGGTCAAGCACCCTGCCTGTTGCATCGTTTGACTCGTTGGTGGACGCAACCAGTTTGTAGGTGTGGTTGGATGTATTGGAAGACGCATTGACCTTGAACCGAATACCAACGGCATTCGAAGGAATGGGAACACCATTCTGTCCGCCCACCAGAATACGAAGACCTGTGTACTGGGCATTGGCATAATGGTTGAGGGCGTTGCCGCTGCCAAAGGTGGAGGCCGTGTCTATGACGGACAATACATCGCCGGAATTGTTCCCAGGGCGGGTGGTAAAGACAGTGGGGACTGCTCCGCCCACGGTACTTTGGTCAACACTGTAGTGGTTGTGGTCGGTCCCATCGTGGTGGAAGTGGTGGCGCTTGTTTGCTCCACCGGGTCATCGTCTGACCAATCTGCACCCGGAATCCAATAATCCCCGCCGTATTCATAGGCACCCATGTCCGGTGCGGCGCCTGTATAGTCTGCATAGCCCGGAATAATTTCGCCGGTATCCACTGCTGTGCTGCCTTGTTCGGGAACAAAATAATCATCAATGGGCGCCATTGGATCAAACAGATTGACGCCGAAGGTTGGTGCGTTGGTACCCTTCAGATAATCCACACCGCCGGTGAAGATATTGTTTCTGAACTCCGTATTTTTCATGCTGTTGTTTGAGTTTTTGGGCCAGCCCTGCACATTGTCGCCATAGCCGAGTACCGTGTTGTTGAATATTTTATTGTTGAGACTGTCCAGATTCATGGCGATTCCGCTTTCCCGAACACCCCAAATTACATTTTTATAAACAATATAGTTCTTTGATTCATTGTCGAGATAAATACCGCTGGTGCCCAATGCCATACAGCCGTGTACCCAGTTGTTACGGATGATGGTGCCGGCACCGTTCCGCTTATAGGTATATATCGCACCGCCGTCCTGGGTCAGCCGGTCGGCATTGTAAACATCGTTGTATTCAATGATGGTTCCCTGTGTACCTGTGTTGATATCGCTGTTATAGGCAAAATGG